>Ga0111538_10007276_pt1 | contig 14935 bp, 12 predicted proteins | sample SoiMethybrSBSTD1_FD_79669 | JGI IMG/M metagenome (GOLD analysis project Ga0111538, IMG submission 79669) | Bulk soil microbial communities from a Populus tree surrounding site in Tennessee, USA - Soil MetaG P. TD hybrid SBSTD1 (version 2)... | ecosystem: Environmental > Terrestrial > Soil >... | reverse complement strand
GGGGGAACGAGTCTGGTGCCGTAACGAAAGAGCGGTGAACTCGCTCGATCGCACCGCCCCCCCCTTTTGGGGGACCCCGGCCGCCGCCTCGCCGGTGGTCCCTTCAAAGCCGTCGAAAAAACTGTGGCCCTTCTCCTAGGGGAGGGCCACGATGCGCGGTCGTCATGTCTCGCAGCACCGAATCTTCCCCTCTCCAACCCGGCGACAAGGTTCTCCACCGCCACAATCGTGAGCTCGGCCCCGGTGTGGTCGAGTCCTCGAGCCGCGCGCGCGTTCGCGTGCATTTCCCCCGCACCGGCGAAACGCTCGAGTTCGCGCATGCCGCGCACCCGTTCGTTCCGCTCGTTCTCCCGGAAGGAATCGATCCGGAGCGTTGGTTCGAGCATGAGACCGAGGATGTGATGGAGGCGCTCGTCCGCCTGCATGCCGACGAGCTCTCCGCGTTTCGCAATCGTCTCGAGGCGCTGCAACTGCGCCAGATCCGCGAAGCGGGCGGGCTCGGATCGTTTTTGGGCGGGCGCATTCGCATCTACCCGCACCAGCTTCATGTTGCCGAACGGGCCACGGCGCGCGATCCGGTGCGCTGGCTTCTGGCCGACGAAGTGGGGCTCGGCAAGACGATCGAAGCCTGCCTCATCCTGAGCCACCTCTTGCGAACCGGACGCGCCGAACGCGTTCTCATCGTGGCGCCCCGCTCTCTCGTGGTGCAGTGGTTGGGCGAGCTGTATCGAAAGTTTCATCAGGTGTTCGTGTTGATCGACGACGAGCGGCGCCGCGACGTGCTGAAGGAAAAGGGACGCGGCATGAATCCATTCGATGTGTTCTCGCGCACCGTCGTTGCGCTCGAAGACTTGGCCGAGAAACCGGACGTCGCCCACTTGGCCGAGGCCGCCACTCCCGATCTTTTGGTCGTCGACGAAGCGCATCGCTTGCGCCGCCCCAAGGGATCGGCGGGATCACCCGCCTACCAGCGCATCGCTCCTTTGGTGCGCGCTTCGAAACATGCGCTTCTGTTGACCGCGACGCCGCTCGAAGCGGACACGCACGGCTTCTTCCGCTTGCTCGAGCTGCTTCGCCCCGCCGAGTTCGCTTCCGAGGAATCCTTCGAGGAAAGCCTGCAGCAGAAGAAAGCCATTCTTCCCTGCACGAGCGATACGCGCCGAAGCGACATCGGTGGTTTGCCTCCGCGCGTCCTCATTCCGGTCGATCTTCCCGCGCAGCCCGAGCGCCTCGCACGCGAGCAGGAGATTCGCCAGCGACCGGCGGCAAATGTCGTGCAAGTGGCGGAACACGTGCAGGAGCTGGAGCGCTTCTTCTTGGATCCAGACGGAGAGAACGACGCGCGGCTCTTGTGGCTCGCACGCGCGGCGAAGATTTGGGAGAAGCGCGGCGAAAAGACGCTCGTCTTCGTGCATCGCCGCGAATCGCTACAGCTCCTGAAGCAAGAATTGGAATACCGCACGAGCCGGCGCGTCGGCATCTTTCACGAAGACCTGTCGACCGAAGCGCGCGATCTCGAAGTGGCGCGCTTCGCGGATCCCGAAGGACCCGCGCTGCTCATCGCCACCGAATCGGGCGGTGAGGGGCGCAACTTTCAATTCGCCCGGCGGCTCGTGCTGTTCGATCTTCCCTGGGATCCGGCGCTCGTCGAGCAGCGCATCGGCCGTCTCGATCGCATTGATCGCACGAGGCCGGTCGAGATCGTGAGCTTCCGGCCGAAGGAAGGTTTCGGCGCCGAAGTCGCGCGCCTCTTCGAGAGCTTGGGAATCTTCGAGGAGCCGCTCAGTGCTTTGGATCGCGAGCTCGGCGGCATCGCCGCCACGATTCGCAAGGCCGCCGCTGAGCCCGACGTGCTCCTCGATGTCGAGGCGTTGGCGAATGCCACGAAGGAGGCGCGCGAGACGGTGCGCCGCGCCGCATTCCATCATCTGCATCGCGAGCGCTATTCACCCGATCAAGCGCCGGCCATCTTGGAACGCATTCCTCCCGATCTCGAGCCGCGCATGAAATCGGTCGTGCTCGAAGCTTGTCGCCAATACGGCTTTCTCATCGAAGACAAGGGCGGGCGAGCGCGCTGGTACTTGGAGTTCGGACCGGAAGCCATCGTGGAAACGCTGCACGGCGTCGCGCTGGACAATCGTTGGCTCGGCACGTTCGATCGCGAAGAGGCGGTCGCCTACGAAGCGCTGGACTTCTTCGCCTCCGGACATCCTTTGGTGGAAGCGGTGCTGGAGGAAGTGATCGATGGAGCGCGAGGGCGCGTCGCGCTGCAGGAAATCCCCGGCTCGCCGTTCGAAGGGGAAGGGGTCGTGTTCGTCGAGTCCAAGGGGGCGGAATTTCACGCCAAGGCGTTCGATCTCGAAGGGCGCGAGCACCTCGAATGGATTGAGCCGGTCGTTCAGCCCCGCGGGGTCACCCGCGAAATCCCCGCCGGCTTGTGGCGCATTCCCCGCTGGGAGGAGCGCGTTCGCGCCCTTTCCACCCGATTGACCCCTGGGTTCGAGCTGGTTGCGGCGTGCGGGGTTCGTTTCGTGCGCTGACTCCGATCGCGTTGTTGCGCGGTTGCGAACTCCGGTCTAGCATCCCGCCCAATTGAAAAGTGCGTGTTCCGTCGCCGTGACCCAAGGGAGTGGAGCCCATGTTTCGACCCCTCGCTGGACTCTTTCTCGCAACCGTTCTCGTGAATACGCCGGCGAACGCGGCCCGAATTGCGTTCTTCAATGATCCTGCGTTCGTTGACATGAATGAAGAAGGTCCGCGTTTGCAGGCGGCCCTCCAGGCCGGGGGGCACACGCTGACGCTCTTCCAGGGAACGGCCTTGACGGCGTGGCAGAACGCGCTGGCGGGAAATGACGTCGTGGTGATCCCCGAGCTGCAAGTCGCGGATCTCATGAACAACCTCCCGGAAGACACGAGATTCTTTCTCGCCGGGTACGTGCTGTCGGGAAATGGCCTGCTCACGATCGCCGACATCAACGGTTTCGCGACGAATTTGCTCAACGGAATGTTTGCACTCGGCGTCAGCTTCGCCGTCCCCAGCGGTGCTTCGGCATTGAATGGCGTCGGTGTCGGGGGAACCCCTTTTGCCGGGGGTCCCGCCAACCTCCCCAATAGCCAGGTCACGTCGGGACACCTGATCGCCAGCCTTCCGCCCGGCGCACTTCCCGTGTACTCGGCCGCAGGGGTGACTACGGTGTTCGTGACAACGGTCGGCGGTCGCGGCCGGATCGGCGTTTTGGGATTCGATTGGTTCGAGGCGCCTCCACCACCCGCGTGGAACGATGTCTTGAATCGAACTATGACCCATCTCGAAGGCGCGACGACCCATCCCCTGCGTATTGCGTTTTTCGAGGATGGGACGTTCGTCGATTTGACGACCGAAGTCGCCAACCTGCGAAAGGCGCTGGTCCCGCTCGGACATGACCTGCACTCCTTCACGGGAACGACCGCGCCGCTATGGCGAGCGGGGCTGGCCGGAGCCGACGTTCTCGTCCTTCCAGAAAACGACTTCGATCGTACCGAGCTTCTTTCGAGCCTCACGGTCGCGGCAAGAGGCGTGATCGCGGAGTTCTTGCTCTCCGGCGGCGGGATCGTTCTCCACGCCGATCTCGCGAACCATGGCACAAACTTCATGAATGGAATTTTTGGTTTCACTCTCGCCGGCGCCGGCACCACGGGCAACAACAGCCTCATCAATTTCGCGAATGCCCCGGGTACCGCATTTGCGGGCGGCCCACCTGCCCTTCCGGGACTCAGCGCTACGACCACCGTGACGACGGCCAGCCTTCCTTCAGCCAGTAGCCCCATCTACGAGGATGGCGCGAACACGTCGGTGTTCACGGTGAAGCGCGGCTTTGGACAGCTGGTCTACCTGGCCTACGATTGGTTCTTTAGTCCCATTCCTCATTCCTGGGGTGCGGCGCTCGCCTGCGCGATCGAACAGGCGTCGCAGCATTCGGTCATTCCGCCGGTCACGCCGGTCGCGGAAAACACCAATGCCACCGTTTCCCTCGACTTGAGCGGCTTTCAAGGCCTCAGCGCAGCAACGCTTCAGTTCCGCGTCGGAGGCGATGCGAATTTCACGGCCGCGCCTCTCGCTATCGGGAATCCCGCTTCCTCGACCGCAAACATTCCTGCAGCAGCGGTGACCCGAAAGGGAATTCAGGCCTTCGTGGAATTGAGCGACGGTCTCAATCCCGGAACTTTCCCTCCCGCCTCTCCCACATCCGGCAATTTCCTGAACATTCCCGTGGCCATCTCGAGCTTTACGTTCATCTCGCTGCCGGCAAATTCCTATCGTCTCGCCGGGGTTCCGATGCAGGCCGCGAATCCTGATCCCGTCGCCGTATTCGACGAGCTCGGTGGATACAAGAAGTCGGTGTGGCGTTACGGGACGTTCGATCCTGTGGGCGGCATCTACAATGAGCCGCCCGCCGCCGCGCATTCCACGCCAGGACAAGGCTTCTGGATCATCGCGAAGGATGCGCATGACATCGCCGGCGTCGGCACGTCGACGAATCTTTCCGGAGCGATCGACCTCACCCTGCGCCCGGGCTTCAATCAAATCAGCAACCCCTATGCATTCCCGGTGGACTTTGCGGATGTCGTCTTGCCTGCCGATGTGGAATCGAACTTGATTGCCTTCGACGGAGCCGGATATTTGCCGGGAATCACCGTGCTCAATGTCGGAACGGGATACTGGATTCGAAATGCGGCGACGAGCAATCGTACGATCTCGATTCCGCCCATCGGCTCCGGCGTCACTCCTCGTCCGGCCGGGACCAATTCCCAGCAGCCGCGCAGCGAAGATGTGAAAGTCCTGGTGCGGGTCGTAGCCAGCGCCGGGGAGTATCACGACTTGGTGAATCACCTGGGCATCCGCGCGAATGCGCTCGAAGGGTACGACTCCTTCGATCGTTCCGAAGCGCCGGTCCCGCCCGAAGGATGGGTACGCGCCTGCTTTGTTTCCGATATCAAGGGCGACGACGTGCCGCTGAACGAGGACTGGCGGCCGGAGGAGAAATCCGGCGGCGCGTCTTGGACTCTCTCTTTTGCATCGGATCAATCGAACCAGTCATTCGCGATCGCTCTCGAGTCGGAGATTCCACTGCCTGACGGATGGAGCATCGCTGCATTCGACGGTTCGCGCGAAATCGAGCTCGGCAATCCGGCACGGATCACCGGCGTCGTGGGGTCAACGACGGCGGAGCGTACGTGGAAGATCAGCGTCGGCAACGCGGACTACTTGCAACGCGCGAGAAGCGACGCACAGATTTCGGTGACCACGTTCGCGCTCGGCAATCCATTCCCGAATCCTTCCCCATCCGGCTTCGCGATCGATCTCGCTGTGCCGCGCGAAGTGAACGCCTCGGCGCGCATCTTCGACGTGCAAGGCCGTCTCGTGCGCACAATGCACGAAGGCCCGCTCGATCACGGCGTTCATCGGTTGGAATGGAATGGGGCGGAGAGCTCCGGACAGCGCTCCGCGGCTGGCGTTTATTTCTTGAAAGTCAACGCGGCCGAGTTCTCCACCGTGCGCAAGCTGGTGTTGCTCGAGAATCGCTCGCATTAAAGCAAGACGAGATCGCGAAAAGAAGCGGCGGCGTGAGCACCACGCCGCCGCTTTTGTGATTTGGATATACGCAGCGAGCCTCAGGAAGTGTAAGAGTAGAACCCTTCTCCCGTCTTGCGACCCAGTTTCCCCGCAGCCACCATGTTGCGCAAGAGCGGGCACGGCCGGTATTTCGGATCGCCGAATCCCTGATGCAGCACTTCCATGATGCTGAGGCACACATCGAGGCCGATGAGATCGGCCAGCTTGAGCGGTCCCATCGGATGGGCCATGCCCAACTTCATCACGGTATCGATCGCTTCCTTGTCCGCTACGCCTTCCATCAAGCAGTAGATCGCTTCGTTGATCATCGGCATCAGCACGCGATTCGAAATGAAGCCGGGATAATCCTGCACGACGACCGGCGTCTTCCCCAGCGCCACCGCGAGGTCGCGCACGCTGGCTACCGTTTCTTCCGACGTGGTGACGCCGCGCACGATTTCCACCAGCTCCATCAAAGGAACGGGATTCATGAAGTGCATGCCGATGACCCGCTCCGGCCGGCGCACGGTGCGCGCAATTTCGGTGATGGAAATCGAGCTCGTGTTGCTGGCCAGCACCGCATCGTCGCCCAAGACTTCCTGCAGCTTGGCAAACACGGCCATCTTGGTCGGCAGACTCTCGATCACCGCTTCGACGGCAATCGAGCACCCCGCCAGCGCATCCAAATCCGTCGCCGGCTGCAATCGCTCGAGCGTCGAGTCTTTCTCTTCGGCGGTGACCTTTCCCTTCTCGACGAGCTTCGCCAAGCTTTTCTGAATCGCACTCATTCCCCGATCGAGCGCCCCTTTGCTGACGTCGACGAGGCGGACCTTGCGCCCCGAAGCCGCCAACACTTGCGCAATGCCGTTGCCCATCGTGCCGGCGCCCACCACACCCGCCGTTTCGAATTTCAAGCTCCGTGCATCCTTGATCAGGGTCACATCGCCTCCACGGCCATCGCCACCGCGTTGCCGCCGCCGAGACACAGGGCAGCCAGTCCTTTCTTCGCGCCGCGATCCTTCATCGCGTGCAAGAGCGTCACGAGAATGCGCGCCCCCGATGCGCCGATGGGGTGGCCCAGCGCAACTGCGCCGCCGTGGACGTTCACTTTCTCCGGATTCGCGCCGATCTCGCGCATCACCGCGAGTGCCTGCACGGAAAACGCCTCGTTCAATTCGATGAGATCGAAGTCATCGATCTTCATTCCCGTCTTCTTCAAGAGCTTCTTCACCGCATCGACCGGCGCCATCATCACCCACTTCGGATCCATCCCACCGGTCGAATAGTCGATGATCCGCGCCAGGGGCGCAGCACCCGCGCGCTCCGCCGCCGCCGCGCTCATCACGACCACCGCCGCGCCCGCATCGTTCACGCCCGGCGCATTTCCCGCGGTTACCGTGCCGCCCTCGGCGAAGGCCGGCCGCAATTTCGCCAACGCTTCCAGCGTCGTGTCCGGCCGCACCGCTTCATCCTTGGAGAAGACGAGGGGCTCGCCTTTCTTTTGCGGGATCACATACGGCACGATCTCGCGATCGAATTTCCCCGCCGCTTGCGCCGCCGCCGCCTTCTTGTGGCTCGCCGCAGCAAAACGATCCTGCTCATCCCGTCCGATCGTGTATTTCTCGGCGACGAGCTCGCCGGTGTTGCCCATGTGGAAATCGTTCACCGCGCACCACAAGCCGTCGTGCACCATCGAGTCGACGAGCTTGCCGTCTCCCAAGCGATAGCCGGTGCGCGCGTCGGTCAAGAGATAGGGCGCGGCGCTCATGTTCTCCATGCCGCCCGCGGCGAGGCACTGCGCGTCTCCGGCGCGAATCGCTTGCGCCGCGAGCATGGCCGCCTTCAATCCCGAGCCGCACACTTTGTTGATCGTGAGCGCACCCACCGTATCCGGGATGCCGGCCAAGAGCGCGGCTTGCCGGGCCGGCGCCTGTCCCACACCCGCCGACAACACGCAGCCCATGATCACTTCCTCGACTTCACCGAGCGCGATTCCCGCGCGCTCCACGGCCGCGCGAATCGCAGCACCGCCCAGCTTCGGCGCGCTCTCCTTCGCCAGCGTCCCCTGGAATTTCCCGATCGCCGTCCGCGCGGCACCGGTGATGACGGCTTCCCGATCCTTCGACATCGATGGCTCTCCTATCCCAGAGACTTCGCGGCCGACTGCAAGAGGTCGCGGCTGATGATGATGCGCTGGATTTCCGACGTGCCCTCGCCGATCTCGGTGAGCTTCGCGTCGCGCATGAAGCGCTCGACGGGAAACTCGCGCGAGTAGCCGTAGCCGCCGTGAATCTGGATCGCTTTGTGACAAATCCGGTGCGACGCTTCCGACGCGAAGAGCTTGGCCTTCGAGGCGGCGACGGCATAGTCCTGCTGGCGATCCTTCAGCATCGCCGCTTGATACACGAGAAGCCGCGCCGCTTCCAAGTCCGTCGCCATGTCGGCGAGCATGAACTGAATTCCCTGAAACTCCGCGATCGGGCGATCGAACTGCGTGCGCTCGAGCGCATACTTCGAAGCTTGATCGACCGCGGCCTGCGCCAATCCCAACGCCATCGCTCCGATCGAGATGCGTCCCATGTTCAAGATGTCCATGAATTGGCGGAAGCCGCGGTGCACCGGTCCCAGCACCATGTCGTCGGGGACGCGCACGTCTTGCATGAAGAACTCGACCGTGTTCGATCCGCGGCAGCCCAACTTTTCATACTCCGGTCCGATCGTGATTCCGGACTGCCCCTTCTCCAAGAGAAACGCGGTGATGCCGCGCGTCTTCTGCTCGGGATCGGTTGACGCCGCGACGGTATACATGCCGGCGACGCCGCCGTTCGTCATCCACGCTTTCTGTCCGTTCAGAACCCAATCGCTGCCGTTTCTCACGGCGCGCGATTGCATTCCGCCGGCATCCGATCCGGAATTCGGCTCGGTCAGACCGTAGGCTCCCAGCATTTCTCCGGAGGTCAAACGGCGAAGGAATCTCTTCTTCTGCTCATCGGTTCCGAAGTGATAGAGCGGGCCGCACCCCAACGTGGTGTGCGCGGCCATGCTGAGCGCGGTGGAGCCGCAGACGCGCGCGACCTCTTCCACCGCGATCGCATAGGAGAGATAGTCCGCTCCCGCTCCTCCCCATTCTTCGGGGTACGGGATGCCGAGCAGCCCCAAGCCGGCCATCTTGCGAAACGTCTCATGCGGAAAGCGGGCTTTCTTGTCGACGTCCGCGGAGAGCGGCGCAATCTCGCTCTCGGCGAAATCGCGCACCATTCGCCGCATCATGTGGTGCTCTTCCGCGAAAAAGAACATCTAGATCTCCATGGTCCGCACGTTCGAAGTATCGAGCGGAGCGCCGGTCGCCCCCACCACCTCTTCCACGCTCGAGTCCGGGGTCACTTCCACGAGCACCAATCCCTTCGGAGTGACGTCGATCACCGCCAGCTCGGTCACGATGCGATCCACGCACGCCTTTCCCGTCAAAGGCAGCGTACAGGTGCGCAGGATCTTCGGCGAACCGTCCTTCCCGGTATGGTTCATCGCCACGATGACTCGTTTGGATCCCGCCACCAAGTCCATCGCTCCCCCCATGCCCTTCACGGTTGCGCCCGGCACCATCCAGTTCGCGAGATCGCCTTTCTCGGAGACTTCCATCCCGCCCAAGACAGTCATGTCGAGATGGCCCCCGCGCACGATGCCGAACGAAATGTCGGAGCTGAAATACGAACACCCCGGGGTCTCGGTGATGGTTTCCTTCCCGGCATTGATGAGATCGGGATCCTCTTCCCCTTCGTAGGGATAGGGGCCGATGCCCATCATGCCGTTCTCGGAATGCAGCGTGATGTGCACCCCGTCGGGAACGTAGTTCGCGCACATGGTCGGAATCCCGATGCCGAGATTCACGAAGTCGCCGTCACGAAACTCCCGCGCGACGCGCCGCGCGATTCGTTCTTTTTTCGATTCGCTTGACATACTTTTCGCCTTGGAAAATAGCGTCCACGAAGATCCCCGGCGTCACGATCGACTCCGGATCGAGCTCCCCGGGCTGCACCAGCTTCTCAACCTCGGCGAACGTCGTCTTCGCCGCCGCGGCCATGATCGGATTGAAATTGCGCGCCGTCTTGCGATACACGAGATTGCCGGCGGCGTCGCCCTTCCACGCTTTGACGAACGCGAAATCGGCGGAGAGCGGAAGCTCCAGAATCACCTCGCGCCCGTCGAGCACGCGCTTTTCTTTTCCTTCTTCCACGACCGTTCCCACGCCGGTCGGGGTATAGAACCCGGCCAATCCCGAGCCGGCGGCGCGAATGCGCTCCGCGAACGTTCCCTGGGGAACGAGTTGCACCTCGATCGTGCCGTCGATCATTGCGCGCTCCAGATTCGGATTCTCCCCCACATACGTGGAGATCATCTTGCGCACCATTCCCTTGTTGATGAGAAGCCCGATGCCGAAGTCGGCCACGCCGGCATTGTTGCTCACAATGGTGAGGTTCGTAGCACCGTGCTCCACCAAAAGGCGCACGAGATTCTCGGGAATCCCGCACACTCCGAAGCCGCCCATCATGATCGTGGCCCCGTCGGGAACGCGGCCCACCAAATCTTGCGCGCGGGCGACCTTCGACTTCACGAGCGCTTCTCCACGCCGGCGACGCTGCGTACGTAGTCCACGACCTCGCGCGTGTCGGTGCCCGGTCCAAAGATGCGCTTTACGCCGACCCGGGTCAGCTCGGCCGCATCCTGCTCGGGGATGATCCCCCCGCCGATGACCGCGATTCCGTCGGCGTGGTTTTCCCTCAACAGCTCCAAGACGCGCGGGAACACGGTGCGATGATTCCCGGAAAGCGTGGAGAGCGCGATGACCTGCACGTCTTCTTGAATGGCGGCGTCGACGATCATCTCCGGCGTCTGGTGCAATCCGGTGTAGATCACTTCCATTCCCGAATCGCGCAGCGCACGGGCGATGATCTTCGCCCCGCGATCATGTCCGTCGAGCCCCGGCTTGCCGACCAGAACGCGAATCATGCGCGCGCCCCGCGGGCCGCTTGGCGGCGGCGCGAGACTTCCTCGCGGATATACTTCACGAACGTTTCCATCGGCGTGCCCGGCTCGAAGAGATCTCCCACACCGAGAGATTTCAATTCGCGGATGTCTTCGGCCGGCATGATTCCGCCGCCGGTCAGAAGAACGTGATCCAAGCTGCGGGCCTGCAGCTCGTCCAAGATGCGCGGGAACAGCGTCATGTGGGCGGCGGAAAGCATGCTGATGCCGACCGCATCGGCGTCTTCTTGCAGCGCAGCCTCGGCCACCGACTGGGGAGTTTGGCGCAGCCCCAAATAGATGACTTCCATCCCAGCATCTTGCAGCGCCTTGGCGACGACGCGAACGCCGCGGTCATGGCCGTCCAATCCGACTTTGGCGATGACGATGCGAATCGGTCTGGCCATGCTATTCCCGCATTCTCCCCAGCTCATCCGGATATTCGCGCGCTTTAGACGACGGCCGGCTCGAGATACTCCCCATAGACCTGTTTGCAGACTCGAACGATCTCGCCCAGCGTCGCATACGCACGCACCGCTTCGATGAACGCCGGCATGAGGTTCTCGCCGGTCGTCGCGGCGCCGCGAACCCGCTCCAGCGCGCGATCCACGGCGGCGGAATCACGCCGCGCGCGAAGCGCCTTCACCCGGTGCACCTGCTCCTCTTCCGTCGCCTGCGTGATCCTCAAGATCTCGACGCCCCGCTCGTGCTCTTCCTCTTCCATGTACTCGTTGACCCCGACTTGGATGTAGCTCTTGTCGTCGAGCGACTTCTGGAATCGATAGGAAGCGCGTCCGATCTCCTCTTGGAAGAAGCCGCGCTCGATCGCCTTCACGACGCCGCCCAACTTCTCGATGCGGCGGAAATAATCTTCGGCTTCTTCTTCCAGGCGATCGGTGAGGTCTTCGATGTACCAGCTCCCGCCCAACGGATCGGTGACGTCAGCCACTCCGGTCTCGTGGGCCAGCACCTGCTGCGTGCGCAGCGCGATCTTGACCGCTTTCTCCGTGGGCAGCGCCAGCGTCTCGTCCATCGAGTTCGTGTGCAGGGATTGCGTTCCGCCCAAGACCGCGGCCAGCGCTTGGTACGCAGTCCGGATGATGTTGTTCTCCGGCTGCTGCGCGGTCAGGCTGCAGCCGGCGGTCTGCGCATGCGTGCGCAGCCTCCAGCTCGCCGGATCCTTCGCGCCGTAGCGATCGCGCATGCGCTTCGCATAGATGCGCCGCGCAGCGCGGTACTTCGCAATCTCCTCGAAGAAATCCGAATGCGCATTGAAGAAGAAGGAAAGGCGCGGAGCGAACGCGTCGATGTCCAATCCGCGCTCGAGGCTCGCTTCCACGTAGGCGAATCCGTCCGCCAGCGTGAACGCCAATTCCTGCGCCGCGGTCGACCCGGCTTCGCGAATGTGGTAGCCCGAGATCGACACCGCGTGCCACAGCGGCATTTCGTTCGTAGCGAACTCGATCGTGTCCACGACCAGCTTCATGGACGGCTCGGGCGGGAACAGGAATTCCTTCTGCGCGATGTATTCCTTCAGGATGTCGTTCTGCAACGTTCCGCGCAGCTTGGCGCGCGACCCGCCCTGTTTCTCCGCGGCGACGATCAGCATCGCCCACAGAATCGCCGCCGGTCCGTTGATCGTCATGGAGGTGGAGACCTGCTCGAGCGGGATCCCGTCGAAGAGTGTCTCCATGTCCTCGAGGCTCGTGATGGCAACGCCGCATCGCCCGACTTCGCCCAAGGAGATCGGATCGTCCGCGTCGAAACCCATCAATGTGGGCATGTCGAACGCGACCGAAAGCCCGGTCTGCCCGTGTCTCAAGAGATACTTGTAGCGCTCGTTCGTGTCGCGCGCGCTCCCGAAGCCGGCGAACTGGCGCATCGTCCAGAATTTTCCGCGATACATCGATGGGTACGGTCCGCGCGTGTATGGAAACTCGCCGGGCAATCCCAGCTTCTCGTCATGCGCGCGAAAGCTCGCTTCATCCTTGGGATCCGGTGTGTAGAGCGGCTTCGTGACGCGCCCGGACAACGACTCCCATTCCCGCTTCGTCGTTTGCTGAACTTCTTGCTCGAAGGCCGCAATCTGTTTCTTTCTCTCTTCGGCGTTCATCGCGATCCTTCCTCCGAAGCCGGATTGAGCCGTCCATTCGATGCGAGCCGGCTCGCCAATTGTGCTGCCAGCTCGTAGGGGTTGCCGTGTTTCTCCAGCGCGATTCTCGCGGCTTCATCGAGCTCGCGCCCACCTGCATCGCGCCACAATCTCTGGCGCAGGATTCGTTCCGTCGCCTCGCGGATTTTCTCACGCAACACGCGCCGGCGCCTCTCTCTCCCTTCGCCGCTTTGCGATTGGTGCTCGCGGAAGCGTCCGATCGCTTCCAAGAGCTCATCGACACCGCGGCCTTCGCTCGCGACCGCTCGAACGACCGGCGGCCGCCAGCTCGAGGGAGAGGATGGCCGTAAGGACAGGGCCGATTGCACGTCCTTCGCGGCCCGGTCGGAGCCTTCCCGGTCGCTCTTGTTCAACACGAAGACATCGCCGATCTCCATGAGCCCCGCCTTCATGGCCTGCACGCTGTCGCCCGACTCGGGAGCCAGGACGACGACCGTGCACTCCGAAACCGCGACCACATCCAATTCGATCTGTCCCACGCCCACGGTCTCTAGGATCACGAAGTCCATTCCGTAGGCGTCGAAGAGATCGGAGACTTCCGATGCCGTCGCCGCAAGCCCACCCAAGCTCCCCCGGGTCGCCATGCTGCGAAAGAAGAACCCGGGGTCGGGCTCGGTGGCCGTGATCCGCACGCGGTCCCCCAGGAGCGCGCCCCCGGTGAACGGGCTTGAAGGATCGACCGCGACCACCCCGACCTTTTGTTTCCGCAGGCGAATCCTCTTCACCAGCGCGTCGATCAGCGTGCTCTTCCCCGCGCCGGGCGGTCCGGTCACCCCCAAGCGGAAGGCGTTCCCGGTCTTGGGATAGATCTCCCGAAGCAAGGGGCCGGCACCCGATTCCGCGTTTTCGACGATCGAGATCAGGCGGGAAAGCGTCCGGCGATCTCCTTGGGAGAACGCTTCGAGCAGGTCCCGGTTTTCCTTTGGATTCACGGGCGCCTTTCGAATGCAACCCACCCTCGGACACACCCCGGCCGAAGGTACAAGCCGGGCAAAGAGCGTGTCAATGCACGCCGGCTTCGCTTGACACTCGAAAATTCGCGTCCCTAGTGTTGCGTCTCAAAAGTCCCAGGTCGAGGCATCGTGGCCTCTGTTCAGGCGTGACGACGAAGAGACGCCGACACTACAATCCGCCGCTCGTTTCGAAGGAGCTCATGCTCAACCGATCCTTTCTCCTGCTGATCCTTCTCTCGTTCGCCGCGTGTTCGGGCGGAGATTCCGCCGAGGAGCAGCGCCGGCTTTCGCTGCGCTTGGAGCATGATCCTCCGGGCAGCGTTCCCGCGGATCACGACGTCGAGCTGGTGGCGCGGATCAAGAGCTCGCTGGAGACGCATCGCGTGGATGCGTGGCTTCGCGTCGACGAAGGCGGGGACACGCGGAAGATTCCGCTGCACATCGACGAGAACGGCGAAGCGCGGGGCACGATCCCGGCCCGCCCGCGCGGTACTGTGGTTCGCTATGCGCTGGAGGCGCGCGATGCCGCCGGGTTGATTGTGTCGTTACCGCGCCAGGCTGACAAAGGAAAGATGTACGACGTTCGCTTCGAAGGACGCAGCTCCATCATTCTTTCGGGATTGACCGGACTTTCCACGGCGATGGGCGTGCTTCTCTATCTCGGAGCGGGCGCAGCCGCGGCGCAGCATCTGCGCGGAAGAATGAGCGTGGGGCCGGCCGGCCTTCTGGGCGGGCTCGGTGTCGTGGTCCTCTTGGGAGGGCTCTTTCTCGTCGGCGGGATTCACGCGTTTCAAGTCTCCGGCACGCCGTGGCCTTCGCGTCCGCTCTTTCTTTCCTTGAGCCGCGGCGACCTCGCGCTCGTCACTTTCGTCTGGGGAATCGTTCTGTACGTCGGACGTGAAGCACTGCTGGAAGATACGCCCGGTCAGAGCACTCGCGGGGAACGCTACCTTTCCGTCGCCGGCATCCTGACCGCAGCGCTCCTCCTCTTGTTGACGATCTTCTAGCACCCGCACTCGCTGAGTTCGATCCGGTTCCCGCTGAAGCGGAGCGCACAGGTCGTGGCCGCCTTCTGAGCCGTCAGGCCGTCTCGGCGAATGGCGCTCCTCGGCGCTCAAGAAATCTTTTTCTGTCTGTATCGGCGGTTCAGTGAACCGCCGAGGAAATTGTTCGCGCCTGCGGTGCACTGATTTC
>Ga0111538_10007275_pt1 | contig 14936 bp, 11 predicted proteins | sample SoiMethybrSBSTD1_FD_79669 | JGI IMG/M metagenome (GOLD analysis project Ga0111538, IMG submission 79669) | Bulk soil microbial communities from a Populus tree surrounding site in Tennessee, USA - Soil MetaG P. TD hybrid SBSTD1 (version 2)... | ecosystem: Environmental > Terrestrial > Soil >... | reverse complement strand
TGACCTCATCACGGAGACTTGGCTGCGCAGCGTCAACCCGAAGGCGTCGTCGCTGCACGACCTCTACGGGACGGGAAAGCCGCGCCGCCGGACCTACCGCGAGATGACGGCTCGCATCACGGCCGCGGTCGCGGCCGGCGAACAGGTGTGCGTCGCCTTCTACGGCCACCCCGGCGTGTTCGTGCAGACCACGCGCGACGCCGTGCGCGCGGTGCGCCGCGCGGGGCGGCCGGCGCGGGTGGTGCCCGCCATCTCGGCCGAGGCGTGCCTCTACGCGGACCTGGACGTCGACCCGGCGGTGAGCGGCGTGCAGGCCTTCGAGGCCACCGACTTCCTGCTCTACCGGCGGCGGATCGACCCCTCCAGCGCGCTCATCCTCTGGCAGATCGGCGTGCTCGGCGACACCACGACCCGCGACCCCAAGCTGCCCTACCGCGCGGATCGCATGGCGGTCCTGGCCCGGCGCCTCATGCGCGACTATCCGGCCCGGCACCGGGTCGTGCTTTACGAGGCCTCGACGTTCCCCGGGCGCCCGCCGCGGATCGAGCGCGTGGGGTTGGCGGCCCTGGCCCGGGCGCCCATCCGCCCGCTCATGACCCTCTACGTTCCGCCGCTGCCCAACCGGCCCCCCGACCCGCGCATCGCCGCCTGGCTGGACGACATATGACCGACCTCAGCAGTACGGCGGCTGCGGATGCCGGCTCCGCGCCTTCTCGCGCAGGCACTCCAGGTCCCGATCGCACTGATGGGGCAGCTCCAGGGCACCGCCAGTGTCGCCCAGGAAATAGAACTCGCGCCGGCTGAACCGGGCCTGCGAGGACCCGGAGTGCAGCGCCTTGACGAACTTCACGAACGAGACCGGGCCATCGAACAGCGCGGGATCGAGCAGGCGCGCGGTCTTCAGGCCCTTCCCTTCCACGCGCACGTACGGCACGACGTGGAAGGTCCAGCTGATATCGCAGGCGCACTCGTAGTTCCGGGTGGCAATCTTCATGTCCCGGTCGAAAAGCCAGGCCTTCGCCGCCTGGATGCCGTTCGCAGCCAGGACGTTGCACATCTCGTGCGCCCGCGCGTTGCAGCCCGTGTTGGGATAGTCGAAGGGAACGCAGCCGCCGGCCAGCGCCGGCGGGCAGGCCAGGCCGGCGACGATCCGCCAGCTCTCCCCGAGCCTCTTCTCGCTGACCGGCTCCAGCACGATCTTGTTGAAGGGCGCGGCGCCCGGGGCGTGCACGAACAAGGGGGCCAGTCCCCACGCGCGCCAGGGCGCCGGATCGGCGGTGGAGATGCCATCGCAGTCGTCGGCGTCGACCATGACGATGCCCTGGCTCCGCCACGCCTCCTCGAGCAGCACGCCCACGCGTCCCTTTCGGAAGGCGGCGGGCAGGAGAAGGCGCTGCGGCGACGAGTCCATCGTCACGTCCACCGGGCCGTCGCGCCGCTCGTGGAACCGGGTCACACGGCCGACGATCGCCAGGCGGCAATCGAGGATGGCGCCATCCACGACCGTGAGGTACACCGGCCGCTGCATCCGGCTCAGGTTGTAGACGGCCCACTGGGTGAAGGGGGACGTGTTCGGCGGAAGCCGGAAGACCAGCTCGTCTTCACCGAGGGCGATCCGCACGGTGGGCCACGTGTCGGGCGGCCCGGGGATCAGGGGTTTGGGGTCGACGTGGGTGATCAGGCCGCCGAAGACCTCGGGTGTCGCCATCTCGTGTTTCCTGGACGGACGCAGCCGCGATTCTACCGGCTGCGCTCCGGGGGCCGGGCGGTCCGGTCAGGGAAGGGAGGGGCGCGTCTGGCGGAGAGGGTGGGATTCGAACCCACGGTACCCGTAAAGGCACAACGGTTTTCGAGACCGCCCGATTCAGCCGCTCTCGCACCTCTCCGCGGCGGCGCTCCGGGCGGTCGCAGCCGGCCGGAACTTCGTATTGTAGATCAGGCCTGGCGGCGGCGGTACTGGAAGAAATCCACCATCAGGCGCCGGCACTCCTCCTCCAGCAGGGGGCCCACGATGGTGAAGCGGTGGTTCAGGGCCAGCTCCTGCACGCGCAGCAGCGAGACGAGGGCGCCCCACTTGGGCTCGGCCACGCCGTAGACCACGGTGCCCACGCGCGCGTTGACCAGCGCCCCCACGCACATCAGGCAGGGCTCCACGGTCACGTACATCGTGGTCCCGCCCAGCCGGTAGTTGTCGAGGGCGCGGGCGGCGGCGCGCAGCGCCACCACCTCGGCGTGGGCGGTGGGATCCACGTGGTGGATGGGCTGGTTGAAGCCCTGGCCCAGCACCTGGCCGCCGGCCCCCACCAGCACGGCCCCGATGGGCACCTCGCCGATGTGCAGGGCGCGGCGCGCCTCGTCCAGGGCCAGGCGCATGAAGGGTTCGTGGTCCACGCCGGCCCAGCATAGCCGCCCGCCGGCGATTTGTGGGCGCGCGGCTCTGGGGCCGCGACGGCCAGACCACAATGCGTCATGGCGAAAAACGCGGCCGGCAAGCACCGCCACTCGTTCCTGCTGAAGCTGATGGCCACCATCGGCGTGCTGGCCACCGGCGGCGTGGCCCTGGACGTGTTCCTGGGCTTTGGCCGGGGGCCGCTCATGATGCGGCCCACGGAGTCGCCCGCCGCCGGCACGCCCGAGTTCCTGCGCGCCGTGGCCGGGGTGCTGGGCTCGCCCCTGCGCAGCGGCGGCACCGGCAGCGTGCTGCTCAACGGCCGCCAGTTCTACCCCGCGCTGCTGGCCGACATCCGCGCCGCCCGGCGCACCATCGACCTCACCTGCTACATCTGGGAGCCCGGATCGCCCAGCGACGAGATCGTGGCCGCGCTGGTCGAGCGCGCGCGGCAGGGCGTGCAGGTGCGCGTGCTGCTCGACGGGCTGGGCGGCCGGAACCTGGGCCAGGAGACGCGCCAGGCCATGCGGGACGCGGGCGTGAAGGTGGCGGAGTTCCGCCCCGCCCGCTTCGGCCAGCTCACGCGCTTCTACAAGCGCAACCACCGCCGGGCCATGGTGGTGGACGGGACGGTGGCCTTCACCGGCGGCATGGCCGTGGCCCCGCAGTGGCTGGGCGACGCCGACAGCAGGGATCACTGGCGCGACACCATGTTCCGCTTCACCGGCCCGCCGGCCTCCATGGTGCAGTCGGCCTTCGCCGACATCTGGGCCTACAGCACGGGCGAGCTGCTGGCCGGCGACGACTTCTTCCCCGCCTTCCCCACCCCGCTGCCCGCGGACAGCGACGCGCCCGCCAGCGCGGCGGCCGATCCCTTCCTGCACACCGGCCTCACCAGCGCGCCCTCCAAGGAGGACCACCCGCTGGGCCTGCTGCTGCTGCTCACAGTGTCCGGCGCGCGCCGGCGCATCCAGATCACGACGCCCTACTTCATCCCCGACCGCACCATGCGCGCGGCGCTGATCGAGCGCGCGCGGGCGGGGGTGGACGTGCGGGTGCTGCTGCCCGGCCCGGCCGTCGACCACGAGGTGGTGCGCCTGGCCGCGCAGTACCGCTACCAGGAGCTGCTGGCCGCGGGCGTGCACATCTTCGAGTACCAGCCGACGATGATGCACTCCAAGTCGATCGTGGTGGACGGCGTGTGGGCGGTGGTGGGGTCACCCAACCTGAACGTGCGCTCGCGCGACCTCGACCACGAGAACGCGGTCTGCGTGTCGAACCACGCCTTCGCCGGGCGCCTGGAGGAGGTCTTCGCCCAGGACCTGCAGCGCGCGCGCGAGGTCAGCCCCGTGGAGTGGGCCCAGCGCGGCCTCTGGACCCGCCTCAAGGAGCGCGTCTCCTACGCCATCTCCCAGGTGAGCTAGGGCTGCCCTTGGGGGTCTGGGGGCGAAGCCGCGAAGCGGCGGTAAGCCCCCAGTGCGGCGGGCCGGGCTTTGCCCGGACCGCATAGCAAGAAGCTAAAGCAGCTCGGCCCAGACGGGGCGGTGGTCGCTGGCGCGCAGGTTGTCGCGCACCACGCCGCTGCGGCCGGCCTGGGGCTGGATGCCGCGCACGAACACGTGGTCCCAGGCGAAGGGCCCCACCGTGCGCCGCGCGGCCCGGCTCAGCCACTGGAAGCCGTTCTCCTGGAGCTGGGCCCCCACCACCTCGCGGTCGTTGAAGTCCCCGGCGATGACGATGGGCGCGGTCACGCCGTCGCAGTCGGCCAGCACCGCCTCCACCTGCTGCCGCCGCTGCCAGGGCCAGATCTCGGCCGGCGTCTCCAGGTGCACGTTGTAGACGCGCAGCCGGTGGCCGCCCACCTCCACGTCGGCCGCCACCGCGATGCGCTGCAGGCCGCGGCTGCGGCTGGGAAAGGGCAGCAGCACCTTGTGGTCGGCCAGGATGCGGCCGCGGACCATGATGCCGTTGCCGAAGTCCTTGCCCCCGCGGGGATGGAAGGCGGCCGGGTAGTAGACGTAGTCGTAGCCGAGGGCGGAGGCCAGGCGGTCGACGCCCGGGGCATCCATCTCCTGCAGCAGGACCAGGTCCGCCGCCCGCAGCTCCGCGTCGGAGCCGAAGAGGGCGATGGCGCGGTCCACCTCCCGGGAGAACTGGAGGTTGAACGTCACCACGCGCAGGCGCGGCCCGCCCCGGCCGCGGCGGAAGCGGCCGGCGTAGCGGGGGCCCAGGGCGGGGTAGTTGCGGGCCGGAGCCAGGTTCGACCAGGCCAGAACGGCCATGGCAGCCAGGGCGGTGGGGGTGGCCACGAGGCGCATTCCCCGATGGTGCCACGGCTCGGCGGGCGGGGCGAGTGTGACCGGGCTCACCCGCGAACGGGGGCGCTTCCTCTACAGTTTTCGGTCGCTCCGTCGGCCGGCGCCCTCGGCCCTGGCCGGTCGGGTTGTCGTTCCCGCCGTAACGAAAACGAGGACCCAGCCATGCGGCGCCTGCCCCTTCTCCTTCTCGTCCTGGCCGGCGGTGCCGGTCCCCTGGCCGCGCAGACCATCATCGATGTGGACGCGTCGCTCAACCGGCACAAGATCAACCCCGAGGTCTACGGCGTGGCCTTCGCCAGCCCGGCCCAGCTCCTGGACCTGAACGTGCCCGTGAACCGCTGGGGCGGCAACGCCACCACCCGCTACAACTGGCAGGTGAACGCCGACAACCGGGCCCAGGACTGGTATTTCCAGAGCATCGCCTACGGCAGCGCCACGCCCGGCGAAGGACCGGACAGCTTCATCGCCGACGCCAAGTCGGCGGGCGCGCAGGCCATGATGACCGTGCCCACGGTGGGCTGGGTGGCCAAGGTGGGCCCCAACCGGAGCAAGCTGTCCAGCTTCTCCATCGCCAAGTACGGGCCCCAGCAGGACGCGGACTGGCAGTGGTTCCCGGACGCCGGCAACGGCGTGCGTCCGAACGGCACCTTCGTCACCGGCAACGACCCGAACGACGCCAGCGTGGCCGCCGACGACGCGTTCCACCAGGGCTGGTTCCAGCACCTGGTGCAGCGCTGGGGCACGGCCGGCACCGGCGGCCTGCGCTACTACGTCCTCGACAACGAGCCCAGCATCTGGTTCGCCACCCACCGCGACGTGCACCCCGAGGGGCCGCGGATGGACGAGATGCTGGCCAAGTTCATCGCCTACGGCCAGCGGATCAAGGCCGTGGACCCGGGGGCCCAGATCGTGGGCCCCGAGGAGTGGGGCTGGAGCGGCTACCTCTACAGCGGCTTCGATCAGCAGTGGGGCGCGCTGCACGGCTGGGACAACCTGCCCGACCGCGCCGCCCACGGGGGCGCCGACTACCTGCCCTGGCTCCTCCAGCAGCTGAGCGAGCACCAGAACACGACCGGCCAGCGCCTGCTGGACGTGTTCACGGTGCACTACTACCCGCAGGGCGGCGAGTTCGGCAACGACACCTCGGCCGCCATGCAGGCCCGCCGCAACCGCTCCACGCGCTCGCTGTGGGATCCGGCCTACGTGGACGAGACCTGGATCGGCACCCAGGTCAGGCTGATCCCGCGCCTCAAGCAGTGGGTGGCCCAGTACTACCCGCGCACCCGCATCGGCATCACCGAGTACAACTGGGGGGCCGAGGGGCACATGAACGGGGCCACCACCCAGGCCGACGTGCTGGGCATCTTCGGCCGCGAGGGCCTCGACGTGGCCGCGCGCTGGACCACGCCCGACCCCTCCACCCCCACCTACAAGGCCATCAAGATCTACCGCAACTACGACGGCCAGCGCTCGGCCTTCGGCGAGACCAGCATCTCGGCCAAGGTCCCCAACCCGGACGTGCTCTCGGCCTTCGCCGCCCTGCGCCGCCGCGACGGCGCGGTCACGGTGATGGTGGTGAACAAGGCGTCGTCGGGCAGCACGCCGGTGAGCGTGCGCCTGAACGGCGCGCTGGCCGGGCGCAGCGCCCAGGTGTGGCAGCTGGGCGCGTCCAACGCCATCACCCGCCTGGCCGACGTGCCGGTGCTGGGCGGGCAGGTGAACACGACGCTGGCCGCGCCGTCGGTCACCCTCTTCGTGGTCCCCAGCGGCCGCCGCTGAGGGCGGACACGAACGGGCCCGCCGCACCGCGGCGGGCCCGCTTGGCATCAAGGCACGATCGAGAACAGCAGGCGGTTCGGCGAGCCGCTGCCGGGATTGCTGATCACGTTGGCGGTGGCGGCGCCCACCAGCGCGTTGCGCACGGTTGCTGCGGCCGCGGTCGGGTGCAGGGACAGGTAGAGCGCGGCCGCGCCGGCGACGTGTGGGGTGGCCATCGAGGTGCCGCTGATCGTGTTGGTGGCCGTGTTGCTGGTGGCCCAGGACGACGTGATGCTGGAGCCGGGCGCGAAGATGTCGACGCACGTGCCGAAGTTGGAGAAGCTGGAGCGCGCGTCGGTGCGGGTGGTCGAGCCGACGGTGATGGCCGCGACCACCCGTGCCGGTGACGAGTTGCAGGCGTTGGCGTTCGAGTTGCCGGCGGCGATGGCGTAGGTCACGCCCGAGTTGATGGAGTTGTTGACCGCGGTGTCGAGCGCGCTGCTGGCCCCGCCGCCCAGGCTCATGTTGGCCACGGCCGGGCTCTGGTGGTTGCTCGTCACCCAGTTCACGCCCGCGATCACGCCGGAGTTGGTGCCGGAGCCGTTGCAGTCGAGCACGCGCACCGGGTGCAGCCGCACGGCCTTGGCCAGGCCGAAGGTGCTGCCGCCGATGGTGCCGGAGACGTGGGTGCCGTGGCCGTTGCAGTCGGTGGTGTTGCGGCCGTCGTTTATGGCCGTGAACCCGCCGGTGACGCGGCCGCCGAACTGGGTGTGCGTGGCGCGGATGCCGGTGTCGATCACGTAGGCGTGCACGTTGCCGGCGGTGGGAGTGTACGTGTAGTTACCGTTGAGCGGCAGGTTGCGCTGGTCGACGCGGTCGAGGCCCCAGGTGGCGCCGGTCTGCGTGGTCACCGCCCACACCTCGCTGTCCTGCTCGATGTACTGCACGCGCGGGTCCGCGGCCATCTTCTCCGCCGCCTCGGCGGTCATGGTGATGGCGAAGCCCTTCAGCGCCGCATCGTAGACGAAGAAGATGCTGCCGCCCGCGCGCACGGCCAGGTCGAGCGCGACCTGGTCGACCGTGAGCCCGGAGCGCGCGGGCGAGAGCGACGTGCCGGCCGCGTCGTCCTCCAACACGACGATGTACTGGCCGGGGATGGGACGGGCCCCGGCCGCGATGTGGATGCCCGCGTCCTCCTTGGCTAAGGCGGCAGCGGCCAACCCCAGGACGGCCAGGGTGAACAAGGTCTTCTTCATGCGACCTCCTCGACCTCTCCGCCGGGCGTGGCGGGAGAAGCCCGGAGGGATGGGCGGAGGGCACGCGAGGAGGGGGGCCTGGCTCGCGCGCGGACACGCCCGCCGGAGCCGCAGAGCCGCGTCTACCAGGCTGGGAATCAGGTCGCGCGAACGATGTTCCCGCCGCCCTATCTTGTCAAGCGGCTGTCATGCGGGCCCGCTATCGCAAGACCTTGGGGGTCTGGGGGCGAAGCCGCGTAGCGGCGGTAAGCCCCCAGTGCGGCGGGCCGGGCTTTGCCCGGACCGCATAGCATGAAGTCGTCTGGGGGCGAAGCCGCGTAGCGGCGGTAAGCCCCCAGTGCGGCGGGCCGGGCTTTGCCCGGCCCGCATAGCACTAAGGCACCTTTGGGGGCCGGCCCAGGACGTCGTCCACGGTGCGGATCTGCAGCTCCCCCACGTTCATGGCCCGCAGCTTGGGCTCGATGGTCTTGCGGTCGCCCACCACCACCACCACCGCGTTGGCCGGATCGGCGGCGGCGGCCACGCGCGCGATGTCCGCGGCCGAGACGGCCAGGGCCTTGGGCACGAAGGTGGCGTAGAAGTCGTCGGGCAGGGCGTAGAGGATCTGGTCGGCCACCTTGCCCGCCACCTGCGTGTTGGTCTCGAACTCCTCCGCGAAGCTCAGCGAGAGGTAGTTGCGGGCCCGGTCCACCTCGACCGGCGTGGCCGGGGTGGTGATGCGCTCCAGCTCCTTCAGCATCTCGCCCAGGGCCTCGGAGGTGGACTGGGTCTGCACGTCGGCCGCGGCCTGGAAGGCGCCGCCCACCAGGCGGTAGCCGAAGGAGGAGCCGGCGCCGTAGGCGTAGCCGTGCTGCTCGCGCAGGTTGTCGTTGAGGCGGGAGGTGAAGGAGCCGCCCAGCAGCGTGTTCATCACCTCCAGCGCGAGGTAATCGGGCGTGGAGCGGCCCGGCCCCACCCGCCCGATGCGCAGCACCGATTGGGCCGCGCCCGGCTTGTCGATGAGCACGAGGCGCCGGCCCTTCACCTGGGGCGGCACGGTCAGGCGCGAGGCGGGAGCGTCGCCCTTGGGCCAGCCGCCGAAGGCCTTCTCCAGCAGGGGAAGCGTGGCCGGCGTGACGTCGCCGACGACCACCAGGAAGGCGTTGCCCGGGCGGTAGTGCTGCGTGTGGAAGGCGCGCAGGTCCTCCGTGCGCAGGGCGGAGAGGGAGGGGGTGGTCCCGCTGGACGGGAACCCGTAGCGGTGCTGGCCGAAGACGGCCTGCGTGAAGGCGAAGGCCGCCACCTGGCCGGGCACGGCCCGCGCCTCCAGCAGCGCGGTGAGCGCGCGCTTGCGCACGCGCTCCATCTCCGCGGGCGGGAAGTCGGGCCGCAGGGCCACGTCGGCCATGAGGGTGAGCGCCGGCTCCAGGCGCGCCACCGGCACCGCCAGGGCCACGCTCGAGTAGTCCCAGGTGGCGCTGGTGCGCACGTCCGCGCCCAGGAAGTCGATGGCGTCGGCCAGCGACAACGCGTCCTTGCCGCCGGCGCCCTCGTCCAGCATGTCGGCGGTGGCCGCGGCCAGGCCGGTGCGGCCGATGGGATCGGCGGTGGCGCCGCTCTTCACGATGAGGCGCACCTCCACCGTGGGCAGCTGGTGCCGCTCCACCAGCGCCACCGGCAGCCCGTTGCTCAAGGCCAGCCGCTGCACCGGCGGCAGGCGCAGCGGGCGCGGCGGCTCGGGAGAAGGAGGATGGCTGCGGTCGGCGGGCGTCTGGGCCAGGGCGGCGGCGGCCAGTCCGCAGAGGGCGAGGGCCAGCGGCGCGGCGGCGGACTTCACCTGGCCGCTCCCGCCGCGGCCGCGGCCACGGGCACCCCCAGCTCCTTCTTGCCGGCCGGCACCACCGAGATCAGGACGCGGCCCGGGCCCAGGAACTGCAGGGCGGCCGCGCGCACGTCGGAGGGGGCCAGCGCCCGGTAGCTCATCAGCTCCTCCTCGAAGTAGTCGGGATCGCCGGTGTAGAAGAAGTACTGGTTGAGGAGGTCGGCCTTGCCGCCGAAGCCCCCGACCTTCTCGAGCCCCCGCAGCGTGTCGGCCTCCGACTGGTTCTGGAAGCGCTGCACCTCGCGCGCGGTGGGCGCCTGGCTCTTGAGGCGCTCGATCTCCTCGTCCACCAGCTTGCGGATCTCCTCCAGCGTGTGGCCGGTGCGGGCGGTGACCACCACGTTGAAGGTGGAGCCGAGCGCGCCCGGGTCCACGAAGGCCGTCACGTCCTGCGCCACCTGCAGCTCGTACACCAGGCGGCGGTACAGGCGAGCGTTCTTGCCGTCGGCCAGGATGTCGGCCAGGGCCACCAGGGAGGCGTCGCCGGCGGCGAAGCGGGGCGGCGTGTGCCAGGCCAGGTAGAGGCGGGGCAGCTCCACCTGGTCCTCCAGCAGCAGGCGCTTCTCGGCCGCCAGCACCACTGGCCGCGGGACCAGCGGCTCCACGGGAGCGCTGCGGGGGATATCGCCGAACCACTTCTGGGCCAGCTGGCGGGCGCGCGCGGTGTCGACGTCGCCGGCGATGACCACGCTGGCGTTGGCCGGGCCGTACCACTTCTTGAAGAAGTCGATCACGTCTTCGTAGCTGGCCGCGCTGAGGTCCTCCATGGAGCCGATGGTGGGCCAGTGGTACGGGTGGTCGGGCGGGTAGAGCGCGTCGGGCAGGGCCAGGTCGGCCATCCCGTAGGGCCGGTTTTCGTAGCCCTGGCGGCGCTCGTTCTTGACCACGTCGCGCTGCCCGTCCACCTTGGCCGGGGACATGGCCTCCAGCAGGTGGCCCATGCGGTCGCTCTCCAGGAAGAGAGGCAGCTCGATGGCGCCCGCGGGCGCGTTCTCCCAGTAGTTGGTGCGGTCGTTGTTGGTGGAGCCGTTGTTGCTGCCGCCCACCGCCTCCAGCCATTGGTCGAACCCGCCCTCGGGCACGTTCTTGGAGCCCTCGAACATGAGGTGCTCGAAGAGGTGGGCGAAGCCGGTGCGGCCCGGCTTCTCGCGCGCCGAGCCCACGTGGTAGTACGTGTTCACGGAGATCAGGGGCGCGTTGTGGTCTTCGTGCACGATCACCGTGAGCCCGTTGGCCAGGCGGAAGGTCTCGTAGGGCACGCTCAGCGGGACGCGCGCGCCCTCGGCGGCGGCCGCCGGAGCCTGAAGGGACGCGAGGACGAGGACGGCGGCGAGCGCGCTCATGACAACCTCCGCTTGGCCTGGAGACCAGTGTATCCGCGACCGCGCGGGGCGCGGGCCATCCAATGTTCTGATCGCGCTAGACTGGAGCCATGGACCGCGGATACCTGCCCGAGGCGGAGGCGCCCACGCGCGACGAGATCGACCACACCACGGGCGTGGTGCTGCTCGAGTTCGGCGCGCCCGACTGCGGCTACTGCCGGGCGCTGGCTCCCCAGGTGCAGGCGCTGGTGAAGGAGCACCCGGAGGTGCGCCACGTGAAGATCGAAGACGGCCCCGGCCAGGCCCTGGGCCGCTCCTTCCAGGTCCGCCTGTGGCCCAACCTGGTGTTCCTGCGCGACGGCCAGGTGCTGCGCCAGCTGGCCCGCCCCGGGGCCCGGGACCTGAAGGAGGCCTTCGCCTCCCTCGCGGCCCCGGTGGGCTAGAACGGTCAGGCGCCGGATCCACTCCGGCGCCTGCGCCACTCCTAGGGCACGGACTCGGTCCAGTGGCCCTTGTCTCCGGACTCGAACCCGTCCTGGAACACGGTGCCGGGCAGCCACGGTGGCAGGTCCAGCCCCTTCACCACTCCCAGCGGCGCGTAGTTGTTGTAGCCGGGGAACACCTGGTCCAGGCGGTTGTTGCCCAGGCGGCGGATGACGATCTCGCTCAGCACGCGCCGGTAGTCGGTGGTCACGGCCAGGTCGGCCCCGTCGTAGAGCTGGTCGTTGCGCAGGCCGGGCCACACGCCGTGGACGCCGCCGATCACCTGCCCGCCCAGCACGAGCACGAAGTTGCCGTGGCCGTGGTCGGTGCCGGAGTCGTCGTTTTCGCGCAGGCGGCGGCCGAACTCGCTCAGCACCACGACGGTCATGCGCTGCGTGATGCCCACGCCGTCGAGGTCCTGGTAGAGCGCGGTCAGGGCCTGGGTCAGGGTGGTGATCTGGTTGGCGAAGTAGCCGGTGGCGCCGGTGGCCTGCTGGTCGTGCGTGTCCCACCCGCCGTAGTCCACCGCCGCCCCGCGCAGGCCGAGGTTGAGCTTGGCGATGCGGGCGATCAGCTTCAGCTGGTCGCCGAGCCCGCCCTGCGGGTAGACGGCGCCGTTGCTGGGCGTGTAGGTGCCGTTGACGTACTGCTCCACGATGCCCACCGCGTCGAGCGCCTGCAGGCTGGTCTCGTGCACCTCGTCCACGCCGTTGCGCACCATGGTGCGCAGCGAGACGCGCTGGGCGGCCCGCCACTCGGAGATGCCGATGTTGTCGAGGCGGAAGGCGCCGGCGTCGGTCATGTTGACCGTCTCCAGGTTCCCGCGCAGGCAGACCTGCTGGGTGCCGCCCACCGCCAGCGAGGGCATGATGATGTCCTGGGGCAGGTTGGTGGCGCTCTGGAAGTGGCGGGTCAGCCAGCCGAAGCCGCTGTTGCGCACGCCCGGCGTGCCCAGCTCCATGAAGTTCTGGGCGTCGAAGTGGCTGCGCGTGGGGTGGTTGAGCCCGCAGGCCTGCACGATGGCCAGCTTGCCGCCGAGGTAGAGGTCGTAGAGCGAGGTCGCGGTGGGGCCGGCATGGGAGGCGGCCTGGGGGTGCATGCCCAGGAAGCCGTTCAGGTTGAGGGCGGCGCCGGTGCCGCTGACGGGGATCTTGAGGCGCGGGCGGGCCGCCTCGTAGTAGCCGCGGTCGGCCCCGGTGAGGGGCAGGACCAGGCTGAGCCCGTCCATGCCGCCGCGCAGGAAGACGGTCACGATGAGGTCGGTGTTGTCGGCCTCGGGATCGGCGAAGGCCAGCCGGGGCAGGCCGCCGGCGATGCCGGCCGCCCCCAGCAGGGAGGCGCCGGATCCGACCAGGAAACGCCTACGGTGCATGTCGCACATGGTGCCCTCCTCAGCGGTAGAGGAATTCGGGCGACCAGAAGAGCAGGCCCACCAGCGCCCGCACCCGGTTCTGCACCGAAGCGTTCCAGGGAAGCACCAGGTCGGGATCCAGACCCTGGGCCATGAAGTCGACCACCGCCGTGCGGTCTTCCGGGGAGAGCGTCCGGTTCAACACGCGGTCGATCCAGAAGTCGGCCAGCTGGTTGGACGTGCGCACGTTGGCCGGGGTCTGGTTGACCACGTCCAGGTAGTACACGTTGGTGCTGCTGCGCGCGTTCACGAGGTAGGCCGTGAAGCGCCAGCCGCCCACGCGCGGGTTGGGCACCGACCAGGCGGCCTGGCTGTCCGGGAAGCCGTCCGGGCTGCGCCGCCCGAAGAGCTGCTGGCCGGCCGCGGTGTAGAGCGAGATGAAGCTGTCGGTCGTGCTGTTGCCCATGACGAAGGGGAACTGGCTGCCGCCCGCGCGCATGGCGCTCACCGCCACCTCGAAGGGCCGCTTGGCCTTGGCCCCCCAGGTGGTGCGGAACTCGTCGGAGAGCAGGATGGCGCGCACCACCTGCTTGAGCTGGTCGGGGGCCGCGCGCTGGGCGAAGAAGACGGCCGCCACCGCGTCGATCGTCTCCTGGCTGGGGTTGTCGCCGATGAGGCGGCGGCACAGCCGGCCCGAGACGTAGCGGGCCACGCCGGGATGGTTGGCCAGGGTGTCGAGCACCGTGCGCCCGTCCACCTGGTCCGGCTGGTCGGCCGGCAGCAGCACCTTGAGCACGTGCTTCTGGAAGCGGTCGTGCCAGCTGGGCCGGTAGAGGAAGGCGCCGGTGTTGGCGGCGCCGCTCTGGCCGTTGGCCACCGACCAGCCGGTGAAGCAGCGGGTGGACTCGAACACGTCCGCGTCCACGTAGCCGATGGGCCGGCCCTCGGGGTCGGTGGGCACGTCCTCCTGCTGCAGCACGCCCAGGTAGTTCTCGGCGCCCATGGTGTGCAGCTCGAAGAGCTCGCGGGCCCAGTTCTCGTTGGGGCCGGAGACCGAGTTCGTGTAGTTGTCGAGGTAGTAGAGCATGGGCGCGCTCTTGGCCACCGCCTCGATCATGGTGCGGAAGTTGCCCAGCATGTTGGCCCGGATCACGTCGCGGTCCCAGTGCACGAAGAGGGGGGCCCCGATGGGATCGTCGCCGTTCATGTTGAAGTGGTTGTGCCAGTAGTCGGCCAGCACCTCGTTGAGCTGCCGCCGGCTGTAGATGGCGCGCAGGAAGGCCAGGCGCGTCGTCTCCCGGAACGGGCGGTAGCGCACGTCGTCGGAGGGGTTGTTGTTGTAGTGCTGGGCCCACAGCTCGCCCAGGCTCTTGTTGAGCGTGGTGAAGCCGGCCTCCGCGATCTTGGCGTCGCAGGGGCCGTCGTCGATGGCGGCCGGGTTGAGCTGCTGGTCCACCCACGCCTGCAGGCGCTGGGCGTCGGTGCTGCCCAGCGCGTTGAAGGCGGCCACGTCGCCCGGCCAGGGCCCGAAGCCGGCGCGGGTGAGCGTGATGACCGCCACCGAGGGCGGAGCCAGCGGCGCGGAGGCGCCGATGCGCTCCGGGCGCGGATGCATGGGCGCCGTGCCGCCCTGGCTGGCTTCGGCCGCGGGCGGCGCGGCCACGGCCACTCCGCCGGCGGCGGCGGTCACGCCGAGGGCGGCCGCCTTGAGCAGCTGGCGGCGGGTGGGTGCAGGGGTAGTGCCCGCGTTCTTGTCTGGGACCATGCGACCCTCCTGAACAGACCGAAGAGCCGGCTGACCCCGCGGGCCCCAGCGTGAATGACCGGATGACGACGGCGACGGGGGCAGAGCATGGGCGCCTGGGCGCGCTGGTGCTGTGACCACGCTCACAACCGCGCCGGCCCGATTGCGCCTAGCATCCCGCGCTCCGGTTCTGCGACCGGGACGCGCGCCAGAAAACCTTCCGCCTCCCACCAGGCTCAAGGAGAGTGGTCATGAGCTCTCGGTTCAACACCGGCGGGGCCGTCCTGCGCGTGCTCCCATTGGCGTTGGGTGCCTTGCTGTCCGCCTCGTCCGCCCGCGCCTCCGCACTCAACGTCAACCCCGCCAGCAAGTACTTCGGCGGGTTCGGACTCCAGGTCGTGGTGAGCGGGGCCGCGCCCGCCTACGTGGAGGACGACTCCCCCGGGGCCGAGCG
>Ga0111538_10007274_pt1 | contig 14937 bp, 8 predicted proteins | sample SoiMethybrSBSTD1_FD_79669 | JGI IMG/M metagenome (GOLD analysis project Ga0111538, IMG submission 79669) | Bulk soil microbial communities from a Populus tree surrounding site in Tennessee, USA - Soil MetaG P. TD hybrid SBSTD1 (version 2)... | ecosystem: Environmental > Terrestrial > Soil > Tree... | reverse complement strand
TGACGTACTGGCGCTATCGCCACCATCGTCGCCATGCTTACTATCCGTACCGGTACGGATACAGCTCATACGCCTTCTATCCGAGGCGCTTCCATCATAGGCACTGGCGCCACCATCGAGGCTGGTAGCTAGCAGCCGTCAGCGATAGTGGCCTGCTCAGCAGGCCACTATCGTGATCGCGGGACCTCTCGCCAAGTTCAGTGACTCACCACGCGAACACGTCACCGCGCGCGCAGCGGCGTTATGCCCGTCTCGCCGGCAAGCTTATCAAGCTCGCTGACCAGCTCACCCGGCATCGGCACGCCATTCGCGAGCCGCTCGGCGCGCCTTGTGCGGCGCTCCTGTCCCGGCAAACGCACGGCGTCAAAACCCGGCAATGGCTTCGAGGTGCGCAGATCGCGCAGATGCCGATCCATCTCCGACTTGAACGTGTCGAGTGGCGTGAAGCGCGCCACATCGAGCGCGATGATGAAATGCCCGGTGTTGCAGGCGTCGGTGTCGTTGAAATTGAAATCAAACACGTCGCGACCAAACACAGCGCCATTGAGCGGGCCGGCAAGCAGTCCAAGAATGAGCGCGAGCCCGCTGCCCTTGTAGCCGCCGATCGGCAGCAGCACGCCCTCGCCGCTCCGCGCCGGATCCGTGAGCGGCGTTCCATCCTTGGTGTTGACCATCCAGCCTTCCTGCAGCGGCTTCTTCTGCAGGCGATGCGACTTGATGGTGCCGTAGGAGACGACGGACGTCGCGATATCGAGCACGATCGGCGCCTCCTCGCCTGCCGGAATCGCGATCGCGACCGGGTTGGTGCCAAGGAGAGATTCGACACCGCCCCAGACCGGCATGTGATTGGCGCTCGCCACCACGCCATAGATGCCGACCATGCCGTGCGGCAGGGGCAGCGCCGCATAGACGCCGGCGGCGCCAGCGTGGTTCGAGCGCCGGGCGCCGACCCAGCCGATACCGCTCGCACGCGCAAGCTCGATCGCGGTCTCGGCCGCGCGCGCCATCACGAGATGGCCCATGCCGTTGTCGCCATCGACCAGCCCGGTCGCCGCCGCGGTGCGCTCGACCGTGATGGACGGGCGCGGGTTGATGCCGCCGGCACGCAGGCGCTTCACGTATTGCGGCAGGCGGAAAATGCCGTGGGCATCGGCGCCGGTGAGGTCGGCCTCGCACATCAATTCGGCAACCTTGCCGGCGTCGGCGGCCGGCAGCCCGGTCTCGACGAGGGCCTCCTGAATAAAGCCGGCAATCGCTCGCGCCGAAACCCGCTCGGCCTTAACCACCTGGTTCATACCGCTCTCCGCCCCCATACCTGTCACAAATGTCGCACCACATTCCCGGCCTTTGCATAGCCGGATGCACATTAAACCGTCTAGCCGCCACCCCCGATTTGGCTATAAACCCTGGCCTCGAAAACCTCCCCAAAAACCTCGGAATTCGACATGGATGCAGAGACTGCCGTTAATCGCGCCCGCCGGGGCCCACGCATCGAGGACGACTATCTGGTGCGGGGCGCTGGCCGCTTCGTCGCCGATGCGCCCGAGGATGGCCAGACCTACGCAGCCTTCGTGCGATCGCCGCATGCCTGTGCCCGCATCGTGTCGATCGATGTCACCGAGGCCAAGGGCGGACGCGGGGTGGTGGCGGTCTTGACCGCCAGGGACATGGACGCGGCTGGCGTCGGCAATGTTGGGCGCCACGCGCCGCTCTCGGGGCGCGGCGGCAACAAGCTGATCATGCCGATCCGTCCGGCGCTGGCGCGCGATCGCGTCATGCATGTGGGTGAGCCGGTTGCGATCGTGATCGCCGAGACCGCGCTCGCTGCGCAGGACGCCGCCGAGAGCGTCGCCGTCGAGTACGAGGAGATCAAGCCTGTCATCGACGTGCGTGATGCGGTCAAGCCGGACGCTCCGCAACTGTGGCCGGAAGCGCCCGGCAATATCGCGGTCGACTGGCCGGGCACTGCGCCTGACCCCGACGCGAACGCGGCCACGGTCGACGAGATCATCCGCAGTGCACCGCATGTTGCGCGTGTTTCTATCGTCAACCAGCGCCTCGTCGTTGCCTCGATGGAGCCGCGCGGCCTCACCGCGGGCTATGACAAGGCTACCGACCGGTTCACGGTGCGGGCCTGCTCGCAGAGCGCCGGCGCGCTGCGCGACAACATCCTCGGCATCATGAGCTGGCCGAAGGAGCGCCTGCACGTCATCACCGAGGACGTCGGCGGCGCTTTCGGGCTCAAGACCGGCGCCTATCCGGAATACATCGCGGTCATGATCGGCGCAAAGCTTTGCGGCCGCCCGGTACATTGGATGTCGACGCGCTCGGAAGCATTTCTCTCCGACGGCCAGGCACGCGACACCTTCACCGAGGGCGAGCTGGCGCTCGACGAGAGAGGTAGATTTCTTGCCCTGCGCATCCGCCATCTCGGCAATATGGGCGCCTATATCGGATCGGTTGGCGCCAACATTCAGACGCTCAACTTTGCGCGCTGCCTGCCTGGCATGTACGAAATCCCCAAGATCGACGTGGGCGCGCGCTGCGTGTTCACCAATACGGTGCCGACCTCGCCCTATCGCGGCGCCGGACGCCCCGAGGCCAACTATGTGCTCGAGAAGCTGGTCGAGGAAGGCGCGCGCCTGACCGGCACCGATCCGATCAAGCTGCGCCGGCGCAATCTCATTCGCCCATCGGCCATGCCGTACAAGACGGCGATCGGCACGACCTACGACTCCGGCGAGTTCGAGGCGGTCCTCGACAAGGCAGTCGCGCTTGCAGACTATGAAGGCTTCAAGCAGCGCAAGCGCGAATCCGCCAAGCGCGGCAAGTTTCGCGGCATCGGCATCTCCTGCATGCTCGAGCATGCCGGCGGCATGCCGCTCGAAAGCGCCGCGCTCCTGTTTCCGGGGGGCGACACCGCGGTGCTGGCGCTCAATGTGCAATCGACCGGCCAGGGACACGCCAATATCTTTCCCCAGCTCGCGGCAGCGCAGCTTGGCATCCCGGCCGACAAGATCACGCACCGGCATGGCGATTCCGATCTCGAGCTGCCCGGCATGGCGTCCGTCGGCTCGCGCTCGGCGATGACGGCAGGCAGCGCCACGCTCAAGACCGTGGAGACGATGCTCTCGAAAGGCAAAGTGATCGCTGCGACCGTGCTCGAAGCTGCCGAGGCGGACATCGCTTATCGGGACGGCAACTTCGAGGTGGTCGGCACCGATCGCCGCATCTCGCTGTTCGACCTGGCCTCACGTGCGCGCGAGATGAAGGAGCGCGGCGAGATTGCGGAAACCCTCGACACCAAGGCGCAGACCGAAACGCCACAGACTTTTCCCAATGCATGTCATATCGCCGAGGTCGAAGTCGATCCCGACACCGGCCAAGTGACAATTACGGCTTACACAGCGGTCGATGACTGCGGCAACGTGCTCGACCACACCATCGTGGAGGGTCAGACGCACGGGTCGCTCGCGTCCGGCCTCGGCCAGGCGCTCCTGGAGCATGCCGTCTACGATACGGAGGGCGGCCAGCTCATCACCGGCTCGTTCATGGACTACGCGATGCCGCGCGCGGAGGATATGCCGCCGCTGCGCGACGCGCTGCATCCGGTGCCGGCGACCACCAACCCGCTCGGCGTAAAGGGCGCGGGTGAAGCCGCCACAACCGCGGCTATCGCCACCGTGATGAACGCGATCGCCAACGCCATCCCGGGCGAAGCCGGTGCCAAGCTCGAGATGCCAGCCACACCGCAGCGCGTGTGGGCGGCTTGTCAGCAAGCCAAGGCTGGCGCCGATAGTTGATCGTGGCGTTAGCTCGCTACGATTGATGGCGCTGCGTGTTTGCACAAGATTTAAGCTGAGTGCCAAAAATTCGGGCACTCATCATCGCCGCCGTCCTAAACAAATACTTAAATAGTCTCAGCTATTTTCCGACGACTTATTCGTCGAGGCGATTCCCTGCTCCAGCGACATGCGCGAGAACCCGGTCGTTGTTGAGAGAAGCTATGGCAAGATCGTTTAAAGGCGTCGATCTCAATGCCAATTTAGCTCGTCTCGTCCCGCACATGGATGTTGCAGACGAGTATGGAGGCGCGCTCCAACATCTGCAATCCGTGTGGGACAATCTCATTCTCCTTGGGCAGCTTTCCAGCATCGGCGCCGCAATGAACGGCACACGCCGTGCGTTTAGCGAGCTTGCAGCCGATCTCATCAATCAATTGGGCACAGAGGCCTTCAAGAAATGCTGCCAGGAGATGACCTCCAAGGCGCAGGTCACAATCAACATCCTGGTCAGGAACCTGTTCGAGCGAACTGCAGATATCGGATTTCTCTCAACCGATGATGACATTCGGGCATTTGCAAAGAATTCTGGAGACAGCGATGCGCGCGCGCTCCTGCAGCGGCGCTTCGAGGAATATGTCCGCAAATATTCGGTTTATTCGGATATCATTTTGCTTGATCCGGAGGGCCACGTCCTCGCGCGGCTGGACGAGACAGTGTCAGTCGACCGAAGTGCCGACCCATTGATCCACGAGGCGATGACGACCAAGTCCGCCTACATCGAGAAGTTTGGCCAAAGCGATCTGATCCCCCATGCGAAGCGATCCTTGATCTACGCATTCCGCGTCACGGACGCCAACGGCGCAGTCCTTGGCGTCCTCTGCCTCTGCTTCCGGTTCGAAAACGAAGCAGACTTGATATTCTCCAACCTGGCTGCAGAGGACGATTGGTCCGTGATCACAATTCTCGATCAGACCGGCGTCGTCATCGCCAGCTCGGACGCCCATCACATTCCGATCGGAGCCAAACTTTCCCTGCAGCACGGCAGCGAATGCCAGATCGTACGATTCGGCGCATCGCAATACATTGCAACGAGCCGCGCGGCGCAGCCCTACCAAGGCTACGCCGGCCCACCTTGGTTTGGGCACGTGATGGTGCCGCTTCAACATGCGTTCAACAGCGATCCCTCGCGGGTCGAGCGGGAGATTGATTCCGCAGTATTGAGCCGGGTTTCTGGGGCTTCGGAACTATTCACGCAGGACATTCGCAACATACCCGCGAAGGCAAATCGGATCCTGCGCGATCTGAGCCGTTCGGTGTGGAACGGCAGCGTATCGCAAGGCGGCGAGAGAGATGCGCAAACAACGGCCTTCTCGAGAATTATCCTGAAGGAGATCAGCGAGACCGGCGCTCGAACGAAAGACGTCTTTGAGCGCTCGATTGCAGACCTGCACAAGACGGTCGTGACATCGCTCTTGCGTGGCAACCAATTTCATGCCGCACTCGCCATGGATATCATGGACCGGAATCTCTATGAGCGCGCCAACGATTGTCGTTGGTGGGCGCTGGCGTCTACGATTTCCGAAGCACTCGCGCGGGAACAGCGCTCCGATCAGGACGCTGAGATGGTCGACTCGATCCTCCGCACGATCAATGGCCTCTACACCGTCTATACGAATATTCTTGTGTTCGACGCACAGGGCAGAGTCGTATCATGCTCCAACGATTCCGCTCTCAAGGGCACCGTACTTACTGATCGCTGGGTGACGTCTGTCCTGTCGCTGCGCGACACGCAGGGTTATTCGGTGTCCGAATTTGTGACCACACCGCTCTACGGCGATCGTCCGACCTATGTCTACGGCGCAGCCATCCGCAGTTCGCAAGGTCTTCCCGCGGTGGGCGGGGTCGCCATTGTCTTCGACTCCGAGCCGCAATTCAGCGCCATGCTGAATGACGCCCTGCCGCGCGACAGCGACGGCAACATCAACAAGGACTCGTTCGCGCTCTTTGCCCAACCGGACGGACGGGTAATCGCCTGTTCCAGCATACGGTTTAAGCCCGGCGACATGCTCACCATGGATCCGGAGTTTTTGCACCTCGATCCCGGCGCCGGCCATTCAGGTATGACGATCATCGACGGCGCCTATTATGCGGTCGGGGCCCAATGCTCCTCCGGCTATCGCGAGTACAAGGACGAACGCGACGCTTACAAAAATCCCGTGATAGCCCTTGTGTACACCCGCCTTTGCGACGCCAATGCGCAAGAATCCTTCGTGGGCGGTCGAAGCAGCGCTATCCGATCTGACCGCATGCGAGCAGGAACCAAGGAAGACATTGCAACGTTCCGGATCGGGCAGCGATGGTATGCGGCGCGAGTCAGCGAGATTGTCGAGACGATCAACGACGCGAGCCTGTTCCCGATCCCGTTCATGCCGTCCATGATGGTGGGATGCACGACCTATAAGGGCTCGCCTCTGCCGGTGCTCGATCTCCGGCGAGTGTTGGACGGCGGTGCCGGCGTCCCGGAAGGTCGGGAAACCTCCAACCAGATCGTGATCATGACAAAGCCCGACGGCACCAGCTTCGGACTCCTGGTCGACGATCTTGGAGAGATCACAGAGGTGTTAGCTGATCGGCTGGCGCCATTGCCAGCCATGGTCGCGGACCAGCAGGCATTCGCCGATTCGGTCATCGCTCCCAACGACACTGACGAAGGCAACCTGATCGTCGTGCTCAGAGCCGAGCGCCTGCATGCGAACCTCACTCGTTCGGCCGCAGGTGCCGCGGCTTCGATGACGCCTTCGCCGCAGCGCGAGCCGATCGCAAAAACGGCGTAAGATCCGAGTCCATCTCGCGCTCGAATCGAAGCTCGGCAGGTTAGGCTGCCCCGGCGCACCAATAGAACCGCGCAACCTTCGCGCGCAGCATTCACCGTCTTTCAGAATTGCACGGGCAAACCGCCGCAGCGCGTGAAAAGCCCATGAATCCAGCTTGCGACACTTCGTCCGAGGCCTGATACTGCCCATCAACGTACAGGCCGCCCACGCTAGCCCATAAGGCAAGGCGCCGCGCGCAGCCATGGTCGTTTTGGAATTCCGGCCTACCGCCAAGCCTTTGTTTGTATTTCGGAATACGGTTGGCCGTCGGGAATAAAGGTCCGCAATCCCAATCCAGGGATCAAGTCTAGGGAGAAACTTCAATGCGACTGCGACACCTCTGCCTGCTGGCGACTGTCAGCGCCCTTCCGTTCGGCCTGCCGCAAGACACACTGGCGCAATCCAGCGCCGCCCTGACCGGCGTCGTTTCCTCGCAGGAGGAAGGCAACATGGAAGGCGTTCTGGTGAACGCCAAGAAAGAGGGCTCCACTATCACAATTACGGTGGTGACCGACGAGAAGGGCAACTACACCTTCCCGGCCGACCGGCTCTCGCCCGGCAAATACACGATCTCGATTCGCGCCTCCGGCTATACGCTGGTTGGTCCGAAGGCCACCGAGGTGACGGCGGGCACGACCGCCAAGGCTGACCTCAAGCTTGGCAAGGCGCGCAATCTCGCCGCAACGCTCTCCAATGCCGAATGGCTCAATAGCCTGCCGGGCTCCGACCAGCAGAAGCAGTTCATGATCAACTGCGTCAGCTGCCACACTCTGCAGCGTGTGCTCACCTCGGCGCATGATGCGGCCGAGTACGAGCAAGTGTTCAATCGGATGGGCCGCTACTCGCCCGGCAGCACGCCGACGCACCCGCAGCCGCTCCTGCCCGGCCCGCGCGGCGAGCGCCCGCCGGTGTCCGGCAACGAGGCCAAGGCGGCCGCCACCTATCTCGCCAGCGTCTCGCTCGGCAATCCGGACTCGACCGAATACGGCTTCCAGACCCAGGCGCGTCCGAAGGGCAAGTCTACCCGCGTGATCATTACCGAGTACGACCTGCCGCGCAAAGAAGCCCAGCCGCACGACGTGATCATCGATCGCGACGGCATGGCCTGGTACTCTGACTTCGGCTCGCAGTTCGCTGGTGTGCTCAATCCCAAGACCGGCGAGGTCAAGGACATCCCGATCCCGGTGCTCAAGCCCGAGCAGCCCAAGGGCAACCTCGACATCGAGTTCGACAACGACCAGAACGTCTGGGTCTCGCTGATGTACCAGGCCGGCATCACCAAGATCGATCGCAAGACCCATCAAGTGACGATGTACCCATTCCCGAAGGAGTGGCAGTCGCCCTCGACGCAGGCGTCGATGGTGTCGCCGCAGAACTCGCACGTCGACGGCAAGGTGTGGACCAACAACCAGGAAGACCACTACACCTACCGGCTGGACGTGAAGACCGGCCAGTTCGAGAACATGGGTCAGAACCTTGATCCGCGCGGCAAGCGCATCCGCGCCTACGGCATGCCGACCGACAAGGAGAACAATCTCTACCAGCTCGAGTTCGGCGGCCACAGCATCGGCATCCGCAACGCCAAGACCAACCAGGTGACCATCTACGAAACCCCGACCAAGGGCTCGAAGCCGCGCCGCGGCCGGGTCGACGAGCAGAACCGGTTGTGGTTTGCCGAGTACGGCGCCAACGCGATCGGCCTGTTCGATCCAAAGACGGCCGAGATCAAGGAATACAAGCTCCCGACCAAGTGGGGCATGCCTTACGACGTCGTCCCGACCAAGGACTCCTCGGAGGTGTGGACCGGCTCGATGGTGAACGATCTGGTCGCCCGGCTCGACGTCAAGTCCGGCCAGATCACCGAGTATCTGCTCCCGCGCACCACCAACGTCCGCCGCGTGTTCGTTGAGGAGACCGGACCACGGCCGGTGCTCTGGGTCGGCAGCAACCACGGCGCCTCGATCGTGAAGGTCGAGCCGCTCGACTGAGTTGCCGCGAGCTCGGCGCGCATGAATGCGCCCTCGCCCCGCTTGCGGGGAGAGGGCAGCGCTGGTTGTTAAGCAAACACGGTTGGGTGAGGGGGAATGGTAAGCCCCTCACCCATTCTTTTTTTGAAACTGTTGAACACCCCTCTCGCCGCAAGCGGCGGGGCGAGGGCGCATTAACATCGGCCGCAACCCCGTTTGCACTCTCGTGCAATAATCGCACGTCAGTGGCGCTGTCCGAACGCGGCCAGATGTGCAATAGTTTCGGCAATTCATCTGGGAGGAAACCATGAAGCTGAGACTCTTGTCGCTGGCGGCGAGCGTCAGTGTTGCCGCGTTAACGAGTGCCCAGGCGCAGATCCTGACCGGAAAGGTCTCCTCGGCCGAGGAGCCCGCGATGGAAGGCGTTCTGGTGAGCGTGAAGAAGGAAGGTTCGACCATCACCACCACGGTGGTGACCAACGACAAGGGCGAATACAGCTTTCCCAACGGCCGGATTGATGCCGGCAAGTATGCGATCACGATCCGGGCGGCCGGCTACGTTCTCGATGGCCCGAAGTCGGTGGAGATCCCGGCAGGCGGCAACGGCAAGGCCGATCTCAAGCTCAACAAAACCCGCAATCTGGCCGCGCAGCTTTCCAATGGCGAATGGCTCGCCAGCGCTCCCGGCTCCGACCAGCAAAAGCAATTCCTCATCGGCTGCACCAGCTGCCACACCCTGCAGCGCATCCTCAGCGCTCCGCACGACGTCGAGGAATGGAAGCAGGTGTTCAATCGAATGGGCCGCTACTATCCCGGCAGCACGCCGGTGCGACCGCAGCTTCTGGTGACGGGCGGAGCGCGCAGCGAACGCCCGCGTGTCAATGCGAATGCGGCGCAGGCAGCTGCCGAGTATCTCTATAGCCTGAGCCCGGCCAACCCCGATGCCAGGGAATTCGAGCTCAAGACGCTGCCACGCCCGAAGGGCGCCGCCACCAAGGTGATCGTCACCGAATATGACCTGCCGCGCAAAGAAGCGCTGCCGCACGACGTGATCGTCGATGCGGACGGCAAGGCCTGGTACTCCGATTTCGGCGCACAGTTCATCGGCGAGGTCGATCTCAAGACCGGCAAGGTCACCGACTATGCGCTGCCGGTGCTGCGCGAGGAGCAGCCGAAAGGCACCCTCGACCTCGAGCTCGATCCAGAAGGCAATATCTGGGTCGCCATGATGTATCAGGCAGGCGTCGCCAAGATCGACCGCAAAACCAAAGAGCTGAAGGTCTATCCCTATCCGAAGGAATGGCTCTCCTACACCACGCAGGCCTCGATGGTGTCGCCGAATTACTGGAACGTGGATGGCAAGGTGTGGGCGAACAACCAGGAGACCCGCGAGTCATATCGGCTCGACGTCAAGACCGGTCAGTGGGAGAACGCCGGCATCTCGAAGGATCCGCGCGGCAAGCAGGTCAGCGGCTATGGCATGCCGGTCGACAAGCAGAACAATCTTTATATGCTTGAGTTCAGCGGCACCAGCATCGGCAAGCGCGACGCTAAGACGGGACAGGTCACGATTTATCTGACGCCGACCGCCGGCTCCAGGCCGCGACGCGGGCGTGTCGACGAGCAGAACCGGCTCTGGTTCGCCGAGTACGGCACCGGCGGCATCGGGATGTTCGATCCCAAGACCGAAACCATCAAGGAATGGGTGACGCCCACCAAGTGGGACAGCCCCTATGACGTGGTGCCGGCCAAGAACGGCGAGGTCTGGACCGGATCGATGCACACCGACCTGGTGACGCGCCTCGACCCCAAGACCAACGCCATGACGCAGTATCTGCTGCCGCGCACCACCAACATCCGCCGCGTCTTCGTCGAAGAGACAGGACCGCGGCCGGTGCTCTGGGTTGGCAGCAATCACGGCGCCTCGATCGTGCGGGTCGAGCCGCTTGACTAAACGCTACGGATCAACGTGACGTGATGGCCGGAGCCCACTCCGGCCATCTTTTTTGGTCCCTGGCCCCTGTCGGAGTGGGCCGAAACATGCGACCATTGTTGTTTCAATAAAGGCGTCGACGTCGGCTCGACCCCATAGGGAGAACGCATCCATGAAATTGAAGACCCTGCTGCTTGCAACCAGCGTGTTCACCATCGCGGGCTTCGTTGGCGCTCAGGCGCAGAGCTTGAGCGGCACCGTCTCCTCGACCGAGGAAGGCCAGATGGAAGGCGTGGTGGTCAGCGCCAAGAAGGAAGGCTCGACCATCACCACGTCGGTGGTCACCAACGACAAAGGCCAGTTCAGCTTCCCCGCCGGCCGGCTCGAGCCCGGCAAATACACGATCACGACCCGGGCGGTTGGCTTCACGCTGGTCGGGCCAAAGTCGGTCGACGTCGGCGCCTCAGACACGAGCGCTGAGATCAAGCTTGCGAAGGCGCGCAACATCGTGCCGCAGCTCTCCAACGGCGAGTGGTTGATGAGCATCCCGGGCTCTGACCAGTTCAAAGCGTCGTTCCTGATCGACTGCCAGGGCTGCCACACGCTCCAGCGCGTGTTCACGGCCGTGCACAGCGCCGATGAATGGAAGCAGGTGTTCACCCGCATGGGCCGCTATGCGCCCGAGAGCACGCCGACCCATCCGCAGCTCATCGTACAGGGCGGGGCGCGCAGCGAGCGTCCACGAGTGGCCGCCAACATGATGCAGCAGGCGGCCGAGTATCTGGAGAAGGTGAGCCTCGCGAACCCCGACCGGCAGGAATACGACTTCAAGACGCTGCCCCGCCCCAAGGGCAAGGCCACCAAGGTGATCATCACCGAGTACGACCTGCCCCGCAAGGAAGCGCAGCCGCATGACGTCGTGGTCGATGTCGATGGGCACGCCTGGTACACCGACTTCGGCAATCAGGTGGTCGGCGAGCTCGATCCGAAGACCGGCAAGGTTTCCGACTACAAGCTCGAGCTGCTGCGGCCTGATCAGCCGAAGGGCTCGCTCGACATCGAGTTCGATCCCAACGGCAACCTCTGGGTCGGCATGTCGTATCAGGGCGGCGCCTCGAAGATCGACCGCAAGACCAAGCAGGTCACCACCTATCCGCTCAACGCAGAATGGCTGGACCTCACCACCCAGACCAACATGGTGACGCCCACCCACATGAATGTCGACAACAAGGTCTGGATGACCGACACGGCGACCCGCAACGTCTACCGGCTCGATGTCACGACCGGGAAGTGGGAGAACCTCGGAGTCTCCAAGCTCGCCGGCCGGCAGATCTCCGGCTACGGCTTACCGACCGACAAGAACAACAATGTCTACATGCTGGAGTTCGGCGGCAACAGCATCGGCATGCGCAACGCCAAGAACCCCGACGAAGTCAAGATCTGGTCGACGACCGCTCCGCGCACGCGCCCGCGCCGCGGCAGGCTCGACGATCAGGGCCGGCTCTGGTTCGCGCAGTACGGCGGCAACGCGATCGGCATGTTCGATCCGACAACCGAGCAGATGAAAGAGTGGAAGCTGCCCAACGCGTGGGGCAACCCCTATGACGTCGTGCCCAGCAAGGGCGGCGCCGAGGTCTGGACCGGCTCCATGTCAAACGACTACGTGTCGCGGCTTGACACCAAGAGCGGCGAGATCACCGAGTATCTGCTGCCGCGCACCACCAACATCCGCCGCGTCTTCGTCCAGGAGACCGGGCCACGGCCGGTGCTTTGGGTCGGCAACAACCACGGCTCCGCGATCGTCAAGGTCGAGCCGCTGGAGTAAGCGCGCAAGAGCAGCGTTTAGGAATGGCGATGGCCGGGCTTGTCCCGGCCATTTGCTTTCTTGCCTTGCCCTCGAGACGTGCGGCAGCAACGCCATTGTGGCGTGGACGCGTTCGGCGCAAGATGCCGCTCAACAAGAACATGCTTGAAGCAGCGCCTTCGAACTCAGGGAGAAACAGACCATGTTGTCACGACGCGATTTCCTCACCAGCACCGCCGCGGCGAGCGCCGCGCTCGCTACTCAAACGCCGCACAAGGCGGCCGCACAGGCCAACCGGCGCATGATCGTAGATGCGCAGATTCATCTCTGGAAGGCGGAATCCGAGGACTGGAAATGGGTGCCGGGCCTCCAACCGCAGCTGCCGGTGCCCTTCACCATCGAGCGGGCGATCTCGATGATGGACGAGGCCGGCGTCGACCGTGCCGTCATCGTGCCGCCGTCCTGGCCCGGCGACCGGAACGACTATGCGCTCGAGGCGGTGAAGCGCTATCCCGACCGCTTCCGCGTGATGGGCAGGCTGGCGATACAGGATCCCAAGTCGCTTGATCTGCTGCCAAAGTGGAGAGAGCAGCAAGGGATGCTGGGCGTACGCGTGATCTTCAACAGCCCGCAGACGCTCGCCTGGTTGACCGACGGCACGGCGGACCGGTTCTGGGCCGCGGCCGAGAAAGCCGGCCTGCCGGTGATGTGCTTTGCCCCCGGCTCCACGTCCGCATTCGGAAAGGTCGCCGAGAAGCACCCGCAACTGCAACTCATCCTCGACCACATGGGCGTGTCGGGCGCGATGGCGCCCGACAAGGTCGCGGAAGGGATCGGGGAGACGGCCGCGCTCGCCAAATATCCCAACCTCAGCGCCAAAGTGTCGGCCTCACCTGGTCTCTCGCGGCAGCCCTACCCGTTCAAAGATGTGGCCGATCACGTCAAGCGTGTATTCGATGCCTATGGGCCGCAGCGCAGCTATTGGGGCACTGACCTCACCAATTCCTATGCCAAGGCGAGCTACCGCCAGCGCATCACGCAATTCACGGAGGAGTTGCCCTTCCTGAGCGAGAGCGACAAGGATCAGGTGATGGGCCGCGCGATCGTGGCGCGCCTGAAGTGGACGTAAGTGAATTGCGGTTAGCCTGTAGCCCGCATTGAGCGTCAGCGAAATGCGGGAACGACTGAGCAACCTGCGCCATGGTTCCCGGATGTCGCTCTCGCTCCATCCGGGCTAAAGGTTATACGTCCCTTCGCGCCGAAGCCGCTCGATCGCGCTGCAGGCGTCTTCGAATAGCCCATAGACCTCGACCACTTCACCACGCTCGATCCGTTTGGAGATCGATGTGAGCGGAAATGCAAAAATCGAGGTGCCGTCGAGAGCGAGCGCCGGATCGCGACCGTATTCATCCTCGACGGCAACCCACGTCAACCCGAGTTTCTGGGCAAGCGCATCTCCGAAGGTAACACCCAGGCACTGCAGCTTTAATGTCTCGTCAGGCGCGATCCACTTGTTTCGCAGAATGGCGTCGAGCAGCCTCAGCTTTCCGTCAAGCGTGTCGTACTTGTGCCTCGCCGCTTCATCGTAGTGCTGGCAAACCCAAGCGCGCTTCGCCGCAAGATCGGCGATGTCATCTGGGTTTAGTGGCTCACACTTCTGCTCCATGTTCACGACCTCTTGCACCATCGTTCCTGGGTATCGCCATAGCGCGTCGAAGATGCGCGTAAACGCGCTGATGGCTCCATCCGGGCTATGGCTAGCGCTTCCGTTCGTCCCCGCGAAAGCGGGGACCCAGGGGCTACACATTGAAGCTTCGGAGCAAACGGCCCCTGGATTACCGCTTGCGCGGGAATGAACTGGGATGCGGCCCGCTAAGGAGCATCAACCTTGCGAGATGAACTTGCGCGACAGATAGGCATCAAGGCCCTCGATGCCGCCTTCGTGACCGTAGCCTGACTCCTTGATGCCGCCGAATGGCGTCTCGGGTGTCGAGATCGCGACACTGTTGACGCCGACCATGCCGGCTTGCAGCGCGTCCCCGATCAGGTTCGCGGTCTGCGCCGACGACGTGAACGCATAGGCCGCAAGGCCGAATTGCAGCGAGTTCGCGCGCTCGACCACCTCGTCGAAGCTCTTGAACGTAACCACCGGCGCGATCGGCCCAAACGGCTCCTGCGTCATCAGCTTGGAGTCGTCCGGCAGGTCGGTGACCACGGTGGGCTCGAAGAAATAGCCCTGGTTGCCGCGCCGCTTGCCGCCGGTGACGATCTTACCGCCGCGGCTCTTCGAATCCTGAACGATCGCTTCCATCGCCTCGAGCCGGCGCGGATTGGCGAGCGGCCCCATCGTGACGCCTTGCTCGAGACCGTCGCCGACCTTGATGGCATTGGCGAACTCGGTGAAGCGCTTGAGGAAGCGGTCGTAGACCGGCTCCTGCACATAGAAGCGGGTCGGCGAGATACAGACCTGCCCGGCGTTGCGATACTTGAAAGCGCCGATCGTGTCGGCGGTTTTCTCCGGGTCGGCATCGGCGAACACCACGACCGGCGAATGCCCGCCAAGCTCCATGGTGAC
>Ga0111538_10007272_pt1 | contig 14939 bp, 11 predicted proteins | sample SoiMethybrSBSTD1_FD_79669 | JGI IMG/M metagenome (GOLD analysis project Ga0111538, IMG submission 79669) | Bulk soil microbial communities from a Populus tree surrounding site in Tennessee, USA - Soil MetaG P. TD hybrid SBSTD1 (version 2)... | ecosystem: Environmental > Terrestrial > Soil >... | reverse complement strand
ACACCTTGTGCAAGCAATTGGAAACGAAATAAAGAACAACATGCCCAATAAGGTAGTGTTGTACGTAGATCAAAGCGATTTCACAAACCAGTTCCTGAACGCGCTGCAAAATCACAAACTCCAGGACTTCCAGAACTTTTACCAGCAGGTGGATCTGCTCATCCTCGACGATGTTCAGTTCCTTGCAGGAAGAGAGAAGACTCAGGAAATGTTCTTCCACATCTTCAATCAGCTCCATCAGTCAGGCAAGCAGATCATTATGACCAGCGATTGCCCGCCCCGGGATATGAAAGGATTCCAGGAAAGGCTTTTGTCCCGTTTCAAGTGGGGACTAACTGCAGATCTGCAAGAGCCTGATTTTGAAACGAAACTTGCTATCATTAACAGAAAGATGCTGGCGGATGGGATCAAGATCCCAACAGAAGTTTCGGAATACCTTGCGTATAGCGTCGACACTAATCTTCGCGACATGGAAGGTGTATTAAACTCGCTTATTTTCCACGCGACACTCTTAAAGAAAGAGATAGACCTTGAGTTGGCGAAGGAGGTCCTTAAGAATATCATTAAGGAGATTCAGTCCGACGTCAGTGTAGATTTCATTCAAAAAACCGTGGCCGATGCATTCAAGGTTGATCTTGAATTAATGAAGGGCAAGGTAAAGAAAAGAGAGATCGTCATTCCCCGTCAGGTGGCGATGTACTTCTGCAAGCGATATACTCAGCTGACCCTTGCTCTCATAGGTGAGAATTTTGGAGGCCGTGATCATAGCACCGTTATTCACGCACTCGAGTCCGTTGAAGATATGATGAAAACAGATCCAAACTTCAAAGGAACTGTTGACGAGCTTGGGAAGAAGTTGAAGATGCGCGTCTCTTAAGTAATGAGCAATGATCAGTGGGTAATGATCAATGTTGCTTTGCTCCAGGTTCTTCCCGCCCCGCTTTACATTTGACGGACTACAAAAAGTGGACAAAGAACCTTCGTAATAGCGAAGTTCATTCATCATTCATCATTGTTCATTGCTGACTGCTAGTTGCTGACTGCTCCCCCGCTCACCGTATTCGGAACGGTATCTCTACTTGTTGCCGTGAGCTGTTTATCCCGTACAGTGCACCCGAACCCTTGAACGTTGCAAAGAACTCAACAACTTCTTCAGGATCCTTTACGCGCACCCGATTTATTGCGATAATTGTGAAGTTTTCCGGCACACCAATCTGCTTTAGCACGCTGTTTTCTTTGATCCTGAAAATTTTCACCCCATATCGTGTTGCTTCGAGCTGAGCACCGAGAGCGTCATTGTTGTATATCTTTCTTTTGATGATCTCCGTGGTTCCATTGAGATTCACGAGCGTTAGTGACGTCGTATTAACTTTCGAATTACGAATATAACTGAGGGAAATTTTGTCGCCAGGATAGTGATAGCTCAGCTCCTCCTCAAATGCACTTTGTGAGTTCACGTCAGTGTTGTTGAATTTAACGATGACATCACCGGGTTTAAGACCTGCATCTAGCGCGGGACCAGTACGCTCGACGCTTTCAAGCAACACACCATTAAAATTCCGGACTTTTGTGTCGAGGTCGTATTTTCTGGCATTTTCGTAATTGTACTCAACGACGCTTCCACCGATAAATGCCTGCTGGACAACACCGTATTTAACAAGGTCATCAAAAACTTTTTTAACGATATCCGCGGGAATTGCAAATGCATAACCTGTGTATGATCCTGTACGACTGAGTATTGCCGAGTTGATTCCGACGAGTTCTCCACTTTTGTTCACAAGGGCGCCGCCAGAATTTCCCGGATTGATAGCTGCATCGGTCTGAATAAATGATTCAATCGGAAAACGATCTTCAAGAATTCCAATTCGTCTGCCTTTAGCGCTCACGATACCCGCTGTCACGGTTGAAGCTAACGAAAATGGATTTCCAACGGCGATTACCCATTCACCTACCTGCACATTCTTCGAACTACCAATTGTTATTGCTGGTAATCCCGTTTCAGCGATCTTGATTACGGCGAGATCTGTAGATGGATTAGTCCCGATCAGTTCTGCTGGATAGATACGCTTGTTGTAATTTACTTCGATTCGTTCAGCAGATTCGATCACGTGGTTGTTTGTGATGATATATCCATCGTTTGAAAAAATAACGCCAGAACCGCTGCTCACCTGCGTCCGTCCGCCCGCTGTGCCTTCTCCAAAAAACCAATCCCATGTCGTGTACGATGCACCCTGCGATATACTATTGATATAAACGACGCTCTGTGTAGCTTTTGATGCAGCTTCACTGAAATCTACCGGTGCCGCTGCAACTGATGAAGTAACAGGAGTTGTTGCAGGACTAAAGGTGGGCGTGTCGTAACTAACAGTATTGTATTTTAATTCCGATGGATTTTGTCCGAGCGAAGGCTTAATGAAATAATGGTAAGCCGTGAATGCGCCGCCGAAGCCGGCGATAAATCCCACAATCAGGATCTTGATGGTAGTTTTCATGTATAATTCGATTTTGTATATAACAAAAACGCAGCCAGCGTCTGCTAAGTTTTTTGGCCGCGACAAAAATAGGAAATAAGGAAATAGGGAGATAAGGAGATCGGGAGTCTCGATTGACAAATTACCCTATCACCTTATCTCCCTATCTCCCTTCACCTCCTTTTTATTAGTTTTGCAGAATATGGGGATACGTTCCAGCCTTGCAAAACCCTTCGCTGCATACATCGCTTCTGAAACCAGGAAATGGGCCGGCGATCCGTTTCGGTATCAGAGGAAAGTATTTGAATATCTGATCAAAAATGGTCGCTTGACTCAATTCGGCAAAGACCATGACTTTGATGCTATAAAAACATACGATGATTTTAAGGCCCGGGTACCGATCCGCGATTATGAACAGCTCAAGCCTTATGTTGAAAAAGTAGTGCACGGCGCCGCAGACGTACTCTGGCGCGGCAAACCGAAGTATTTTGCGAAAACATCAGGCACGACTTCGGGCACAAAATACATCCCCATCACCCACGATTCAGTTTCAAACCATTTTGTCAATGCACGCAATGCCTCGTTGGTGTATGTGCATGAAACGGGAGATGGCTCTTTCCTCGATGGTCAGTTGATCTTTCTTTCCGGTAGCCCGATCCTTACAGAAAAAGCGGGAATAAAAACGGGACGTCTATCCGGGATTGTAAACCATGAGATCCCTGCTATCATCCGAACAAATCAGAAGCCAAGCTATGAAGTAAATTGTATTGAAGACTGGGAGGAGAAGCTCGAACGTATTGTAGATGAAACGTTGACAGCAGACATGCGAATGATTTCCGGAATACCACCGTGGGTCCAAATGTATTTTGACCGGATTCAGGCGAGAACGGGGAAAAAGATAAAGGATGTCTTTCCAAACTTCTCTTTATTTATCTATGGCGGCGTCAACTTTGAGCCGTATCGCGCAAAGCTTCTCGAATCAATTGGAAAGAAAGTTGATTCGATAGAAACCTATCCTGCATCAGAAGGATTTATAGCGTACCAGGATTCGCAGGTAGAAACGGGATTGTTATTGTTGCTAAACACCGGAATATTCTTCGAGTTCATTCCTGCGGAAGAATACTTTAATGAAAAGCCTACGAGAGTTTGCATAGAAGACGTTGAGTTGGACAAGAATTATGCATTGATCATAAACAGCAATGCCGGCCTGTGGGGCTATTCAATAGGAGATACGGTTAAGTTTGTTTCAAAGAATCCATATCGTCTTGTTGTAACAGGGCGGATAAAACACTTCATTTCAGCTTTTGGAGAGCATGTGATCGGCGAGGAGGTAGAGAAAGCGATGAAACTTACGATGGAAAAATTCAAAGAAGTGGAATTAGTTGAGTTTACGGTTGCTCCCCAGGTTACTCCGTTAGATGGATTGCCTCATCATGAATGGATCATTGAATTTGCGAAGGAGCCCCGGGATCTCGAGGCATTTTCATTGGAACTCGATAAACATTTGCGTAAACTGAATGTTTATTATGATGACTTGATATCGGGCAATATTTTGCGAACACTTCGAATTAATAACGTCCGAAGAAATACGTTTATCGACTATATGAAGTCACTCGGAAAGCTCGGCGGCCAGAACAAAGTACCAAGGTTGTCAAATGACAGAACGATCGCCGATGCGCTTTCAACTTTAGCAATACATTAGATTGATGATAGTAAAGAAGAGGATCGCAATATTGGGTTCTACGGGATCCATAGGTACGCAAGCGCTTGAGGTTATTGCGGCGCACCCTGACGCTTTTGAAGTAGAGGTGTTGAGCGCGCAAAACAATGCGGATCTGTTGATTGAACAAGCGCAACGCTTCAAACCGAATGCGATCGTTATCGTCAACGAAGATCACTATCAATACGTAAAAGATGCGTTAAAGAATGAGCCTGTGAAAGTTTATGCGGGTGAGAATTCTCTTGCTTCGGTTGCGCAGATGGAGACTATTGATATGGTGCTTACAGCACTCGTCGGATATTCTGGGCTTAAGCCAACAATTAAAGCTATTGAAGCCGGCAAGTCAATCGCCTTGGCAAACAAAGAAACGCTTGTCGTCGCTGGTGAGCTGATAACAAAAATTGCAAGGGAAAAGGGAGTAAACATTTATCCGGTCGATTCAGAACACTCTGCCATATTTCAATGTGTGATGGGAGAGTTTCACAATAAGATCGAGAAGATCGTGTTGACGGCATCCGGTGGACCTTTTCGTGGAAAGAAGAAGAGCGATTTGACGTCTATTACAAAACGTCAGGCTCTCAAGCATCCTAATTGGACGATGGGTGCGAAGATTACTATCGATTCAGCCTCGCTGATGAACAAGGGATTGGAAGTAATTGAGGCAAAATGGTTGTTTGGTCTCAGTCCCAGCCAGGTGGAAGTTGTTGTTCACCCGCAGTCCATAATACATTCACTGGTTCAATTCGAGGACGGGTCTATGAAGGCACAGTTAGGGCTTCCAGACATGCGCCTTCCGATCCAATTTGCTTTGGCGTATCCGAATCGATTGAAATCCGATTTCCCGAGGTTCGATTTTAGCAATTATCCGGCTCTAACATTCGAAAAGCCTGATACCGAAACTTTTCGTAATCTTGCGCTGGCATTTGAGGCCCTGGAACGGGCAGGAAACATGCCATGTGTCCTAAATGCTGCCAATGAGGTAGCTGTGGCCGAATTTTTGAAGGATAGGATTGGATTCCTCGAAATGTCGGATATAGTGGAGAAATGCCTGGAAAAAATGCATTACATAAAGAGTCCAGGTTATGACGACTACGTAAATACTGACAAAGAGACACGGATCCGGGCTTTTGAGATGGTTAGGAAATAGCGAAAAAAGAAAATAAGGGAATGGGGAGTATTGGGGTGGGAATACCCACTCACCAAATCCCAAAATCAAAAAACTTATGGATTGGATGATTATGTTGGCTCAGCTTTTACTGAGTCTGTCGTTTTTAGTGGCGGTTCACGAAATGGGCCATTTGTTGGCAGCCAAGTACTTTGGAATGCGGGTGGAGCAGTTTTCTATTGGATTTCCTCCAAAAATATGGTCTTTCAGAAAGGGCGAAACCGAATATGCGTTGAGCGCGATACCACTGGGAGGTTACGTTAAGATTTCAGGGATGATTGACGAATCGCTCGATACCGAAGCGATGAAACAACCAGCACAACCGTGGGAGTTCCGGGCTAAGCCGGCATGGCAGCGCCTGATTGTTATGCTCGGTGGAATTTTCGTAAACGTTGTGGTCGGTGTATTGATCTTTATCGGGATCACTTACGCCCTGGGTGATACTTATATTTTAAAGGATGAAATAAACAAGTCCGGTGGTTTTCATGTCGGACCTATCGGCGAAAGTATTGGACTAAAGACTGGCGATAAGATCATCAAGATAAACGGCCAGGACTTTAAGTATTATCAGGAGATCGTAAATCTTGAGACGTTGCTCAGTACGGATGGCACATACACTGTGGAGCGTGAGGGTAAGATTATTGATATTCCCATTCCCGCGGATTTTATCCAGAAGTTCAGTAAAAAAACGAGTCCCGGAAATTTCTTGTGGCTACGTGTTGCTCCGGTTGTTGTCGAAGTAGCAGAAAACTCGATTGCCAGCAAAGTGGGTCTTAAAGAAGGTGACAGGATCATTGAAGTGAACCATGTTCCTGTTAAATATAACGATGAAGTGGTGACACAGGTGCAGGCCTTACGAAAGGATTCAGCTAGTGGAAAGTCTGATAGCATTTCATTTAAAGTGCAACGTGGAAATGAAGTCCTTGCGTTCAAGGAAAATTTTAAAGGCCAAAAGAGCATTGGAATTTATGCGCAACCCAGTGAAGAATTTTTGAAGAATGCTGAAGAGAAGATCACTTACGGGTTTTTTGAATCTATTCCAAAAGGTACCGAGCGTGCATTCACTACGTTGGCTATCCAGGTCAAAGCGTTCGGAAGAATTATTACAGGAACATTATCACCACAAGAGTCTTTGTCTGGACCAATAGGAATTATGCAGGCGTTTGGAAATGATTGGGACTGGTCTAGGTTCTGGTCCCTTACAGGAGTTTTATCTCTGGTCCTGGCATTTATGAACCTCCTGCCGATCCCCGCTTTAGATGGCGGGCACGTGATGTTCCTTAGCTACGAGATCATTTCAAGAAGAAAACCATCGGATAAATTCCTCGAGACAGCACAAAAGATCGGCATGGTATTTTTGCTTGGTCTGATGGTATTCATTTTTGCGAACGATATCATCAAGCTTTTCTGAGCCGTTATCCTCCTGGCCTGTCTAATTATCTATATCACGCTTGATCTCGCAAGACAAATGAGAGGATTCATCAGGCCAGACGTTGGTCAGGAAAAGGATAGAGCAACTTCAAGAATAGTTTTAGCTTTAAAAATCCAGAAATAAGAACGTAAGGATTGAATCGTCCTAGGGTTTGGAAACTTCTTTTCTGGTCGGTTTTATGTTATCCAATACCCTGTCAGGTCGCTTCACAATCGGTCGAATGCAAACCCGCGCTATGATGGCTTACAAATAATGTCTTTTTATTATATTAACTGAAAGATTAATTTGTACCACCACGCGGGAGTAGCTCAGTTGGTAGAGCATCAGCTTCCCAAGCTGAGGGTCGCGGGTTCGAACCCCGTTTCCCGCTCATAAAGAAAAAGATTGGTAGGTAACTTGGTCGCGCATTGCCCGACGAAGCCGTCTAGGCGTAGTCGGGAGTTCGAGCCTCGTTTCCCGCTCAAAATATTTTGTGATTTAGGGATTTGGTGATTTCGCGATTTTGTCACGGAATTGAGTTCAAGTTCCATTCGATATAATAAAAGAACAATTCCTATGCATACAACTGAATTAGACACCAATATTATCATGACAATTGATAGGCTTACAATCCCATCATGGGATGAAAGAACATCACCAAATTGTCCTTCCTTTCAAAAGATCGTTGACGAATTTCCAACTATTAATGAACAAAAAATGGTAACGGCTAGAATGCTGGAGCTCAAGGACCTGAACGTACTCTCATTTTATCGTACCGATCCCATCATAGTTTCGATAACAGGCGAGTTACACGAAAGTCTTGATGACGCAACCAGGCAGCATATTATAGAGTGGAGGAACCGTTTTTATCCGCTACAAAGTAGCCCTGGCAATTGAGCTCTTTTATTCAGGCAACAGTCTATTTCTAGTGAAAAAAGGGCAAATCGGGATTCATGTTTTGTTCCGTCAGTAGTATTTTATGAACTTGTTGGATCGCGAAACGATGTCGAAGATTTGGTTTTGTGACGAATTGAGAAGAATTTTTTCGTGCTTGCTGAGGCCATCGAATTGGCGGGCTCATCTTACTCGCCTGCCTGATTTTCTGGCCAGACCATTGATAAGACCTGAAGTTGGACAAGGGAAGATAATGCAACTTCTCGACTTGTTTTAGTTTAGACCGGTTTACAGAATCACATGCAAACAATACTTGGGGCAGGTGGAGCGATTGGCAATGAGTTAGCTAAAGCATTAACGGCTTATACAAAAGATATTAAGCTCGTCGGCCGAAATCCTAAAAGAGTAAACGACTCCGACGTCCTTTTTAAAGCCGACCTGACTAATGCAGACGATGTAAACAAAGCTGTAGGTGGATCAGAAGTAGCCTACTTAACCGTTGGACTTCAATACGACCTCAACGTTTGGCGAAAGACCTGGCCATTGATCATGAAAAACGTCATAACCGCCTGCGTTGCCAACAGCTGTCGCTTAGTTTTCTTCGACAACATCTATTTGTACAGCGGACAAAATCTCAATCCGATGAAAGAGACTAACGCCGTAGATCCACCAAGTAAAAAGGGGAAGGTTAGAAATGAAATTGTGCAGATGATCTGGCAGGCGGTCGCACAGAAAAAGTTGCAAGCACTGGTCGCGAGATGTGCAGATTATTATGGACCATCTATTCAAAATACAAGCCTCCTCACGGAAACGGTTATTAAACCGTTGAGCAAAGGAAAGACAGCTAATTGGCTTATAAGCGACAAATACAAGCACTCCTTTACATATATCGTCGATGCAGGCAAGGCAACGGCGCTGCTTGGAAACACTCCTGACGCATTCGGAGATACGTGGCATTTGCCCACTGCTAAAAATCCTTTGACAGGAAAAGAATGGATTGAATTAATTGCCCAAGAAATGGGCGTAAATCTCAAATACCGTGTGGTTAGCAAAACTATGGTTAGGATAATAGGCATGTTTGTTCCGGTAATGAGAGAATCTGTCGAAATGCTTTATCAATACAACAAGGATTACGTATTTAATAGCGATAAATTTGAACAGCGGTTTTCGTTCAAGCCAACACCGTATGTGGAGGGGGTTAGGCAGATCGTTCAAAGGGATTTTAGGACGATGTCGTGAGGTGTGATGCTCCTCAATCCGTCAGCACCTCCTGCGATTCATACGCAAAATGCATTTGTTCTTCTACCTCCTTGTCCCAATATCTGGATCTGAATTCGCGCTGAGGTTTGTAATGCAAAAATTTGTCGTATGCAGCATAATTCCGGAAGTGACAAGTCACGACAAACTCGTATGGATTTAACTTTCCATTATTTCGGACGAATTCGAAGTGTTCGACATAAGGCGTGTTGAGTATTTTCTGCAGTTCGTTAATAAATTCATTTTCTCGCCTGGAATATTTTTTGTGGGCCAGCTTGAATGCAACGGTAAGCCTGACAGGGCCTGAACTTGTCAGCAATTGACCAGCGGAAATACTGTGCGGACCTGCAAACGAAATCAACTGAGTTCTGTCCGTATTATAGGTCAGCCGGATGATACCTTTGGCTTCCATGTATTTCTTTACACGAATGATTGCCCACACGGTATTTATGTGCTTTTGAAACGATACTCTCGCCTGGACACTTTCCATGAGCACTTTTAACTCAACCACTCCTGAGGGAGTATGTTTGATTACCGAGATGATTGCCTCCGTAATCTGATCAACGACATCAGCTGACACTCCTGTGATCAGGTTTTCGCTAGTACCATTAAGCTGCACTGCTGTCATATTCAAAATTCCCCTCCATTGGTACGTAAGTCTCCACAAAATTCCATTCGCATTAGGTCTTATTTTTCAGCCGAAATATAATTTCAAAAAATAATCCGCTATTCATTTTCTCGACGACTGCCAGGTTTCTGACGACCAATAAAACGATCCTTCGGATGCGGAAATCCGAACATGAGACATTCTAATTGGCGGATATACAGACCGTGGTCAGTCAACATTTTTCTGGAGTCAGCATAATCCTTTTTTGACACAGTGAATCATCACAAGCTTCTTCAAGGGAGTTAGGTTGGCGTTCTTGTTTAGATTGCACAGCTCAGTCAACATGAGCAGTTGTTGCTCAGAAGAAAACACTCTTAAGTTTTCTATAAACCCGACTCTGCGGTTTCCGAGGTGTGATGGGAATATAGTGTTCGTATAAGGCACAAAGACCTTGTATTCGGCGCTCTTCCTTCGGAAGAACCTAGCGATCTGCGTCCACGTCATCCCATTTGTCTGCGCAAGGAGATCAGCGGAATAGTTAATGAGTATATCGTTCACAGGTCTTTAAGTTTATTGGCTGTTTTATCAATTACACTTTCTTGTTTAGTTCGATCTTCACAATAAGATCAACATTATCGCTTACGGCAAGCTCCCCACCTTTAAGCTTGTTGTTCCAACTGAGGCCGTAGTCTTGACGATTAACAGATCCACTTAATTTGAAACCGGCCTTTGCACCACGTTCTGTATTTATCGATCCGCCATAAGTAACATCAAACTCGACTTTTTTAGTTACGCCTTTCATTGTGAAGTCGCCTACTAACCTATACTTGCCACCATCCTTAACAAGGTTTCCTTTGAACGTGATTTCGGGAAATTTCTCAGCTTCAAAAAAGTCAGGGGACTTCAGATGCGTGTCTCTGCGTTCATTGTCTGTATCAATTGAAGTGGTCCTGGCGACAAAAGAAATTTCCGCGCCGTTAAAGTCTTCACTCTTACTGACAATTGTTCCATCGAAGTCATTGAATTTTCCTTCAACATCGGATACTGCCATATGTATGACATTAAATCCAACCTTTGAGTGAGACTTGTCAATCGTCCATGTAGTTTGCGCAAACGTTGACGCAACAATGGCAAGAGAGAATAGCGATGCAAATAGTTTTTTCATAGTGTCAAAGTTTCATTTTTATTATGTCGTGTGATATACACCAAAATCATACCTTAATGAATTATGGTGAATGCATTTAACATTTTATTAACAAATTAGTTTTCAACGATAAAATTATAGTAAATCATCCTGTGTAGAAAATACACAATGACGAACGGTTAATGTTCTAAAATGTTTTAAGAGTTGATGAGTTAGAATCGTCGATAATTGATTCTTGTCAGTCGATCGTTAAGACGACATTGCCGATCTTTTCACCTGTTGCAACGTAATTGTAAGCTTCTGTAATTTTTTCCAGCGGATATATTCTGTCGATGACCGGTCGGAATTTTCCACGCTCAATAAGGTCCTTGATGAATGAAAGACCGCCTTTGACATCGTTTGGCGGAACGAAGAGAACCCGCTTGCCGCCCAGCAGTGGAGTTGTCAGTGTGGGCAGTAAATCGACCAATCGCCCGCCAGAACTGGAATAAATACCTTTCTCTTTTAATAATACTTTACACGCATAAAACGAACTCTTACCTACAGCATCGAAAACATAATTGTACTGCTCCTTGTCTTTAGTAAAGTCTTCTTTCTTATAGTCGATAAGCCGGGTTGCTCCCAGTGATTTTACAAGTTCGAAATCTTTTGTATTGCAGACGGCAGTTGTAGAGACACCATAATAAGAAAGGTATTGTACGAAAGCAGTACCTATTGCACCCGTTGCGCCATAAACCAGCGCATTCTGTCCTTGTGTTGGTTTAATACGCAGAATTGGAACGATTGCATAGAATGCTCCTTCAAGGCAGGCCGCTGCTTCCTGAAAAGTGATGGATGCGGGCATAGAAACGACACCTTTCTTTTCAGCTATTGTAATGTATTGTGCATGTGAGCCAATGCCGATGACATCACCAAATCCCATTACCTGGTCGCCTGCTTTGAATGACTTCACGTCTTGGCCAACTTCTTCGACGATACCAGCAAAATCACACCCTGTCGACGCAAGCCTTGGTTTAAACAATCCAGTAAATAGACGCATGAGCAAAGGTCTGCCTGTAAGCACATGATAATCACTTCTGTTAACAGTCGTTGCATGGATCCTTATTAATAAATCGTTATTACCAGGAACTGGTTTTTTAACATCCTTGATGCTCAGTACCTCGGGAGCGCCATATGCAGAGCGAACAGCAGCCTTCATATCAACTTGATAAATAGCTAATGACAATTCCTTAGACAACCTCTTAAAGATACTACAATCGCCTCGTTCGTTAGATCCTGTATAACGTAATACTGCTATATCTTATACCCATAAAAACGCTATCTTTCTATATACACAAGCAATCAATGAAATTCCTGCCTTGCATTGCCCTGGGCGGCATCATTTGTCTGACTTCAATGGGATCGCAGGGGCAAACAAAACCGCCACTACGACACGTTGACCTCAGTGTAAAACGAGAACAAGAGAATCTGAACGTCTTCCATGATTGGGTAAGATATAAGAATCCAGGTTCTTTTTTGATCGAACACCTCAACAGTCAGGCGGCTCGATTTTATGAAATACGCGATGCTGAAATAGCCAAACTGCGGGACAAGAACGATTGGTTGGAAAGGCAATCACTTATCCGGAAAAAGTTAATGGACGTCGTTGGTCCTTTTCCTCCAAAAACACCACTTAACGTAAAGGTCACCGGAACATTCAAGAAACAGGGATACAGCGTTGAGAAGATCATCTATGAATCGATGCCCGGTATGTATGTGACAGGATGTCTTTTTGTTCCGGATGGAATTAAAGGAAAAGTGCCTGCCGTTCTGAATCTTATTGGTCACGAGCAGGAATCGTTTCGTGCGGAACTGGACCAGGTAATTAATTTGAACCTCGTAAAGAAAGGTATGATTGTCTTTACAATCGATCCACCTGGTCAGGGTGAACATGTCCAAAATTTTGATCCGTCGATAAAGCTGTCTTCCATCGGGTACAGCGTAATTGAGCATTGCTATTTTGGCAATCAATGTTTTTTATCTGGCGCGTCCGCGGCGAGATATTTTATTTGGGATGGAATCCGTGCTATAGATTACCTGGTGAGTCGCAAAGATGTAGATGCTGAGAGAATCGGGGTAACTGGCTTTTCGGGTGGAGGTACCGTTACGTCATATCTTGGAGCATTTGACGATCGTGTCAAAGTTGCAATTCCCAGCAGTTGGTCCACTGCATCGAGACGACAACTCGAAACGAAAGGCGCACAGGACGCGGAAGCGGAATTCCTAAACGGCCTTGTTAATGGAATTACATTCGAGGATCTAATTGAAGTCAGGGCCCCGAAGCCAACGATGATGACGTTCACGTCGCAGGATGAATACCTGACTTTACAAGCAGCTTATGACGCATTCGAGGAGGCAAAATCAACTTATTCAGCGTTTGGTAAGATAGAGAACATACAATTGGTAGAGGACGATTTCAAACACTGGCTTACTCCCAAGATCAGATTAGCTATCTACAGTTTCTTCATGAAACATTTTGGAGTAGCAGGTGATCCCGCGGAAGTAGATGTCGAACTACTTACCCCGGATGAATTGAAGGTGACAACGACAGGTCAAGTCTCAACCTCGTTAGGTGGAAAGATGATCTTCGATGTGAATAAAGAGGAAACAGCGCTGCTAATGCAAAGTATTCGGTCATCAAGAAAGGATATTGGAAACCATATTGCGACCGTTTTACGCAAAGCAAAGGAAGTATCGGGTTTTGTTGACGTGACTGACAATTCCGCAACCGAAGTTCTTGTCAACGGCAAGTATCAACGGGATGGATATACTGTGGCTCTTCATACGATCAAGGGAGAGGGCGATTATGCGATACCTATACTTCTTTTCGTGCCTGACAACAGAACACAAAAAAGTCCAGCAATCATCTATCTGCATCCAGCGGGCAAAATAGCTGAAGCTTCTCCCGGCGGAGAAATTGAAAAGTTAGTGAGGCAGGGATATGTTGTTGCCGCTCCTGATCCTCTTGGTGTTGGAGAAACAAGAAACACAGCCACGCGTGCATTGGCGACCGGATATACAGGAGTGTTGATCGGGCGAAGTATCGTTGCCATTCAGGCGAATGACATAGTACGGGTTGCTCGTTATCTTCACGAACATTCAGATGTGGATGAACAAAGGATCGGGGCCGTTGCTAGGGAGGAAATGTGCCTTCCACTTATTCACGCAGCAGCATTTGAGCCGATCATCAGTAACGTTACCCTTATTGGATCACTCATTTCCTACCGGGCGGTTGCTATGAACAGGTTATATCGCGTTGGCGTTACAAGACGCGAAGGTGGCGACAACTGGCATCCGTATGAGGTAGACTTCAACTGGGGAATTGCTGGTGTGTTGACTGCTTATGATCTTCCCGACCTGGTGGCGTGCCTTGCGCCCAGAAAAGTCGCGATGTTTGGAATTAAAGATCAAATGCTAGAGCACGCATCAGAGGATTTGATCAATTCGGAAATGGAATTCCCTAAAGCCGCGTACGCAGCAAAGGATGTATCAAGCAACTTAAGGATAAGTCAATCATATGAAGAGATTAATTCGGGTATTAATTGGTGCTTTGAGCCCAGGTGACCTTAAAGGAGTCTGGATACTAATTACTCTATTATTATTTAGCACTAGCTGCTTTTCACAACAACCAAGGAAGGGGAAAATACTTGAGCAAAAAATACTTTCGAAATCTATCGAAGGAAATCCAGGAGGAGAAGATCCGTCGCGAAGCGTAACTATCTATCTGCCGCCCGGCTATGAAGCCGGAAATCAACGTTATCCTGTCATTTATTTTCTTCATGGTTTCGGCGCGGACGACAAACGCGTTATTTCCGAAACACACATCAACGACCTTATGGATACTGCGATTGTGATCGGACTCATCCGTCCAACTATTATAGTGATACCCAGCAGTAGGACGCATTTCAGGGGAAGCTTTTATACCAATTCCAGCCTTATGGGCAAATGGACTGACTTCATCAGCAAGGATCTCGTGGAGTATGTCGACAAGAATTTTCGAACAATTCCAACCCGAGACAGCAGGGGTTTGGTTGGGCATTCAATGGGGGGACATGGCGCGTTAAAGGTTGGTATGTTGAATCCTGATGTGTTTGGTTCTGTTTATGCAATGAGTCCCGCGGCATTGAATTGGGCAGAAGAAATGAACTTGAACAATCCAGCTTTCAAAAAAATAAGTGCAGCCAAGGAGGAATCAGAAGTAAACAACCAATTCATGAACCTTGTAATGATT
>Ga0111538_10007269_pt1 | contig 14945 bp, 12 predicted proteins | sample SoiMethybrSBSTD1_FD_79669 | JGI IMG/M metagenome (GOLD analysis project Ga0111538, IMG submission 79669) | Bulk soil microbial communities from a Populus tree surrounding site in Tennessee, USA - Soil MetaG P. TD hybrid SBSTD1 (version 2)... | ecosystem: Environmental > Terrestrial > Soil >... | reverse complement strand
GACCGGCACCGCCGGAGCAGGAGCACCGGCTGTGGTACCAGTACTACTTCCACACCGAGCGCGGTCGCGCCGGACTGCAGGCCAATCGACGCGAATTCTGCAAGCTGTTGTGGCGACTGTGGTCACCGAATTGGCGGTTCGATGATGCAACCTATGACCGCACGGCAGGCTCGTTCGACAATCCCGACTTTGTCGAGGTCGTGATCCACTCCTACCGCCACCGCTTCGGCTACGCGGCGGGCGATCCGAGCCTGGAGCCAATCGAGCAACGTTTGGCCGGCAAGCCGCGCATTCCGGTACCGACGATCGTGTTGCATGGCGACGGCAGCGGACTCTCGGCGCCGGCAAGCTCCATGCAGCACGCACCGCTTTTCACCGGACCCTATCAGCATCGGGTGATTCCCGTTGCCGGCCACAATCTGCCGCAGGAGGCGCCCAAGGCTGTTGCGGATGCCGTGCTCGAACTGATTCAGACGGCGACCTGACAGACGCCGCAGGGCATGAGCCGCTGTACGGCTATTTTTGCACGCGCCCGCCGTGCGACGTGGTCGTCTTGTCCAGAAACTTCATCAGCGCGGCGCGGTCCTCGGCCGAACCGATACGTTGTTCCGGCATCTTGGTGCCGGGCGTGTAGGTCATCGGCCCCACCTCGAACAGCTTCGACACGGTCTCCGGGGTCCACACGATGTTGAGCTGCTTGAGGGCCTCGGAGAAATTGTAGCCAGGCAAGCTCGCGATCTTGCGGCCGAAAATGCCGGCCAGGGTCGGGCCCGCGCGCGGCCTCTCCTCAGCGTTCAAGGTGTGGCAGGCGACGCAGGCGCGAAACACCTCGGCGCCGGGATCGCCGGCGAAAGCGGCCAGCGGGTCTTCGGGAGCCCCTAGAACCACATTGCCGACCGGCTCGCCGCTGACTGCGTCCCAACGGCGGATCATGCGGTCGGCGCCGCCGGTGAGGAGCGTGCGGCCGGCGGGGAAGAATGCGGCCGACCAGACCGGCAGGCCGGGTCCGACCAGCGTGCGTTCAAGCTTGCGCGACGCGCGGTCGATGATGGCGACCGACCCGCGGATGCCCGCGGCGGCGATGAGCCTGCCATCGGGCGAGAGCGCTATGGCGATGATCGGTGTTTGCGCCGCTTCGACCGCGCTCCGGAGTTCGCCCGTAGGCGAGAGCACATAGACCTTGCCGTCGGCGCCGGCGGCCACGATCTCCCCGTCGGGAGCGACCGCAACCGTGTTGAGCGGCGTCGGCAGCGTCGTGACGGTCGGCGAGCCGCCATCGCTCAGCGGCGAGAGGCGTAGCGTCGCATCATAACCCACGCTCACCAGCGCGCGGCCGTCCGGCGTGAAGGCGACGCCGTTGACGTTCTGCGTGTGCCCCTCGATCACGCGCGGGGCGCCGCCGGCGAGCGGCCATAGGCGTGCCGTGTGGTCCCAGGACGCCGAGGCGAGGGTCGCGCCATCGGGCGAGACCGCAAGCCCCACCACCGGCGCCTGGTGTCCCTCGAGCACCGCCACGGGCTGCGGCTCGCCCGGCCGCCAGATCGCGATGCGCGCATCCTCGCCGCTGGTGGCGATCCGGCCGTCCGGCAGAAACGCAACCGCGTTGACCGCGCCGTCGTGGAAGCGCAGCACCTGCTCCGCCGCATTCCTTTGCAGCGACCACCGGATCACCGAGGTGTCGAAGCTGCCGGAGAGCGCTTGCGTCCCGTCGGGCGAAATCGCCAGCGCCCGCACCGGCCCGCCATGGCCGCGCAATTGCGCCTGGGCTCGCTCTGGCACCATCGCAGCAAAGAGCATGAAGATAACGAGGGTGCGCAGCATCATCGCGAGTGTCGAAAACAAATCAGGCATCCGCGGGGCGCATGCCGAGCGCCCGGATGCTCTCCTGCACGGTCGGATCGCGCAGCGCCGCAAGGAATGCCTCGACTGCGGGTCGGTGGCGGCGCCTTTCGACCAGAAGAAAATCATAGTCTTCGGGCGCAATCGGGAGAAATCCGAGGCCATACAGTCGGGCAACGGATTCGATCGCGATGCCCCAATCCGCGCGGCCCTGCGCCACCGCCGCCGCGACGGCGTTGTGCGAGCGCGGCTGATTGCTGTAGCCCGCCGGCCGCGCACCTGCGAGCAGGCGGTCGATCAGCACCCGCGTCCCGGAGCCGGCGTTGCGATTGACCATCAGGCATCGGCGGTCGGCGAGCGCGGCCGTGAGCGCGCCCGCGGCGTCGCGTTCGGCAAAACGGGCGTCGTCCGGCCGGTGCACGAACCCCTGCATGCGTTGCCAGCCCTTCACCAGCGAGAGCCCCTCGCGCAGCAGATAGGCGTTGTAGAGTCCCGTCGCGGGATCGACGAGGTGAACCGGTGCAAGATCGCATTCGCCCCGTTCTGCGGCCGCCACACCGCCCATGCTGCCGACCGAGAGCGTGCGCGTGGCAAGCCCGCGCTCGGCCAATGCGCCGAGCACAACGTCGAGCGCGATGCAGTGGCTGCCGACCACCACGACATCAGGCATAGCGGCCGACGGTCCGATCAGCGTCACTCGTGCGCGGGTGCCGGCATCGAGCGCGGAAGCCAGCGCATCGATTTCCAGAAAACCGTCCGCCTGCGAGAAGCTGGTGACCGAACCGGAGCCCTTGGCGGTCGGGAAGGCGACCGGCCCCTCGTCTCCGGCAACCAGCGCGACCAGGACGAACTCCTTGCGGCCAAGCTCGGAGGCGATGCGGACCGGAACGTCGGCCTCGATGGTGCGCGCTGCCTCCGGCGGAAGACCGGCACGCGCGCGGATCACCGGCGCCACAAAAGCATGGAAGGTGAAGATTGCGGAAGTGGGAAAGCCCGGCAGCACGGCCAGCGGCTTGCCGTCGATCACGGCGAGACAAAGCGGCTTGCCCGGCTTGAGGGCGACGCCATGGACGAGGATCTCGCCGAGCTTCGCCACGATCCGGTGGGAGAGGTCGCCTGCCCCCTTCGAGGTGCCGCCGGAAAGCACCACGATGTCGCAGACTTCGAGCGCCGTGCGCATGGCAAGCTCGAGCGCCACCTCATTGTCGGGAAAGGCGCCGAACGGAACCGGTTCGCCGCCCGCTTCCACAACCGCCGCGGCAATGATGGCGCCGTTGCTGTCATAGACCCGCGCCGGCGCGAGCGCGCCACCTGGCGCGATTAGCTCGTCGCCGGTCGAGAGCACCGCCACTTTGGGCCGGCGCACCACATCGACCGCGGCGATGCCGCAGGCGGCGAGCATGCCGATCTCGCGCGACGATATGCCGGTCTTGCGCCGCAGCACCACCTCGCCGCGGGCGATATCGGAGCCGGCATAGGAGATGAATTGGCCGGGCGCGACCGTGCGGCGCAGATCGATGGCGGGTGCGCCCTCCTCGTCCACCAACTCCGTATGCTCGACCATGACCACAGCGTCGGCGCCGCGCGGAACCATCCCGCCGGTCGCAATCGTAGTGGCCGAGCTCGGCAACACCTCCAGCGCCGGCGCATGCCCGCACACGATCACCTCGCCGTTGAGAGGCAGGCGGCGCGGCGCGATGTCGCTCGCGCCCGCGGTGTCGGCGGAGCGCAACGCAAAGCCATCGACATTGGCGCGATCGAACGGCGGCACGTCGATCGGCGCACGGACGTCATGCGCAAGGACGCGGCCCAGCGCCTCACTCAAGCCAACGGTTTCGTGCGCTAGCGGCGCCAGGTTGATGCGCCTGGCAAAGCGTGCGCGCGCCTCCTCGGCCGAGACCACTTCGAGGAACTGTTCCTGCCGCGCAGCGCGACGGATAGCGGCGATGAGATCGCGCTCGACTGATTTGGGTTCGAAACGTGCCGTCATGGCCAAGGTCTTATCATGACCTCCGTGTGCGCCGGATACCCTTCGCTTTCGGGCGCGATCAAAATCCATCCATTGGCCTGGACCAGCGCCGAGAGCGGCACATAGCCCGAGGCTATGGGGGTAGCAACCGCGCCCTCGCAGCGCACCGGGACGAGTTCCGAAAGCCCCACGGCAGACGACACTTTGTGCGTCAGCTTGGCGGTCCGCAGACGCGGCGGCTCGCGGCTGTCGGCCAGTCGCGCCAGCATCGCGTGGCCCAGGAGGTGCCAAGCCGCGACCGCCGCATCGAGCCGGCCCGGCAATGCCAGCACCGGTCGGGAGCCGATTGTGCCCACAGCCGTGGTCTCGCCCGGCAGCAGGGCGATGCCGTGCACGTGCACCTTGCCCACCGATGCGAGCGCGTGCACCGTGGCGTCGTTCCGGCCGCTGCCGGTGCCGCCCACCACCACGACCGCATCCACGGCGTCGTCCGCCAACGCGTTGGCGAGTCCTTCGGGCTCGGCGGTGACGGCGACGCCGCCCATCGAACCGACGGCATCGGCCACGCAGGCGAACGCGGCGTCGATGAAAGGGTCGCCACTGGACCGCGCGCGTACCAGACGCAATCGCGGAACGCGAACACGCACGCACGCGACACCCGCCGCGGCAAGCACCCCGATCTGCAGACATGCAAGGCTTCGCCCGGCTTGCAGCAGCGTGGTCCCGGGCGCGGCATCGGCGCCGGCCAAGAGCACCCCCTCTCCCGGACCGACCGGGGCCAACGCCTGCGCCGCGCCGTTGCGCATCGTCACTGCGTCGAGCAGCGCGACGGCGTCCGCATCGCCCGCAAGCGGCCGCCCGACATCGACCCACACGGCGGAAGGGAGCGGGGCCGGCGCATAGGTCCCGGCATCGGTGGTGAGCTCGGAGCGCACTGCCCAGCCGTCGCGCAACGCACGCGCCACTGCGGGAATCGGGGCGTTGGCGACAACGTCCTCAGCCAATATCCGGCCGAGCGCGCCTGACAGGTCGCTCGCGCGCGCGGACACCGGCTTGACCACCGCATCGATGCAAGCGAGCACGTCCGCAAGCGGAGTGAGCCGGGCAATTCGTTGCGGTCTATCGGATTCCACGACCATGACCTATGCCACTAATATGACTATACAGTTCGGACCCGCAAAACGGACCTCATGAGCGGGCGCGGAGCCTATCGTCAATTCAACGAGATCAAATGGCCGAGAAGACCATCGACTTGCGCGGGCTGAAATGCCCCCTGCCCGCGTTGCGCGCGCGCAAGGCGCTGACCGGGCTGAAGGCCGGCGATGTCCTGATCGCCGAATGCACGGATCCCCTCACCGCGATCGATATCCCGAACCTGCTGAACCAGACCGGCGACGCGCTCGAATCGAGCTCGCGCGAGGGTGAGGTCCTGGTGTTCCGCATCCGGAAGAGTTGACGCGGCGGCAGCCCGTCACTTCTCGACGAGACCCGCCTGCTCGATCACCGGCCGCCAGCGCGCGCCTTCGTCCTCGATGAATTTCCGGAAGGCGGTCGGGTCCATACCGTGGACCAGCATGCCATCCTCACGCATCCGCTGTTGGCTCTCGGGCTTCGCCATCGCGATATTGATCTCGCGGTTGACCTTGCGCACGATGTCGGCAGGCAGGCCGGCCGGCCCAGCGAGCGCGAACCAGTTCGTCGCCACCACGTCGTAACCGAGTTCCTTGAACGTCGGCACTTCGGGATAGTCTGGCAGCCGCCGCTCGGCGGACACCGCGAGTCCGGTGACCGTGCCGCCGCGCAGTTGACCCGAGGCCGAGGTCACGGTCGGGGTGGCAAAATCGATGTGATTGGCGACCACATCGATGATGCTTTGCGCGGCGCCCTTGTAGGGAATGATCTCGAATCTGAGCCCGGCCTTCATGGCAAAGGACTGCGCCACCATCTGTCCCGCGCTCGACAGGCCCGAGGAGCCGTAGGCCAGCGGTCGCGCGCCCGCTTTCGACTTGGCGACGAAATCCTTGAGCGACTTCACGTCGCTCTTCGCGCTCACGATGAACAGGATCGGCGTGCCGGCGATATAAGCGACATGGGTCAGATCCTTCATCGGATCATAGCCGATCTTCGGATTGATGAACGGCGCAATGATGGTCAGCGACAGCGTGCTGATGACGAAGTTGTAGCCGTCGGGTTCCGAATTCGCGACGGTCTGCACGCCGATTACGCCGCCCGCGCCCGCACGCGTCTCAACGTAGAACTGCTGCTTGAATGCGCTGGAGAGATGGTCGGCGACGATGCGGGCCAGGATGTCGGCGGCGCCGCCGGGCGCGAAGGTATTGACGATGCGAACTGGCCGCGACGGCCATTCGTCCGCCCATGCCGGAACCGCGAGAATGAAGCCGGCGGCAAGAGCAAAGAGCGCGGCGCCAAGACGTCTCATGGATCCCTCTCGATATTGCTCACCAAACCGAAGATGACGACAAAACGCTAAATCCTGAATTCGTCGCGCTTGCGGCCTTCGGAGACGTTGAGGAACAGCTCATCGAGCGGCAGTGGCCGCTTGATCAGGCCCTGCTCATGCGAATAGGTGACGAGCCGCTCGAAGTTCTTGGCATTGCGCTCCCCCAGTCCATATTCCCAAGGGTCCTTGCCGAGGATGCGCTCCTGCTCCTCCCAACCCTCGCGGTACCAGGCCAGCGGCACGATGCGCGGGTTCTCCATCCGCTCCATGGCGAGGGCTTTGGACTGCTCGAAGGCCTTGTAGAGGTTGGTGGCCACCCACGGATGCCGCTCCACGATCTCCTGCTTGATGCCGACGACGTGCATGATCGGGAAGATGCCGGTCTTACGATAGAAGGCGATCTCCTCCTCCTTGTAGTTCGGAAACAAGCGGCCGACGCGCTTGTCGCCCGCGGTGAGTGGCCGGATCAGGTCGGGGGAGAGCAGCGCGTCGATCTCGCCGGCGACCAGCATGTCCTCGAGCGAGTCATCCTGCGAGACCTGGGTGATGTGGAGGCCGGGCGGCGGCGAGAAATCGACATCCTCGTCGAGCTCGCTGAGCCATTCGATCGATTTGTGCGGCACCCCGTAATCGTGTTCGAGGATGCCGCGCATCCAGAGGCCGGCAGTGAACAGGAAGCCCTTGGTGCCGACCTTGCGGCCGATCAGGTCGGTCGGCTTGCTGATTCCCTTCGACGTATTGACGAAGATGAAGCCATGGCGAAAACGGCGATGGGGAAAAACCGGTATCGCCCGGAACGGCAGATCCTGGTCCCGCGCCGCGACATAGCCCGAGCCCGACACCTCCGCGACATCGAACTCGCGGCCGCGCAGGAACCGCCAGTGCCGCGGTGACGGGCCCATGTCGGTCAATACCGTGAGCTCGATCCCTTCCGGCCGCACGATGCCTTCTTTCAAGGCACGCATGATCTCGTAGTCACCACAGGCGAAGGTAAGCTCCAGTTTGCGCGACATGAGATGCCTTTGGTCCGGACCATGCGAGCCTGTACAGCGACGCGCGTGCGTCGCTGGAATTGCGAGCAGCACCTTGGAGAAGATTCCGGCTGCGATCAACACGCGATGCTGCTTGCGGTCTGCCGGGCCGGTTGACAATTTGAGGTTGAGGCCATCTTTTCGGCCTTCCAATGTGTGTCAGGCGAGAACCAGCGAGGATGTCATGCCCATGTTTGCGCGCCGCTCATTCCTGATCGGCACCGCGCTTGCTCCGTTGGCGTCCGCGCTCGCGCATGCGCAGGCTTCGAGCACACAACCTTCAGGCATGCAGCCGTCAGGCCCGCAGACTTGGCCCGCCCGCCCGGTCATGCTGATCATCCCTTTCCCCGCCGGCGGCGCGATGGACCTGCTCGGGCGCAGTGTGGCGCAAGATTTCGCCGACAAGCTCGGCCAGCAGTTCGTGGTCGACAACCGCGCGGGCGCTGCCGGCAATATCGGCGCGATGGCCGCCGCCAAGGCGCCTCCCGACGGCTACACCCTTCTGATGGCGGGTGCGGCCTCGCTCGCCCTGAACAAATTCATGTTCAGCAACATGCCGTACGATCCGGAGAGCGAGCTCACGCCGGTGGTGATTGTCTCCAGGCTGCCGCACATCTTCGTGGTGAATGCCAAAGTCGAGGCGAAGACCCTCAAGGAGCTCGTCGACTACGCTAAGGCCAATCCGGGCAAGCTGAACGCCGGCGTACCCGGTGTCGGCACCACCGCGCACATCACCTTGGAGGCGTTCATGGCGGAAACCGGGGCGCGGATGACCGTGGTGCCATATCGCTCGGAGCCGCAGATGCTGACCGATCTGGTCGGCGGCCAACTCGACTTCGCCTGCACCTTGACCACGTCGCCGGGACCCCACGTCCAGGCCGGTAGGCTGCGCGCGCTTGCGGTGACCAGCGCCACCCGCACGCAGCAATTGCCCGATGTCCCTACGGTGGAGCAAGCGGGCTTCCCTGGTTTCGAAGCCACCGCCTGGTTTGCGCTGGCGGTCCCCACGGGCACGCCGGCGGACATTATTGCCAAGATCAATGCCGCCGCGAACGGGTTCATTCGCAGCGTCAAGGGCAGGGAGGAATTGAACAAGCTCGACTCGCTGCCAGCCGGCGGCACGCCCGCGGAAACCAAAGCCTTCATCGCCGCCGAAGTCCGCAAATGGGCCCCGATCATCAGGGCTGCGAAGATCCAAATGTAGCTCTCTCTCGACCGCCTGCCGAGGAGCGCCGCAAAGCGGCGCGTTTCGAAGCATCCGGCCGCCCTCAGGGAGCGTTCAACTGCCGCAGCCGATCAATGACGCGTGGCGGGCTTTGGTAGGCGCGCTCCACCACCTCCTGGATCTGTTCGCCGCTCCGCGGCGCATTCAACCCCAGTCCCATTCTCTCGCCTTCGGCCAGAAAATCCGGATCCGCCATGGTCGCGGCGAACGCGGCGCGCAACGCGGCCACGCGCTCGGCCGCGACGCCGGGTGGCATCAGGAACGGGCGGCCCAGCGCCAGCGGCGCGAACGCCGCCTGCATCACCTGCCGATCCTCGTCATTTGCCACGATATCGGGGGCAAACGGCACATCGGGAAGCTCGGCGAGCTTCTGCGCCCCATATTGCACGATGGCCTTTGCGATCCTCTCGCGCAGCCAATTGGGACGCGTCGACCGGACCGAGCTGAAAAACGCGCTGGGATGGCCGTCGATCTCGCGCCGTTCCATGGCGAGGAGCACGTCGTTCTGCCCGGGATAGCCATTGATGGGCTTCATTTTCGTGCCCAGGGTCGCGTTCAACAGGCGGGTGAAAAAGGCCGGCGTCGAATTGGCGCCGGACACGCCGACTGCGACCTCGCGTGCCTTGAGCTCGGCAACCGAGTTCACCGGCACCGCGTGCCAGAGCAACACCATGGCGGTCTCGGCACTCGGCGAGCCCAGCCAGTTGAACCTGACAGGGTCGTAGCGCGCCTCCTTGGTAGCGAATAACGGCTCGAACGGCGTGTTGTTCTGAACGAGCCCAATCACACTGCCGTCCTTGTCGGCATTGTTGTAAAGAAAATTCGTAGCCGTCATTCCGCCGGCGCCGGGCATGTTGCGCACGATCAACGTTGGGTTGCCGGGAATGTGCTTGCCGATATACCGAGCGACCGCGCGCGCGAACGTGTCGTATCCGCCCGCCGCATTCGAGCTCACCACCAGCGTGACCGTTCTGCCTCTGTAGAACTCGGCGACGACATCGGCCTTCGCCTGCGGCAGGCACGCGCTGGCGACAATGCACGGCGCCAGCAGAAGGTGATGCCGACTCCTCATCAAGCAATCCCCAAGGCGGACGCTATCATTGATTCCATGGTTCGATCGGGGAACCAAGAACGATTGGCCGGCGAGCAGGTCGGCGGTTATAGTCCTCCACCCTTCAGCGGAGGCTTCCGATGCCGGCCCTGCGCGTGCCTGCCGTTCTTTTCGGGCTCGGCGCGGTACTGCTGAGCGGCGCGCAGGCCGCAGCCGACGAACCATTCTACAAGGGCAAGCGGCTCTCCCTCATCATCAACTTTGCCGCCGGTGGCCCGACCGATATCGAGGGCCGGCTGCTCGCAAAGCATCTGGTCAAGCACATCGACGGCCAGCCCGGCATCCTCGTTCAGAACATGGATGGCGCCGGCGGCATGATCGGGGCCGGCTATCTCGGCGAGGTCGCGCCCAAGGACGGCACCACGCTCGGCTATTTCACCGGCTCCGCCTGGCGCTACGCCAACAATCCCGAGCGCTTCCGCGTCGACTTCCGCACGTATGAATTCGTCGCCTACCAGCCCGGCACCAGCATCGCCTATATGCGCACCGACGTGCCGCCCGCGATCAAGGACGCCACCGACATCGTCAAGGCGAAGGGCGTGGTGGCCGGCGGGCTCGGAGCAGAGAATTCCAAGGATCTGTTGTTGCGGCTCGCCCTCGACATGCTCGGCGTGCCGTACAAATACGTGACCTCGTATCGCGGCAGCAGCGCTGCGCGGCTCGCGCTGCAACAGAACGAGATCAACCTCTATGCGGAGTCGCCGCCGAGCTATCGCGCGGTGGTGGAGCCGACCCTGGTGCGGGAGGGCGCCGCCATCGGCCTCTGGTACGACGCCAATCCGAGTGCCGAAACCGCGTATGCGCCGCGACAGGTCGAGGGTCTTCCCATCCTCTCCTTTCCCGAGCTCCACCAGAAGATTAACGGCAGGCTTCCGTCCGGCCAGCTTTGGGACGCCTATCGCACCGTGCTCACCATCAACGGAGCGATGCAGCGGCAAATCGTGCTTCCACCCGGCGCGCCGCCAGCGGCGCTCGCCGCCCTGCGCGCGGCGGTGCTCAGGCTCAATGGTGACAAGGAACATGCCGAGGAAGCGGTCCGGACCATCGGTTACGTGCCGGAGTGGATGGCCGGCGCCCACACCAACGAGGAGGTGCGGACGGCCATCACCATCTCCCCCGACATGCGCGCTTTCATCGCCGATTACGTCAGGCGCGCGGTGAAGTAGGCGGCGATTGCCGCCTGCACGCGGGCGTCGCCCGGCACAAGCGGCAACTCACATCGTCAGCACGATCTTTCCGAAGTGCTTGTTCGCGCGCATATGCGCGTGCGCGTCGACCACCTGATCGAGCGGGAAGCGGCGGTCGATCGGCAGCGTCAGCTTGCCCGCCGTCACCGCATCCCACAGATCGGCGCGCATGCGGCGGCCGATCTCGCGCACCTCGTCGAGCGTGCGGGTGCGGAAGGTCACGCCGATATAATCGATGCGGCGCAGCGCATGCAGGTCGAAGTCGAACTCGGCCTTGGTGCCGGCGAGACGGCCGACATTGACGATGCGGCCGAGAAGCGCCGTGGCCTTCATGGTCTGCGCCACCACCGGCCCGGAGAGCATATCGACGACGAGGTTGACGCCCTTGCCGTCGGTCGCCTTCAGCACCGCGTCGGGCCAGCCCGGATCGCGCGTGTCGAGGGCGAGATCGGCGCCGAACTCCTTCAACCGCGCCCGGCGGGCGTCGTTGGTAGAAGTACCGATCACCAGCTTCGCGCCCATGAGCTTGGCGATCTGCAAGCCCATCAGCCCGACCCCCGAGCTGGCGCCCTGGATCATGACGCTTTCGCCGGCGCGCAGGCGCCCGGCAGTGATCAGAGCGTTATGCAGGGTGATGAGAGCGACCGGCAATGTCGCCGCCTGCTCGAAGCTCATGCCGGCAGGCATCGCGTTGACGCGTCCCCAGTCGCTCACGGCGTATTCGGCATAGCCGCCGGTGCCCGAGCACATGACGCGGTCGCCGGGCTTGAAGCTGCCCTGGACCTCGGCGCCGGCCTCGACCACCTCGCCTGCCCAGTCGATGCCGACCGGCGCGCCGACGCCGCCATGGCTGCCGTGGGGCAGGCCACGCGCGGTCGTGAGATCGGCACGATTGAGGCTGGCCGCGCGTACCTTGACCAGCACCTCATTGGGCTTCGGGCGCGGTTGCGGCACCTCGCGCACTTCGATCCCCTTTTCGCTCGCAACGCCAGCCTTCATCTCGTTCTCCGTCGTTGTCCGACATCGGTCCGGGCTGTCAGTCCAGCGCCACGCCCGCCTGCTTCGCGATGTTGGCCCATTTTTGCGTCTCGCCCGCCAGGAACGTCCCGAAGTCGCGCGGTGAGCCGACGCGCGCCGCGGAGCCGAACCGCACGACCAGGTCCTTCATGTCGGGCGACGTCAACGACTCGTTGATCACGCTGTTGAGCTTGCCGACAATTGGCGGGGGCGTGCCGGCCGGCGCCACCACGCCGGTCAGCAGCGTCGCCACGAATCCGTTGATCCCGCTCTCGACCATGGTCGGGACATCGGCAATCTCCGCCTGACGCTTCCCTCTCGTGATCGCCAGCGCCCTGACTTTTCCTTCCTTGATCAGGGGAAGCAGGATGACCGGACTTTCCAGGGCGAAATCCACCTGGTTGCCCAAAACGCTCTGGACCGATTCATTTCCGCCCTTGTGCGGCACGTTGACAAAGTCGATGCCGGCAAGGGTGCGGAACATCTCGCCGGTCAGATGCGTCACGTTGCCGGCGCCGGCATGGGCATAGTTGAGCTTGCCCGGGTTGGCCTTGGCGTAGGCCAGGAACTCCTGGATGGTCCGGGCCGGGAACGAGGGATGCACGACCAGGATCATGTAGCTTTCCGACACGCTCGCGACCGGCGCGTAGTTCTTGACCGGGTCGTAGCCCGCATTCTTGGACACCGCCGGAATGACGGCCAGCGTGCTGGTGTTGCCGTAGAACAGCGTATAGCCGTCCGGATCGGCGGCGGCCGCGGCGCGGGCTCCGAGCGCGCCACCGGCGCCGGCGCGATTTTCGATCACCACGCTCTGCCCCAGCGACTGCTGCATCTTCTGCGCCATCAGGCGCGCCATCACATCGGTCTGACCCCCGGCCGGCGCCGGCACGATCAGCTTGATCACGCGTTCCGGATAGACGGTCTGCGCTCGCCCCGATCCCGCCGCGATGGTGGCGAGAGCCATGGCGGCCAGACCCATGACCGCCGCGGCGGACCGCCGATGTCGCCTCATCATCATGTCCTCCTCCCGTACCGGCCGCTTGCTGCGGCACCTTTGTTTCCTGCGCACGTCCGTCATGGCTGCGCGGGCGCGCCTTAGTCTACAAGAGACCCGCGGGCGGTGTGATACGTTTCACGCCGCACCAACAGTGGGCCACCGCCCCCGGAGACCGCCAGAAATGCAGCGCACCAAGCCTCCTTACCGCGCCGACCATGTCGGCAGCCTCATCCGCCCTGACGCTCTGATCAAGGCGCGGGAGCAAGCGGAGAAAGGGGCGATCTCGCCGGCCGAGCTCAGGCGCATCCAGCAGGCCGCGATTCGCGACGTCGTGCGCATGCAGGAGGAACTGGGGCTCAAGCTCGTCACCGACGGCGAGTACAATCGCCATTCCTGGCATCGCGATTTCATGCTGAAGTTCGGGAACGTGCGGATGATGCCGTCGAAGCTCACGGTGCGCTTTCATTCCGCCGCAGGCGACCGGCTTCACAGCCCGCCGACCATGCAGGTGACCGGCAAGCTTGCGCGTCCGAACCGCGGCGGAATTTTTGTCGACGACTTCAAGTTTCTGGCGTCGATCGCACGGGCGACGCCGAAGATCACGCTTCCGTCGCCGACGGTGATGCATTTCCGCGGCGGGCGCGACGCGATCGATGCCGGGGCCTATCCCGACATCGCCGAATTCTACGATGATCTCAGTCGGCTCTATCGTGAGGAAATCCGCGACCTTGCCCAGGCCGGCTGCCGGTACCTGCAGATCGACGAAGTCAATCTCGCTTATCTCTGCGACGCGGAATTGCGCAAGCAGGTCGCCAATATCGGTGAGGATCCGGCAACCTTGCCGCAGACCTATGCGAAGCTCCTCAACGATACGATCAGGGACCGTCCGCGCGACATGGCGGTCTGCATGCACCTGTGCCGCGGCAATTTCGCCGGTGCGTGGGTGGCGGAAGGCAGCTACGAACCGATTGCCGAGCTCATCTTTAACGAGATCAACGTCGACGGCTATTTCCTCGAATACGACAGCACCCGCGCCGGCGGTTTCGAGCCGCTGCGCTTTCTGCCCAAGGGCAAGGTCGCCGTGCTCGGCCTGGTCACCACCAAGAGCGGCGAGCTCGAATCCAAGGACGAGCTCAAGCGCCGTATCGATGCGGCGGCGAAGCACGCGCCGCTGGAGCAGCTGGCGTTGAGCCCGCAATGCGGTTTCTCCAGCGGCATCGGCGGCAACACCATGGATGTCTCCGCCGAAATCGCCAAGCTCCGCTTGGTGGTAGAGACCGCGCGCGAGGTGTGGGGAAACGCGTAGCCGCGCCTGCCCGCCTTTGCTAGCCTCAAGACGCTGGTCGTGCGTACCGTTCAATCCGCTGATTGCGGATAGCAAGAACATCTGTTGGGGAGGCACCGTGCAGGAACAAGTCGCGGCGCGCAAAGATGCCAAGCCGTCCGAGCCGAAATACCGAATGGCGCTCGAGAAAGACGTCGACATCCCGATGCGGGATGGCGCCAGGCTCAAGGCCGATGTCTTCCGGCCGGAGGGCGAAGGGCGTTTTCCCGTGCTGATCAACATGGGCATCTATCAGAAGGACAAGCTGTGGGTGCCGCCGCACGACCTGGAGGAGAAGCCCAATCCCCACATGAACTGGGAGACCGTCAATCCGGAATGGTGGGTGCCGCGCGGCTATTGCTGCGTGCGCGTCGACGAACGCGGCTCCGGCAAGTCACCCGGACAATCCGTGCTCTATTCGCCGCAGGAGGCGATCGACTTCTACGACGCGATCGAGTGGGCCGGGCACCAGCCCTGGAGCAACGGCCGTGTCGCCACCATCGGCATCTCGTTCTTCGCCCGCACGCAGTGGTGGGTGGCCAATCTCAAGCCGCCATCGCTCACCTGCATCGTGCCGTGGGAGGGCGCAGCCGATCAGTATCGCGACATCCTCTATCACGGCGGTATTTTCGGCTCGGGCTTCATCGTCGGCTGGTTCACCACCCATATGGCGCATCACATGCTCGGCCGCGCCTACGAGCACAACCCCGACACCTTCCAGGACAACGTGCTGTGGCGGTTCATGCGCAACAGCCTCGACAGCGGCATGTTCAAGAGCCAGCAG
>Ga0111538_10007267_pt1 | contig 14948 bp, 13 predicted proteins | sample SoiMethybrSBSTD1_FD_79669 | JGI IMG/M metagenome (GOLD analysis project Ga0111538, IMG submission 79669) | Bulk soil microbial communities from a Populus tree surrounding site in Tennessee, USA - Soil MetaG P. TD hybrid SBSTD1 (version 2)... | ecosystem: Environmental > Terrestrial > Soil >... | reverse complement strand
GAGTTTAAGAAAGGCACCGCCTCGAGTTCGGAAGACAATCGACTTATCGACATCACCCGTCACGAGATCGATGCGGCGATCAAGGGAACAAACCTCGCCGTAACTGACCGTCTCACTTTCCGCAACCTTAAGGCCGGTACGCGTGTCGTGCCTTTCAATCTGTATCGCACGCTACGCGTCAGCAAAGTTCAGGACGCTGACGGCAACGACGTGAGCTTCGTGCAGGAAGACAAAAATGAAGACGCGGATTTTGGCATCATCATGCCGAAACCGCTCGAGGCGGGACAAACCTACACCATCTCAGTTCAATACGCGGGTAACGATGCGCTGCGAGATTCGGGTGGCGGAAACTTTATTCTGATTCCGCGCGAGACATGGTTTCCCGCCAACGCAAACAATTCGTTTGCCGAAGACCGTGCGCTCTTCGAGATGACTTTCCGCTATCCGAGCAAGTACACGTTTATCGGTACCGGTTCACCGACTGCACCTGATACGAAGGAAGGCGATACTGCGATTTCCAAGTGGTCCAGCGGACAAATTGAGCTGGCTGTCGCCGGATTCAACTACGGCAAGTTCAAAAAGAAAGCAGTCACCGACAAAGATAGCGGTTACGAAGTCGAGTCTTATGCCAATGTCGAGGTGCCGGACGAGTTGAAAGACATCCAGACGCAAATCGACCGGCTTGAATCTCAGGGTTTAAAGACAATGACTACCCTCGGCTCAATCACGACCACATCAATGGCGGAAGCAGCACTCGCTGATACGCAAAACGCAAGCCGTATCTACAACATGTACTTTGGAAAGTTGCCCTACGGTCGCGTGGCAATAACGCAGCAGCCGGCCGGTTTTTTTGGACAGGCATGGCCCACACTCGTTTGGATGCCTTACCTCGCCTTTATCGATCCAACTCAGCGTACTCAGTTGCTCGGCACACGCGGTGGCACAGATACTTTCTGGCGGTACGTTGCTCCGCACGAGATTGCGCATCAGTGGTGGGGCCACGTTGTCGGCTGGGACAGCTATCACGATCAGTGGATGAGTGAAGGATTTGCTGAGTTTTCTGCATCGCTCTACGTTCAGTTCACCCGCGGTAACGACAAGTTTATCGATTTCTGGGAAGACCTCAGAAAACAGCTTGTTGAAGCCACTCCGGCGACGAAAGATAAAAGACCCTACACTATTGGACCAGTCACCCAGGGCTATCGCCTCAATAATGGGAAAACCGGTGACGCCGCGCGGTATGTAATCTATAACAAGGGCGCATACATTCTTCACATGCTGCGCATGATGATGTACTCGCAAAGCAAAGGCGGCGACGCGCGCTTCCAGGAAATGATGAAAGACTTCGTTCAAACACATTTCAACAAGAATGTGTCGACTGAAGATTTTAAGGCCATCGTCGAGAAGCACATGACGCAGGAGATGAACGTCACGAACAATGGCAAAATGGATTGGTTTTTTAACGAGTGGGTTTACGGCACGCAGGTTCCGGCTTACAAACTCGAGTACAGCGTATCGTCGGACGGTTTGTTGACAGGGAAAGTTACGCAGTCAGGCGTGTCGGATGATTTCACGATGCTCGTGCCGCTCTATATCGATATGGGCAAGGGTTGGGGGAAACTTGGCGCGGCTCGAATCACTGGCAATTCGTCGGTTGAGTTCAAGAACATTAAGCTGCCGGCAGTGCCGAAGCGTGTTGCAGTGGCGGCGCTGAACGACGTGCTCGCGACGAGCATCGAGAACAGTAAGTAATTGGGGACAGGATTTACAGGATGATTCAGGATTTACAGGATTCATCTTGTAAATCCTGCTAAATCCTGTCCCATCCTATCCAACCTACCTCACGCGTAACTGGCGTAAACTGATTTAACTTTCTCGGTAAACTCGCGGCGGTCGACGATGTAATACAACTTTAACTGCCCTGAGCCGGCTACCTCATCCAACAACTTCTCAAAAATCTCAAACTGATCTACACCTTCAATACTGTGCGCGGCGAGGTAACCGCCCTTGCGCATGCGACGAATCAATTCCATCAACGTGAGGCGTCCTTCCAGCGTACGACCACCATGCTCGTGAGATCGGCTCACCAGATACTGGACCAGCAGACTCTCGTTGTATAAAGGCGGGGCGAGAAATAGTCGCGCGCCGTCACGTTCCCAACCCTCTACCAAACGCGACGACGGCCGCACGGTCCTCAGACCATCGAAAACTTTAGCCCAATTCTCCTTCGGAATTTTTCTTTCCAGGTAAGCTTTGGTTGCTTCAAGCAACCACGAAGCCTCGTTGAGGTCCAGGCTGATGCGCAAGGTGTCGAGCCAATCGAAAAACGCATTGCGACGATTAGACTTCAACTCGAGAACGGAAAACTGATCCTTTTTCTTTTCGACAGTCTTGACTAACTTGCGGCGCGGGCCATCGGTCGTCTTTCCACCTTCGATGCAATGCGTGTCGAGACGCGCGTGCCAGCGCTTCGCGGCGTTGCAGTAGGGACAGCGCGGATGTTTCTCGTCGCTGTCGAAGAACGGGCGCACAGCTTTTCGTGAAGTTAGTTCTTCAACGGTTGGGCTGTAACGTTTGATTTCAGTGTAAGCGGAGCGCGGTGCGAGACCGATCTGCTTGGTGAAAATGTCGAAGATGCAGGCCAGACAAACGAGCGTAGTGTATTCAGTAACTGTTCCGGGCGGGAAGTCGCTGAAGTCTAATTCCTTCATAGCCAAAAAAGCACAAAAATCACAAATGAGGTTGGAGCGTCACAAGTGACGGGCGGAGATCGATATCGGTATGCCCGACTGCGAGATCCAATTCGTCTTCGATGTTTCCGGTTGCGGAGCCGAGCGATTTGAAGTCGAAGAGTTCGTGGTCCAGAAGATGCGATGGGACGGCGTTGCCGAGTGCATTCAACATCGACGCGCGGATATGGGGAATCTCTTTTTCAAGTTCTGAGATGAGAGTCTTGATTCTGACCCGTTTGAGATTGCTCTGCGAGCCGCAAAGGTCGCAGGGAATAATCGGAAACTGCCGCTCCGCCGCGTACTGGGCGATGTCCATTTCAGAACAGTATGCCAGTGGTCGAATCACCGTATTGCGCCCGTCCTTTGAACGCAGCTTCGGCGGCATCGCTTTCAGAGAGCCGACGTAGAACAGGTTCAGCAGGAGCGTCGTGATGATGTCGTCAGCGTGATGACCGAGCGCGATCTTGTTGCAGCCCTCCTCCACGGCGAAGTTGTACAGAATCCCTCGTCGCAGTCGCGAACAAACCGAGCAATACGTCTTTCCTTCGGGGACCAGCCGTTTGACGATCGAATAGGTGTCGCGTTCCACGATGCGAAACGGAACATCGAGCTCGCGGAGATATGCGGGCAGCACTTCAGCCGGAAATCCCGGTTGTTTTTGATCAAGATTCACTGCCAGCAGATCAAACTTCACCGGCGCGCGCCGCCTGATGTCGACTAAAAGATCGAGGAGCGTGTGGCTGTCTTTCCCGCCTGACAAGCACACCATCAGGCGATCGCCGTCCTCGATCATTCCGAAATCGGCGATAGCTTCGCCCATTCGACGGAGTAATTTCGTTCGCGTCTTGGTTTCTGAGTTCATTTTCGCAATTTTTCTCGCCTCAGAATGCCATGCGTTCGCGCTCTTTTCAATCCACAGATTACGCAGATTCTGGGAACCCATCGCGTTTAACGAATTACAATTTTGTTACAAAGCTAGACACAGGGAACAAACTTTGTCTATGATGTGGAGCCCGCTTCTGTGCGGCGAATCATCGTTACTAGCGTTCAAAGCTAGGAATCCACCAACAAAAGGCAAGCGCGTCGTTTCGTTGCTTCAAGGTTCCGACGGCCGGTGACAAACTTCCGCGCCCCCATATTTACGGAGGTATAAAATGCTCAGGATAGGAAAGAATAAGGATCAGGAAGAGATCGAACACACCAGCCAAAAGCCGGAGGTTCCTGATTACGCTCCCAAGTCGTACCCCTCGTATCAAACAACGAGTGTCGAGGCAAAGCCCGCTGCCGAGCCGGCAGCACCCCGCGGCGCCATGACTGAGAGCGAGACGCTGGCCAGAGATATCAAGGAAGGGACGCTAAGTGGTTTTGTGGGCGGCGGCACGGTTGTCACCGGCGAAGCTAACTTCAAGGCCATGATGAGAGTTGATGGCCACCTGTCAGGCCGTGTTAGCTCTTCGAGCGGTACGCTCATCGTCGGTGCAAACGGAAAAGTTGACGCTAATATCGAAGTCGCCGTGGCCGTGATCCATGGAACCATTAACGGTGACATTATCGCTACACAGCGGTTGGAACTTGGCCGCGCCGCGAAGGTAAACGGCAACATCCAGACCCCCTCGCTCATCATTGAGCAGGGCGCGATATTTGAAGGTACCTGCAAGATGTTGCAAATGACCCAGGCGGCGGATAAGGCAAAGGGCAGCGCCAAGAAAGAAGAGCCGCTCGACGCCTCCATCATGAAGCCGATTCCGGCGGATGTGGGCGCGAAACCGCGTGACATTCCGGCCGTTTCGAACGTTGTCAGCTAAAGAGACTTTGCAATTTGGTTGAACGGGGTGGTCCATTGGGCCACCCCTTTTGTTTGGACAGGATTCACCAGATTTTGGAGGATTCACAGGATAAAATCTTGTGAATCTTTTTAATCCTGCAAATCCTGTCTAATGTATGATTCGTCACCTATGCCCAACAAAATCATCGCTGCGGCTCTGCTTTGCCTTGCCCTGACTTCTGTAGTCTTCGCCCAGAAACGTTCAATCCCAGCCGCTACGCTGCTCCTCATTACCAAAGCTGAAGATGAACGACGCTGGGACGACGATCTGCGCAAACTGTTTTCCAGTCCCAGCGCTCTGGTCCGTCAAAGGGCTGCCCTCGCCGCGGGACGAATCGGAAACGAAGACTCCCTCGATGCTCTCACAGAGCTACTCGAAAAAGACGGCGATCCGAATGTCCGTTCAATGGCGGCGTTTGCAATCGGTGAAGTCGAGTCGGAAAAAGGCGCGAACGCCCTCGTCGCCGTGCTCAAGGATGCGAAGAGTTCAATTGATCTCAAAGCGAGAGCCGTCGAGGGGTTAGGGAAAATCGCAGGCGCACTGTCGAGAGAACAGGAGGCTCGTCAGAAGGAGCTCGGCGCAGTAGTCCTGGATGCACTGAACGCAGCTCCGGCGGCCCATCCGACCGGCGACCAATCATTGATCCTTTTCGGTTTGACCGCTGCCCTTCGATCACGACCCGCCAACGCTGGGCCGGCAATCGCGAAGTTTCTCACTGCAGCAAACTCTCGCGTACGCGCAGATGCAGCGAATACTCTCGCACGCTTACGTCTTAAGGATGGAAACGAACAGTTACGAAAGTTGTTGGCCTCGGATCCGGATCCAATCGTACGCGCCAATGCGGCACGCGTGCTCGGCGTTACGGAAGATAAAGAGTCGTACGACTCATTACTTTCCAAAGCTACAAGCGACAACGACTCGCGCGTAAGAGTCAGTGCAATTCGAGCGCTTGCCGCCCTCAAGGATGTACGCGCCGCTGAGCCACTACTGAAGCGCGGCCAGACTCTGGCTCAGGGAAACGTCGGAGACAGACCCGCCGAGCTCAACGAAGTACTCGAGATCGCAACCACTCTCGGTCGGTTGTGGGCACAGAAAGAAAATCAAACAGCTATTGCATGGCTGCGCAAGCTGAGTGAGGCTCTCAATCACAACGCGCCGGAGGTTGAGCTTGCGCTTGTGCGAATCTCACCGGCCACTTACGTCGCGGAATTTGGCTCTGCCGACCAGGCAAAACGGAAAGTTCAGGAGACGATTCTGCTTAACTGGCGTGCCGCGTCAGGTATCGCAGCCGGTCTCGGTGAAATCGCCGCGCTGCCGGATTCTGTCAGGAACAAAGCAGAGCTCGCTGCTACAGCACAGTCGCTGCTACGCGCAATGCTCGACTACCGCAACTCCGGTCTCACGATAAACACGCTGGTGGCAGTTCACTCCGAATACGCCATTCCCGACGTCCTGCGAGCGCTCGCTGCATTCAAGCCTGCTGACCTGGGTCCTGTCGCACTGGCGCAACTGAAGGAGAACGACATCATCATTCGCAGCACCGCTACAGATCTGTTAGGAGATCTTCCACCGTCAGAAGAGATCACGAATGCACTCGCAGCCGCGTGGCCACAAGCCGCCAACGACGCACTGAACGATGCGGCGCTCTCGATTCTCGACACGCTCGGTAAACAAAAGACGCCCGCCGCAAATGAGGTCCTTAAAGAAGCGCTTAAATCCAATGATCTGCTAATCCGTCGCCGCGCGGCGAATCTCTTGAAAGCGAATGGCGCGGGAGATTTTTCTGCGCAGGTCGGAACGGTACAAAGCCGCAATACCGATGCGGATTACAAACGTGCTCTCGGCCGGATTGGAAAAAGTGTTCGTGCAGTCGTGACTACCAGCAAGGGTTCGTTTACTATTGACCTGCTCCCCGATGCGGCACCCCTTACCGTAGACAACTTCGCTCAGCTTGCCCAGCGAGACTATTTTCGTAACGTCACGATTCACCGCGTAGTCCCTAATTTCGTGATTCAGGACGGCGATCCGAGGGGCGAGGGGAACGGGGGACCCGGATACCAGATTCGCTGCGAGATCAATCAGGTGCTCTACGATCGCGCAGCCGTGGGAATGGCTCTCTCCGGTAAAGATACAGGGGGCTCGCAGTGGTTCGTGACACACTCACCGCAACCACACCTCGACGGCGGTTACACGGTTTTTGGACGAGTGGTAACGGGAATGGACGTGGTCGACAAGATCGTGCGCGGTGACGTGATTCAGTCGATCACGATAAAGCAGGGACCACGAAGAAGAAGTTAGCGACAAAAATGCACAAGATGCAGATAAACAGCAGGCCGACGCCCAGTGATGTTCTCATGCTTTGCGTGTTGGTTAGTATCTGCGTAGCGTCAGCTTCGTATCAGGAGCTCAACGCTCAAACGCCGCCGGAGCGTGCGGAAAGACATTCCTACAAGATCGAGCTGAAGATCGATTTCGACCGGCTGACTTACACCGGCGTTGAAAGAGTTCGCTGGGTAAATCGTGGTGAGAAGCCGAGCTCGATCATCTACTTTCATCTCTATCCGAATCTGCGTACCGCCGAGCCATCTCAAACCACGTCAGACGCAGACGAACCGCGGATCGACATTCTCGAAGTTCGCGCCGGCTCAGATGATACGCAACTGTTTTCATCATTGGACGATCAGGGCACCACGCTTCGCGTGAACCTGCGCGAACAGGTTGCCCCCGAAGAGTCGGCCGAAGTCGTTATCAAATTCAAAGGCTCGGTCCCGGAAATCGATCGCGACGAAACCAGTCTGACAACTCACGTTGTAAAACAAGTCAGCGCCGCGCTGCGCAGCGATCGCGAAATGCGCCGCGCGCGCGATATCAATTTCCGCTGCCGCGGCGTGATGCTTCTGGGATCTGCATACCCGGTACTAGCCGTGCACGATGGCGACGACTGGCGACGCAAGCTCGAACCGTCTGTCGGTGACTTCATTTTCAATGAAGCATCGGACTACGAAGTTACCGTGGCCACAAGTCAGGGAGTGGAAGTGTTCACGTCCGGCGTTGAATCGGCTCCACGAAACGAAAAGACCGGCCAGACGTTCACGGCCAGCTCGCTGCGTGATTTTGCGATTCTCGTCGGACGCGGATTGAAGAGTGAACACACTGAAGTACAGGGCGTCAACATCCGATCGATCTACCTGACTGATCACGAACGTGTCGGGAAACGCGCGCTCGTCGTTGCCGCTAACTCGCTCCGGGTGTTCACGTCACTGTTTGGACCGCTTCCGTTCAAACAAGTCAGCATCGCCGAAGCACCTCTCGTGGCGGGACTCGGCAGTTGCGAGTTTTCAGGATTCAACATCATCGCCAGCGCCTTTTATGTCGACTTCGACTCTCCGGCTGTGCGCAACCTGCCGGAGATAATTCGGGAGCAGCGACCGTCGGTCGAGGAGAGTTTGGAATGGGCTGTTGCTCATCTCGTCGCACATCAGTGGTGGGGTGCGGCCGTCGGAAATGATCCCGCGCGTGAACCGCTGTTGGATGAAGCACTCTCGTGCTGGTCGGCACTCCTCTACTACAGGAATACTTACGGCGAGCAGCGCGCCGAGGCCGTCCTGAACGATCAGGTGCGCGGTGTGTATCGTCTTTACCGGACGTTTGGCGGTGACGACATGGACGCCAATCGCCCGTCACGCGACTATCGCAACACGTTCCAGTACGCGGCGATCGTCAGTGCCAAAGGCGCTCTGATGTTTGTGGATCTGCAGAAGGGCATGGGTGAAGAGAAGGTCTTCGCGGCGCTTCGCAAATACTATCAGGCAAACGTTTACGAGATTGCGCAACTCGAGGATTTGCGCATCGCCCTCGTCGCCGAAGCTCCGGTTGAACAAAGGCGGATGATTGGACGTACATTTACCCGCTGGCTCACGGCTAAGCGAGGCGATGAAGACATCGCGACTCCGGATCAGGAGCTGGCAGCATCACTGGGTATCACCACGAGACAAGCTCCCCAAAAGTCAGGTGATAAGAACGCATTTAACGCACTGGCTAAAGTGGGAGGGTTCTTTTGGCGACAAGTAACGCGCATCCGCTGAAGATGAACGGTTTCAGGTTCGATGAGCTGGCTCTCAAACGAAACGCTGATGGAAGTCACGTAGATAAGAGCCTCGAACGTCTGAGCTGGCTGATGGACGATCTGTTCCGCGTGCCGGTGCTCGGCTGGCGATTCGGGCTCGATGCTTTGATCGGTTTGATTCCCGCGCTCGGCGATACCACGACTTCGCTCGTTTCCTTTTACATCCTTGTCTCGGCCGTTCGCTATCGTGTTCCGAAGATCACGCTGCTCCGGATGGCTCTCAACATCGCCATCGACTACGTTGTGGGATCACTGCCCGTCGTTGGCGATCTGGCCGATGCGTGGTGGAAGTCGAACCATATGAATGTCGATTTGCTGCGCAAACGTGCGACTGTGTCGAGTGAAGAAGCGCGTTCAGCGCGGATGAGTGATTGGATCTTCGTGGGTGGGATTATTGTTGGGTTAACTGCGCTGGCGTTCGCGAGTGCGGCTGTGAGCATTTATCTCCTGGCGAAGCTGTTTACAGGATTGGCAGGATGAAAAGCAAGATGTACAGGATTTTATCTTGTCCATCCTGCTAAATCCTGTAAATCATTATCTAACTAACCACTCGCTCAAGTGCCGTCTTGAGCATATCCAATCCGCGTTCGCCCGCGGCAAAGCTTCTCAACTTTCCCTCGGCATCGAACAGATAGTACGCAGGTACAAACCCCTGCTCGTTCTGAAACGCGTCTTTCAATTTGTGTTCGTTGTCGACTGCCACGGGCTCACTGATTCCATACTTACTGATCAAGTCTCGCACGGCTTCGACGTCTGTATCCGCTTCGTAACGCGGCATGTGAATGCCTATCACGCGCAACCCCTGCTCTTTCTTTTCATCACGCCATTGCCCAACACGCGGCAGGTTGTCTTTGCAGATCCCGCAGCTCGCTGACCAGAAGTGAACGAGCGTCGGATGTCCCGCAGCCTCCTGCTCGGCGTGAGCCTGAGTGCCGCCAAACCATTCCGTTGCGCCTTCAAGCCTGGGCAACTGTGTTCCAATCTTCATCGCCATTGTTGTGTTCTCAAAAAAGTATCCACAGATTACGCAGATTTGAACCTGTGTAATCTGTGGATGGATTAATTAGTTCAGTGTTTTCTGGCCGGGCTTCCATTCAGCCTGGCACAAACCGCCGGTCTGCAGAGCCTGAATTACGCGCAGCGTTTCTTCAGCCGAACGACCAACGTTCAGATCGTGCACGACTTTGTAACGAAGAATACCTTCCGGATCGATCACGAAAAGACCGCGCAGTGCGATACCACGGCTTTCGATCAGTACACCGTAGTTTTTCGCAACGTCCTTCGTCGCGTCGGCTGCGAGCGGATATTTCAGACCCTCGACTCCGCCCTTATCGCGTGGCGTGTTCAGCCATGCGCGGTGGGAGTAAACCGAGTCGGTAGAAATGCCGATGATGTCCGCGCCGATGTCCACGAAATCCTGGTAACGGTCGCTGAACGCCGTCAATTCCGTCGGGCAAACGAATGTGAAGTCGAGTGGATAGAAAACGAGAACAAGCCATTTGCCCTGATAATCCGAAAGCTTTACTGGCTCGTTGAGTTTTTCGATATTCTTCGTTGAGGCCATTTCGAAATCCGGCGCCGGCTGGCCAACCATCGCCTTCTCTGCTGCTACTGCTGTTGCTGACATTTATCCTCCAAGTATTTTTATCTTGTTAATCCTGAAAAATCCTGCAAATCCTGTCTATCCTCTTGCGCAACAATCCGGACAACGTCCCCGGAGCGTCAAATGAACCGAATCAGGCTTAAACTTTGACTTTCGCGCCGCCGCCTGCATGAGCTTCGCCGCGTCCGGGAGATCAAAGTCCACCAGCTTCCCGCAATCGTTACAGATCGCGTGATCGTGACGATCGATTTCGCGATCGTAGCGGCTGGCACCATCGCCAAAAGTTATCTCGGAAACCAGCCCTGCATCCTTCAGGTAGCGCAACGAGTTGTAAACGGTTGCATAGCTGATACCGGGCAGACGTCGCCGTGCCGCCTCAAAAATGTCACCGGCGGTCGGATGGTCGTCTCGCTCCTGTATGACCTGGTAAACCGCTTCTCTCTGCGGCGTGAGCTTAGGTGTCTGTTTGGCTTTCATCAAAAGAATTTAGACTAATTCTAAATTGGCCGATTGTCAAATGCGCCTCCTCGGAGTGCGGCGGCCTGACGTCGCTTTGTTATCGATCGGGGCATGGTCGAGAACAAAGCGGCGCCAGGCCGCCGCACTCCAAAGTTAGGCGTGGCGAATGACCGGATGTTTGTGTGCAAAATCGACGATGCGATCGACGTAACTTTCAAACGATGGACACTGAATGCCGTGGGCGCCAAGAAGCTCGCCGGCCTGGCTCGTGTCGTACAGTTGTCGCACGAAGAAGTAAGGAACAGCGTGATGCGGCAGGCCTGTGATCCGCGGTGACGGCGGCAGCATCAGAAAGAACCGCACCCACTTCGCCGGGGCGGTTATCTTTGATTTGTGACCGTCAATCGATCGGGTAATCGTATTGAACAACTGATTCGTCGTCAGTGGCGCCGGATCAGCCAGTTGCAGCGTCTTGCCAATCGCTCGTTCGTCAAAAGCGAGAGCCGCCATCGCATCGACCACGAAATCCACGGGAACCAGATTCAAACTCACCTTGTGGTTGCCGATATTTATCATCGAAAGCAAGCTCGGCCATTTCAGTAGGTAATGAATCAGAAAGTAGACGCCGTCATACTTCCCTGTCTCCCCCGTTTGAGAATCACCACAAACCACCGAAGGCCGGTAAATCGTGATGGGCAGATCCGACTTGGCAGAATCGACTTCCAACTCTGAGAGATACTTCGACTCTTCATAATAGTTGCGATAACCAGCCTCGTGTCGCAACTCCGATTCGAGAATCACTCCCTCGCGTTTCCCGGCTACGTAACACGTCGAGACGTGATGAAACTGCTTCAGGTACCGCAGCGAACGCGCCAGCGCGACCACGTTGCGGGTGCCGCCAACATTGACGCGCGTAGCCACATCCTGAGGAACAGCGAGATCATAAACTGCGGCGAGATGAAAAACGCGCGTTGCTTCCCGTTGGACCAACTCCAGTTCCGGCGCATTCAATGCAAGGTTCGGTTCTGCGATGTCGCCTTCAACAAACTGAAACTCCGCCAGGCTTCGTCCGGTGACCGATGCGATACGGCCGATCTCTTCGCGCGCGCGCGTCAACAGCGACGGCTGCACGAGCAGAATGAAATCACACTCTTTCCGGGCTAAACGCTCCAAAAGCCGGTTCGCGATAAAGCCCGGGAATCCTGTTATGAAGAATGTCTCTCTATCCGGCATCGACTACCCTGAGTATAATTCACCACGAAACTCATATTCGAGGTTACAAAGATGAACCCCCGTTTGATGTCTCCGCGCCGGACGGCGCTGGCTTTGGTCCTCTTCATCACCGCCATCTTTTCCATTGCTGCACAGGAAAAGACTCAGTGCAACATCAAAGTCACCTTGCTCCAGGTTAACGACGTCTATCAGTTTGCTCCCGTGGATCAAGGCAAGAGCGGCGGACTGGGCCGCGTCCTGACACTCACAAAATCTATCCGGCAACAAAATCCAAACACATTATTCATGATGGCGGGCGACACGATTTCGCCGTCGGTCGAATCGATCACTTACAAAGGTGCACAGATGATCGAAGCGTGGAATGCGATTGGACTCGATTATGCGACGTTTGGAAACCACGAATTCGACTTTGGTCCGGACGTGTTGCAGGAAAGAATAAAAGAATCGAAGTTTTCGTGGATCGCGGCAAATGTGATCGACACGCGCACGAATCAGCCTTTCGGTGATGCAAAACGTTATGTCGTGCGAGAGTTTGGCGGCGTCAAAGTCGGACTTTTCGGCCTCGTGCTTCCTGAGACAAAGATCACTTCCAAGCCTGGCCCGAACGTAGAGTTCCGAAATGCCTGCGACACCGCGAAGGAGGTCGTATCGGAGCTGCACGGTCAGGGAGTGAAAGTCGTGATTGCTTTGACGCACCTCTCGATGCGGGAAGACAAGGAAGTCGCTCGTTGTTCCGGCGTCAACGTGATCATTGGTGGTCATGAACACACGTTGCTCGAGTCGCATGCGGGCAACGCGCCGATTTTCAAGATGACTTCCGACGCGCGCGAGCTCGGACAGATCGACTTGAACATCCTGCCGACTGGCGAACTCGACAGCATCGATTGGAAGGTGATTCCCGTCGATAGCGCCACGAAGGAAGCGCCGGAGTTCGCGGCAATCTACAAGAAGTATTCGGGTCTGTTGGCTGAGCTGGCAAAACCGGTGGGCAGCACGACTGTCGCGCTGGATGCACGCAGTGCGGAGAATCGCCAACGCGAAACCAATGTCGGAAACTTCATCACGGATGCGTTTCGGAAATCAACCGCCGCCGACGTTGGCTTTATGAATGGTGGTTCCGTTCGCGCTGACAACATCATCGGGCCCGGCAAACTAACACAGCGAGATTTGCTGTCGATCTTGCCCTTCAAAAATAAACTGGTAAAGATTGAGGTGACGGGCGCGACGTTGCGGGCGGCGCTGGAACACGGCGTGAGTCGCAGCGCTGAAGACTCCCAGCCGGGAGGTTTTCCGCAGGTTTCAGGCATCCGGTTTTCCTTCGACGCAAGCCGTCCGCCCGGATCGAGGCTTGTCGACGTAAAAGTAAACAACTTGCCTCTCGACGATGCGAAAAAATATACGTTGACCACGACGACATTCATCGGACTCGATGGCGGTGACGGGTATTCGATGTTCAAAGGCGCAACTGTGGTAATTCCACCCGAGCGGTTATCAACTGACGCGGATACAGTCAGGAAGGCACTCGGCCCAAGAGCAATTGCTCCAAAGGTTGAAGGACGCATCAAACGTCTCGACGTAGCGCAGAAGGCAAGCGCAAACTGTAATTAAGCTATGAAGTTCGAAGACGTAGCAGAAGCTAAACGCTTCGAAGCAAATCAGCTTTTCAATGAAGCTTACGAGGCGCAGCTTGCCAACGACTACGACCGAGCTATCGAGCTCTACCAGCGTTCGATCGAGACCTATCCCACTGCCGAGGCGCACACGTTTCTCGGGTGGGTCTACAGTTTTCAGAAACGTTATGACGAGGCGATTGAGGAATGTTTGCAGGCCATTCGCGTAGATGAAACGCTCGGCAATCCTTACAACGATATTGGGAGTTACCTGCTGGCGAAGGGCGATCCTTACGGCTCAGTTCGTTGGTTCAAGCGCGCCCTGTTAGCGCCGCGCTATGAGTCGTACGCGTTTCCGCACTTCAACCTGGGTCGTGTTTACGAAACGCGACGACAATTTCTGGACGCTGCTCGGCACTATGGTTTAGCGCTCGAGCAAAAGCCCGATTTTACAGAAGCAGTAGTCGCGCTCAGACGCATGCAGGAAAGACTAAATTAGCCACAAAGAAGCACAGAAAGATCTAGCCACAAAAAGGCACAAAAGGCACATAATCAGTCAAATCTCTTGTTAGTGCTTCTTGTGCTTTTTTGTGGCTAGATCTTTCTGTGCTTCTTTGTGGCTAGATCCGGATTGGCATTTTCTCGCCGTGCTCATCGACGGCTACGTAGATCACTTCCGCTTCGGTGACGCGCACGCGTTCACTCTTCCCCAGCCGTTCCGCTTCAACGATCACACGGACCGTTATTGAAGTGGTGCCGACGCGAACTGTCTCGCAGTAGAAACTTACCAGGTCGCCCACGAACACCGGTTTGTGAAAAATAACTTCCTTCATCGCTACCGTGACAAAACGTTCCATGTGCGTGTGACGATGCGCTTCGATGGCGCCCGCCGTGTCGATGTAACTGAGAATAACGCCGCCAAAGATCGTTCCGCGTGAATTGGTGTCGCGCGGCAAGAGGGTGATTCGGATCGCCGGGTCTGTGTAATCGTGCATGCGGCTATCGTAACGAGGAACAAATAATCAGACAACGGTGTCTAACCCGCACTCCCCATCGACACACCTGGCAGAAAGGTCGTGAGACGATGATTATCTTTCCACTTTGCTTAGACACATTGGTCCTGATCAGCTTCCTTCAGGAAACGAATACGAACTTTGAAGATCTCGGAAAGCTGCTACTCGGTGGGGTTGCGGCGGCGATTTTAGTTGCCGTCGGATTCACAGTTGTGAGATTTCGGTTACGAGATAAAAAGCCACAGACGTCCGGGTTTATCAGTATTAGTTCCGACAAAGAATGAGCTACAGATTTTACGGATCGGATACACGGATTTTTACCCGTACTGCTCCGTGGTCCAGGCTG
>Ga0111538_10007266_pt1 | contig 14948 bp, 10 predicted proteins | sample SoiMethybrSBSTD1_FD_79669 | JGI IMG/M metagenome (GOLD analysis project Ga0111538, IMG submission 79669) | Bulk soil microbial communities from a Populus tree surrounding site in Tennessee, USA - Soil MetaG P. TD hybrid SBSTD1 (version 2)... | ecosystem: Environmental > Terrestrial > Soil >... | reverse complement strand
TCCGTGCGCCGAGCGTCGCCGTATTCTTCCTTGATCGCCAAAAGCTCCGCCCGGATGATCGCCATCAGCTTCGTGTCCGAGGCGAGGATGCCCTTCAGCTCTTCGATCTGGGCCAGCGTCTGCTCGTGCTCCTCGACCACCTTGTGCCGCTCGAGCTGGGTCAGGCGCTGCAGCCGCATGTCCAGGATGGCGCGCGCCTGGATCTCGGACAGCTCGAGCTGCCTCATCAGGGCCTCGCGCGCGGCATCGGGGCTCTCGGCCTGCCGGATGAGGCGGATGACCAGATCGAGCTGCTCGACCGCCTTCCGGAGCCCGGCCAGGACGTGCGCCCGTTCCTCGGCCCGGGCCAGGTCGTAGCGCGTGCGACGCGTGACGATCTCGCGGCGGAAGCGTACGAACGCCTCCAGCATCTCCTTGAGGTTGACGATCTGCGGCCGCCGATCGACCAGCGCCAGCATGATGATGCCGAACGTGGTCTGCATCTGCGTGTGCTTGTAGAGCTGGTTCATCACGATCTGAGGAATCTCGCCGCGGCCCAGCTCGAGCACCACCCGGATGCCCTCGCGGTTCGACTCGTCGCGAATCTCCGAGATGCCGGCGATCCGCTTGTCGGTCGACAGCTCCGAGATCTTCTCGATGAGCGTCGCCTTGTTCACCTGGTACGGGAGCTCCGTGATGATGATCGCCTCGCGTCCGCCCCGCATCTTCTCGGCGTGCGCCTTCGCGCGCAGCGTGATGGTTCCGCGGCCGGTCGTGTACGCCTCGCGGATCCCGCCGGCGCCGTAGATGTAGCCGCGCGTCGGGAAGTCGGGCCCCTTGACGACCTTCAGGAGGTGCTCGATCGGCGTCTCCGCGTTGTCGACCAGCATCACCAGCCCGTCGATCACTTCCGTCAAGTTGTGGGGCGGGATGTTGGTGGCCATGCCGACCGCGATCCCCGCCGACCCGTTGATCAAGAGGTTCGGGATCCGCGTCGGGAGCACGACCGGCTCCTGCTCCGACTCGTCAAAGTTCGGGACGAAGTCGACGGTGTCCTTGTCGATGTCGGCCAGCATCTCGTGGGCGATCTTGGCCAGCCGCGCCTCGGTGTAGCGCATCGCCGCCGGCGGGTCGCCGTCGACCGACCCATAGTTCCCTTGCCCGTCGACCAGCGGATAGCGGAGCGAGAACTCTTGCACCATGCGCACGAGCGCCTCGTAGATCGGCGCGTCGCCGTGCGGGTGGTACTTGCCCATGCAGTCGCCGATGACCCGCGCGGCCTTCTTGTACGCCCGGTTCCAGTTGAGCCCGAGCCCCTGCATCGTGTAGAGGACGCGGCGGTGCACCGGCTTGAGCCCGTCGCGGATGTCCGGCAGCGCCCGGCCGACGATGACGGACATGGCGTAGTCCAGATAGGACTTCCGCATTTCCTCTTCGATGGGGACGGGAACCTGGCGCTCGTTGGGCATGTCACACCTGCCTATGGTCAAGGCGCGCGGAGCCCGTCGGGCGGGCCTCCCGGCGCCGTTCACTCACTCGAAACTTAGATATCGAGGTTCGCGACGTCCAGGGCGTACTTCTCGATGAACTCCCGGCGCGGCTCGACGGCGTCGCCCATCAGCACCGTGAACATCTGATCGGCGCCGACGGCGTCTTCCATCGTGACCTTGAGGAGCGTGCGCGAGTCGGCCTTCATAGTCGTGTCCGCGAGCTCCTCCGCGTTCATCTCGCCGAGACCCTTGTAGCGCTGGAAGGTCGCGCCGGCCTTCGCGTGCTCGAGGGCCACGCGGTGCAGCGCGGCCAGCGACGCCACCGGCGTCTCCCGCTCGTCCTCGATGACCGTCGTCGGGCCCTTCGCCGCCGGCGCCACTTTCTCCCACAGCTCGCCGAGGGTCGCGTAGTCCGGCGACTTGAAGAGATCGGTGCTGAACGAGAGCGGCGGCGTGCCGGCGATCGTCACGGTGTGGCCCTCGCTGCCCTCGCCGGCCTGCGCGCTGATGTTGTAGCCGTCGACCGCCGCCGCCGCTTGCACCACCGCCTCCACGATCTCGCCGTGGCCGATTCCGCGCTTGGTGCCCCGGAATTTCGTGCGCAGGAGCTCGAGTAGCAGCGGCTCCGGCACGCCGCGCTTCCGGAACTTCGTGATCAGAGTCTGGACCTCGGACACCGCGCGCAGGAGATCGCGGAGCGCCTCGCCGGTGACCGCCGCCTTGGTCCCCGGCACTTTCACGCCGGCATTGGCCACCCAGGTGTCGAGGAAGAAGTCCTCGAACTCCCGCTCGGACATGACGTACTTCTCGACCTTGCCCTTCTTCACCTTGAACAGCGGCGGCTGCGCGATGTAGAGGTACCCCGACTCGATCACCGAGACCATGTGCCGGAAGAAAAAGGTCAGCAGTAACGTCCGGATGTGCGCGCCGTCGACATCGGCGTCGGTCATGAGGATGATCTTGTGATACCGGAGCTTGGTGACGTCGAAGTCTTCGGGTCCGATCCCGGTGCCGAGCGCGGAGATGAGCAGCCGGATTTCGTTGTGGGACAGGACCTTGTCGTAGCGCGCCTTCTCCGCGTTGATGATCTTGCCCCGCAGCGGCAGCACCGCCTGCGTGCGACGGTCACGGCCTTCCTTCGCCGAGCCGCCGGCCGAGGCGCCCTCGACCAGGAACAGCTCACGGTACTGCGGATCGCGCTCCGAGCACTCGGCCAGCTTGGCGGCGAGGCCCTCGTCGTCGACGCCCTTCTTGCGCGTCAGCTCGCGCGCCTTGCGGGCCGCCTCGCGCGCCTGCGCTGCCCGCACGCACTTGTCGACGATCTTCCGGGCGGTGGTCGGGTCTTCCTCGAAGGCCTCCGCGAGCTTGTCGTTGACCACCTGCTGCACGAGCCCCTTGATGTCGCTGTTGCCGAGCTTGGCCTTGGTCTGCCCCTCGAACTGGGGCTCCGGCAGCCGCACCGAGACCACCGCCGTCAGCCCTTCGCGGACGTCGTCGCCGCTGATGCCGCCCTTGAAAGTCTTGAGGAAGCCGTTGGCCTGCGCGTAGTTCGACAGAGTGCTGGTCAGCGCCGCCCGGAAGCCGGTCAGGTGCGTGCCGCCCTCGCGCGTGTTGATGTTGTTCGCGAACGAGAACACGCTCTCCTGATAGCCGTCGTTGTACTGCAGCGCGGCCTCGACCTCGATGTCGCCCTTTCTGCCTTCGAAGAACAGCACCTTCGGGTGGAGCGGCGTCTTGTTCTGGTTCAGGTGCTTGATGAACTCGATGATGCCGCCCTTGTAGAGGAACGTGTGCGCACGCCCGTCGCGCTCGTCCTCGATGACGATCTTCAGGCCCCGGTTCAGGAACGCCAGCTCGCGCAGGCGGTTGCTCAGCGTGTCGAACGAGAACGCGGTGTCCTCGAAGATCTTCGCGTCGGGCTTGAAGCGGACGATGGTGCCGGTCTTCTTGGTCGTCCCGGTCGCGGTCAGCGGCGCGGTCGGCACGCCGTGCTCGTAGCGCTGCGTCCACTCCTTGCCGCCGCGGCGAATCTCGACCTCGAGCCACTCGCTGAGCGCGTTCACCACGGAGATGCCGACCCCGTGCAGACCGCCGGAGACCTTGTACGCGGAGTGCTCGAACTTGCCGCCGGCGTGCAGCACGGTCAGCACGACCTCGGCCGCCGACTTGCCGCTCTCCTGGTGGATGTCGACCGGAATGCCGCGGCCGTTGTCGCCGACGGAGCAGGAGCCGTCGGTGTGCAGGATGACCTTGATGTGGTCGCAGAAGCCAGCCAGCGCCTCGTCGACGGAGTTGTCGACCGCCTCGTAGACGAGATGGTGCAGCCCGTAGGTGCCCGTGTCGCCGATGTACATCGCCGGGCGCTTGCGGACGGCCTCGAGGCCCTCGAGGACCTTGATGTCGCTGGCGGTGTAGTTCTCGGCGCTCATGCCGGGGCGACGCTCCCGCCTGCGACGTGAAAGACCGCCGCGCCCTCGACCGCCGGCGTGTCGGGCGTCGTCAGGAATACCTGCTCGGCGGACTGTACCTCGCCGAGCACGTGGCCGCGCACCGTGGCGTCGAGCTCCGAGAGCGCATCGTCGAGCAGTAGAACCGGCGCAGTCCCCGCGGCCTCGGTGACCGGCATGACCTCGGCCAGGCGCAGCGCCAGCGCGACGAGCCGCTGCTGGCCGCGCGAGCCGAACGCGCGCGCGTCGACGCCGTCGATCTCGATCGCGAGGTCGTCACGGTGCGGGCCGACCAGCGTCAAGCGCCGGCGCATCTCCTCGCGCTGCCGGTGCTCGATCGCCGCCAGGAGCACGGCTGGCTCGGTCGCCTCGCCGAGAGACGTCCGGTACCGGATCTCCACCTTCGTCCGCGCGCCCGAGAGGGCCCCGTACACTCGCGCGAGCTCCGTCTGCAGCGACGCGACCGCTTTCCGGCGGCGTCCGATGAGCTCCATGCCGACTGTGGCGAGCTGCTCGTTCCACGGCTGGAGCCGCGCCGCGTGAGCGGCATCGTGAGTGCCCTGCTGAAGGAGCCGATTTCGCCGCGCGAGAATCTGCCGGAACCGGAGCAGCGTCGCGATGTGATTCGGGTAAAGCCGCCCGGCGAACCCGTCGATGAAGTTGCGCCGCGCCGCAGGGGCGCCGTTGACGATCTCGAGATCTTGCCAGCCGAACGCGATGACGCGCGCCCATTCCGGCGGCGCATCACCCGTGCTTTGCCAGGTCCCGTCCTCGAGCCGGTTCAGCGCCCGCCGAACCGTTCGCTGCGCCTCTCCCCGAACCAGGTCGCCCGCGAAGGTCGTCGCCTCGGTGCCCCAGCGTGGAATTTCGGCGAGCCGGGAGGTCCGGAACGACCGTCCCGTGACGATGAAACCGAGCGCCTCGAGGAGGTTAGTTTTGCCCTGAGCGTTGAGTCCGCTGACGACGTTCAGACGCGGCGCTGGACGCCACAAAAGGGTGCGGTAATTCCGGGCTTCCGACAACTGAACGCACCCTATCCACAAACCTGTAAACTCCTGTTTTTAAAGGGGAAAACAACATCTAAATCCGCATTGGCATTATAACACAGCAGTAACCTTCGTCCTCGACGCTTTTAATCACTCCTGGGCTCTGCGCGTCCTTGATTTCAAACACGACTTTGTCCTTTTCCAGGGCGCCCATGGCCTCGAGCAGGTAGCGCGAATTGAAGCCGATCACGATCTCTTCGCCGGCGTACTCGACGTCCAGAACTTCCTCGGCCTCGCCCAGCTCCTGACTCGACGCGGTCACCTTCAGCGATGCCGGACTGATCGCCAGCTTCACCGGCTTGTTGCGTTCCTCGGCCATCACCGCCACGCGCCGCAGGGCGGCCGTGAGCGCGCTCTTCGCGGCGGCCAGTTTTCCCGGATGCGAGCGCGGGATGACGGCCTCGTAGTTCGGGAACTGTCCTTCGATGAGCCGCGCGGTCATCACAAAGTTCGGCATCTGGAGCACGAACTGGTTCTCGGTGATCGCAAGCTGGACTTCTTCGCCCGCGCCGAGCACGCGCATGATCTCGCTGACGGCCTTCCGGGGCACGATGCCCGTCGCGTTCGGGATGGCTTTGCCGAGGCTCCGCGTGGACATGGCCAGGCGATGTCCGTCCGTCGCCACCATCCGGACGTCTTTACCCTGGAACGCGAACAAGACACCGTTGAGCGCGTAGCGCGTCTCGTCGTGCGACACCGCAAACGCCGTCTGCGTCAGCATGTCGCGCAGCACCTTCGCCTCGATCGTCACCCATGACTGCGGCGCGGCCGGAACGACCGGCGGAAAATCGTCCGGCGCCAGACCGACCAGCCGGTACGTCGCGCCACCACACCGGAGGCGCACCGTCACGTTCTCCGTCACCTTCAGCTCGACCGCGGATGCCGGCAGCTCTTTCACGATCTCCGCGAGCTTCCTCGCCGACACCGTGATCGATCCCTTCGCGCCCACCTTCGCCGGCACCGACACTCGCGCGCCGACCTCGAGATCGGTCGCGGTCATTCGGATCCCCTCGCCGTCCGCCTCGAGCAAGACGTTGGCCAGGATCGGGAGGGTCTGCCGCGGCTCCACGATGTTCTGCACCATCTGGAGGCCTTTGAGGAACGCATCACGGTCGAGCACTACTTCCATAAGGTTCTCCAGTGTCTTTGTAGAAGAAAGAAAGACAAGATCGTAGCCGAAGTAGCCGCTAGGCGGTGTGGACAGGAAGACTCAGCAAGAAAGCACTGCGGCGACACGACTTGGCTTGACCCAGGAGCGGGGACAAGCGTGTGGAGATCTCGGCGGGACGCGTGGATCACAAGTTGATGCTCTGGATAAGGCTGTCGATCGTCTTGCGCAACTTGGGGTCTTCCTGCAGGAGCGTCTGGATCTTGTCCACGGCGTGGAGGACCGTCGTGTGATCCTTGCCGCCGAAGGCACGGCCGATCTCGGACAAGGACGAGTGCGTCATCTGGCGGGCGAGGTACATGGCCACCTGCCGGGGAAAGGCGATGGCCCTCGTGCGATTCTTGGCCTTGAGATCGGAGATCTTCAGGCCGAAGAAGTCGCAGGCGCGGCGCTGGATCTGCTCGATGGTGATGATCTTCTCTTCTTCGCCCCACAGCTCGCCGAGCACTTCTTGCACGAGGTCGACGCCCATCTCGCGACTGGTCAGCGCGCAGAACGCGATCATGCGCGTGAGCGAGCCCTCGAGCTCGCGGATGTTCGACTTGATCCGGCTCGCGATGAGATAAGCGACGTCGTCGGCGAGGCGCACACGCTCCAGGGCAGCCTTCTTCTTGATGATCGCCACGCGCGTCTCGAAGTCGGGCGGCTGGATGTCCGCGATCAACCCCCACTCGAACCGCGAGCGCAGCCGCTCCTCGATCTCCGGGATGTCCTTGGGCGAGGAGTCGCTCGACACGATGATCTGCTTGCGCGACTCGTAGAGGTCGTTGAAGGTGTGGAAGAACTCTTCCTGGGTCCGCTCCTTGCCCGAGATGAACTGGATGTCGTCGATGAGCAGGAGATCGATCGTCCGGTAGCGGGCGCGGAACTCCGCGGTGCGGTCGTAGCGAATCGCGTTGATGAGCTCGTTCGTGAACCGCTCCGAGGACAGGTAGGCGACGGACATTCCCGGGAAGAGGCGCGCGCTCTGGTGCCCGACCGCGTGCAACAGGTGTGTCTTGCCGAGGCCGACCCCGCCGTAGATGAAGAGCGGATTGTAGGCGCGTGAGGGCAGTTCGGCGACCGCCTGGCATGCCGCCTGCGCGAATTGATTCGACGAGCCGACAACGAACGAATCGAACGTGTAGCGCGGATTCAAGCCCTCGACCGAACCGTTCCCGACCGGCCGCTCCAGTCGTGGCGGCGCAACGTCAGCCGGGATTTCCGCGTCGACGATGACGAGCGTGATGCGCGGGTGGCCGCCCAGACACTCGCGGGCGGCCAGGTGGAGCGCGTCCAGGTAATTCTGCGCGAGCCAGTCGCGGGAAAACTTGTTCGGCGCGCCGATTCGCAGGTGGTCACCCTCGACCCCTATGAGGCGGCACGGTCGAACCCAGTTGTCGAGGACCGGAGCAGGGAGCGTGCGAGCCAAAACATCGAGGAGGCGGGCCCAAAGTTCATCCAGCACGGGAGTCACCCTCACTTACGCACAGAGTTATCCACATGTGTGGATAGCCCGGGACATCAGCTCGATTGGAGTATCGCGCCGCCACGCGCGCACCTCAGGAAAAACTCCTCACGCCGGTACGTCGCACGATGGATGGCGGACTCTAGCATGGGCTCAAACCGGGTCGCAAGCGTCTTCGCAAACGAACGGTGAGTTGACTCGCTTGTGGTCGATGTCTACACTGTCGGTTCGACGATCATCGAGGGGGAATCCAGTTCATGAAGCGGACGTTTCAGCCCAATGTGCGCCGGCGGAAGAAAACGCACGGCTTTCGTGAGCGAATGAAGACGAAGGGCGGGCGAAAAGTATTGAAGCGGCGGCGCGCGAAGGGCCGGAAACGGCTCACTGTCTGACGGGCCGGCTCCCGCGGCGAGACCGGCTGACCACCAGCACTGATTTTCAAGCCCTCTTCCAGCGTGGCAAGCGCATCGACCGGCCTTCGATGATCGTGCTCTGGCGCGAGACGACCGAGCCGCGGCGTGCGGGCTTCGCGGTGAGCCGGCAGATCCGAGGCGCGGTCCGCCGTAACCGGGCTCGTCGCCGGCTACGCGAGGCGTATCGCGCGACCCGCGAGGCGGCCCCCACGCACACTGCGCTCGTGATCATCGGGCGGCCGGCTGCGCTCCGCGAGCCGTTCTCGGCCCTCGCCGCCGAACTGCGCGGCGCGCTCGCGGCCATTCCGGGCCCTCGGCCGTGACGGCCGGCGCGCGGATCGCTCTCGGCGCGGTCGTGACCTACCAGCGGCTGGTCTCGCCGCTCCTGCCGGGTGCCTGCCGGTTCGCGCCGACCTGTTCGGAGTACGCCCGGCTCGTCATCCAGGAGCAGGGCTTACTGCGGGGCGTAGGCCTGGCGGCGTGGCGCCTGCTTCGCTGCCACCCGTTCCATCCCGGCGGTGACGATCCGCCGCCGACCCCAGCGCGGCGACGGTCATGACGATGGAAAAGCGGGTCATCCTCGCAGTCGTCCTGTGGGCGGCGGTGTTCATCGTCTACCAGGTCCTCTACCCGCCGGAGGCCCCGCAGCAGAAGCCGCCCGCGCAGACGGCGCAGACCGAGCCCGCTCGTGCCCCCGAACCAGCGCCGCCCGCGCCCGCGGCTCCGGCTGTGGCGCCGAAAGCCGCGCCCCCGGTCAGTGCTCCAGCGGCTCCCCGTCCGCCGCAGCGCCTGACGACGGTGAATGCCCCGCTCTACCGGGCGGTGGTCAGCAGCGAGGGCGGCAAGCTGCAGGAGCTGACGCTCGAGTATCGAGGCGAGCGGCCCATAGTCCTCCTCGGTGACCTCGGGCCGGCCGGGCTCCTCGTCTCGCCCGACGCGAGCGCGGCGCCGGCGCCGGTACCGATGGCCGTGAGCGCCGAGAAGGTAGCTGTCGAGCCCGGTCACCCAGAGACTTTGGCGCTCGCCGGCGAGACCGGCGGCCTGCGCGTCCGCCAGTCGCTGCGCTTCGATCCGGCCACCTATGCGATCGGGGTCAGCATCCGCATCGAGAACCCCACATCGGCGCCGCGCAAGGTGACCGTCGAGCTTCCGTGGTCGTCACGCATCTCCTGGGCCGGGGTGACGGAGAAGTTTCCGGGGCAGCACCCAATCGAGGTCGTCTGGTCCGTTCACGGCTCCGTCGATCGGTCGCCCCACTGGATGAGCCCCACGCTCGAGGGCCTGGTAGATCACCAGCCGAAGCTCGGCCGCGAGGGCGACTGGATCGCCATCGGCAGCGTCTGGTATCTTGCGGCGCTCCTGCCGAAGACCGGCGGGTTCCAGCTCGTCACGTCGGTCGACAAGCCGGAGGAAGCGAAGGACGGCCGGAAGGCGTCGCCCGGCCGCGTCGCCATCGGCGTGCGCGCGACACCGGAGATCGCCCCGGGCAAGGCCTGGGAGGGCGAAGTCACGATGTTCGCAGGGCCCAAGGAGTACCGCCTGCTCGAGGCCCTCAAACTCGAGGAGACGCTCAACTTCGGCGGCTTCCCGATTCCCTGGTACTACGGCGGGCTCCCGATGCGCTGGATCGGCGTGCCGATCCTGCTGCTGATGAACTGGACGTACAAGCACGTGGGCAACTACGGCGTCGCTATCATCCTGCTCACGGTGATCTCGAAGATCCTGTTCTATCCGCTGACCGTCAAGGGCATGCGCTCGATGAAGGCGATGCAGGCGCTCGCCCCGCAGGTGAACGCGCTGCGCAGCCGCTACCAGAAGGACCCGCAGGCGCTCCAGCGCGAGACGATGGCCCTCTACCGGAAGAACAAGGTGAATCCGATGGGCGGCTGCCTGCCGATGGTCGCCCAGGTGCCGATCTTCTACGCGCTCTACCTCGCCCTGTCGGTGTCGGTCGAGCTGCAGAACGCGAAGTTCCTGTGCTTCGGGAAGCTCTTCGGCGTCGACCTCTGGATCTGCGACCTGGCCGCGCACGATCCGACCTACGTGCTGCCGATCCTGATGGGCATCACCATGTTCGTGCAGCAGAAGCTAACACCAACTATGGGTGATCCTCGCCAGGCGAAGATGATGCTGTTCATGCCGGTGGTTTTCACCTTTATGTTCTTGAACCTCCCGTCAGGCCTCGTCCTGTACTGGACGGTCTCGAACGTCCTCCAGATCGCGCAGCAGAAGCTCATGGACCGACCGGCGCGCAGCCGCGCGACGCGCGAGGCCAAGGACGCCAGCCGGGCCTGAGCGCCCGCGCCCCGACGACACGATCGCCGCCGTCGCGACCGCGATGGGCGAGAGCGCGGTCGGGATCATCCGTGTGAGCGGCGCCGACGCGGTCGCGATCGTCGCTCCCCTGCTCGACGCCGCGTCGCCGCTCGCGGCGTTTCCGTCGCACGCGCTGCGGCGGGTCGGCGTCGTCGATCCCAAGAGTGGCGCGCGCGTCGACACGGCGCTCTGCGCGGTCATGCGCGCGCCGCGCTCCTACACCGGCGAGGACGTCGTCGAGCTGTCGTGTCACGGCTCGCCGGCGCTTCTGCGCATGATCCTGCTCTGGCTGGTCGCCGGCGGCGCGCGTCTGTCCGCACCCGGCGAATTCACCCGTCGCGCATTCCTCAACGGCCGGCTCGACCTCGCGCAGGCCGAGGCCGTGGCGCTCATGATCGGCGCGCGGACGGATCGCGCCGTGGCGCTAGCCGCACGGGCGCTGGCGGGTGGGCTCTCTGACCAGGTCCGGAGCCTCCAGGGCCGCCTTGTCGAGGTCATTGCCGGCCTCGAGGTGACGCTCGACTTCCCTGAAGAGGGCGTGGGCCACGACGCCGGCGAGGCGCGGATTGCGGTCGGCGAACTCCGGAAGGAAGCCGAGAGATGGCTCGAAGGCGCACGTCAGGGCCGCGTGGTCCACGGTGGCCTCACGGTGGCCCTCGTCGGCCCACCAAACGCGGGCAAGTCGAGCCTCCTGAATGCGCTGGTCGGCCAGGACCGGGCGATCGTCTCCGACGTGCCGGGGACTACACGCGACGTCGTCGAGGGAGCCATCGTGCTCGCCGGCGTACCCGTCCGACTGCTTGACACCGCGGGCATCGAAACGCCTCGAGACGTGATCGAGGCGGAGGGAATCAGGCGTAGCCGCCGTGCGATGGACGAGAGCGAGATTCTCCTCGTGGTCCTCGACCGGAGCGTCGAGCCCGACCGGCGGGTGCTCATCGAGACCAAGGGCCGGGCGCGCGTGCTCATCCTGGCGAAGAGCGATCTCTCGGCTCACCGCGCCGCGGCGGCCTTGACCGGGACTCAGGTCGTCTCGGTGATCACGGGCGAAGGCATGGAGGCGCTCCGCGAATGCCTCACTCGTGAGGTCGAGCGTCGGGCTGGAGCGTCGGGCGACGAGGATGGGATCGTAGCGTCGGTCAGGCAGATCGAGCTGCTGGAGTCGCTCCGATCGCAGCTGGTCGCGGCCGAAACCGGGCTGGCCGAGGCACCCCTGGAAGCCGCGCTCGTCGATCTGAACGGTGCGCTGGCTTCCGCTGGGCGGATCCTTGGCGTCGACGTCTCTGACGCTGTGCTCGATCGGATCTTTTCCTCCTTTTGCCTCGGCAAGTGAGGCCGCCTCGAGAGGCTCTGGCTCAGGGAGCCTCTTCGGTTCTTGGGAGGCCTCTGACCTCGCACGAGCTTGATCTGTTCTCTCGCTATCTCGCGCTCCTGCTGAAGTGGCAACGGAGCCACCGTCTCATCGGCTCGTCGGACGAAATGTGGATCGTGGAACATCTCTTCCTCGACAGCCTGCTGTTCCTTCGCCTGCTCCCCTCGACCACGAGGACGCTGGTCGACATCGGATCTGGGGCGGGCATGCCCGGAGTGCCCATCAAGATCGTTCGGACCGACGTTGAGGTCACCCTGGTCGAGTCGCGACGCCGGCGGGCGTCGTTTCTCTCTGCCGTCGTGAGGGAGCTCGCCCTGAGCCAGGTGCGGGTCGTGGCCGACCGGATCCAGAGTCGACTCCCGGAGATGGAGGGGCGCTTCGACGCGGTCGTCATGCGATGTGCGGGCGACGTCGGCGAGTTGATGCCCGTGGCGGGGAGGCTGCTGGCGCCTCAGGGCCTGGTCATCGCTTCCGGTCCCCCCGAGCCGCGGCCGCTGAGTCAGGGCGAGTGGGTGGTTGTCCGGGGGCTTCGATCCTCCTCCACCCGGCGATTCGCGGTCTATCGGGCCAGAGACGCCGGAGGTTGAAGCCCGGCAGTCATCGCTTCCAGAAAATGTTGACCTGGAAGGGTCCAATGTGGAAAGTGTTGCACGTGGAACACGACCGTGGTCCTCAACATGAGTAGAGTATAGAGTGTTGCTCGTGGAACACTTCGAAGAGCGATCCGAAGCGAGCTAGTGGGCAAGGTCATCGCGGTCGTCAACCAGAAGGGCGGGGTCGGCAAGACCACGACAGCCGTCAACCTCGCTGCCGGACTGTCCCTCGCCGAGCGCCCTACCCTGCTCATCGACCTGGATCCCCAGGGCAACGCGACGACCGGGCTCGGCGTCAACAAGGCCGGCCTCTACCCGACGATCTACCACGTTCTCCTGGGTGGCGAGTCGACCGAAAAGGCCATCCACCCCACGTCCCTGTCCGGCCTGCGCCTTCTTCCCGCCGACATCGACCTGGTCGGCGCCGAGATCGAGCTGGTCGGTCTCGGTAAGCGCGAGCACCGCCTTCGCCTCGCGCTCGAGCCGGTGCTGGCGTCGTTCGACTTCGTGATCGTCGACTGTCCGCCCTCGCTAGGTCTTCTGACCATCAACGCGCTCGTGGCGGCCGATCGAGTGCTGGTGCCGCTTCAGTGCGAGTTCTACGCCCTCGAAGGTCTGACTCACCTCCTGAAGACGGTGAAGCTCGTTCAAGAGCGGCTGAATCCGAGCCTCGCCGTCGAGGGCATCGTGCTCACTATGTTCGACGGAAGGACCAGCCTGGCGCTCCAGATCCGCGAAGAGGTCAATCGCTACTTTCCCGGACAGGTCTTCGATACGGTCATTCCTCGGAACATTCGTCTGACGGAGGCGCCGAGCCACGGCAAGCCGGTGATGCTGCACGACGTCAGGTCCACCGGTTCTACTGCTTACCTGGATCTGACACGGGAGGTGTTGGGCCATGATTAATCGACGCGGACTCGGCCGTGGTCTCGGTGCGCTGCTGTCCTCTGAGCCCTCGGAAGCCGAATCGCTTCTTGAGCTGCCGATCGAAAGCATCGAGGTAAACCCCAATCAGCCAAGAAAAGTGTTTGATTTCAAGGCCTTGGATGAACTGGCGGCGTCGATCAAGTCCTCGGGCGTAATCCAGCCGATTATCGTGCGCCGGGTTGCGGGCTCGTATCAGCTGATCGCCGGCGAGCGGCGCTGGCGCGCCGCGCGGCAAGCGGGGCTCGATCGGATCCCGGCGATCGTCCGCGACGCGACCGACGCGCAGAGCATCGAGCTCGCCCTCGTCGAGAACCTGCTGCGCGAAGATCTCAACCCGATCGAGACCGCACAGGCCTATCAGAAGCTCCTGGCCGAATTCGGATGGACCCAGGAGGAGCTGGCCCAGCGGATCGGCAAGGACCGCACGTCGATCGCCAACGCGTTGCGGCTCTTGCGTCTGCCGGAGGAAATCCAGGCCGATCTTCGCGGCGGGCGGCTCACGATGGGCCATGCGCGCGCGCTGCTCGCGTTGACCACCGTCGCCGAGCAGCTCCGGCTGCGCGACGAGATCCTCGCGAAGGACTGGTCGGTGCGCGCCACCGAGGATTCGATTCGCGCGACCGAGGCCAGCGCCGCGACGCCGGGGCTGGCGCCGAAGAAGGGTCGGCGGCGCTCGGTGGAGCTGGCGGCGCTCGAGGACGCGATCCAGCGCGCACTGTTGACGCGCGTGCGCATCATCGGCAACGAGCGCCGCGGTAAGATCGAGGTCACGTACGCGACGCCGATCGAGCTCGAGCGTCTGGCCGAGCTCTTCGGCGCGCGTCACTGACCGCCACGAACGAAGCGCGCGCGAAGACGGCTGAAGCACGGACCACGCGAGCTGGAGAGCGCACGGAAGGTTCAATGAAGGAACGCATTGTTGTCGGCATGAGCGGGGGCGTCGATTCCTCCGTCGCCGCCGCGCTGCTCGTCGAGCAGGGATACGACGTCGTCGGCATCACGATGCGCGTCGCGCCGTCGCCGACGGGCGAGGAGACGGCGAGCCGGTTCGGCAGCTGCTGCGGCACGGAGGCTACCGACGACGCGCGCGAGGTCGCCCGGGCGCTCGGGATCCGGCACTACCTCCTGAACATGGAAGACGAGTTCGAACAAAAGGTGATCGGCAACTTCGTCGCCGCATACGGCGCGGGCCGCACACCAGTCCCGTGCGTGGCGTGCAATAGCGAACTAAAGTTCGGCTCTCTCCTCGGGCGCGCCCGGGCGTGGGACGCCGCCGCCGTCGCGACCGGCCACTACGCGCGCATCGCGCGCGATTCCGCGACGGGCCGCCATCTGCTTCTGCGCGCCGCCGACCCGCGCAAGGACCAGACCGATTTTCTGTGGCCGCTCAGCCAGGCGCAGCTGGCCGCCGCGCGATTTCCGGTCGGTGCCTTGACGAAGGACGAGGTGCGAGCGACCGCGCGCCGCCTGGGCCTGGTCACCGCCGACAAGCCCGAGAGTCAGGAGATCTGCTTCGTGCCCGACGACGACTACCGCGGATACCTGCGCCGCCGCGCGCCCGGGATGTTCCAGCCAGGAGCAATCGTCGATCGCCGGGGGAGCGTGGTCGGGACGCACGCCGGGATCGCGGCCTACACCGTCGGCCAGCGCCGCGGCCTCGGCCTCGCGAGCGGTCGTCCGCTCTACGTCGTCGACCTCGACGCCGAGCGCAACACGGTCCGGGTAGGGGACGCGGCCGATCTGGATAGCG
>Ga0111538_10007265_pt1 | contig 14949 bp, 10 predicted proteins | sample SoiMethybrSBSTD1_FD_79669 | JGI IMG/M metagenome (GOLD analysis project Ga0111538, IMG submission 79669) | Bulk soil microbial communities from a Populus tree surrounding site in Tennessee, USA - Soil MetaG P. TD hybrid SBSTD1 (version 2)... | ecosystem: Environmental > Terrestrial > Soil >... | reverse complement strand
CGAGACGAAGTACGGCATTGCCCAGCCGCCTCCCACGACTGCTCACTGATCGCGCTTCGAGGCGAGTCGAGGCCGGCCTGCCTGCCCAATTTTCCGAGCTACTGCGCGATCCAGTGACTCGAGCTCCTCGGTATTTACGAATCCGGGCTCGACCACTGAATGACCTCATCCACCATGATGTGGCCTTTCGGAGCACTGCTGGCGTCCAAGATCTCGAGCGAGCCGAGCTTGCCGCGATAGGGTCGTATGTTCCACTCGCGCCGGGAGAGATGCTCGCTGTCGAACCCGGTGGTAAAGAGCGCGGGTTTGCCGTCGATCCAGAGCGCGACTCGCAGCCGCTCCGGGTCATATCCTCCGCCGACGCGCAACACCATGACGTCTCCCACCAGCGGGAAAGACGGCGACGTGATCCGGCCGGTGGGAAGGTCTCCGAGCGTGTCGCTGAAGCTGTTGGCGTGCGGCCCCCGCTCACCGATGCCCACGCCTTGCTTGCGTGAGCGCGCGAGAGTCGGAAACTCCACGAACGCCGACCCCTCGGCGGACCATCCCTTGGTTTGCCCTGGGTCGAAATGCCAGGCGTTCTCGTTCAGGTACGTTCCTCGCTCGAGCAACTCGTCACGCCGCCAAACACCCTCCACGGTCTTGACGAGCTCGAGCCGCATGGAAGCGTCGAAGTAGTAACCGTGCGGCCAGAAATCCTTCCGCCGGCCCATGGGATCGATATAGGTCGGCCTCTTCGCCAGCAGCTCTTCCAGCGTCGCGTATTTCTCGTGACCGGGTGTGCCCTTGCCGAAGTTCGCCACTGATCGGTGGGCAATTACCGGATCGATGACTCCGCATGTATCGACGACGCGCTCGAAATTGCCATCGAACCCCGCTGAGCCTATGGCGCAGGTGGCGAAACTCGCATGCGACGGCTTGTGCTGCGAGAGCCAGCTCATGAGATTGCGATTGATTCGTACCAAGCCCCCCCGATCCAAGATCTCGGTTCGTAGTGGCCCGGTCTGCTTGCCGTTCGAGTAGAGCAGCCAGAGCACGGCCGAGAGAACACACGCCACCGCCCCTCCAGCTGCCCGCGCGAGCTCTGGTCGTTTCTCGAAAGCGGGACCGAGCTTCCGTGTGCTCCACGTGATCCGCGCATGCAATTCAGCTCCGAGGGCGAGCGCGAACAGCGGAATTTGCGGCACGAAGAAGCGATGTCCCGTGAAGTAGTCGCCGCCCACCCACATGACGTAGACCGTGTGCGCACCCAAATAGAGAACGACGCTCCGCAGAACCGTGCCTTTCTCGAGCAACGCAGCGAATGCCAACGCCGGCAGCCACCCGCGCTCGCTCATGAAGCTCCGGACGTAGGAGAATCCACGCGCCCAACCGTCGAAATCGCCCGCGCCGACTTTGACGTAGTACGTGTTGGGAAGCAGCCAGCCGTAGTACTGATAGCGCCACAGGAAGTAGGCGCCGTAGACACCAAGCCAGGTCGCTCCTGCGCCCAGCAGGACCTTCAGTCGTTCTCCGCGTTGCGCATCGCCGCTTTTTTTCGCCGCGAACCACTCCACCGCCAGCCCTGAAAGCAATAGAACATTGAACAGCCCGGCGTCGGGGCGAGTCATCTGTGCAGCGCAAAGCGCGAGTCCGATCCAGATGCCGCGGGTCTTGATGCCGGTGCCGGCGAGCCAGACCGCGAGCAGCAGACACAACGCAAGCAAGTGTGATTCCAGCCCGAGCGTGGCCCACACGACGTACGAATTGTCGACTACGCAGAGCCCCAGTGCGACGAGCGTCGGCAGCAGGCTGTTTCCCCAAAGTTGTTTGCCGATCGCGTAAACCAAAAGCAGTGTCAGCGCTGCTATTCCTATGTTGACGCGTGTGGCGAGTAAGACGAAATCCAGGCCGGTGCCGCTGCTCAAAGCGTACAGGGGCGCCAGTACGACGACCCACAGGAAATTCGTGTACCCTTCGACGCGCTCGCCCGGGTTGAAGACGAGGCCATTACCGAGAATCCAATTCTTCGCGTACTGCATCGAAATCTGCGCATCGTCCACCGCGCTGCGAAAGAAGAGCGTGGAGTAGCGCTCGGCCAAGCCCACCAGCGCGATTACGGCAGTGGCGAGCACGGCTCCCCCGGCGCTCGCATTCGAGCGTCGTGCGGCCGGCTCGAGCTTGCTGTCGTTGGCCATCGTCCGAACGCGGCCCCAGTCCCGCATTTTTCATGAAAGCGCTGGCGGCGCAACGGCCATCCCGTCCTGCTCCGCGCGATCGAGCGATTCAATCTCGCCGGCGCTTGGTCAGTTCAGCACGGAGCGCGCGCGTTGGTGTAGGCTGCCCGGAGAACGGGCAGGGCACGGGCGTGAGGTTCTGGAGTCTAATATTGGTGCTGGTCGTTGCGGCGCCGGCGCACGCCGATCCGGGCCCCGTCACCATCTGGTATCGCGCGTCCGCGGGTTGTCCGGACGGAGCAGCTTTTGTCAGACGGCTCGAGCGGCGCAACGTTGTTGCAAAGCTTGCCACGGTGGGCGACCACATCGATTTCGTGGTCACGATGGAAGGCGCGGCGAATGCCGGTGCCGGCCGACTGGAACGGCAGACCAGGGCGGGCATGGTCGCCGTGCGCGACGTGGAGGGCGACGGGTGTGAAGAAGTGGCCTGAGCCTGTCGACGTGCGAGGCTCCCGTCTCGGAGCTGGTGGATTGCATGATGACGGTGATGAACGAGTGCACGCCCGCCCCCCACGGGTGTCGGCGCTACTTCGAGAAGCCGGGCTGTGACGGTACGCTGATATTTGACGGTCCGCTCCCTTACCCCCTGCCCCCGGGAAGCTGCGCGATTCGCGTTCAGTGACGGCGACGCTGTGGTCGGACCGCATCCAGCAATCGACGATGTAAATTGCGAGGCAAGCTGGAACTCGTCCTCACCCTGCCCAGCTTGCTTTCGTCCGACGCGGAGCTGGATATGATTCCGTCGATTTGACCATGCGAGCTATGGCGCTGTCGGGCGGCTTCGACGCTGACCCGGCCAACGGCGACTTTCGAATGGAGCCGCGCGAGCTCTGCTGTTCTGCCCGAATCTGCCAGCCATTCCTGCGAGCTGTCCGTGGGTCTGCGGCTGACGTGCCCGAATGGAGGCAGCCGGTCGAGGCGCTCGATCTCGATGCACGATTGCCGATCCCGATCCTCAATCAACTGCTGGAAGGACTCATCGCGCTCTCCGGTGACCCCGACCTAGGGCTCAAGGCTGCACGCGAGTGGAGCCCCGGTGACGGGGGAGTGCTCGACCACGCTTTCACTTCGGCTTCCACGGTTCGCGACGCGATTTTGGCTGTTGGCCGCTACATCCAACTGTTCAGTGATGCTGTCGAGATCAACCTGGTGACGGTCGGAAGCCAGGCGTTCCTTCGCCACGATCACCAGATCGCGATACCGCGCGCCGCTCGGGACTTCTCGCTGGGCGCACTCTACCGCGCTCTCCATTGCGTATGGGCATCCGGCGCCGGCGCGAGCGCTCGCGTGCTGATGGCCCACGGGGCTCCATGCGACACGACCGAGTACGTGCGCACCTTCGAGCGGCTGCCCATCGAGTTTGGAGCACCTTTCTACGGGTTTGCTTTCGACGCGGACAGTCTCGACGCGCGACTCGTGAGCGCGGACATCGGGCTGCACCTGGTGGTCTGCAATCATGCCGATCTGATGCTCAAGGAGCGCTCGCTCGAACGCCAATTCACGAACAAGGTACGGAAAGCGCTGGCGGCCGAGCTCGATGGCGGCACGCCAAGCATCGTCCACGTTGCTTCCCGCCTTCACATGAGCGCGCGTACGCTCGAAAGAAAACTCGACCGTGAAGGTACGCGGTTCAGCACGTTGCTTGCCGAGCTGCGGCGAGAGCTGGCCGTTCAATTCGTGAAGAATCCGGGAATCGAGCTCGGCGAGATCGCGTATCGGCTGGGTTTCTCGCAGGCTGGGTCATTTTTCCGCGCGTTCAAACGTTGGACAGGAGAAACACCGTCCCGTTACCGGCGTGGGCGGACGCCACCTGTCGGCCCCCCGAAAACTGAGTGTTGAGTCGCGGCGAGACGAAAGCTTCGCCCGCGATGGGGCTCGCTCAGAGGGGCGACTGCAGATTGCGCACGATCCCGAGCACCGTGGTCCTGGGGAGAAACTGAACTGCTGCCGCGAGGACGCGGTTCCTCAGCCCCGTGATCTCGACGCGCTTGTTGTCCTTCCAGGCGCGATAGCCGAGCTCGGCGACGCTGGCCGAGCTCATCGGCGTGCCTGACTGGCTTAGCTTTTTCTTGTCCGTGCCGGCACGCTGACGGAACTTGCTGACCGTCGGCCCCGGGCAGAGGCAGCTGACCCGTACACCAGTGCCGCGCGCTTCTTCCCAGAGCGCTTCCGAGAACGAGAGCACGAACGCCTTCGACGCGTAGTAAATGGCCATGAGCGGGCCGGGTTGAAACGCCGCCGTCGATGCGACATTCAAAACGCCGCCGGTTTTGTTCGCCAGCATCCCGGGCCAGTAAATGTGAGTGAGCTCGACCAGTGCGCGGTCATTCAGGTCGATCATCCCGAGCTGCGTCTCGAGGTCCGATTCGCCGAAGGCACCCGCGTGACCGTAGCCCGCGTTGTTCACCAGGACGTCCACGCGCAGGCCCCGCTCACGAATCGCTGCAGCGAGCTTTGCTCCGCCGCCGATCTGTCCGAGGTCTTGGGCGATGGGCGTCGCGCGTACGCCATGCGCTCGCTCCAAACGCTCGGCGGCCTCGCGCAACGCGGTCTCGCTGCGGGCGGTCAGGATGAGATCGTATCCGTCGCGCGCAAAGCACTCCGCAAGGTCGACCCCGATGCCGGTCGATGCTCCCGTGACGAGCGCCGTTTGTCGTTGCCCAGCGTTACCGTCGTTCGCTTCCATGACGAGTGCGCGAAGATTACCACACATCGCTTTTACGGAACTGAACGCAAGCCTCGACCGAGCGTTGACGCCACCTCATTCAGCGGCGCTTCGGAGTGCGCGGCGCCGTTTCCTCCGGCGCTTCGAGCGCTCTCGAGCCTTCGCCAACAGACGCTCGCCCCGGATTTGAATCTTGTAAACAATCGTCCCCGCGAGCGCGGCCGCCGCGATGTGCATCACGATACCGACGTCGCCCACGTCGGCACCGGTCTCCCCTGTTTGCCGCCAGGCCATGCCGAAAGCAATTCGCCCGGCGATACTGCTCGCGACGTTTCCGCCGATCCAGCACAACCACCAGAGCGGCAAGATCGGGCTGCGCGGATAGAGTGCCCAGTGATCGCCGCCATCGGGATCGCTCGCGCGCCACAGCTCGACCATCACTTCGTACGGTTTGTACAAATTGGCGAGCGGGATGAACCACCAGAGGACTGCCCACGCCGGTGTGATCTTGAGCCGTCGCTGGGTCTTGAGCGCGCGGCTGGTTCGGTAGCACCAGATCCAGAGCGCAATCGCCGCCACCGGGTACGCGGCGATCGTCGCCAGCATGAAAAGGCTGGCAGCATCTACTGCCCCCTGGCGATCGCCGACGTAGCTTTGCAGCATCAGCACGAGGACGGAATTGCCCCAGGTGGTGAACGGATTGAAAAGACTGCTCACCGCAACTGCTGCCAATCCAGACAGCACGACGTGGACGAGCGCTCGCGAGGGCATGGCGGGCGCAACGACCTTGGGACGCGGAGGAGGCTCGGGAACGACCGCTGGCGCGCGATAAACGCCGAACAATTTGTCCCCGCAGTGCGGACAATGCTCGACGTAGGACTCACCTCCCGTGTCGAGCTGCTTTCCGCAGCGAGGGCAATTCTGGGACCCCCTCATGAGTGCTGCTCAGCATACTCGACCCGGCCAGCGGCGCGCCGAACGGACTTGGCGAGAGCGCGATTTTGGAGTGTCACTTTTGGCACTCACCTGACCCGCCATACTGCGCAGCAACGCCCTCAGAAACTGACGAACGGAAGTTTGTCGCCCATCTCGTCGGCGTTGTCCCCGCGATTCTGCGTATCCCCGAGGCCGAGCTGACCATTGGGGTTGTAACCCCAACACTTGACCTTGTTGCCAAGAAGGGCGCAGTTGTGAAACGCGCCCGCAACGATTGCCGTCAGGGGAGGCGCGATGCCGAGGTCGACGGCGGGAAGATCGTCGCCCATCTCACCTGAATTGTCGCCGCGATGCTCCCTGTCTCCCAAGCCGAGCGGGCCTGCAAAGTTGGCACCCCAGCACTTGACCTGCCGGTTGTCGAGCAACGCACACGTGTGGCTCGCGCCTGTTTGGATCCCGATCGCGGTCCGCTCGCTGCCGAGACTGACGGGAGGAAGCGCGTCGCCCATCTCGCCGGCGTTGTCTCCGCGATGGTTGGTATCCCCGAGGCCGAGTTGGCCGCCGCCGTTGTTGCCCCAGCACTTCACCTGCCCGTTGTCGAGCAGCGCGCACGTGTGGCTAGCACCGAGGTCAATCGCTTTCGCGGTTCGCCCGGCGCCGAGACTGACGGCAGGCAGGGCGTCGCCAATCTCACCGGCGTTGTCTCCGCGATTGCTCGTATCGCCCAGGCCGAGTTGGCCGAAGTCGTTCTTGCCCCAGCACTTCACCTGCCCGTTGTCGAGCAGCGCGCACGTGTGTGCGCCCCCGGCGTCAATCGCCGTCGCGGTCCGCCCCGTACCGAGGTTGATGGCCGGTAGATTGTCGCCCATGCTTGCCGCGGTGCCGCCGCGACTCGTCCCGTCGCCCAAACCGAGTTGGCCGTACCCGCCATGGCCCCAGCACTTGACCTGCCCGCCGTCCAGCAACGCGCAGGTGTGGAGACTTCCTGCCGCGATCGCCCCGGCCACGCGCCCCGTGCCCAGATTGACGGGGGGAAGATAGTCACCCATTTGCCCTTGCAGGTTCCCGCGGTCGACCGTGTCCCCGATGCCGAGCTGGCCCGAGCCATTGTAACCCCAGCACTTGACCTGACCATGGTCGAGCAGCGCGCAGGTATGCCGATAGTCGGCGGCGAGCGCGATCGCCGTCCGCCTCGTGCCGAGGTCAACGACCGGAAGGTTCTTGCCCATCTCAGCCAGGCCGTTTCCTCGGACCGAGTCGTCGCCTAGGCCGAGCTGGCCGCTGCTACCGTCGCCCCAGCACTTGATTTGCGCATGATCGAGCAAGGCGCAGGTGTGGTCGTTCCCCCCGACGACCTGCGTCGGTACGCACACGCCTTCGTCGACCAAACGATCGGCATCGTCGTCCACGTTGTTGCAAACCTCGATCGCACCCGCGTCCACGTTCGCGTCGGCGTCGTCGCTCTCGGCGTCGCCGCTGTCGCGGACCGTGAAACCATCACTGCTCGAGTCGGTTCGAGTCTCACCGCCCGTGCCGACGTCGGACGGCCCGTCGCTGATGCCGGTGTCGAAAGGCCCGACGCCGCCCGTGCCGGCGTTGAAAGGCCCGACGCCGCCCGTGCCGCCGGTGGAGGGCCCGACGCCGCCCGTTCCGCCGGTGGAAGGCCCGTCGCTGCCCGTGCCGGCATCGGAAGGCCCGATCCGGAGCCCCTCGAACGCGGAGCACGCGTAGAGCGCGCACGCAGCGAGCGCGAGCCACGCCGTGCGCCGGCGATCGATTCGCTCCAGCCTGGATTCACGACTCATCCGCATCCCAGCTGTTCCCTCCACATCCCCGCGCGGTTGGCGTGAGTATACGCGTTCGCGCCGAAGAAGCACCGTGAATGGCGCCTGAAGCCGCAGCCATGACATTGTCCTAACAGAAAGACTCCTCCGATCGCGGTGAGCCCGTACGTCCTACTGGCCCAGGACGTACCAGCGCACAAGCGAGTCGGTATGTCCTGCCATGAAGACATCGGTCGCAAACCCTCAAATCGACCGAGTTCCTGATGTTTTCCTGATGAATGGCAGGGCCGCTCCACGCGTAGATTCAGCCACTGTGGTCGAGAGCGTTGTCGAAGGAGGAAACATGCTTTGGCCGGGATCTAGCGTTCTTGAAATGATGGAAAGCGGGACTCGCAGTGGGGTGGCGCGCCTTCTCGCACCGGGGCTGGCGCTGTTTCTGTCGGCGTGCGGCACCGCCGACGTCGACGGGAACGTGACAGGCGGCGACGGCACCGAGGCCGCGTCGTCGACGCAAGCGCTCGGCGGCTGGACGACGCTTCGCACCAGCAGTTTCCCGCGCCCGCTGCATCTGGGCCCGAGAGTTGCCGTCCTGGACGGGGACTCTCTTTGCGCCGATGCCGAGTTCGTGGACCGCGCGACGGGCGGCGTTCTGTTCACGGAAGGTGCCTTCTGCCCCTTGGCTTTTGGCAGCGACGAGACGACGGTGTTCATGGCCGGGGTCACGGCATTCCCCGTCGTGAAGATTTACTCTCGCGACCTGGTCGTCGGCGCGACTTGGCGAGAGGTGACTACTCTCAACGGCGCATTGGGCAACCGGTTCACGATCCTGGTCGACGCAACGCACGTGTACTGGGACGACGGCGGGATCATCACGCGGGCCCCCCGCGGCGGGGGCGCCCAGGTCGCCCTCAACTCCGGTAGTGCGCGGTTCCTGCGTGGTCTCGACGGCAACACCCTCTACTACTACGACTACCAGGGCCGTTCGATGGGCCGTATGAAGGTGGACGGCTCCGGCGACGGGGTCCTGCCCGGCGTGTCATCGCTCGAGGAGCTCAGTTTCGATTCGACTTACATCTACGGCACTGCCAGTGAGCACGGCAAGATGTATCGAATCAATAAATCGACGCTGGCCGTCGCCATCCTCGGTGACGCGAGCGGTCGCACCTATCACCATCCGATCTCGACCGGGTCCATGCTTTACTGGTTCGAGGATCGGTCGTCCACGGGCGTCGTGGCTCGTCGCAGGAACCTCACGAACAACAACGTCGTGACGGTCGACTTCCCCTATCCGGACGCACCGAACTTCATGAATCTGTACGACAACAAGATGTACGTGCTCACGCGTGCAACCGTCGATGGCGTGCCGCAGGGGTTGCTCATTCGCGGCACGCCCTGATTTTTCTCCCCGCCCTTCTCATTCGCCGACGCGCCACTCTCCGGCCAGCGCGAGCGTCCGCCTACATTCGTCCTTCATGAGGAAGGCGTCTCGAAGGGCCGTGTCCTGGATGTTGCGCGCCACGCTCAGAATCAGCTCGCGTGCGTGGATCAGTGCATTGCGCGCTTCTTCTTCGCGACCCAGCGCACGGAGCGCGATCGCCTTCGACGCGAAGAGATCGGCTACCGAAGTGAGCGAGGCCGCCGCCGTGTCCGCGATCTCCAAGCAAGCTTCATACTCTGCGCGTTCCAGATGAACGCGTGCGAGCACCGAAGAGGCCAGCGCGACGATGTTCGCAACCGGACCGACGATCGCCGAGCGCGCCAACGGCTCGGCGCGCTCCAGGTCTCCCTGTCGAAAAAGCGCGTCGGCGAGCATGGCGGCTCGGATCTGCTCCTCCGCCCGGTGTGAAGGAACAAACGCTTGCAGGCGCGCGACGGCATGGTCGATGTCGCCGCTACGGCAGGCGACCAGCCCTGACCAGAGCGTTGCGTTCGCAAGCGTCGACTCACCACCGGGTCGCTTCGCAAGCTCGATGGCCCGCACGAGCGAAGCATGTGCTCTCTCGAGAAGTCCGCAGGAGTACGCGGCGACCCCTGCGTTGACGAGCGCCCACGACTCCCCGAGGCTCACGCCGCTCGACGCAAGTGCCACTACGCTCTTTTCACCGTAATGTAGGGCCCGTTCGATTTGCCAGGTGCCATCCTGGAGTGCGACCAGAGCGTGAAAGCTGCGTGCGGCATTCAGCCAGGCGACGAACAACGGGTCGCAGGCGGGATCGTCGACGTCGAAACGCTCGAGCGGCATAAGGACGAGCTGAGCCATTTCCGGCTGACCGACCATGTTGAGTCCGGTGACGACGAAGTTGATGGCTAGCCCGTACGATCCCGTGAGCTCCTGGCCCGGCTGTGTCGCAAGCGTCAGCTGAACGAACTCCAGGGCGTCATCCGACCTCCGAATGCCCGCCTCGTTCAGGGCGCAGGCAACGGCGCTCCACCACATCGGGCTTCCGGCAGGGAGGAGCCGGATGGCGTCTCGCACGACCTCGAGGCAAGGCTGCCCCTTGGTGTGCAACATGACGCCCTCGGCGGCGAGCAGGCGACCGAGCGGCTCCCCCGACGCACCCAGGCCCTTGGCGCGCTGGAGCAGCTCGACCAAACCGGGCTCGTCTCCGCTGGCGAGCGCCGTCTCCGCAGCCGGAACGAGCCACTCGACCGCGCGCACGGCATCACCTCCCGATTCGAAGTGGGCCGCCAGGACTCGCGCGTTCCTTTCGCCTGCCGTTTCCAGCCACTCCCCGGCTCGCCGGTGGGCTTTCGTTTTGTCCTCCTCCGTGAGCGTCGCGTAGGCCGCATCGCGCAGGAGGGCGTGCCGAAAGACGTATTCGTCTTCGCCCGCCAGCTGCGACTCCCGGGAGCGGGCGAGAAACTCGCGGTCCACCAATGCTTCGAGCCAGCCGGAGGCGTCGAGTGCCGGCCCGAGGAGGGCCGCCACGCCCCCGGACCAGCACCGCTCACCGTACACACTCGCGGCGCGCAGCACGCGCCGAGATTCGGGCTCGAGCCGTTCGAGCCGGGACTGCACCATCGCGAGGACGGTCTCGGGCAAGCTCGTGCGTCCCTCGATGACGCTTCGGATCAGTTCCTCGAGATAGAAAGCGTTGCCGTCCGCTCGCTCGACGATCTGTAGAACCAGCGAAGCGCCGGCGTCTTCTCCCATCACCGCGCGGACGAGCCGCTGCGCTGCGCGACGACTGAGCCCCTGGAGCCGCAGCTCTTGCACCTCCGCCGCATCCCACAACTTCGGAAAGCGGTCGTGCACCTCGGGCCGCGCGAGCGCGAGCAACATCAGCGGGCGCTCCGCCAGGCGTCGCAGCGCCTCGTCCAGGTACTGCACCGTCGGCGCGTCACCCCAGTGCAAGTCCTCGAGCACGAGCAGCAATGGCCCGCGGGCGCTCTCTGCGTCCATGAGCAGCCCGAAGGCACGGCGCTTCTGTTCCTGCATCGCGGCCGCGTCGTTGCGCGCGGCGCGAAGAATCGGGCTCGGGTGCCCCTCGGCGGGGATGCCGGCGATCTCTCCGAGAAATTCCGCCGTGACGTCGGCTCGGTCCGGGGAGACGTGCGCTTTAGCGTAGCCGTGCAACGCCGTTCGCCGCGCTGCCGCAGGCGAATCGGTTCGCAGATCGAGTGCTTTCACGACGAGCTGCCGCGCGAGCGCGAGGGCCGAGCCGGCGCCGGCCGCATCCGCGCGCGCGAACAGGATACGGGTGTCCCCCCGTGCACGCGCCTTTCGGATGAACTCCGTCGCGAGCCGCGATTTTCCGAATCCCGGGGCGGCAGTTACCAGGACGGCTCGCGCCACGCTGTCGTCGATGCATTCGACGAGCGTCGCTTCCAGGGTCGCTAGGTCCTTGTCGCGTCCGACAGTCGGAGTCGGCTTGCCCATCAGAAGCCGCGGCTTCTCGAAATCGGCCTCTTCGCCGACGAGCACGTTGGTTTCGCCGTCGCGCCGGATATCGAAACGCGCCCCAAGCAGCCCCGTTGTCACGTCATCGATCGGAATGCCGAACCCCGTTTCATCTCGAGTCTGCGACCGCAGCAGCTCCGCAGCCCGATCGATCGCGGGCCCCACCGGCAGTCGATCCCCGGTATCCGCGAGCCCGGTCGCAAGGGCGACTCCGAGTGCCGGCATGAGCTGGCTGACGGCCAGCGCGCACGTCGCCGCGTCCGCGGCTTGATCGGTGGCGGTCTGTCGCCCGGACAGGACGAGGACGAATGCGCCGCCCGCGACCGGCAGGAGGTCCGCGCGCGATCTTTCCGCGAGCTTTTGAACACGAATCACCTCCTCCGCGTGCTCTTCGCGGTGCAAGGTTCTTGCTCGGTCTCCTCCTCGGCGTGCCGCCAGAATGATGCTCACGATCCGCTTTTCGGAATGGGTCAGGGGGGCCGGTGCCGGCGCCGCCCGAAGGTACGCTCCGCCGGCCGCGGAGGTTTGCACCTTGCTCAACACCTCCAGAACCGCCGAAAGGTCGCGTGGTCGATCGTCGGGCCGCTTCGAGAGCATCCTGGCGACCAGATCGTCGAGCTCATCCGGCACGTCGGATCGATATTCGCTGACGCGCGGCGCTTGGGCACTGAGCACCTTCGCGAGCACGGCGATCGCGTGCTTTCCAGAAAACGCGGCTCGGCCAGTCAGGCATTCGAACAGAACACACCCGAGCGCGAAAACGTCCGCGCGGGCGTCGATGTCGCCCGAGCCCATCGTCTGTTCGGGCGCCATGTAGCCCACGGTGCCGAGCATCGTGCCCGTACGCGTGAGTCCGGCGGTTTGCATCGCCGTGCGGGCAATCCCGAAATCGAGCACTTTCAAGCGTTCCACGTCGCCCTCGACGAGGAAGAGATTGTTCGGTTTCACATCGCGATGGACGATTCCCTGGTCGTGCGCAAAGGAGAGCGCCGCGGCGGCCTTTCGGACGAGAATGAGGCTCTCCCCCGTGGTCAGGCTGCCCCGATTGAGTCGCTCGGCCAGGTTCTCACCCTTCAGCAGCTCCATCACCAGAAAGGACTCGCGAGCGTTCGTCTGTCCGTGCGTGACGTATCGGACGATGCCGGGGTGACTCAACCCTGACAGTACCTCTACCTCTCGGCGGAATCGTTTCACGGCGTCTTCGGTGGCCAGGTCGAGGACCTTCACCGCGACTTGCCGCGACTCGAGGATGTCCGTGGCCACGAACACGGAGCCCATGCCACCGCTCCCAATGGGCCTTTCTATCGTGAACCTGTCGGCAACGACTTCGCCGATCCACATCGAGCCTGGATAGTTACGTGACCACACGATCGTGTCCACTCCGGCTCCGCGGGCAGCCGTTGCCGCAGGGCGCGCCGAGCGGCCCCCCCACCGCTGGTACCTGTCCTCCCGGCGCTCACCCCTCGCGCGCACGAATGAGCGCACGTTTCTGCGCACATTTGAGCGCGCGACCCAAGCCAAGCCCCTCCCAGAAGCGATAGCGCTTGGCGCGAATCGTGCTCTCCGTCGCGGTCGCTCAGTACATCGACGGCAGCTGCATCGGTGGCGCATCGCGCGAAGGACGGGTCCGCGGCAGCACCATTTCGAGAGGAAGGCATCATGAAAACAACGAAACTACCAGCGGGCCGCCGAGCGGCGTTCGTCGCGCTGGGCCTTTTCGGTGTGGGCTGCGGCAGCCCATCGGCGAGCGACGCCGACCAGACGTCGGAAGCAATCATCAACGGCACGCCGTCGTTTCCGAGCAGCTGGCCCTATGAGGTCGCGGTCATCGACCGCGTCGAACTCATCCTCGGGGACGTCGTCCAATACTGCGCCGGAACCTTGATTCACCCGCAGTGGTTGCTCACGGCCGCCCATTGCATGCTTCAGGCGAACACCGTCACCGTGATCGCCGGTCGGAAGGACGTCATGGACCGCAATCACGGTGAGGAGATCAATTCCGACTTCAATGGGTCGACGGATCCGGGATTCATCCACGAGAATTACAACGACATCACGAACGACTCCGACCTGGGTCTCGTGCGACTGGCTTCGCGCGCTCACCAGAATGCCGTCGAGTTGGCGACGCCGACCGACCTCGCGACGGCGGGAAGCTCGCCGACGGCGACCGTCATCGGTTGGGGGCACACGGAAAGCGGAACGTCGTCGAACGTACAGTTGCAGGTCGACGTGCCCGTCATCCCATCCGCGGATACGTGCAACGAAACTACCCTATGGGGAACCGATACCGATACCAGGGACGTCACCCAGAATCAGATCTGTATCGGTTCGCTCGACGGCTCCAAAGGAGCATGCGTCGGCGACAGCGGAGGGCCGGCGCTCTATCGATCGTCCGGCGTGTGGAAGCAACTCGGCATCGTGAGCTATGGAGACTCGGACTGCCAAGCGCCGGGCTATCCTGCCGTGTTCACTCGTGTCACGAACTTCAATCAGTGGGTCTACTCCCATCTGCCCACGAGCGAGGGCGTGGGCAGTTTCTACGTCTCCGACGGAAGCGGCAATCTGAGCAGTCAGAGGACCGCCACCACCTGGAGCAGCACGTGGAGCAACATCATCGCCGGAGAATTTGGCGGGAGCGCCAGCTTCACGGACCTCGCGTTTTACGATCAGATGGCGGGCAGGCTCAGGTTCTATTCGACGGACGGCGCAGGCCGCATCTCGCTCATCAGAGACAACACGAGCGTGCGCAAGACCTGGCACACGATCGTCCCCGGCGAATTCGGCGGCGATTCCCACACGGACCTCATGTTCTACGATCCGATTGCGGGAGAAATCGAGTTCTACTCGACGGACGGCGCAGGCCGTTTGAGTCTGCTCAAAAAGCACACCGGTGTACGTTCAACCTGGCAGATCATCATTCCCGGAAATTTCGGCGGTTCCGCGAGCACGGACTTGCTTTTCTACGACCCGACCAGGGGAGTCACCGAGACCTACCGGACCGATGGCGCCGGCGGCATGACCCTGCTGCGGCGCCACACGGGTCTAAAAAAGACTTGGCAAATCATCGTGCCTGGCCAGTTCGCCGGCGATGCCACGACGGATCTGCTCTTCTATGATCCTTCGGGGAGCACGGCGATCGTCCAGTTTTACGCCGTATCCAGCTCGGGCAACTTCACGGCGCTCGCGGGTCAGTCAGGCTTCAACACTCAGATAGAAGCCATCGTCCCGGGCGATTTCAACGGCGACGGCTTCACCGATCTCGTGTACTACGACCGCGATCACCGCTCTTACACGATACAGTCGACCGACGGCGCCGGTAACCAGACGTTCTTGAGGAGCGGGAACGACTTCGCTGCAAACATCGTGGTCGGCGGCCAATTCGGAGGTTCGTCGCACACCGACCTGCTCTTTTACAGTCGTTGGAACTACGGCCTTTGAGCTTGCGCT
>Ga0111538_10007264_pt1 | contig 14951 bp, 7 predicted proteins | sample SoiMethybrSBSTD1_FD_79669 | JGI IMG/M metagenome (GOLD analysis project Ga0111538, IMG submission 79669) | Bulk soil microbial communities from a Populus tree surrounding site in Tennessee, USA - Soil MetaG P. TD hybrid SBSTD1 (version 2)... | ecosystem: Environmental > Terrestrial > Soil > Tree... | reverse complement strand
TTTCCTCCCGCTTGCTCAATTCCTTTCCGGTGTAGACGATGATCGGCAGATGCGCGAGGCGTTCACGCTTCTGCAGCTGCTCCAGCAGCTCGAAGCCACTCATGTCCGACAGGCCGAGGTCGACCACCATACAGTCGAATGACTCCCGTTCGACGGCATCGAGCGCCTCCTGCCCGGTGCCGACCGCGGTGACGTGCACGTCGTCGTTGCCGATCAGCTCGACGATGCTCGAGCGCTCGAGGTCGTCGTCTTCGACCACCAGGAGGTACTTGACGCGTCGCTCGATGAAGGCGCGGATGTCCGTGAAAGCGCGATCGAGCGCGTCCCGCGTCACCGGCTTCGTCAGGTGTGCGAACGCGCCCTGCCTGAGCGCCCGGTGCCGCTCGTCGGCGACCGAGATGATGTGCACGGGGATGTGCCGCGTCGCCGGATCGTGCTTCAGGCGGTCAAGCACGCGCCAGCCGTCAGTCCCTTCCAGCTGGATGTCGAGCGTGATCGCGTCCGGATGATGACGGCGGGCCAGCGACACGGCCGCATCGCCGCGTGAGGTGACGATGCCGCGGAACCCCTTCTGCCGCGCGACTTCGAGCAGGATGGGCGCCAGGGTCTCGTCGTCTTCGACAATCAACACGACCTTGTCCTCGCCCGTGATCACGCCGCGGTCGTCGACCATTTCGGGCGCCGCCTCGTCGTAGACGCCGGCGGCGTGCGCAGCCAGCTGCACGCCGTGAAACCCGTCATTCACGGTCGTCGGCATTGAAAACGAGTCATCGAGCTGGATACCGGCGGGCATCGCGCATTCCTGCGGCAGATACAGCACAAACATGCTGCCCTGCCCGACGCTGCTCGTCAGCCGGATCTCGCCGCCGAGCAGCCGTGCGAGCTCGCGGCTGATCGACAGACCCAGCCCGGTGCCGCCGTACTTCCGGCTGGTCGTGCCGTCGGCCTGCTGGAAGGCCTCGAAAACGATTTGATGCTTCTCCGGCGGGATGCCAATGCCTGTGTCGATGACCGAGAATTCGACGACGGGTGGGACGACCTCGAGCGGCACATCCCCCGGCGGCCAGCCGCGCGCCAGCGAGATCTTCAGCTTGACGCTGCCTGCTTCGGTGAACTTGAACGCGTTCGAGAGAAGGTTCTTCAGGATCCGCTGAAGCCACAGCCCGTCAGTCTCGATCGTCGGCGGCACGTCGGATGCGATCTCGATCTGGAAATCGAGGCCCTTCGCCGTCGCGACCTCGCGGAACGTCCGTTCGAGCTGGTCCCGCAGGTCGGTCGCCGGCAGCGGGTGGATCGCCGGGTGCATCGTGCCCGATTCGATCTTCGCCAGGTCGAGGATCTCGTCGATCAACCGGAGCAGGTCCGAGCCGGAGGAGTGGATGGCGGTGGCGAACTCCACCTGCCTGGCGCTGAGATTGCCGTCCGGGTTTTGCGACAGCATTTTGGAGAGGATGAGCAGGCTGTTGAGCGGCGTCCGCAGCTCGTGCGACATGTTCGCCAGGAACTCGGACTTGTACTTCGAGGTCAGCGCCAGCTGCTCCGCCTTCTCCTCGATCGCCACGCGCGCCAGCTCGATCTCACGGTTCTTGTCCTCGACCTGCTGATTCTGCTGCACCAGGAGCGCCGCCTTTTCCTCCAGCTCCTCGTTGGTCTGCTGCAGCTCCTGCTGCTGCTGCTCCAGCTCTTCGTTGCTCTGCTGCAGCTCGTCCTGCTGCTGCCGGAGCCGCTCCTCGGATGCCTGCAGCGATCGCGTCTGCTGCTCCAGCCGCTCGTTGGTCCGGCTCAGCTCATGCTGGCGCGTCGTCAGTTCGTTGGTGAGCGACTGCGACTGTTTCAGCAACTCCTCGGTCCGCATCATCGCCGCAATCGTGTTGAGCACGATGCCGATGCTCTCGGTGAGCTGGTTCAGGAACGTCAGCTGGATGTCCGAGAACCGGTGGAATGAGGCGAGCTCGATGACCGCTTTGATCTCGCCCTCGAACTGCACCGGCAGCACGACAATGTTGAGCGGCTTGGCTTCGCCGAGCCCCGAGGAAATCTGGACATAGTCGTCCGGCGCGTCGGTGACCACGATCGGGACACGCTCGAGCGCGCACTGGCCGACGAGGCCCTCGCCGGCCTTGAAGCGGTTCGCGAGGTGCTTGCGCTCCCTATACGCGTAGCTGGCGAACAGCTTGAGATCCGGCGCGCCGTTGCCTTCGTTGACGTAGAACACGCCATGCTGCGCGTCGACGACAGGGGCGAGCTCGGAGAGGATGGTGCGCGACAGCGTGACAAAATCACGCTGCCCCTGCAGCAGCCACGTGAACTTCGCCAGGTTCGTCTTCAGCCAGTCCTGGGCGTTGTTCTTGTCGGTGGTTTCCCGCAGGTTCCGGATCATCTCGTTGATGTTGTCCTTGAGGGCCGCCACCTCGCCGAGCGCTTCCACGTCGATCGACCGGGAGAGGTCGCCCTTGGTGACTGCCGTCGCCACGTCTGCAATGGCGCGGACCTGGATGGTCAGGTTCGCCGCCAGCCGATTGACGTTGTCGACTACGTCCCGCCAAGTACCGGCGGCACCGGGCACGCGTGCCTGTCCGCCCAGCCTTCCGTCGATACCGACCTCGCGCGCAACCGTCGACACCTGCTCGGCAAACGTCGCCAGCGTGTCGATCATGCCGTTGATCGTGCCGGCGAGCTGCTCGATCTCCCCCTTGGCCTCCAGGACCAGCTTGCGGTGCAGAATGCCATTGGCCACATCGGTCACGACCCGGGCGATGCCGCGGACCTGATTCGTCAGGTTGTTGGCCATGAAGTTGACGTTGTCGGTGAGATCCTTCCACGTGCCGGCGGTGCCCTTGACGACCGCCTGCCCTCCGAGCTTGCCGTCGGTGCCAACCTCGCGCGCGACCCGCGTCACCTCCGACGCAAACGCGTTGAGCCGGTCGAGCATCGTGTTGACGACGTTCTTGATTTGCAGGACCTCGCCTCGGACATCGACGGTGATCTTCTGCGTCAGGTCGCCCTGGGCGATGGCGGTGGCGACCTTCGAGACGTCGCGGAGCTGCACGGTGAGATTGGCGGCGAGCGTGTTGACGTTGTCGGTGAGGTTCTTCCACACGCCGGCGACGCCTTCGACCGCCGCCTGGCCGCCCAGGCGCCCGTCGGTGCCGACCTCGCGGGCGACGCGCGTGACTTCCGATGCGAACGACGAGAGCTGATCGACCATCGTGTTGATCGTGTTCTTCAGCTGCAGGATCTCGCCCTTCACGTCGACCGTGATCTTGCGCGACAGGTCGCCGCGTGCCACCGCCGTGGTCACCTCCGCGATATTGCGGACCTGGCCCGTCAGGTTCGCCGCCATGAAGTTCACGCTATCGGTAAGATCTTTCCACGTCCCCCCGACTCCCTTCACGACCGCCTGGCCCCCGAGCTTGCCGTCGGTGCCGACCTCGCGCGCAACCCGCGTCACCTCCGAGGCGAACGTGCTGAGCTGATCGACCATCGTATTGACGACTTTCGCCATCCGCAGGAATTCCCCGGTCAGCGGCCGCCCATCGATCTCCAGCGCCATCGTCTGCGACAGGTCGCCCTTCGCCACGGCGCCGATCACGCGCGCCACCTCGGTGGTCGGTTGCACCATGTCGTTGACCAGCGTGTTCAGCGCGTCAATCGACTGCGCCCAGGCGCCGGTGGCGCCGGCCAGCGACGCGCGCTGCCGCACGTGGCCAGCCTTGCCGACGACGGTACTGATGCGGTGGAGCTCGGCGATCAATTTTTCGTTCTGCTCGATGACGTCGTTGACCGTGTCGTAGACCTTCCCCGCGAGCCCGGTCCGATCGACTGGCAGGCGCGCGGAAAAGTCGCCGCGCTTGTACCGCGTCAGGACGTGGAGAAGCTGCTTCGCGTCAACTCGATCGGCGGAAGCGGCGGCAGTAGCCATGGGTGCCCCTGTGGATTGAGCCGGTGTTTGCAGCCATTCACACCTCCGCGGCTGGCGATGGCTGAGCGGCCGCGTACGACGGCACGATGGACGGCGGTTGCTGAGCCGGCCTCTTGGTCCGCGCCGCGACCGCAACCTCCGCAGCGGTTTGGATCAGCGCTGCCGCGCTCAGCGGCTTCGGCAAGCATCTCTGGTAGCCAGCGGAGAGGGCCATCGAGATGTCGTCGGGCGTCACGCAGGCGGTGAGCGCGATAGCCGGTATCGAATGGCAGGACCCTTGCCGCAGCCGCCGCATCATCTCGTAACCGTCGATCACCGGCATCGCGATGTCGCTGACGACCAGATCGAACTGGCCGCGGGCGGCAAGCCCGAGGGCCTCCTCCGCCGAAGCGGCTTCCGTGACCTTCGCGCCTTTTTGCCCCAGGACGGCTGCGGCAATCTGACGCGCGTCGAGCTCGTTGTCGACGACCAGCACGGCGAGGCCGTCCAGACGCGGCAGCTCCCCCCAGGGCACTTCGTATTCCGCTTCCTGCCGCGGCGCCGGCAGCGGCAGCTCGACCGGCTCCTCGTAGGCGCGGATCGGCAGGGTCACCGTGAAGGTGGCGCCGTGGTTCTCGCCTTCGCTTTCCGCCTGGACTGTGCCGCCGTGGAGCTCGACGAGGTGGCGCACGATCGCCATCCCGATTCCGAGGCCGCCGTGAGTGCGGGTGACGGTGCTGTCGGCCTGCGAGAACCGGTCGAAGATGTGAGGGAGAAAGGCCGGCGCGATCCCGCGGCCGTTGTCGGACACCACGATCCGAAGGTCGGGGTTGTGATGCTCCAACCGCACGGCGACCCGGCCGTCACGGGGCGTGAACTTGATCGCGTTCGACAGGAGGTTCCAGACGATTTGCTGCAGCCGATCGCGATCGCCGCACGTTTCGAGCACGGCCGGAAGGTCGGTCGTGATCGTGATCCGCTTGGCCTCGGCAGCAGGCCGCAGGGTATCGAGCGCTGCGTCGATGATCGCGCGGATGTCGACGCCCGACATCTTCAGCGTCATCTTGCCGTTGACGATCCGCGACACGTCGAGGATGTCTTCGATCAGCTGCTTCTGGGCGAGGGCGTTGTTCTTGATGACGGTGACGGCGCGTTGCAGGCGATCGGGTTCGAGTTGACCGGTCTCGAGCAACTGTGCCCAGCCGAGCATCGCGTTGAGCGGCGTGCGCAGCTCGTGCGACAACGTGGCGAGGAATTCATCCTTCATGCGGTTGACGCGTTCGGCCTCGCGCCGCGCGCCCTGTTCGCGGCGCAGCAGTTCCGCGCGCTCGGCTTCTGCGCGCCGGCGCTGGGCCATGCCCGCCCGCAACCGCCGGTTCGCCTGCGCGAGCTGGTCCGTCCGCTCGCGGACCCGCTGCTCGAGCGCGTCGTGCCCACGGCGAAGATCTTCGGCTTGCCGCTTGAGCGCCCGCGACCGCCGATAGAGGTCGACGAAGACGTTGACTTTGGAGATGAGCACGTCGGCCGGCACCGGCTTGAAAATGTAGTCGACGGCGCCGGCCGCATATCCCTTGAATGCGGCGGACGCGCTCCTGGAGTTGGCGGTAATGAAGATGATCGGCGTGTCCTGATTGGCCTGCCGGCCGCGCATCAGCTCGGCCACGCCGTAGCCATCGAGGTCTGGCATCGCCACGTCGAGGAGCATCAGCGCGACTTCCTCCTGGAGGAGAATCTTCAGCGCCGCGCGGCCGGAATCGGCCTGCAGGATGCGATGACCGAGGGGCGCCAGGACCGTCTCCAGCGCGAGGAGGTTGTCGCGATGGTCGTCGACGATCAGGATCTGCACGGGTTGCTGCGCGTTCATACGTCCTCGGTCAGCAGGTGGTCAGTCACGTCGGCGCCCTTGAACCGCTTCGCGCCCATCGATCGGGCACGGAAGCCAACCTGGTCCCCGCGGCTTGCCCGAACGCCCAACTGCGCGTCCTCGATGAGGTCAGCCATATCGGGTTACCGCGCCGCCGCGGCTCCGCGGCGCGACATGTGCCGGCCGTCAGGGCAGAAAACGCCTGATCCGACAGAGCACGTTCGCATCGATCGTTTGAGAGGGCTGAGGCCGAACCATGCAGGCGCCATGCCGCATGCGTGAGCGCCGGGCATTTTGGAGCGGCGCGAACGGCGATCGGCAGGCGGGAGACTCCGGCCATCGCGGTGCGACCGACGCGAGAGGTTACACAGCGGCGTGTCCGGTGTATCGGATCCGTCCTGTCATCCGTGAGTGCTCAAGCATCGCGAAGTTCGCGGAACGCATCGGACAAGCCGGCCCGAGCCAGGTCACGCGGAGCGACGCGGGCGGGGCTCCGGCAGGTCCCCAAGAACCCACATACGGCCGCATTCGAGGGCGACGCCGAGGCGCCCACGGGAGATCGGGCGGCGATCTGGCTCGCGGGAAGCGCGCGACGACGCGGCGGCCACACCCGAATGTCCGCAAGGGCGGCTCATATTTCGCGTGCGTCCGGCTCGCGGTATTCACGTTGCACGGCAGTACGCTCCGTAACCAGGTCACTGACGAATACGAACACCGGCTGTGGCTGCTGACATACGACGCGCGAGCGGCGCCAGCTTGATTGACGTTCTCGACCGCGTTCTCGACAAGGGTATCGTCGTCGACGCGGATATGCGCGTCACGCTCGCTGGTATCGACCTGACCTCAGTCGACGGTCGCTTTCTCGTTGCCTCCTTTGACACACATCTGGCACAAGCTGCCGCTGGGCGCTCGGGGCGGTTTGCGCGCCCGAACGACGCCGCAAATACACGGGAGAGGAGAAGCCGGCGTCCCGCGGCGACTGAGGGTCGGTGATCATCCCCGGCGCGATAGGTAAATCGAGCCGGTCAACCGTCGGATGCGGGCTCTGCACGTTCACGGTGCCGGAGCGCCATCCGCGCGGCGATGACGGAGGACAAGACACCAGGGAGGGATGCGGGCCGCGAGCATTCGATAGCGTGAAACGGCGCGCTGACAGCTCGTCGGCGCATGATGTCTTGCGCCATCGGACTGACTTGGTGACGCGAGGGTTTACACAACAGTCCGCTTTCTGTATCGGATCGTTGCGCGCCAGTACGTGAACGGTCAAGCACACGGACGACCGTGATCAAGCGCCTCGATGCTGCGACGAGCGCCCCCGGCGCCACGCAATCCTGGCTCACGTACACGTGCGAAGACGGTACGTCGACACGATCTGCCCGCATTGGCGAGCTCACATTTTCTGATGCATGCCGTTGACGGTATCCGCGTTGCAAAGGCGGCACGCACAACACGAATCACGCATCCCAAGTTTGGTATCTCCAGGCTACGGTGAGCTCGAACGGAGGAGCGTAGACAAATGGATGTGAAATGCCAGTCCAGGACCCGTCGGGTGCCGGTTGTCCTGGTGGCCGCAATTGCAGTATTCAACGCCTTCGCAGCGCCGATCGCGTCACAGCCGCAGGACGGTAATCAGTTCGCGGGCCCTGTTTGTTCTGTGCCGCCGGCTCCGGATGCCGACAGCTGGCCGGTCGCCGGCCCCGACGCGCTCGGCTCGATCACGGCGGGTACTTCGCTCTCGTTCTCGATTGCGGCGCTGCTCGCCAACGACAGTGGCACGTCGTTGACCGTGCAGAGCATCACCCCGCACAGCTACGGCCGCGGCACGATCGCCGGCGCCGGCCCCTTCACCTACACCTCGGCGGCGCGCTTCGTCGGCACGGACAGCTTCGCCTATCAAATCAGCGACGCCGCCGGTCGGACGACGGTTGGCGTCGTCACAGTGAAGGTCCTGGCCGACACGGTGGCGCCCGCCGTGACGATGACGTCGCCGCTCGCGGACGATACCGTCAAGGGCGTCGTCACGCTGCGCGCGAACGCCACCGACAACGTCGGCATCGTCGGCGTCACGTTCTTCGATGGCGCGACGCCGATCGGCGCCGAGGTCCGCGCGGCGCCTTTCCAGACGGCCTGGAGTACCGGACTCCTCCCCGACGGCCCGCACACGCTCACCGCGGTCGCGCGCGATCCCGCGCGCAACACGACGACCTCGGCTGCGGTTGTCGTCAACGTGTCGAACGCGCCGACTGTCGACGCGCCGAACGTCATCGAGCTGTCGCACACCGCCCGGTGACAGCCTCCGGAACGCCGTCGAGCGATCACACACAACCGGTCCGCGCGCGATAGCGCGGCGCCGTAGTGCGGGCTTGCCCTTCCGTCGCTTGAAATTCAAGAAACGTGCTCTGAGGAGAAGAACGGTCCATGAGTTACATCTACTTGCCCTGGAACGCCTCGAACGCCCGCCGGAGGGCCGCCGAAGCTGCAAGGAAGAATCGCCAGGAGATCGTCAGAGCGTTGTCGTGGGGCCGCGTCTCTCGACGTGAACTGCTCAAGATGGGGCTGTTCACGGGCGCCGGCATGCTCGCGCCGTTCGGCGGCCTGAACCCGTTCGTCGGTACTGCTGGCGCGGCGGTCCCGACCGGAGCGCCGCGCAGTCCGCTTTTCGGCTGCAAGCCGTTCACGCAGCCGATGCCGCGCTTCGACGTGCTGGCGCGCAATGCCGTCTCCTGCCTCAACCCCGAGCCGCTGGCGGAAGCCAATCAGACGATGCAGGCCTGCGACTCGAAGCTTGGCGGAGGATTTGGTCCGATCGAGGGCCGGCCGCCTGGACGTGTGTGGGCGCACCAGCGGTTCGACGAGTTTCCGCCGGCGGTCGGGGTCGAAGCGTGGCAGGCGCCGGCGACGACCAACTACAGTTACAACCCGGAGGTGCCCACACACCTGAATTCCGGGATTGATCCGGCGCGCGGCCTGCCGCTGCGATTCCACACCGGCATGCCGACGCAGAACCCGAATTCGGTCTGGACCTTCAACGGCACGATTCCACCGAAGCTCGTTCAGGCGCGGTACGGCGAGCCGTTGCTCTTCCGCCATCATAATTCGCTGCCCTACGACGTGACGGCCAACGGCGGCTTCGGCCGCCACACCATTTCGACGCACGAGCACAACGGACATCACGGCGCGGAGAACGACGGCTTCACCGGCGCCTTTTTCTTCCCCGGCCAGTTTTACGACTATCACTGGCCGATCGTGCTCGCCGGCCACTTCACCATGAACGCGGCGGCGACCGACCGCATGGCGAGCACGCCGGACGGCAGCGGCAATCTCATCAGGGTTCCCGGCGACTGGCACGAGACGATGAGCACGCACTGGTTCCACGACCACATGTTCAGCTTCACGTCGCAGAACGTATACAAGGGCAACGCCGCGATGTTCAACCTCTACAGCGGCCTCGACCGCGGCAACGAAGAGATCGAGGACGGCGTGAACCTGCGCCTGCCGAGCGGCACGGCCAAGGACTGGGGCAACCTCGATTACGACGTCAATCTGATGCTCGCCGACAAGGCGTTCGACCGCGACGGGCAGCTGTTCTTCGACATCTTCAACTTCGACGGGTTCGTCGGCGACGTGATGACGGTAAACCTCGCCTACAACCCGTACTTCGAAGTGGAGCGGCGGAAATACCGCTTCCGCATCCTCAACGCCAGCGTCTCGCGGTTCTTCAAGATCGCGCTCGCCGATGCATCCGGCGCGGCGCAGCCAATCATCCAGATCGGCAACGACGGCAATCTGCTGCCGCACCCGGTGACGCTGCTCGCGCTCGACGAGATAGGCATCGCGGAGCGCTACGACATCGTCATCGACTTCTCGAACTACTCGATCGGCGACAGGCTCCATCTGGTGAACTTGTGCGAGCACGACGACGGCAAGGGGCCAAAGGACAACCTCAGCATGGCGGAGGCGCTCTCCGGCGCGTCGGAGGATCCCTGCGTCGGACGGTTCCTCGAATTCCGGATCGTGCGCGATCCTGCGAAGCCCGACGTGAGCCGGGTGCCGGACACGATGATCCCGAACCCCGACCTCTCGCAGATTCCCGTCGCGCAGGAGCGGACCTTCGTATTCGGCCGCGGCGCGAAGCAGCCGAGCGATAACCCGGTCACCTCGTTCATCGGTCCGTGGGGCATCGCGACCGACGGTGGGACGATGCTCGCGGCCGACTACAAGCGCGTGTCGGCGGCGCCGAAATTCGGCACCCGCGAGGTGTGGCACCTGGTCAACTCCGGCGGCGGATGGGATCACCCGATTCACATCCACTTCGAAGAGGGCCAGTTGCTCGCGCGCAACGGCGATCCGGCGAAAGTGCCGGCGTGGGAAAGGGGCAGGAAGGACGTCTACCGGCTGCGGCCCGACGGCAGCGTCACGCTCACCATGCAGTTCCGCGACTGGGGCGGCATGTTCATGGAACACTGCCACAACACGGTGCACGAGGACAACGCGATGCTGCTGCGCTGGGAAATCAACGGCGGCAGCGAACCGTTCCTCAGACGGCTGCCCACGCCGGTGTGCACACCGCAAGGCGTCACGTTCGAGAATCAGGACGACACGGAGTGACCGTGCGACAAGAGAAAACGTTGACCGCGAGGAGCAGGTGCACGACGGGACAGAAGCTGCTGCGGGCTGCAGCGACGGTGTGGGCGATGGCGGCGTTCGCGCTCAGCCCGGTCGCGTCCGGCGCGCAGCACGATCGGTGGGGAGCCGACTACTTCTCCAACGCGACGCTGACGACGCAGGATGGCATCCAGGTCCGTTTCTACGACGATCTGATCAAGGGAAAGATCGTCGGCATCAACCTGATGTACACGACGTGCCAGTACGCATGTCCGCTCGAAACCGCGCGACTCGCGCAGGTGCAGCGGCTGCTCGGCGATCGCATGGGGCGCGACATCTTCTTCTACTCGATCACCATCGATCCCGGGCACGATACGCCGCCGGTGCTCAAGGACTACGCGGAGAAATACCGCGCCGGCCCCGGCTGGCTGTTCCTGACCGGCAGTGCGGCCGATATCGAGGCGATCAGCCGGAAGCTCGGCCTCTACTCCGAACCGGATCCGAACGATCCTGACGGCCACACGCCGAGCCTACTGGTCGGCAACGAACGCACCGGGCAGTGGATGCGCAACTCCGCCCTCGATAACCCGAAGTTCCTGGCGAGGACGATCGGCGAATGGCTCAACAGCTGGCAGACGGCAACGAAGGAGCTGAAATCGTTTGCGGAAGCGCCGGTCATGACATTCGATCAGGGGCAATACACGTTCAGGAATCACTGCGCGGCGTGCCACACGATTGGCCACGGCGACGCCATCGGCCCGGACCTGAAAGGCGTGACCGCTGCCCGCGACCGCCGCTGGCTCGCCCGTTTCATCGTCGAGCCGGAGAAGGTGTTCGCAGAGGGTGATCCAATCGCTCACGCGCTCCTCGCCAAGTACCAATTCGTGCGCATGCCGAGCCTGTCGCTCACCGATGCCGACGCGGACCGGCTGATCGACTACATCACAAGGCGGAGCGCCGACGTCGCGCCATCCAGCGCAGCAGAGCCGGCGCACGCGGCGGAGGCGGCGAGCGTCGCGACGCCATCCACCTCCGCCGCTGCCGGCTTGAAGCCGATCGTCGAGGCGTACCTGCGGATTCAGCAGGCCTTGAGCGCCGACAGTCTCGAAGGCGTCACGGAGCACGCGCGAACGATCGCGACCGAAGCGGCGAAGATCGGCTCGCCCGCCGGCTCCATCCGGGCCGCAGTCAACCCGTTCGCGCAAGCGGCCGAGTTGACGACAGCACGCGAGGCGTTCGGCTCGCTCAGCGACGCCGTCATCCGCGCTGCGAGCGGCCAGAAGGCCAGCCTCGGCGACGACGTCCAGGTGGCGTACTGCCCGATGATGCGCAAGTACTGGCTTCAGAAGGGCGGCAAGATCCGGAACCCGTTCTACGGCCAGGCGATGCTCGATTGCGGGCGCGTGGTCGACGAGCTGCCGCCCGTTCCGAAATAACCTCATCGCCGATCATCACGACGCAAGGGCAAGATGTCGCCGCCGGTGAGGCCTCGGGCGTCGCCGCCGCGGTCACGACGCGCCGGGCCGTGGACGGTGCCAGTCGCCCCCACCGTGCGAAGGGTCGACGCTGGACCGGTGGCCGCGGCCAAGATCGTTCATAGCGCCATCGGCGCGCGTGGCGGTGTTCGCGCTCCAAGTGAAGTTTACGTGATCGACGACGTTGAGATCGGGATGCGCGCCGTCAACACCGGCATCGATCACGTACACGTTCACATTGGGGCGGCCGTCGCGATACCGTTCACACCGACAAGCGTGCGGCCAACGAGCGCGCACACAGTTAACCCCACGAAGCCGGCCGCCACAACGAGTACCGTTCGGATTGTCATGGGCCTAGCAACCCGAGTAGCCGGAACGACGCCTGCACTGACCTCACCCGATCGATCCTGACCGTACAGGTCGTGCCCGAGACCGCGTCGCAGCCGCTCCATCCGTTGAACCCCGAGAGCGGGGACGGCGTTGCCTCGAGGGTCACCGTAGTACCGAACGAGTACGATTCAGAGCAGTCCGAACCACAGTTGATCCCGGCGGGAGTGGAGGTCACGGTGCCTCCCCCAAGCCCTGACTTGGTGACCGTAAGCGCGAAGTTCTGCAGGTTGAACGTGGCCGCCACGGACCTCACCGCGCTCATGGTCACGGTGCACGTCGAGGCGGAAACAGTGTCACACCCCGTCCAGCCGAGGAAGGTTGAGCCCAGGGCCGGAGAAGCAGTCAGCGTCACTGCCGTACCTCTCGCGTAGGACTCCGAGCAGTCCGCGCCGCAGTTGATTCCGGCCGGACTGGACGTCACGGTGCCAGCGCCCCCTCCCGCCTTGGTGACGGTGAGTGCGAACGTCTGCTCGAAGCTGGCATTCGCGTCCCTGCCAGATGTCCTCGATTCCCGGGATCTGCGCGAGGCGTGAATAAGCATTCCTTGGGTAAGGTGTCGTCTTCGATCCTGCGGGCGTCATCGACCGAACAGTGTCGTCGATCTGCCCGAGGCCTTTTCGAGGTCCATTGTTCACCACGGCGACCTGGGGCCGGATCGCGTTGAGCAGAGCCGGCGATCCCGCGCCATCGAAGGATCCGAGGCGACCCGACTGGAGACACGATCAACGTGGCGGCTCCGCCTTCCACGTCTATCCAATAGATCTCCAGATTTTGCGATTGCGCGTGGAGAGGCCCCGACGAAACAACGAGCAACGCCAAAACCAGGAACTGTTTCATAACCGCCTCTTCGTCTTCAGCGCCGCCAATTTCAGCTCCACTTGAGCCGCCTGCAGCGAATTCTGCCACGGGAAACCGCCGCGCAACGCGACATTGAAGTAGTGTTACGACTTTGATCTCGACTGAAAGGCCCGTGATGTCTACACATCCCTCGGCGACACGACTCCAGCGACGCGACTTCCTCAAGGCCGCCGCAGCCGGCCTCACCGGTGCCGTGCCGGGGCAACTCGCCGGCCTGCGTTCGGCGACGCCGGCGGACACTCAGGGCCTCATCGGCGACGGCCGGAGACGACGCATTCTGCTGCGCGGCGGCGCGGTGCTCAGCCTCGACGCGAGGGTCCGCGACTTCGAGAAAGCGGACGTCCTGATCGATGGGACGAAGATCGCTGCGATTGGGCCCAACATCGGCGCCAACGTTGCCGCCAATGCGGAGGTCATCGACTGCGCAGGCACGATCGTCATGCCCGGCTTCATTACGACCCACCATCACCAGTACGAGACGCTCCAGCGAAGCCTGATCCCGGATGGTCTGCTTGCCGGTAGCTGGCCGCAGGAAAGCTACGGATCGGTGGTCCAGAACATCTGGACGGCCGGTCGGATCGCGGATCCAGCGAACCCCGCTGACTTCATCTGGGATTTGGGCCGAGTCCCGTACGATCCGGAGGACTTGTACATCTCCGAGCTCGTGGCCTGCCTGAGCGAAATCAGCGAAGGCGTCACGATGGGGACTGATACCTCTCAGGCGTCGCACACCCCGGAGCACACCGACGCCATGATTCAGGGACTTCTCGACTCGGGGCGCCGAATGGTTTACGACTACAGCCCGGGGATCAACCGGAGTGCGGACGGATTTCGGTACGAGTTTCCGGGCGCCGTCGGCGACACGACCAAGGGGATCGGTCGCATCGCCAAAAAGTACTTCAGCTCACGCGACCAACTCGTAACGCTCGGCTGCGGTGCCGGCCCGACGGAAGCGTTCCCGGGCGCTGGCTACACGGGGTGGCAACTGGGTCGCGCGTTCGGGGCCCTCATCAACAACCACAACGTCGGTGGTTCGACCGTGGTCATCAATGCGGCCGCCGACCCGAGGAACCTCGCCGACTGGTCCGACGTCACGTTCATCCACTGCACGCGGTGGCAAGACAATCCGCGCGCGCAGATCGGTTACGACGGAACGGCGTACCCGAACAGCAGCAAGTCGAAGGCGTGGGAGATCTGGCGCGATAGAGGGGCTCATGTCTCGATTGCCGTCCTCATCGAGATGCAAATGCGCCACGGGATGCCTCCTCTTCAGGATGCGCTCAATCACGGCATCCTGCCGAGCCTCAGCCCCGACGTCGACACGAACATGACGACCGATCCCTTCTCGCTGATGCGCGGCGCCTTCTGCCTCCAGCGCGCGCTCGCCAATGACCTCGCCTTTCCAATCAGCAACCCAGGCAGTCTGCCCATGCCCCAACTCCTCACGTCCCGACAGGTGATCGAGATGATCACCATCGCCGGAGCGGCGGCCAATCGCGTCCTGGACAAGGTGGGCACGCTGGTCCCGGGCAAAGAGGCCGACATCGTCGTGCTCGATGCGCGCAACATCAACATCTGGCCGATGAACAACGTCCCTGGCACGATCGTGACGATGATGAACCCGAGGCACGTGCGGGACGTGCTGATTGCCGGGAAAATTGTGTTCTTGAAGGGCAAGCTCGTGGGCTGGAACGTCGAGCGTCTGTTGGCGCGGCTCGAGCGCGCGCGCGACCGAGTGTTGTCGCGGATTAACGGCCGTGCGAAGGTGGGTACTCTTCCAGCCGGCAACAACAGTTTCAGCAATCCCTATCGGCCGAATCTGCTTGGTTCCTGCTGTTATAAGGGGCAGAACACCGGG
>Ga0111538_10007259_pt1 | contig 14959 bp, 8 predicted proteins | sample SoiMethybrSBSTD1_FD_79669 | JGI IMG/M metagenome (GOLD analysis project Ga0111538, IMG submission 79669) | Bulk soil microbial communities from a Populus tree surrounding site in Tennessee, USA - Soil MetaG P. TD hybrid SBSTD1 (version 2)... | ecosystem: Environmental > Terrestrial > Soil > Tree... | reverse complement strand
TGACGAAGAGCCCGACGCCGAACGACCGGCCGAAGAGCGCTTCGGTCTGCCGCGCGGTGTCGCGGAGTGCGGCCGCGTGGCTCCAGCCGTGGCGCAGCTCGAAGGCGAGCGCCGAGTGCGAGGCGAGCGCCAGCCAGCCGAGCGTGAACGCGGCGCGGCCGCTCGCGTCGCCGCGCGGGTTCGATGAGCGCGTTCGGGCCCACTCGGACGCTGCCCAGGCGACCAGGCTGATCCAGGCTGTGGCGCGAAGCGGGAGCTCGGCGAGCGGCATCGCGAGAGGTTCGGGGTTCGACTCAGGCGCGTGGCGTGTACGCGATCCGCGCGACGTCGATGCGGCCGGCGCGCACGTCGAGGAACGGCTTTCCGCCGCGGACGCCGACGGTGCCGTAGCCGCTGGCCGTCGCGAGGAAGCTCCGGAAATCACCGCCGACGCGCGGCTCGAGGTGAAGCACCTTGTCGACCGCGTCGTAGCGCGCCCCGCTCAGGCCCTGCAGGAGCGCGTAGGACGCCATTGCGCGCGCGTACCAGTGGCCGCACTCGTACTCGTCGAACGGGTCGCGGACGCGGCCGTCGTAGCGGTCGCGGCAGGCGCGCACGATCTCGAGGCCCTCCGCGACCTGGCCGAGCAGCATCAGGTGCGAGGCCACCTGGTACTCGATGCCGGTCCACACCTCGTTCGAGTAGACGAACGGCAGCGTGGGCGCGCCGCCGCGCGGCCAGGTGCAGAGCAGCAGGCCGCTTTCGTCGCCGCACGCGTAGGTGGGCCGCTGCGGGTTCGCGTGCTCGCGCAGGTCGCGCTTGAAGTTGTGGCGGTGGACGGCCGCGAGGTGCGAGCGCAGCTTCGCGGCGTCGAGGAAGTCCGAGACGCCGCTGACCGCGGCGAGCCACGCGCCGAGGACACCGTCCGAGAGGCAGCCTTCGCCGTACTGGTACTTCGGCCCTTCCTGCTCGAACAGCAGCGTCGCCTCGGGCGAGTACGTCCCGACCATGCTCTTCGTCTCGAGCGGGTTCTTCGCGCGCAGGTTCTTCCACTCGACCTTCTGCACGAAGTACTCGCCGTTCCACAGCCCGCTCTCCAGCTCTTTGCGGCCCTTCTCGAGCAGCTCCGCGTAGAGCGGCACGGGCGCTCCGAGCGCCTCGCCCATCAGCGTCGCCGCGCGCAGCGCCGCCAGGTAGAAGCTGGTGCACATGCCGTCCGCGCCCCAGAACTCGATGTCGTAGGTGTTGTGGTGCGGCTCCTCGATCACGCCGCGGTGGCGCGGGTCCCAGGTCTCGATGCCGTAGTCGAGGCTGGCACGCACGCGCGGCCAGAGCTTTTTGAGCCAGCCTTCGTCGCCCGAGATCCGCCACTCGCGGTAGACCTTGAGCACGCCGCCGAGCTGCCCGTCGGCCGCGGCGTGGAAGGTGTGCGCCGTGGGACGGATCGGCAGCGCGGCCCGGAACGCCTGGTGGCCGCGCGCGTCCTGCGACACGTTGAACTCGGTCTCGCGCAGGCCGCGCTCGAGCGCCGGGAAGAGGTGGGGCAGCGCCTGCGCGTAGTTCCAGACGTGGGTGCAGCTCCCGTGGCAGCAGCCTTTGTTGTCGTTGCAGCCTTCCCAGGCCCAGAGCCGCCCGTCGGCCTGGCGGAGCACCGTGGGCGACTTGAGGATCGCGAGGTTGGCCGTGACCGCCTCGATCACCTCGGGCGGCAGCGAGCTGTCGTAGAAGGACTCGCTGAAGCGGGCCGACCGCTCGCGCAGCCCCTTGTACTCCGCGCTCCAGTGCGCGGCGACCTCCTCGATCGCCTTGAAGCGCTCGGCGTACCACGGCTTGTAGCTCTGCGGCACGGCTCCGGACGCGGGCTCCGGGTCCTCGCCCGCGCGCAGCTGGCTCGAGCCGACGAACCACGAGAGCCGGAGCGTGAGGCGCTTGCGCTCGCCGGGAGCGAGCGTGAAGGGCACGAACAGGCTGGCTCCTGGAGCAGGGTTGCCTTCGGCGGGAGCCTGGCGCTCGTAGCACGCGCCGGTCTCGACGTCGCGCCACGCGAGCGTCAACGGGTCGAACCAGTCGCCGCGGAACCACGCGGCGTTGACCTTAGCGGCCGGGTCGTCGACCTGTGCGCAGAAGCTGGCTTCGTCCCACGGCTCGTTGGGCGCTCCCGAGCCCCAGAGGACGAAGCCGCCTGGGACCGCGCGCACGGAGTGCTTGCCCTTCGAGCTCGCGAGGAAGTTCCGCGCGTTCCAGGAGAAGACCGCCTCGACCGGAGCGCTCGACGTGTTGTGGAACGCGTACTCGATGCCGGCGACCGGAAGCGACGCGCCGTCGGCGTCGCCCGGCTCGAACGGGCTCCAGCCGGTGAGCTCGACCGCGAGCGGAACGCGAGGATCCTCGAGGCCGACGGTGCCGAACGGGAAGCGCGCGAGGAACGTCGCCGAGCGGAAGCGCGGCAGCCCGTAGGAGGACCCGCCCAGGCCGTTGGCGGCGTCGGGCCGGCCGTAGAGCTTCCACGCCGGGACCGGGCCCTCGAGCACGCGAGCCGGCGCGCCCTTCACCCACAGCGCGGCGAAGAGCAGCGGTTCGTTGAAGACCTCGGGGCGGTGGCGCAGCGACACGTGCGACAGCGCGCCTATGCCTTCGAGGCAGACCATGCCGGCGCCCATGCCGCCGAGCGGAAACGCGATACGGCTCAAGTGCTCGCCGGTGTAGGGGCCGTTGTATGGGCGAGAGGCGACTTTGATATGGGAAGCCGCCTGCGAGGAGCCGTCGGGCGCAGCGGGCTCGCCCGGCGCGGCTCCGGTCGCCCCGATCGCCCCGACCGCGGCCGCCGACGTCTTGAGGAAGGAGCGCCGGCCGCGCTTCTTTCCGTTCGAGCTCCCCATTCGTCCCTCCCGCCCGTGCGGACCACGGATTCTGTCACCGAAACGTCTCGCCCCTCATCCGCATGTACCAGTAGATGCGGTCGTGTCGTGCCGTCCGGACGCGATTGCGGGGGCTTGGATGCTGCGAGTAGACTCACGGCCGACATCTCCACGGCGTCGGCCCTCCATGCCCGAACCCCTCCGTAGCGAGCCGTTCGAGGCGCTGCTTCTCAGGCTCGGCCCGGACCGCGAAGCCGCGGGCGAGCGCTACCTGCAGCTGCGCCAGAGGCTCGTCGCGGTGTTCGAGTACCGCCGCTGCCCCCTCCCCGAAGAGCTCGCCGACGAGACGCTCGACCGCGTCGCCCGGCGCCTGCAAGAAATGGGAAGCGAGTTCGTCGGCAGCGACCCGGCCCGCTACGTCTTCGGCGTCGCCTGGAACGTCGCGCGCGAATCCTTCCGCCGCCCCACCGGCGCGCCGCTCCCCGACGGATGGGAGGGCCGCCTCGTCGCGCGCCCCGCCGCCGACGATGAGGGCGTGGAGGAGAGCTGCCTCGAGCACTGCCTGGAACGGCTCTCCCCCGCCGACAAACAGCTGGTCCTCGACTATCACCAGGGCGAACGCAGCGCCCGCATCCGCGGCCGCTCGGGTCTCGCGCGCGATCTCGGCCTGACCCCGAACGCGCTCCGCCTGAAGATCCACCGGCTCACGTCGCGGCTGAGGGAGTGCGTCCTCGGATGCGTGGAGCAGGGCGGGCTCGTCGCCGCTCGGGCGCACTCGTGAGGACCCGTGGCTGACCCGGATCCGAACCCGCGCCTGACGCCGGAGCTCGAGGCGACCCTCCGTCGCTTCGTGCTCGGCGGCCTCGACGAGGCGGCGCGCGCGGCGCTCGAGGAGCAGCTCGTCACAGATCCGGATGTGTTCGAGGCCCTGGGCGTCGTCGAGGACGAGCTGATCGAGGAGTACCTGGACGGCACGAGCTCGAGTCCGGACCGTGCCGCTTTCGAGCAGCACTTCGTGAGCTCGCCCCTGCGTCTGGCTCGGCTTCGCCTCGCAAAGTCCCTTCGCAGGCACGCGTCTCATGGAATGTCGGCCGAGCCGGCTCGATTGCAGGCAAAGCAACCCTCCTCGCGGTGGCAACCGACCTGGCTGGCGCTCGCCGCCGGTTTGATCCTGTCGTTGGCCGGAAACTTGTGGCTCGTTTCACGACTCCAACCGCAGCAAGCACCCAGCCTTTCGGCTCCATCCGCGGCCGCACATCCAACCGACGTGGCTCCTACCGTGGCTCCGTCGTTGGCCCGAGCTGCGGTGGAAACACCCACGATGCAGGCTGCGGAACAGCTTCAGCGTGAGCGCGAGGAACGCTCGAAGGCCGAGGCACGCGTGGCAGCTCTCGAAGAGGCCCTTCGACGCACGCGCTCCAGCGTCTCCTTCGTTCTTGCTGCCGGAGCGCTCCGGGCAGCGGGTTCCGCCCAGCGCATCGTCGTACCCAGCGACGCCCTGCTCGTGCGCCTGCGGCTGGAGCTGCCCGGCAACGACTACCCGTCCTATCGGGCCATTCTCCTGAATGACGCGGGAGAGGAGCTCTGGTCGGGCTCGAAGCTGAAGGCCGAGACGGAGTCCGGTCGCATTCTTGTCGATCTCGCGCTCACCCCGGACCGGCTGCCGCGAGGCGACTACCAGGTCAAGCTGAGCGGCCTCACCGCGGCTGGCGATGCCGAAGCCGTCGGATCGTATTCGTTCCGGGTCAGCCGGCCATGACGTTCCCGCCATCACGCCACGTTCGCACGGAGAAACTGGCCGCCCGGTTCCGTCATTAGTAGGGCTGCGTTCTCACAGAGAGGGCGCCTGGGCCTAGCAGCAGAGGAGACGGACATGGCTAGTGAAGATGCCGCCTGGACGGTCCTGGTCTACATGGCGGGCGACAACAACCTGACCGAGGACATGGTGTGGGGCCTCCAGGAGCTCAAGAAAACGGCCGCGCGCCTGAAAGCTGAAACGGCCCTCGAACCGAAAGAGCGTATTAACGTCTTCGCCCACTTCGACCCCCGTGACTCCCGCAGCCGCCGCTACGACTTCGTGCCTAGCGTCAGAAGCCTGGAGGCAGCGAAGCTCGAGACAACTGAGGAGTCGGGTGTCGGTCAGCAGGAGGCGGCGGAACTCGAGGCCGGAGTCGCCAACGACGATGGGAACCTGGCGGACTACCAGGCGCAGATCCACACCCGCAAAGCGGTCCCGAGTCCGCCGGCACGACAAGAAAGCAAGCAGCAGCCCGTAGGGAAGCGCGCGGAAGCGACTGCCGATCCTTCTGCCTCGAATCCGCTCGCCGCCTTCGTGAGCGCTCAGGTCAGACGCCTTCCACCTGCAAAGCACTACTTCGTGATCCTCTCCGGTCACGGCAGCGGCGCGGTGGGCGACTTCCTGATCGATTCAGATCCGGTAACGTCGCTCAGCATTCCAAAGCTGGCCAAGATACTGAAGGCTGCGCGCACGAAGTATAAGGAGGACACGGAGCAGGACAAGCGAATCGACATACTCGGAATGGACAGTTGCCTCATGAGCAACGCCGAGGTGTGCTGCGAGGTTTCCGACGACGCAGACTTCCTCGTGGCCTCTGAAGGGTGGGTCGCGAACGCCGGCTGGCCCTACCACCGCGTTCTCGAGGCGTGTCGCAAGGATGATGGAAGCGCCGACACAGACCCGCGCTCCGTGGCCGAAAACGTCGCCAAGAACTACTCCAAGTTCTACCGAGACTACGAAATCAGCGAAATGTCCACGGACATCGCCGTCTGCAACCTCACGGCCTTTCGCGTCGCCGAGCCGGGTACCCTCATGGGTTACCTGCGAGAGCTTTCCTCCGCATTGGGCGAAGCATTCGACACCGTGTTCTTCAGCCAGGAGCTTTCTCGGATCCGGATGAACTCCGACGCCGCTCACACGTTCCTCGCCGAGGTAAGCCAGGTGATCGGCGTCCCGCTTGTTTCGCGGGCCTCGAGCGCGGACGCTCGGGCAACGATAGCGAAGGCGTTGAGGAAGAGAAGGCTCACCGATTCGCAGTGGAGAGCGCTACGCGACCTGATGCGATCGCGCAAGCCGCGTCGAAAGGCAGATGAAGTACCGGATGACGACGACCTGGAAAAACAGCTGCCGAAGGCGAGGGCGAAGGCCCTGCCCGAGGTCCTTCGAATCTTCGACAGACCGCATTCGCCGAGCGCGGCCCTCGCGGCGGCCCGTGTCAGGCGCGAATTCGATCCGCGCGTGGTGAGAGAACTCGAACGGATCGAGAAATCAGAAGCCAACTCGATCAAGGGCCCAGAGCCGAGCAAGCAGCTCGACGCGATGCGGGAGCGAGCGCGCCTTCAGAAGCTGCATCAAGTGCTGTCGGCGACCGACCTGGTCGACCTGCAAAAGTTCGTACGGCCCAAGATTGGCCGGCTGAAAAGGCGCGCGACGCAACTCTTGAACGCCGTGGTGGCTGCGCGCTGGGAAGCACAGTCGTTCAAAGGCGGCGTCTATGTCGATCTGGCCGATTTCTGCCGTTGCCTCGAAGCGCGCGTGGCGGACGGCACGATCAAGGCCTTGTGCCAGAGCGTGCGCCAGGCGATCGAGGGGTCGCCCGATGGCAAGCGCCAGGGATGCGCCTTCGGGGCTCAGCAGACAGGGTCGGAGAACCAGCACGCCACCGGCTTGTCCGTTTACTTCCCCTACCAGGCCGGCGACTACACCACCGAGTATGAGAACCTCGCGTTCGCGAGGAAGACCGGCTGGGAGCGGCTCGTTCGTTCGTACCTGCGCGCGACGCGCCGGGAACGCAAGGGAGAACGCATTCACTGGAAGAAGACGCAGGACTTTGTTCTGCGATTCGGACACAGCGAGGTCGACCCGCTGGAGCCCGATGGAATCGAGGCCCGGATCGTCGGGGTGAATACCCCTCCCACGGCTGGCAATGACGGCAAACGGGGGCCCGGCAAGGCCGGGGGCGAAGGCAAGATCAAAGCCGGGGGCGAGGGGAAGATCAAAGCCGGCGGCGAAGGCAAGATCAAAGCCGGTGGCGAGGGGAAGATCAGGGCTGGCGGCGAGGGTAAGATCCGGGCGGGATCGGAAGCGAAGATCCGTGGCGAAGGCGTGCGCTTCGTTTGGGGGAACCCGCCGGATGGGTTCTTCAGGCAGGGTGCCAAGAAGTGATGGAGAGGCCAAAGGCGTTGCGCTCCCGATCGGCAAGGGGGCGCTGACGCTCCTGTTGGCGCTGGGAGTCACTGGCGCCGCCCTGGCGCTCGAGACTGCTTCAGGCGCCACACAGGTCGTCCTCGCGACAACAGGCGAGTTCCGCACTGTCGAGGCGTGGCGATCCGGCGGCGCGTGGACGCTGCGCGTGCGGGATCCGACGGGATCCGAAGCGGCATCCGTCAGCTGGCGCGACTCCCCGGTCGTCACGTTGACTTGGCAGGCGGCTCGCGACGGTCCGTACACCGTGGAATGCACGGGTGCGCCTGGCACCGTTGCGGTCTGCGAGCTCTCCGTCGCCGGCGCCGGGGGAGGAACTGCGCTGAGCGACCGGCCGGCCGTCGAGGCCTCTCTGCGGCAGGGTTACGCGCTGCTCAGGGATTGGTCGCCCGCCTCGACGAAGGAGGCGGTGCGTGCGTTCGCCGATGCGCTCGAAAAGAGCCGCGCGCTCGGCCTGTCCGACATCGAAGTGGACGCCCTCCTCGGTCTGGCGGCTGCGCGTGAATCGAGTGGTGACACCGAGGGCTCCATCAGCCTGCTCGATGCGGCGGTCCGGAAGGCCGAGGGCACAGTAGGCGGGCGACGCTCCGTCCTCGCAACGACCCGCCTGGCTTCCTCGCTCGTCAACCTGGGACGGCAGGAGTTGCCCGACGCGAGTCTCGAAAAGGCTCGAGCCGCCGCTGCGGCGCAACGTTTTCCTCTCGGTGTCGCCCTGGTGAACCTCAGTCGCGGAGACGCTGGCTACGCGCGTAGCGACCTGGTCTCAGCGAAGACCGAGTTCCAGGCAGCACTCGAGGGCTTCTCCCGACTCGGCAACGAGGAAGGCCAGATCGACGCGCAGCTGGGCATGGGATACGCCCTCGCCGATCTCAGCCTGGACCAGCAGGCGAAGGAGCGCTTCGAGGCGGCGCGCACTCTCGCGCACTCCATCGGCGACCGGCGGCGCGAGGGGGCCGCGCTCCGCGTGCTCGGAAACGTCTACTCGAAGATGACCGAGGAGGTCCAGGCGATCCGCAGCTTCGAACAGGCCCAGGCGTTCTTCGAGCAGGCCGACGATCGCGTGGCCCTCGTTGCCCTGTACAACGGCCTCGCCGAGCTGCACGGGCGGTTGAACGACCTCACGGTGTCCGTTCAGTACAACCAAAAAGCCGTGACCCTTGCCCGTTCGGCCGGCCTTCGGTCGGAGGAGGGGACCGCGCTTCTGGAGATCGGCGCCTCCCAGCGGCGCCTTGGGCGCTTGGCCGACGCAAGCGCGAGCTACGAAGGAGCCCGGTCCGCTTTCGAGGCGGCCGGCGATCGCATCCTGGCGGGGTACGCCCGCGCAGGCCTCGGCAGCGTGGCGGCAGCACAGGGACGGTTCGAGGACGCCGTGCAGCAACTCGAGGCCGCCATCCAGGTGGTACGAGCGGGCGGTGAGGCGCGCCTGTCGTCGGGAATGCTGAGCGACCTCGCGGAGGCGCAGCTCGCGCTCGGTCGCGTCGGCCCGTCGCGGTCTTCCGCCTCGGAAGCGCTGCAGCTGGCCAGGCAGGCCGCGGATCCGCTCCGAGAGGCGCGTGCTCTCTTCGTACTCGCACGCGCGGCTCGGCGCGAACGCGCGCTGGATGAAGCACGCGAGCTCGCCGAGCGATCGCTGAACCTGGGCGAGGAAGTCCGGGGGCGCGTCCCGGGTCACGAGCTGCGCGCGCTCTTCTTCGAAGACCTCGAGAGCCGATACGCGTTCTACGTCGACCTGCTGATGGAGCTGGACCGCGCGCGGCCCGGAGCTCAGTTCGCGACGCTTGCGCTCGCCGCGTCGGAGCGAGGGCGCGCACGAGCGCTGCTCGATCGATTCGCCAAAGCGGAGTCGGCAGCTCCGAAGAGGGACGCCGAACAGCTCGAGCGCGAGCACGTGCTTCGCGACCAGGTCCGGAAGCAGGCGTTCCTGGAGGACGTCGAGCCGGACAAGGCCGGCGCGTCGAAGGGCGCGCCGCTCGAGGAAAGGCTGGCCGAGCTCCGCCGAGCTCGGGCGGCGGACTCTTTCGAGAACGCCGTGTCCCGTCCCTTCGACGCGGCTCGCATGGGCGAGATCCAATCGCGGCTCGCGGCCTCCGGGACGCTCCTGGTCGAAATCAGCCTCGGACAGGAACGCAGCTACCTGTGGACGATCGGCAAGGATCGCGTCGCCGTTCACCCGCTCCCGCCGCGCGAGACGATCGAGGGCCTGGCGCGCGAGGTCTACTCGCTGCTCACCGAGCGCCAGCGCGACTTTTCCGGATCCGCGCGGGAGAAGCGTGCTCGCGCGGAAGGCCAGGACGCCCTGTTCTACGAAAAGGGACTCGCACTCAGCCGATCGCTATTGGGGCCGATCGAGGACCTGGACGCGTACGAACGGCTGGTCGTCGCCTCGGACGGGCTGCTCAACTATGTGCCGCTCTCGGCGCTGCCTCACCCGCGGGCGGCCGAGCCGGCTGGCGGCTATCGCCCTCTCGTGCTGTCGCACGAGGTCGTGTGCGTTCCGTCGCTGGCGGCATTGCTGGCGATCGGCGACCGCTCTGCCGCGCGCGTATCAGCGTCCCCATCCTCGGGCGGACCCCGGCGGCCGCGCATCGCCGTTCTCGCCGATCCGGTTTTTACCGCGGACGACCCGCGCGTAGGAGCTCTCGCTTCGACGACTCCGCGTGCAACCGTGGTGGAGCCGACGCGTGGCGACACGAACCTTCGTGGATCGAGACAGGGCGTCGGCGATCTGCCGCGCTTGCTGGCGAGCCGCGAGGAAGCCTCTTCGATCGCAAGGGCTGCCTCCGCCGCCGACGTCAGCGTGACGACAGGTTTCGGTGTCGATCGCGCCAAAGCCCTGACTTCGCTCGAGGACGACTACCAGGTCGTCCATCTCGCGACGCACGGGATCCTCAACGACGAGCATCCGCTGCTCTCGGGCATCGTCACCAGTCTGGTCGACAAGAGCGGAGCCCGGCAGGACGGCTTCCTGCGCGTGCAGGACGTCTACGACACGCGCGTGGGCGCCGAGGTCGTGGTTCTGAGCGCGTGCGAGACCGGGCTCGGGCGGCTGCTGCGCGGCGAAGGGATCACCGGCCTCGTGCACGCCTTCCTCCACGCCGGCGCCGATTCCATCGTCGCGAGCCGCTGGCGCGTCGAAGACGCGGCGACGCAGCAGCTGATGGCGGAGTTCTACCGGGCCTTGCTCGTCGACGGAGCGAGCGTCTCCGCCGCGCTGCGCAAAGCACAGATCCAGCTGTTCAAGAGCCGCCCGACGAGCGCTCCTTTCTACTGGGCGGCATTCGAGGTTCAAGGCCTCTCACCGCGCCTGACGACACCACCGCAGTGATCGCACCCTGCTGATCGCTGCTTCTCGCGCAGCAGGACGAAGGACGCCGTAGGATAGGCCCGACATGCGCGACTACCGGATCGCGGTCATCCCCGGCGACGGCATCGGCAACGAGGTCGTTCCCGAGGCGATTCGCGTGCTGGATGCCGCGGGCGAGATCACCGCGTCCTACAGCTTCCGCTACGAGCCGTTTCCGTGGGGCTGCGAGTACTACCTGAAGCACGGCGCGATGATGGCGGCGGACGGGCTCGAGAAGCTGCGTGGGTTCGACGCCATCTTCTTCGGCGCCGTCGGCTTTCCGAACGTCCCCGACCACGTGTCGCTGCGCGGCCTGCGGCTGCCGATCTGCCAGGGCTTCGAGCAATACGTCTGCTACCGGCCCTCCGTCCTGCTGCCGGGCGTCAAGAGTCCGCTGGCCGGTCGGAAGCCGGGCGAGATCGACTTCGTCGTCGTGCGCGAGAACACCGAAGGCGAGTACGCGGGCGCGGGAGGCCGCTCCCACCGCGGGCTGCCGATCGAGGTCGCGGTCGAGACGGCGGTCTTCACGCGCAAGGGCGTCGAGCGGGTGGTTCGCTACGCGTTCGAGCTCGCGCGCAGCCGGCGGCGCCGGCTGGTGAGCGCGACCAAGTCGAACGCGCAGCAGCACGCGATGACGTTCTGGGACGAGGTGGTCGAGGCGGTGAGCCGCGACTTTCCCGACGTCGCGACCGAGCGCGTTCTGATCGACGCGCTCGCCGCGCGCTTCGTGCTCGCGCCCGAGTCGCTCGACGTGGTCGTGGCGAGCAACCTGTTCGGCGACATCCTGACCGACCTCGGCGCCGCGATCTGCGGCAGCATGGGCCTCGCGCCGAGCGGCAACATCAACCCCGAGCGCGAGTACCCGTCGATGTTCGAGCCGGTGCACGGCTCCGCGCCCGACATCGTGGGCAAGGGCATCGCCAACCCCGTGGCGCAGATCGCGAGCGGCGCGATGATGCTCGAGTTCCTCGGCGAGAAGCCGGCGGCCGAGCTCGTCAACGCGGCCGTTCGAGCCGTGCTGGGCGCGGGACGCGCCTTGACGCCGGACCTCGGCGGCGCCGCCCGAACCTCGGAAGTCACGGACGCCGTGCTGGCGCACATGCGCTCCGCCGCTCGATAGCCGACAGCGCACGGCCCGGAGTGGGCCTCGGAGGAATTCCTTGACGTTCGCGAAGTGGAGAGCGGCGGCGCCACTCGGCCTCGGACTCGTGTTGTTCGTGCTGCCCGCGCCTGCCGGGCTCGAGCCGATCGCCTGGCGCTACTTCGCGGTCTTCGCAGCGGTGATCCTCGGCCTGATCCTCGAGCCGATCCCCGCCGCGGCGATCGGGCTCGCCGGCGTGACCGTTGCCGGCGTCGGCCGGCTGGTGGAATCCAATCCCGGCGCTTCGATCGGCTGGGCGCTCTCGGGCTTCCAGGACCGGACGGTCTGGCTGATCTTCGGCGCGATGGTGCTCTCGATCGGCTACGGCAAGACGGGCCTGGGCCGGCGCATCGCGCTCGTGCTGGTGAAGCTGCTCGGCCGGCGCACGCTCGGGCTCGGCTACGCGATCATGCTCGCCGACCTGATCCTGGCGCCGGGCACGCCGTCGAACACCGGCCGCAGCGCGGGCATCATCTTTCCCGTCGTCCGCGGCATTCCCGCGCTCTACGGCTCCGAGCCGGGGCCCAGCGCGCGCCAGATCGGCTCCTACATCCTGTGGACGGCCTTCGCCTCGACAGCGGTCACGAGCTCGATGTTCCTGACCGCGCTGGCGCCGAACGCGGCCGCGCTCGCGCTCGTCAAGCAGGCGACCGGCGTCGAGATCACCTGGACGGAGTGGCTCGCCGGCGTCTGGCCGATCGCCGTGCCGCTCGTGGCGCTCGTTCCGCTCATCGCCTACGTCGTCTACCCGCCGGGCATCCGGTCGAGCCCCGAGGTGCCGGCGTGGGCCGCGCAGGAGCTCCGGCGCATGGGTCCGCTCGGCCGAAACGAGATCGCGATGGCGGCGGTGGTCGCCTTGTCCATCGTGCTGTGGATCGTCGGCGCGAACCGGGACATCGCGCTGCCGCTCCTCGGCTCGCAGTTCATCGACCCGACCGGCGTCGTGCTGCTCGCCATCCTGTTGATGCTCCTCGCCCGCGTCGTGGAGTGGGACGACGTCGTCGGCAACAGGGCAGCCTGGAACGTGCTCGTCTGGTTCGCGACGCTCGTCGCGCTCGCGGACGGCCTGAACCGCGTCGGCTTCGTGGGCTGGGCCGCCAGGGCCTTCGCCGCGTCTCTCGTCGGCATTCCTCCGGTCGCCGTGCTCGCGGTCCTCGTCGCCTTCTTCTTCCTGGTGCACTACATGTTCGCGAGCCTGACCGCCCACGCCGCCGCGGTGCTGCCGGTCGTGCTCGCGACGGGGCTGGCGGTGCCGGGACTGCCGGCGAAGCCGTTCGCGTTGCTGCTCGTCTACTCGCTCGGGCTCATGGGCGTGCTGTCGCCGTACGCGACCGGCCCCGCGCCGGTCTACTACGCGAGCGGCTTCATCTCGCGCCGCGCGTTCTGGTCGCTCGGCCTGCTCTTCGGTCTCGTCTACCTGGCGACGCTGCTCGCCGTCGGAATCCCCTACCTCACCGCGCGGGTCTGAGGTACCCGAGCCCGCGTGCTAGGCTCCGCTCACTGAACGAGAGGACGCCATGGCCACCTTGAGCTTGACGGGCGCGCGCTGGTCCCCGGAGCGGGTCTTCTACTTGAGCATGACCCTTGCGATCGCGCTCTCGGTCTACGTGGGTTTCGCGCGCAGCTTCTTCCTGCGGCCCCTCTTCCCGACGTGGCCGTCGCCGGCGGAGCCGGTCATCTACCTGCACGGTGCGCTTTTCAGCGCCTGGTGCGTGCTGCTCGTCGTGCAGAGCTCGCTCGTGACCGCCGGGCGCACACACGTCCACCGGCGGCTCGGCGTCTGGGGCACCGGGCTCGCCGCCTCGATGGTCGCCCTGGGGACGCACGCGGCGCTCGTGGCGGCACGCCGACCGTCGGGCTTCGTGGGCGTTCCCGTGCCGGCGCTGCAGTTCCTCGCCGTGCCGCTCTTCGACATGGTGCTCTTCGGCTCGTTCGTGACGCTGGCCGTCGTGTGGAGGCGCGACCCGCAGGCCCACAAGCGCTGGATGCTGCTCGCCACGCTGAATCTCGTGACGGCGGCGATCGCGCGCTGGCCCGGCGTGATGGGCGGCTCACCGCTCGTGTACTTCCTGCTGACGGACCTGTTCCTGGTGCCGCTCGTTCTCTGGGACCGCAAGACGCGGGGCCGCGTGCACCCCGCGACGGCCTGGGGCGGCGCGCTCATCGTCGTGTCGCACCCGCTCAGGCTCGCGGTGTCGGCCTCGACGGCATGGCTCGCGCTTGCGGGCTGGCTCGTCCGGTCGCCGCTCTAGCGGGCCTCGGCCTCGTCGAGCGGAGTCACGGGGTCGATGAAGAGCCAGAGCACGGCGCCCAACAGGTAGACCGCCGCCGAGACGTAGAACGTGAGCGCCCAGTTGTGGGCCGTCGCCTGCAGGATGTAGCCGACCACGATCGGACCGGCGACGCCGCCGAAGTTGCCCATCATGTTCATGCTGCCGGAATAGGTGCCCGCGAAGCGCCCGCCCACGTCCATGCAGGCGCCCCACGCCGACGGCATCACGAGGTCGTTGAAGAAGCTCGCCATCCCCATCGCGACCATTGCCCAGGTCGGATCCTCGAGCCACACGGAGACGAGCAGCATCACCGCCGCCCCGGTCATTCCGACGGCAGCGATCAGCTTGCGCGCCCAGGCGGTGCCGATCCGCCGCGCGAGGCGCGCGGAGAGGAAGCCCGAGACGAGGCAGCCGATGCCGCCGAAGAAGAGCGGCAAGCCGGCGAGGAACGCTCCCTTGGCCATCACCTGCCCGCGCGCTTCCTGCAGATAGGTCGGAAGCCAGGTCGGGTAGAAGTACCAGCCGTAGGACAGGCAGAAGTACTGCGCCCAGAGCAGCCAGGTCGTGGAAGAGGAGACGAAGCGGCGCCAGGGCACGTTCGAGTGGGCCGAAGCGAGGTTGTCGGCGCCGGTGAGCAGCGCGCGCTCCGCGGCGTTGACTTGCGGGTGGTCGCGCGGGTCGTCGCGGAACCAGAAGAAAAAGACCACGGCCCAGACGACGCCGAGCACTCCGAAGATCTCGAACGCGCGACGCCACCCGACAAATTGCAGCACGAAGACGACGAGCAGCGGCGTGAAGGCCCCGCCCCAGCGGGCCGAGAGCCACAGGATGCTCTGGGCCTTCACGCGCTCGTCCCGAGGCAGCCAGGTGGTGAAGGCCTTGGTGAGGTTCGGAAAGCAGCCCGCCTCGCCCGCGCCGAAGAGCGCCCGCGTCACCACGAGCGAGAAGAAGTTCCAGGTCCAGCCGGTGGCCGCCGTGAAGAACGACCACCACAGGACCACGCGCGTCAGCACCTTGCGCGGCCCGAGCTTGTCGCCCAGCCAGCCGCCGGGGATCTCGAAGAGCGCGTAGGCCCAGGTGAAGGCGGCGAACACGTAGCCCATCTGCACGGTGCTGAAGTGGAACTCGCTGGTGATGAGCGGC
>Ga0111538_10007258_pt1 | contig 14960 bp, 15 predicted proteins | sample SoiMethybrSBSTD1_FD_79669 | JGI IMG/M metagenome (GOLD analysis project Ga0111538, IMG submission 79669) | Bulk soil microbial communities from a Populus tree surrounding site in Tennessee, USA - Soil MetaG P. TD hybrid SBSTD1 (version 2)... | ecosystem: Environmental > Terrestrial > Soil >... | reverse complement strand
GGACCGGCGCGACATCGAAACGGCCGCGCGCCTGAAGCTCGACTTCATGTCGGTCTCGTTCGCGCGCAACGCCGAGGACATCGAGGAAGCGCGGCGGCTGCTGCGCGCGGCGGGCGGCCAAGGTCACATCGTCGCGAAGATCGAGCGCGCCGAGGCGGTCACGAACATCCGCGCAATCATCGACGCGAGCGACGTCATCATGGTCGCGCGCGGCGATCTCGCGGTCGAGGTCGGCTATGCGTCGATGACGGGCTTGCAGAAAGGTCTGATCAGGCTCGCGCGCGCACGCAACAAGGTCTGCATCACAGCGACGCAGATGCTCGAATCGATGATCCATTCCCCGTCGCCGACGCGCGCCGAGGTGTCGGACGTCGCGAACGCCGTCATGGACGGCACGGACGCCGTGATGCTCTCGGCCGAAACGGCCGTCGGCAAGTACCCCGTGCGTGCCGTGCGCACGATGGCGGAGCTCTGCATCGGCGCCGAGAAGCACGAGACGTTCCGCCGCGCCGCGAACTATCGTCTCGAGGACGTGTTCTCGCACGTCGACGAAGCGATCGCGATGGCCGTCATGTACGTCGCGAACCACCTCGACGTCACGGCCATCATCGCTCTCACGGAGTCGGGCTCGACGCCGCTGTGGATGTCGCGCGTGCGCTCCGACATTCCCGTGTTCGCATTCACGCGGCATGAGGCGACGCTGCGCCGAGTGAGCATGTACCGCGGTGTCTACGCCGTCGCGTTCGAGGAGATCGTCACCGACGATGCGGCCGTCACCCAGGCGCGCGTCTTCGACCAGCTTCTCAAGATGGGCGCCGTGAACCGGGGCGATCTCGTCGTGCTGACGATGGGCCAAAAAGGCGTCGCCGGCCGCACGAACGCGCTGCAAATTCTCACCGTGCCGGGCGCACCGCCGGCGGCGAGTGCCTGAACGAATCCGCAAGGCATTGGTGCTGCCGGGCGCAGGTGCCCGCGGCGCCTATCAGATCGGGGTTCTGAAGGCGATCGCGGGCCTCCTGCCGGAGCGCGAGCCGAATCCGTTCAGCATCATCTGCGGCACGTCCGCCGGCGCGATCAACGCCGCCGTCCTCGCGGGCCGAGCCTCGAACTTCGAGCGCGCGGTCGCCGACATGGAGCAGGTCTGGGCGAATTTCTCGACGAGCCAGGTTTATCGCTCCGACGACTGGACGATGCTGAAGACGAGCCTGCACTGGCTCACGGCCGCCATGCGCGGCGGCCTCGGCGCATACAATCCGGCATCGTTGCTCGATAACTCGCCGTTGCGCGAGTTGCTGAAGCAGAACGTCCGCTTCGATGGCATCCGCCGCTCGATCGACCAGGGGCACCTCGATGCGGTCGCCGTAACCGCCTCGGCGTACGCGACGGCGCGCTCGGTCACGTTCTTCCAAGGCCGGCCCGAGATGACGTCGTGGACGCGCGTGCGCCGCATCGGCCGCGCCACGCGCCTCAACGTCGACCACCTCATGGCGAGCGCTGCCGTGCCGTTCGTGTTCCCGCCCGTGCAGATCGGCGGCGAGTTCTACGGCGACGGCTCGATGCGCCACCGCGCGCCGCTCTCGCCGGCGATCCATCTCGGCGCCGACCGCATGCTCGTCGTCGGCGTGCGCGACGAGCGCCCCGACGCAGAGCCGCCCGTCGGCGGGAAGCCGCAGCCGCCCACGTTCGCGCACTTGGGCGGCTACATGCTCGACACCTTATTTATGGACGGCCTCTACGCGGATCTCGAGGCGCTGTCGAGAACGAACCGGATCCTCGAGCAAATCGGAGACCACAAGCTGACGGGCGCCGTGGCGGGCCTGCGGCCGCTCCATTCGCTCGTCATCGTGCCGCGTCAGGACCTGCGCACGCTCGCGGCGGAGTTCCTGCACGAGATGCCGCGCGGCGTGCGCCTGCTGCTGCGCGGCTTGGGCGCGGGCAGCCACAGCGGCCTGCAGCTCGTGAGCTACTTGCTGTTCGAGTCCGGCTTCACGCGCGCGCTGATCGACATGGGCTATCGCGACGCCATGGAGATGGAGGAAGGGCTCCGCAATTTCATCTACGACCAGCCGATGTCGACGTTGTACGCGCCGGCGCATTTGAAGTTGGCGCTCGATCGCTGACGCGCAGCGCCGCGCGGGCGGTGTGGTTGTAGCAAAACCTTAACCTTGCAGAAGTAGTCTGCGCGCCGATACCGCACTCAGGGGCGGCGAATCGATGTGGACCTTCCCGAATGGTTTGCTCGCGGTCGTGCTCGCGATTGCGACGCCATGGCTGTTGCGTCGCGGGTGGCGGCGACTCGAGCTCTCGCGCGCGAAGCATCCGTCACTCGCGGGCCACGCTAAACTCGCGCGGCGCCTCGCCGCGCTGCTCCCGTACTACGGCTACGACGAGCACCGGTTCTTCGCATGCGACGGAGCGCCGGCGGACGTCGTTGTACGACGGCGCGCCGGGTTCGAGCGCCTGGCCGCGGAGCTCGGTTCGTGCGCGCCGGCGTCGATCAAGTTCAGCGACTCACTGGCGGGTGGCCTATCCGACGTGCAGTTCATGGACGCGTACCGAGTCCCGTTCCAATTCCGCGACTACCTGCGCGAGCACGTGCGCGTCGGCTCCGTGTTCGACGAGTCGCGCGGCGTTGAGCTTCGCGACCTTGACCGGCGCTGGTCGTACGACGTGGGCGGGTCGTATGGCGTGAACCTTTTCGGCTACGACTTCTATAAGGAGTGCATCGCGGCCGGCGCGAGACGCGTCGAGGTGCTCGGCCCGGTGCTCGGGCCGTTCCATCCCGTCGTGCGCGACAACGTCGAGCGCCTGAAGCGGCTCTCGGGCCACGACGAAGTCTCGTTCCACATGTCGGGAACGGAAGCCATCATGCAGGCCGTGCGGCTCGCGCAGTTCCACACACGCCGCTCGCACATCGTGCTGTTCTGCGGCGCGTATCACGGCTGGTGGGACGGCGTGCAGCCCGGGCTCGGTAATCGCCGCTGCATCAACGACGTCTATACGCTGGCCGACATGAGCGCACGCAGCCTGCACGTGCTCGAGACGCGTCACGACATCGCGTGCGTGCTCGTGAATCCGCTGCAAGCGCTGCATCCGAACGCGCCGGCGCCGCAGGATTCGACGCTCGTCGACGGTGCGCGCTGTGCGCGTTTCGACCGCGCCGCGTATTCGCAGTGGCTGAAGCAACTGCGCGACGTCTGCACTCGGCGCAACATCGTACTGGTCTTCGACGAGGTGTTCATGGGCTTTCGGCTCGGCCGCGGCGGCGCGCAGGAGTATTTCGGCGTTCGCGCCGATCTCGTGACCTACGGCAAGACGCTCGGCGGCGGGTTGCCCGTCGGGGTCATCTGCGGCGCACACCGGTTCATGAAGCGTTATCGCGATGACCGTCCGAGCGATGCCTGCTTCGCGCGCGGCACGTTCAACTCACACCCGTACGTCATGGGCGCGATGAACGAATTCTTGAGGCGGCTCGAGAACGATGACGCCGTCGCCGCGAGCTACGACGGATTGGAGGAGCGCTGGGATCAGCGCGCGCGGCTACTCAATGACCGCCTCGCGGCGGAGAGTCTGCCGGTGCGTGTCGCGAATCTCGTCTCGGTCTGGACCGTGCTCTACGAGAAGCCAAGCCGCTACAACTGGATGTTCCAGTACTACTTGCGCGCTGAAGGACTCGCGCTCTCGTGGGTCGGCACGGGCCGCCTGATCTTCAGTCACAACTACAGGGATGTGGACTTTCACTCCGTCGCCGAGCGCTTCGTTTCAGCGGCCGCGGCGATGCAAGCCGACGGCTGGTGGTGGACGGCGCCCGCCGCCGACAACAAAGCGATCCGCCGTGCGATCCTGCGCGAGGCGCTCTCCGTACGACTCGGGCGCCGCAGCCCGGCGCCGGTCAGTCGGTCGGCCTGAGCCGGCTCTCGTCCGCCTCGGCCAATGCCTCGGCGTCGTCGTCGGCAATCTGCTCGAGCGCGGCGGTATCGAGGTCGACGTGGTACATCGGGTCGATCAGCTCGCCGCGCAGCAGGTGCAGCGGCGACTTGTGATAGAGCTGCACGTCGTGGAACGGATCCGTAAGGATCTTCGTGCACCAGACGAGCCCCGTCTGCACGCTGCGGATGAAGAACAGCTGCACGGTGCGGAACAACAGGCCAGCGACGCCGAGTACGAGCCACAGCAGCGCGACGTTGTCGACGAAGCTGACCCAGTCGCTGTGCGGCGTGAGCAACCCGCCAAGGCCCGGATCGAGCAGCAACAAGAGCGGCGACAGCGCCCAAATCGTCAGCAGAACGACCTTGCGCCGCAGGTTGTAGCCGACCTTGATCTCTTCCTTGCGCTCATGCGTGAGCTGATTGACCTCGTCGTAGTCCTTCGGCTCGAAGAAGAAGTGGCCGACTTGCCTCGACCACATTGCGACGAACCAACCGACGAGCGCCGCGATGCCGGGAGACACGACGAGCAGCGCGTACGCCGTCAAAAAGCTAAGCGCACTCAAGAGATGCAACGATTGATTGATTCGGCTGTGATGATAGAGGCGATGATCGTCCCAACGTTGCTCTTTCAGCTCGTCGAGAAAGCTATGTGTCGCACCGGCAGCCGGATTCATCAGATCGCTCCCACACGCAGCCGAACCGCTGCGGGTGTCAATCGTAAGAACGATCTGTGATGAATCGATTACAACTGTGCGTCGTGGCGTATTGTTCGCCGTGTTTCAGAGCTCGCGCAGCAGCGGCCGCCCCATCTCGATCCGCGCGCCGTCGCGCACGCCGTCGAAGAGCGCGAAGTGCCTCGTGCCGAACACGAGAATCGTCGAGCCGTGCTCGAACCAGCCCATCTCGTCGCCTTTCGTGTAGGCAGCGTCGCACGGCAAGCGATTCGGTCCGCGGTACGTGACCTTGAGTGGCGCGGCGAGGCAGTTCAAGCGAATGCTCGCGACGAGAATCGCGGCGACGGGCACGAGCAGCAAGCCCGCGGCGCGGCCGAGATCGAGGTCGATCAGCGCGCGCTCGTTCTTGCAGTAGAGCCGCTCGATGCGCTTCAGCGCGATCGGGTTCACATTCCACGTGTCGCCGGAAACGTAGACCACTTCGCGCACGCGCGCATCGCACGGCGCATGAAAACGGTGATACATGTTCGACGTGAGGCGCAGCGTCGCGAACACGCCGTCGCGGTATTTCGCGACGAGCTGCGCGTCGCCGAGCAGCTCCTCGAGCGTGTACGGGAAGCCCTTGGCCTGGAACACCTCGGTGCCGCGGATCGGCCCATGCGCGCCAACGACGGCGTCGCAGGGGCTCACGACCGTGCGCGGGTCGGCGTCGATCGGCCGTGCACCGGGCTTCAAACGCCGCGTGAAGCAGTCGTGCATGCTCTTGAAGTCGTCGCGCTCCGCTTCGTGCAAGCGCAAGTCGCCGCCGAAAAGCAGCCAGGCCGCGAGCGAGATGCGCCGTACGAGCGGCTGCTCGATTCGGCTGAACCAACCCATGAACAGCGTCGCGTAGCGGCGCGGGATCCGGTTCGTCAGGAGAAAATTCAGCCGCTCGTGCTGCGAGAGGCGGTCGAGCCAACGGTTACCGTTCATGCCGGAGGTCTGTTCACGCGCGGTTCGGAGCGGCTAGGATATGCGCCGACTGTCACAGAACCGTTACGTCCATGCGCTCTAATGCGCGGCGGCGTGAGCACGAGGAGGACACGACTCGGTGGGGAAGACGCTACGTCCGGAACGAGACCCGCATCGCGGTGTGTTTTTTCGCAGTTGGCTTCGCGATCCGTTCCACGTGGGCGCAGTCGCGCCGAGCGGCCGTTGGCTCGCGAAGCTCATGGCGACCGACGTACACGCTGGCGCGTGCGTGGTCGAGCTCGGCGCGGGAACCGGCACGCTGACTACAGCGCTCGTCGACTCCGGAGTGCGGCAGGAAGACCTGTTTCTCGTCGATAAGCACGCGGATTTCGCCGACGTGCTCCGTGCGCGCTTTCCGCGCGCGAACGTCGTTCAAGCCGACGCCGCCACGCTGACGCAGCGGCTCGGTGCTCTGCGCGGCCGCGTCGACTATGTCATCAGCGGGTTGCCGATTCTGTGGTTTAGCCGCGAGACGAAGGCCGCGATCTTGTCCGAAGCCTTCGAGCTTTTGAAACCGGATGGGCGTTTCCAACAGTTCACGTATCTCGGCCGTCCGCCTGTCGGCCCGCGCCTGCTCGCGGAGCTTGGCGTGCGCGCTACGTTGCTCGGCATCGCGCCGATGAACTTGCCGCCCGCGTTCGTGTACCGCTTCGCGCGCCCCTGATCTTCGCGGTCGGCAGCCTGCCGCGCTCGAGTTTCTTTAGCCAGCCCGTGCACCCTGTCACGGAACTGACAACGCTCCTTTTCTACAATCTCCTCGTGACTATGCGCGCGAAGCCCATTCGCAAGCTGCGGCGTGACGCGCGCCGCCGAGCGCTCGCGCTGTTCGAGCGCCAGCGATTTCTGCGCGACCCCAACCGAACGGCAGCCAATCCCGAAGAGCCGCGTCCGCGCACGTCACCCAGCTCGCGCTAGCGACGAGCAAATGTCGCCCGGCTCCGCGTTGCGAGACGGGGGCAATAGCGGTCACATCCTTGTGTTCCCGCGGCGTGAGGAGCCGGACGACGCTGACAGCTTGAGCGCGCGACGTGACGGTTCTATTGACGCGTCGCGAATTCTTCGTGACGCCACAAGTTTTCACGCGGCACTAGGCCGCCCGAAATCAACGCACTTCGCTGTGATGCGTGCGGATGCTCTTGTGCTTACCGGCCAGTCGTTTCGCGACGGCCTCGGCAACGTACACGGAGCGGTGCATGCCGCCGGTGCAACCGATCGCGACGGTCAGGTACGAGCGCTGAAAGTCTTGATAGCGTGGAATCCACTCGTCGAGAAACGCCACGATGTCGTCGACCATGCGCTGCACCGTCGGTGCCGCGTCGAGGAACGCGCGGACGGGCGCGTCCTTGCCGCTTAAGGGGCGCAGCTGCGGCTCCCAGTACGGATTCGGCAGGCAGCGCACGTCGAATACGAAGTCGGCGTTCGCCGGAAGGCCGTTCTTGTAGCCGAACGATTCGATCATGATCGACAACGCGCCGGGAGATCGCGGCGCTACGCGCTCGCGGATCTGCTCGCGCAGCGCGTAGACCGACATTCGCGTCGTGTCGATGACGAGCTCGGCCGAGTTGATGATCGGCGATAGGAGCTCGCGCTCCTTTGCGATCGCTTCCTCCAAGCTCGTGTTCTCGTCGGACAGCGGGTGTTTGCGGCGCGTCTCGCTAAAGCGCGACAACAGCACCTTGTTGTCGGTTTGCAGAAAGATGATCTCGACCGCCAAGCCGCCCTCGCGCAGCTTCTGCACGAGGGTCGGCACTTCCGCGAGATCGCTGCGCCGGCTCCGCGCGTCGAGCCCGATGCCGACGTTCTCGAACACCGGGTCCTTGCGCAAGACCATCTCGTCGACGAACGGCTTCAGCACCGGGACGGGGATGTTATCGATGCAGTAGAACCCGAGGTCCTCGAGCACGTGGAGCGCCACGCTCTTGCCCGAGCCCGAGACGCCGCTGATGATCACGAGCCGCAATGCTGTTCCCCTCGACGAGGAGCGGGCTCAACGATAGCGCGCCACCTCACGGGCATGGTGATCCGTGAGCTTCTCTTTATGTTTCTTGACTTGCCGATCGAGCTTGTCGACGAGGACGTCGATGGCGGCATACATGTTGGACTCGATCTGCTCCGCGTGAATGGTGCCGCCGCCGACGTGGATCGTGGCTTCGGCTTTGTGTTGCAGCTTCTCCACCGTCAGGACGCAGTGGATGTCGGTCATGTGGTCGAAGTGACGTTCGATCTTCGCGAGTTTGGTGCCGACGTAGTTTCGCAGGGATTCCGTGATGTCGATGTGATGACCCGTAACGCTCAGCTGCATGACTCACTCCTTCCGCTGGTTATTGTGACTTGCTTCGCTTCCTATCGCTCGATGATGGAATCTTCATCGCCTCACGATATTTAGCCACCGTTCTGCGGGCCACGGTGACACCGCCGTCCGACAGCATCTGTGCGATCTGGCTGTCGGAAAGCGGCTTTTCGGGATCTTCCGCGCCCACGAGCTTGCGGATCTTTGCGCGGACGGCAGTCGACGATTGATCGCCGGCGTCGCCCGCGACGTGGCTCGAGAAGAAGAACCGAAATTCGAACACGCCGCGCGGCGTGTGCATGTACTTGTTGGTGGTGACGCGCGAGACGGTCGACTCGTGCATCTCAATGGTTTCCGCAACGTCACGCAGCACCATTGGCCGCATGAACTCCTCGCCTTGCTCGAGGAACTCGGTCTGACGCTGCACGATCGTCAACGCGACCTTCAACAGGGTCTCGTTGCGTATTTCCAAGCTCCGGATCAACCAACGCGCCTCTTGGAGCTGGGCCTTGAGAGCATCATACTCTTCGCCGCGCCCGAGGGAGCCTGCGTAGAGCTGATTGACGCGCAGCTGCGGCGACATAGAATTGTTTAGCTCCACTACCCACTGACCCTCGTGCCGCCGCACGAACACGTCGGGAACGACGTACTCCGGTGGCGCCGTGAACACATTGGCGCCTGGGCGCGGCTGGCACGCGCGAACGAGTCCGATCGCCGCTTCGATGTCGCTGTCCGAGGCACGCAACAGCCGCTTCAACACGCCGTATTGGTGCTCGGCGACGAGCGGCAGATGCTCGGCCGCAATGCGCCGCGCGAGCTCGAGGCCCGGCGTCTCGGCGGCGAGCTGCCCGAGCTGCAGCTGCACGCACTCGCTGACCGAGCGCGCGCCGACGCCGACGGGATCGAACTGCTGCACGAGCTTGACGAGCACCTGCTCGATGTCTTCGATCGATACGAGCACGTCCGGCGCGAGCGTCGAGCGAATCGTCTCGGCGTCGTCGGTCAAATAACCGTCGTCGTTGATCGCATCGATGATCGCTTGGCCGATCGCCGTCGACCGCGGATCGAGATTCTCGAGCTCGAGTTGCCAGAGCAAGTGATCGCGCAGCGTCTCCTCGGAGCGATCGGCGTACTCGACGGTCGTCCGCGGGTCCGCGCTCTTTGGCGCCTCGGATGGCCCGGTCTTCTGCGTGTCTTCCCAATCCGCTTCCGCGGCGACCGCGACCTCGGGCTCGGGAGCGTCGGCGGCGTCGGTGAATTCCTCGGGGTCGTCCGACTCGGACGCGGCCGACTCGGCCTGACCGTCCTCGGCCGAGGTTTCGGGCTCCTCGACCTCGAGCATTACGTTCTCGTCGAGCGCCGTTTGGATCTGCGTCTGCAACTCCATGACCGGAAGCTGCAACAGGCGGATCGCCTGCTGGAGCTGCGGTGTCATGGTCAGCTGCTGCGACAGCTTCAGTTGCAGTGACGGCTTCAGCATTCTCTAACCGGACTTCTCAGAGGGAGAATCCTTCTCCTAAGTACACTTCCCGCACACTCTTATTAGACAAAATCTCATCCGGCGAGCCCGATGCCATCAGCGAGCCGTCGTTCAAGATATACGCGCGGCTACAAATTCCCAGTGTCTCGCGCACATTATGATCCGTAATTAGGACGCCGATGTCGCGCTGGCTCAAATGGCGAATGATCCGTTGGATATCGAGCACCGATATCGGATCGACGCCGGCGAAAGGCTCGTCGAGGAGCACGAATTTCGGCTCCACCGCGAGCGCACGTGCAATCTCGACGCGGCGACGCTCGCCGCCCGAGAGGCTAACCCCGAGCGTATCGCGAACGTGGCCGATGTGCAGCTCTTCGAGCAGCTCTTCGAGCTTCGTCTGCCGAGCCGCGCGATCGAGGTCCCGTCGTGTCTCAAGGATAGCGCGGATGTTGTCCGCCACGCTCAACTTCCGAAAAACTGAAGCTTCCTGCGGCAGGTAGCCCAGGCCGAGCTTGGCTCGCCGGTGCACGGGCAGCTTCGTCACGTCGCGGCCCGCCAAGTGGATGCGCCCTTGGTCGCAGCGCACGAGGCCGACGATCATGTAGAAGGCGGTCGTCTTGCCGGCTCCGTTCGGGCCGAGAAGTCCTACGACTTCGCCGCTCTCGATCGATAGGCTCAGGTCCTTGACGACCTGGCGCATCTTGTAGCGCTTGGCGACTCCAAGCGCCTCCAATCTACTCATTGGGGAGGATCTGGAGCGGCAGCTTCGGAATCGCGGCGAATCCGTACCCGAAACTTGTCCACGCATTCCGCCGATCCGGACGAGACGCGTTCGGCGCGAAAGTCATAAATGAGATCGCACCCCAGCACTTCCCGCGTTTCGAGTTGCACCAACGCGTCGCCGGTCATGCGCAGCGTGCTGGCCACGTAGTCGTACGACATCGAGCCGGCGTGTCCCGTGACGTTTTGTCGCGTCGCTTCGTCGAAGGCGCTGAACGACACGGGCGTGCCGACGAGCTCGCCGCGCGACAGCCTGCCGTTTGCATACATGAAGACCGCCGAGTTGGCCATCATCGACGCGTTGTCGACCTCGACGCGAACGTTGCCGGTGAGGCGAAATTCACCGGCTTGATCGAACTCGAAGCCCGTCGCGAGCACGTCGTCGGCCGAGATGCGCAAGTTGCCTTGCGTGATGCGCGGCTGCTGCGCGCGCATCATGTTCGTTGGGCCGTCGAGGACGAAGGGACCGGACGTGAACTGCAGCTCGTCGGAATTGGTTTCTTGCGCGCCGGCCGCGAGGGCGACGGCCAACGCGAGCGCGCAATCGCGCAGGACGCTAAGGGACGAACGTGCCATGTACTTCCGATTCTAGCTTGAGAGTGCCCCCCTTCAAGTCCGAGCGGAGGCCGACGCCTTGTAGTTGCCAGTCCCCGACATGGATCTCCACTTTCTGATCCGTCTCGGCGCTAGAAGTGTCGGGCGAAAACACCAGTTTGTCCGTGAGGATCGTCACTGGACGGTCATCCTCGGTCGGCTTGTTTCGGACTTCGACGTTGCCGAGGAGATCGAGCTGCGAGCCGTCTCGCGCGTACATCGCGGTCGCGGCCATGAGAGTCCACTCCGCGGCGTCCGCCGGCTGATAATCGATGTTGACGCCGGTGAGCTGCAGCCGCGCCTCGTTGGGTACCTCTTCGAGGCGCTCCGCGAAAATTCGGTAAGTCAGGCGGCCTTGCTCGTCCCAGCCTGACAGGCGCGCTCCTCGTGCGTAGTAGCCGAGTGGAGCCTGCTCGGCGAGTCGATCGACGAGCGGTCCCACGTCCAATCGTTCCCACGTCGCGACCCACGTAGCGCCTGCGAGGATCGCGAGCACGATCATGACGATGGTGTTGCGCACGGAAGACCTTGCCGCGAGGGCGGCTCTCGCCGCCGACGCTCGATTGTACGCGAGACCCAAGCGGCGGCGGCGCCGGCTCGCGGGGCATACGCCGGACCCCATACGCTAGACCCATAAGTTAGACTGAGCGCTCGAGCCACTCGTTGTTCTCACCATGGATCCAAGCGACATCGCCGCGTTGATCGAGCAGAACCTGCCGGGTTCGAAGGCGCACGTCCAAACGGATGGGCAAGGTCACTACGAAGCGACCGTGATCGCAGCGGCATTCGCCGGCAAGCGCAGCTTGCAGCGGCATCAGCTCGTGTATGGCACGCTCGGCTCGCGCGTCGGGCGCGAGATCCACGCGCTCGCCCTCGAGACGCTGACGCCCGAAGAGTGGCAGGCGCGTTCGCCGTCGAGCTGAAGACGCCGCATGGACAAGCTAGCGATCGTTGGCGGTAGCCCGCTCGACGGCGAGGTTCGAATCTCGGGCGCGAAGAACGCGGCGCTGCCGATTCTTGCTGCGACATTACTCGCCGACGGGCAGGTGACGCTGCGCAATGTGCCGAAGCTGAACGACATCGCGACGACGCTGAAGCTGCTGAAGCGGATGGGCGTCGCGGCCGAGCATCGCGACGACGGCAGCGTCACCGTCGATTCGGGCGGTATCAAGGAAACCATCGCCCCGTACGAGCTCGTCAAGACGATGCGGGCGTCGATCCTCGTGCTCGGGCCGCTGCTCGGCCGCTTCGGGCACGCCGACGTATCGCTGCCCGGCGGCTGCGCGATCGGCGCCCGGCCCGTGAACCTGCACGTGCTGGGGCTGCGCGCCATGGGCGCCTCGATCACGATCGACAACGGCTTCATCCGCGCGCGAGCCGCGAAGCTGAAAGGCGCGCGCATCGTGCTCGATACGGTCACGGTGACGGGGACCGAGAACCTGATGATGGCCGCGGCCTACGCCGAGGGCGAGACGGTCCTCGAGAACGCGGCGCGCGAGCCCGAGATCAGCGACCTCGCGGCATTCCTGAAGAAGATGGGAGCGAAGATCGAGGGCGCCGGCTCCGATACGATCCATATACAAGGAGTGGAACGCCTGACGGCGGCTGCCTACGACGTGATGCCCGACCGCATCGAGAGCGGGACCTATCTCGTCGCGGCCGCGATCACCGGAGGGCGCGTCCGGCTCACGGGCACGGACCCCACGCATCTCGACGCGGTGCTCCAGAAGCTCGCCGAAGCGGGTGCCAAGATCGCGCTCGGGCCGGACTGGATCGAGCTCGACATGCGCGGACGGCGGCCACAGGCCGTCGACATCAAGACGGCGCCGTACCCCGCGTTCCCGACGGACATGCAGGCGCAGTTCTGCGCCCTGAACGCCGTGGCCGAGGGCACGGCGACGATCACCGAGACGATCTTCGAGAATCGCTTTCAGCACGTTCTCGAGCTGCAGCGCCTCGGTGCCAACCTGTCGATCCAAGGCAACACGGTCATCGCGCGCGGCGTCGACAAGCTAACGGGCGCGCCCGTCATGGCCACGGATCTGCGCGCGTCGGCGTCGCTCGTGCTCGCCGGGCTCCAAGCCGAAGGAACGACGCTCGTCGACCGCATCTACCACGTCGATCGCGGCTACGAGCGCATCGAGACGAAGCTAGGGTCGCTCGGCGCAGACATCCGCCGCGTCGCGCGCTGAGCCGTCGGGCGGGTCTCGTTCCTCGAGCACGGCCTCCGTCTCGAACGGTGTGCCGTCGGGCCGCACGACGCGAATCCTGATGCGCTCGCACGGTTGCATGCTCGCGACGAGCGTCATCGCTTGCCGCCGGTCGAACATGCGCTCGCCGTTGATGTGGGTCAGGACGTCGTTGGCGCGCAATCCGGCCGCCGCTGCCGGCCCCTTGGTGCCGGTGATCAGCACGGCCGGACCGTCGATTCCGACCTCTGCCGTTTGGACGGCCGACAAGTCGAGTGGCTCGGGGTCGACGCCCAAGTAGCCCCGGATGACACGCCCGTGAGCGATGAGCTGCTGCATGACGCCGCGCACGAGGTTGATCGGAATGGCGAAGCCGATGCCCTCGGGCATCGATTGATCGCCCGCCCGGCTGATGACGGCCGTGTTGATGCCGACGAGCTCGCCGCCCGCGTTGATCAGGGCGCCGCCCGAGTTGCCGGCGTTGATGGCCGCGTCGGTCTGGATGAAGTCCTCGAACTGCGTGACGTTGAGGCCGCGCCCCGTCGCGCTGACGATGCCCATCGTCACACTCTGGCTCAAGCCCAGCGAGTTGCCGATCGCGAGCACGACCTCGCCGACCTCGAGCGTATCGGACCGGCCCACGCGAATCTCCGGCAAGTCCGGTAGATCGATCTTGAGCAGGGCGAGCTCCGTATCCGGGTCGGCACCGACGATCGTGGGCACGGCGACCCGCCCATCGGCCAACTGCACGCCGATCTGGTCCGCGTCGCGGATCACGTGCCAGTTCGTGACGACGTAGCCTTCGCGGTCGATGATGACGCCCGAGCCGAGCCCGCGGTCACGCACCGTCAGGACCCGAGGGACGCGCGGCACGGTGTAGACGCGGTCGGTGACGGTGTGGATGTTCACGACGGCCGGGGCCGTGGCGGCGACGGCTTTGGCGTAGCTCGTGTGATTGGCCGCGGCGGCTGGCGCGCGGCTGATGAGCTCGGGCCGCACGAGCACGGCGACAAACGCGAGAGCGAGGCCGATCGCGATCGATTGCGCGACGAAGGAAGCGACCTCGACGACCCGCGGCATGGCGCGAAGTCTAGCAGGGCCGCGCGGCCGCTTTGTGGCCAAGCCGTTTAGCCGCTGTGTATAATGCCGCGCATTCTCTAGAGCCGACCGCGCGGCGTACGAACGGAAGACGTGCGACACCCGTGCGGCATGGAAACTCAACGTGGTTGGTGAGGGAGGCTTCCTGATGCTTGACCCCCTCGGTCAAGGGGTGCTTTGTGGCTGAAAGCACCGGTTTCACTAGGCGACATTTCCTGACGGTCGCCACCGTCGTGACGGGCGGAGCCGGCGCGATCGCGACGGCCGTGCCGTTCGTCGCTTCCTTCAAGCCGAGTGCTCGCGCGCAGGCGCTGGGCGCCCCCGTCACGGTCGATATCAGCAAGCTCGAGCCGGGCGCGATGACGCGCGTCGAGTGGCGCGGTCGCGCCATCTTCGTCGTGTACCGCACCGAGGAGATGCTCGGCACGCTCGCCAAAGACGCGGGCATGCTGAAGGACCCCGACTCCGAGGATTCGGTGCAGCCCGACGATGCCAAAAACGAGCATCGCAGCTTGCGGCCGCAGTTCCTCGTGCTCGAAGGCGTCTGCACGCACTTGGGTTGCGCGCCGATGCCCCGCTTCGAGGTTGCGCCTGCGGATCTCGGCGCCGAGTGGCCCGGCGGCTTCTACTGCCCGTGCCATGGCTCGAAATTCGATCTCGCCGGCCGCGTCTTTGCCGGCGTTCCGGCGCCGCTGAACCTGCCCGTGCCGCCGTACCGCTTCATCAACGACAGCACGATTCTGATCGGCTCGGATAAAGGGACCTCATAACAATGGCGAGCACCGAGGCGGACGTTTTCGATCGGCTGGGCCGGGGCTTGAGCGCCCTCGGGGCGTGGATCGACGATCGCTTCCCGATGACGAAGCTCATCAAGGAGCACGCCACCGAGTACTACGCGTCGAAGAACTTCAATTT
>Ga0111538_10007257_pt1 | contig 14960 bp, 10 predicted proteins | sample SoiMethybrSBSTD1_FD_79669 | JGI IMG/M metagenome (GOLD analysis project Ga0111538, IMG submission 79669) | Bulk soil microbial communities from a Populus tree surrounding site in Tennessee, USA - Soil MetaG P. TD hybrid SBSTD1 (version 2)... | ecosystem: Environmental > Terrestrial > Soil >... | reverse complement strand
CGTTGCGCAGTTCGCGGACGTTGCCGGGCCAGGCGTTGTCCTCGAGCGCCGGCACGACATCCGGTTCGAGCGCGCGCGGCCGCAGGTTGTTGCGCGCGCAGAACTCGGTGAGGAAGTACGCCGCCAGCTCGCCGATGTCTTCCGCCCGCTCGCGTAACGCCGGCACACGAATCGGCACGACACTCAAGCGATAGAACAGGTCTTCGCGAAACGATCCGGCCCCCACCAGATCGTCGAGCTTCCGGTTCGTGGCGGAGATGACCCGGACGCTGACGTGAATCGACTGCTCGCCGCCGACGCGCTGCAGCTCGCCGTCCTGCAGGATGCGCAGGAGCTTCGCCTGCGCCGCTTCGTGGAGGTCGCCGACTTCGTCGAGAAAAATCGTTCCGCCGTCCGCCAGCTCGAACCGGCCGCGCCGAAGCGACGCCGCGCCGGAGAACGCGCCCTTCTCGTGGCCGAACAGCTCGCTCTCGACCAGCTCGGTGGGAATGGCCGCGCAGTTCACCTTGACGAACGGTCCGGACGCGAACGGGCTCTCGCGATGCACGTGCGCGGCGAGCAGTTCCTTGCCCGTGCCCGACTCGCCCGTCAGCAGCACGCTGACATCCGATCGCGCCACCTGCGTCGCCTGGTCCACCGCCTGCCGGAAGAGCGCGCTCTTGCCGATCATTCTCGGCGCCTCACCCACCAGCTCGCGGAATCGCTGGTTCTCCCGCTGCAGATCGGATCGCTCGAGCGCGTTCCTGGTGACGAGGAGCACGCGATCGCGGGCGAGCGGCTTCTCCAGGAAGTCGAATGCGCCGCTGCGGGTCGCGTCCACCGCATCGCGGATGGTCGCGTGTCCGGAAATCATCACCACCGGTGTCGCATCGTCGTTCTGTCTCAATGCGCGAAGCGCCTCGATGCCGTTGCCGTCCGGCAGACGGACATCCAGTAAATAGAGATCCGCGCGGCCTCGCCGGCGCTCGGCGTGAAGCTGTGCCACCGATTCGCACACCGTCACGCGGTGCCCTTCACCTTCCAGAATCAGGCGCAGCGATCGGCCGATGTTCGGTTCGTCGTCCACGACGACGACGTGGCGCATGCGCTTCACGGGAGGTGCTCCTGATTCGCGGCGCTGGGCGGCGCCGGCAACGTCACTCTGAATGCGGCGCCGCGAAGCTCGCCGGTCATCAGAACGAGGTCGCCGCCGGAAAGCAGCGCGTGGCGCTTCGCGATGGAGAGACCCAGTCCCATGCCGCGCTCCTTGAACGTGATCGTCGGCTCGAACAAGGTCCCGGCGGCTTCCTCGCTCAGGCCCGGACCGGAATCGTGCACCTCGATCGCGACGTGCCCGTCCTCCGACCTGGTGATCGCCAGGACGGATCCGCCGGGCCCGGCCGCCTCGGCGGCATTCTGCAGGAGATTGGTCAAGATGCCCTTTGCCAGGTCGGCGTCCGCCTGCGCCCGGGGACCGCGTCCGTCGAGCCTGACATGGTACGTCGTCTGCGGATGCGCGGGCCGGAGGAGCGAAATGCGTTCGTTCACGAGCGCATTCACGTCCAGCACTTCCGGATGCACCGGCGGCTCGCTCGAGAAATCAGAGAACGCGCGCACGCGCCGCTCGAGCGCGTCGATTTCGCTCACGACGATCTGTACGGCCTGATCGAGAAACGTGCGATCCGCGGGCTGGAGGCGTGCCTGCATCTCTTCGACCGTGAGTCGAATCGGCGTGAGCGAGTTCTTCACTTCGTGCGCGGTCTTGCGTGCGAGCGACTGCCAGCTGGCGATCTGCGTGAGGTGGACGAGACGATCGCGGCTCTGCCGCAGCTGATCGGCCATGCGGTTGAACGCGTCCACCGCACGGCCGACTTCATCGCGCGGCACCGTGGCCGCATCGACGCCGATGTCCACCCGTCGCGACCAGTCCCCTTCCGCAAAGTCGGTGAGGCCCTCGGTGAGCTGACGGATCGGCCGGCTGATGCGATGCGCCATGTACACGAGCGGCGCGAGCGAGATGACCCACGCCGCACCCAGCAGCACCAGCAGCGTGAGGGTGAACCCGCGCCGCAGATCGCGGCTCTGGATCGACTCGACGAGATCGCGCGAGTGCCGCAACTCGGTCGAGAGCTGATCCATCCGGATGCCGCGGAGATCGCGCGTGTACACGTGGACGCCACGCAGCACGGGCGCGTCCTCGGCCCGGCGCAGGTAGTCGAGATGATCGCCGCCGGATCCCGACAGGCCAAAGCGCTCCGTCTCCCCGCTTTCCCAGAACGCTTTGATGGTGTCGGGCCAGGTCGCGGCGTCAGCCAGAACGTACGAGGTGGGCACCACGCGGCCGGCCAGCGCGTCCTGCTTCAACGTCTCGCGCTCGCGCTGGTAGAGCTGGCGCACGGTGGCCTCGAGCGTGCGCGACAGGCGATCCAGCTCACCGGTGGTCGCGTAGCCGAGGCTTCGATCGAGCAGAGACGTGGTGATCCACACGGTCGCCGCCAGGGGCAGCGCCGTTGCGGCGAGGAAGGCAAGGATCAGCCTGGTCCGGAGTCGGTTCATCGAGACGGTGACAGTCCCACGACATCATGGCCGAAGCCGGAACGGGCCTGCTTCCACGGCGTGGGGCAGCCCACTTTCCTTCGGGCGCCGGCTCAAGGCCTCGATCAGACCCTTCAGCGTGATCCCGGCATCGTCGTCGCGGGCCGCCGCGGTGTCGCCGTCCAGGAAGCGGTACTCGAGCCGGATCCAAAACGGCGCGTCCCGTAGCTTGCCCAGCGCGATGAGCGGAATGGTCACGTGCTCGAGGCACCACGCCTCCGCAGCGTTGGCCGTCAGATACGAGACGGACCGCGGCGGCGGTCCCGCCATCGTCACGGCAAACCGCTCTTCCCAGAGATCGTAGCTGAGGACGAACGCCTGCCGGCTGCGCGCGGCGGCGGCCCCGCCTGGGCCGGGCAGCACCGCCAGATCAAGATCGACGCGCACGGACCGGCCGTCCTTCAGCTGCGCGAGTGTTTCCCCCTTGATGAGGCCAAGCCCGGGCGCCCGCACCGCAACCGCCTCGCCAATGCGAGTGATGCTGACGTTCTGTGCCTCGAGCGGAATCACAGCAGTACCAAGGAATGCGAGCGCCATCGTGACCCTCCGTTGCCGGTTCACGACTAGAACTTCCTGACGCCGGTGGACGAGATCCCGAACCGGAATCCCGTCGTGAAGACGGCGTGGAACTCGTCGGTGTTGATGGGGAATCCCACGGTGAAGAAGAGCGGACCCGGAGTGAACCCCGCGCCCGTCGAGAAGCGAATGCGCCTGTCGGCGCCGGTGTTCCACACCGAGCCGCCATCGACGAAGAGCATCACGTCGTGAAAGCGGTATTCGAGCGACGTGTGAAACATGCGATTGCCGCCGGCCGGCGAGATGTCGTACTTGTCCCAGCCGCGCAGCGTCCGGGAATCGCCGAGCGTGAAGCGTTCGAAGAGCGGCGCGTTGCCGTTGATGCGGCCGAACATGCCGGACACGAACACGCGATGGCGTTCGCCGGATCGAAACTGGTAGTCCGCTTCGCCCAGGTACCGGTCGTAGCTGAAGTCGCTTTCGAGTGCGCGCGTGCCGGTGCGTACCGTAAACGCGGTGCCGACTTCGTGGTCGAATCGAGGCCCGCTGCCCCACTGCTGCTTGAACCGCACGGACCCGATCGCGACGTTCGCCATCTGCGACGGCACACGCAGCTCTTCAATCAACGGATCGAGTTCGGTGATGCCGACGCCGCCGGCCACGCTGAACTGCGGCGTAATCGCGAACTTCAAGAGCGGCGTCACCGACATCCGATTGCGATAGGGACCCGGAATCTGCGGATTGAGCGCCAGCGCCGCCAGCGTCGGGTTGCGCCAGGTCTGGTCGAAGGTGGACCACTCGAAGAGCATGCCGACCCGGTCCGTGCCGAGCCGCCGCGATTCCGCGCGCACGCCGAAGCCCGAGTACTCCTCGACGAGATCGTCGGCGGTGTCCCACGCAATGTAGGGCATGACGTGAAAGTCGCGGCCTCCCACGGTGAGCGGCAGCACGGCGCCCCATCCCTGATCGGAGTGATAGAGGGCATTGGCGTCGATGGGCTCGTAGCGCAGCCATCGTGCCCAGTCCGGCCGGGTGAGGACGAACGTCAGGTTGATGTGGCCCCGCTCGTCGGCCCGCACGGTGCGCCGCTCGACGTCATAGTTGGGAAACTCGGCCTTCAACTTGCTGCGCACAGCGTCCGCGGCATCCGAGTCGAGCGGCTTGCCTGAAAGCGCTTGCAGATCCTTCTGCAGATCGGCGCTCAGATCGCGCTCCGGCACGCCGCGCACGTCCACTTTGTCGACGATGTATCTGGAGTTGACGTCGGTGTCGCGATTCTCATCGCGGATGCGCGCGACGACGAAGGTCACGCGGGCGCCGCCGTCGGTTTCGAGCGCCGTACGGATCGCCGCCACGTAGCGTGGCTGCTCCTCTTCAATGCGCCGGGCCAGAGCTTGCAGCTGCTCGCGATTGAGCGACGTGCCGGTGAGCTTGCCGATGTCTTCGCGCAGTCCCGGGGAGAGCCGGCCGATCTCGAGTCCCGACACCTGCGCCGAATTGATGCGCGCGCCGTCGGGCGCCTCGGTCTCCTGCGCGAACGAGGCCAGCGGCGCGAAGACAAGCAGCGTGAGGATGTGCGCGACGAGCAGAGCTTTCAGTCTCATGCGCGCCTTGAATAGCAAGGCCAGGGCCATGTGCTAACTTGTTGATACTAAACCAGTTCACGCCTGGCAGCGTGTGACCGCACGTCACACCTGTGCCGGTGCGGCACGGTCAGCGGCGACTACACGTTCACTGCGCCGGCTCGAACGCGTGCCACCGATCGCGAACGACATCCATGAGGCGCTGAAATGCCGGCTGCGCGCGAATCGACTCGAGAAAGGGATCGTGCTCCGAGAGGAACGGATAGTTGATGAATCCCCGATCGACCGCCACCTTCAAGCACGCGATCGCCCGGTCCGGCATGCCGGCGAGCGCGTAACCCTGCGCGAGCATCCTCGGGAAGAGGTCACCGGCCGTCGCGTCGAGATCGATTTCCGGCGGCGACGTCAACGCGCCGCCGCCCTTCGCGTGTCCGGCGCGGACCAGAAACGCCGCCACCTGCGCCGGAATCGTGTCACGCACTTCCGGAGGAAACGATCCCAGCACGTCAACGGCGGTGTCGAGGCGATCGTTGAGCACCAGCACCCAGACGTAGAAGAGCCGCGCCATCGGATTGCCGGGATCCATGGCGCACATCTGCCGGTAGGGTTCGAGCGCGGCGGCCCGGTTCCCGTCCATGACGTCGGCAAAGGCGGGCATGCAGCGGGTCAGCGGCGTCAACGGATCGAGCGCGAGCGCCCGTTCGATCAACGGCCTCGCCGACGGCACCTGCCCCGAGATGAGGTAACAGTTGGTCAGCAGCAGCAGCGTGTCGGCACTATTCGGCTCGGCGTTGAGCGCCGTATGGAGATCGCGAACTGCGGCCTGGATGTTCCCGCGACTGTAGTGAATCCATCCGCGCAGCTGAAAGCCCGGTGCGAATGCCGGCTCCAGCGAGAAGACCTTGGTGACACACGCCTCGGCTTCGTCCACCGGAGCGTTCGTGGGATCGATGCCCGCCTCCCGGTACTGGAGAAACGCACGGCCGAGTGCCGCGTAGAGGCGCGCGTTGTCGCCTACCAGGGCGAGGCCATTCCGCAGAAGCTGGATTGCGTGGTCGATCGCGTCCTTGCGCCACCGAAACGCTTCTTGCCGCGCCCGGACGAGGCACTCGTACGCATGGAGGTTGTCGATCGGCCGGACGGCCAGCCGCAGATCTTCGTCGGCGCTCAGCCGCACCTCGAGGGCGTCGACGATCGCGCGGGCCAGACGCTCCTGCATCGCGAACACGTCGTCCAGCGATCCGTCCCACGTATCGGTCCACAACAGGTTGTCATCGGGTCCGTCGATCAGGCGGGCCGTGATTCGCAACCGATCGTCGGCGCGACGGACACTGCCTTCGAGGATGTAACGGGCGCCCAACGCGCGCGCGATCGACCCGGCATCCTGGTTCGTACCCTTGAAGGTCATCGCCGAGGTCAGGGACGTGACGCGGAGGGCGCCAATCGTGGAGAGGCCGGACGTCACTTCGTCGGTCAGCCCGTCGGCGAAGAACTCATTCTCGCGATCGGTGCTGAGATTCGTGAACGGCAGGACGGCGATCGACTTGACGCCCGCGGCCCGAGCGCGGCGCGCTCCTGTTGACGACTGCGGCGGGTTCCGGCGGCTGCCGTCGCGCCATCGATCGATTTCCGACTTGAACGCATAGACGCTGCCCGCCACCTGATGCACGTGCCGGTGCACCGGCAGCCCCTCGGCGTGTTCCCAGCGGCGCACGGTCCTCACGCCGCGCCGCAGGTAGGCCGCGATTTCCTTCCACGAATCAAGACGATCGTCAGGCTCGTGGGCCAAAGCGGGCCAACCTCCGTTCGGCCACCTTTGTGGTCTTGGGACCGCGGAGGCTTCCGCGTAGCGTCAGAGTGCGCGCAACGGCACTACGTTGGTGGCCCGATGTGCGCGGTTCCAGGAGGACCCGCCATGATGTCGCACAGCATTCGTTCGTCATTGCTCGCCGCACTCGCCATGGTATGCATCGCCGTGGGAGATGGAAGCGTAATCGAGGGCCGGGCGACGCCAGCCGCGGAGGGTCGCACGATCGCCGTTTCCGGCAGCGGCGTCGACGATCTGATCAATGCCATCGTCCACGAGCAGGTGCCGACACCGAACGGGATGATTCAGCAGAGCACCGAAACCGTGGAGCTCTTCGGCGATCTGCGCGGACGCGTGCTGTATCACGTCACATCGGTGTTCGATTTCGTCAACGGCACGCTCGCCAACACCGGCAACCAGGTGTTCTCAGGCACGATCGCCGGCTCGCAGCCGGTCATGATTCATGACGACCAATTCCGGTTCGACGTCAATCTCGTCACCGGCAGCGAGAGCGGCACCGTGCTCCTCGTCGATCAGATTGCGGGCCCCAAGGTCCGATGTGCGCTGAACGTCGTGGGCACCGGCCTGAACGGCAGCGGAAACCCGACGTTCAACTACAGCGGGGAGTGCACGTTCCGCGGCGAATAAGCGCCAACGCATCTCTGGTCGCGCTGCGCCCGCCAGTTTCAGAAGTCGGTGAAGGCCCGCGGCGGCCACGCCGCCCGCAACGCGTTGAGCACTGCGGCGACGTCGATGACTTCCTGCGCGACCGCCCCACCGATGGGAGGCAGCCATCCGGCCGCGGCCGCAGCCATGCCCACCACGCTCAGCGCCATCCCACCGATGGCGCTCTGCAGGGCGATGCGCCAGGTGCGGCGGGCGATGTGCAGCAGCTCATCGACGCGCGAGAGCGAACCGTCCAGAATCACGGCGCCCGCGGCGCTGGACGTCACCTGGTGGTGCTGACCGAGCGCCACCGCCACGCTCGCGTGCATCATGGCGGGCGCGTCGTTCAATCCGTCGCCGACGAAGAGCGTTGGCTGGCGTCGCGTCTCCTCGCGCACGATCGCGACCTTCTCCTCCGGGCTCTTCGCGGCGTGCACGTTCGAGATCCCCACCTGGTCGGCGAGATAGCGCACTTCGGATTCACGATCGCCGGACACGATCAGGACGCGATTGATGCGATGACGAGGTATGAGGTGACCGACGAACGAGATGCTTTCGCCGCGAGGCGCGTCCCGGAAGCGCAGAATGGCGGCGACACGATCGTCGAGCAGGACCACGCACTCGAGACCGGCGGCCTCGGGCGCAATGGCATGCAGTTCGTTCGGATCGAGCCGGCGCCGGCCGGTGAGACGGACGCGGCGATCGCCGATGCGGCCGATCATTCCCTGCCCGGGCGGCTCGCGCACCTCAGCGACCGGACGCAGCGGCACGCCGTCTACGCCCGCGGCCTGCACGACGGCCGCCGCCAGCGGATGCCGCGAGTATTGCTCGAGACTCGCGGCGAGCGAGAGCACGTCGCGCCGATCCACACCCGGCGCACACATGACGTCGGTCAGCACGGGCCGGCCAAGCGTGAGCGTTCCCGTCTTGTCGAAGATCGCCGTTCGGCACGCACCGATCCGCTCGAGGACGGACGCGTCCTGGATGATGATCGTGCGCCGCGCGGCAAGTGAAATGGCGCCGATGATGGCGACGGGAATGGCCAGCAACAGCGGACATGGCGTGGCGATGACGAGCACGGCAAGGAACCGCGACGACTCGCCGGTCGCCAGCCACGCCATCGCGGCGATGAACACGGCCACGGGGGTGTACCAGGCGCCGAGCCGATCGGCGAGGCGCCGAATCGGCGGCCGGTTCTCCTCCGCCGCACGCACGATCTGCACGATGCGCGCGTAACGCGAGTCCACGGCCCGGCGCTCGGCCGTGACCGTCAGCGCCGCGTCTGCGTTGACCGCACCGGAGATCACCGGTGCGCCCACGGTCTTCGGAATCAGAAACGGCTCGCCGCTCAGGAACGACTCGTCCATGGTCGACGCACCGGCCGAGACCACGCCATCCACGGGACAGATCTCGTGCGGCAAAATGACCAGTTCGTCGCCAGGCCGGATGGTGTCGACGGCGACGTCGACGAGCACGGCGCCCGTGCGGACGTGCGCGACGCTCGGATGACGCCGGGCGAGCGCATCGAGCACCGATGAAGCGCGGCGCGTCGCGTACTCCTCGAGCGCCTGCCCGCCCGAAAGCATCAGGATGACGACAGCGGCCACCAGGTACTGCCCGAGCAGGGTGGCGGTGACAATCGCGACGCCGGCGAGCAGGTCGGATCCGAATTCGCGCGCGATCACACGCCGGACGAGACCAAAGACCAGCGGCAGGCCGCCGAGGCCGATCGCCGCGAAGAGCGGCCAGTTCACGAGCACGTCTTCGTGCTCGAGGACGTTGAGCGACACGCTGACGGCGATCGCAATGAGGGTCAGCGCCGCAATGCCCGCGTCGCGTGTCTTCAGCGCTGCGGTCATCATGGCGTCGACCCTCACTGTGCGTCGGCGAGCACCGCCTCGTTTCGCGCTCCCGCGACCCGCGCGCGTTCGCGATCCGGATAAATCGCCACCTTCAGCACGCCGTCGCGCTGCCGGCTGAAGAGATCGAAGGCTTCCGGGATGTCTTCGAGGGCGAACCGATGCGTCAGGAGGGGCAGCAGGTCAACGCGTCGGTTCTCGATCATCGCCATCAGTCGGCGCATTCGCTCCTTACCACCCGGACAGAGTGTGGTGACGATCTTCTGATCGGCAAGGCCCGCATGGATCGCTTCGTACGGCGCGACGAGCTTGCCGGAGTAGACACCCAGGCTCGAGAGCGTCCCGCCGGGACGGATCGAGCGCAGCGCCGTTTCAAATGTTTCCTGGCGGCCGAGCGCTTCGATCGCCACGTCGACGCCGCGACCGCCGGTCAGCCGTTTCAGTTCGGCGGTGACGTCAACCTCCCGCGGATTCAGCACCACGTTCGCGCCGAACGCTCGCGCCGTCGTCAACCGCGCGGAGGCCGGGTCGATGCCAACGATGAGCGACGCGCCTTTGAGTTTGGCGCCGAGCGTCGCGCACAGCCCAATCGGTCCCTGCGCGAACACCGCGACGCTGTCGCCGACTTTGATCTGCGCGCTCTCGGCACCGGAAAGTCCAGTCGAGAAGATGTCCGAACACAGCAGGACGTCTTCGTCGGCGAGCGTCTCGGGAATCGGCGCGAGGTTCGCGCGGGCATCCGGCACCAGGAGGTACTCCGCCCAGGCGCCGTCAATCGTGTTACCGAAACGCCACCCGCCCAACGCGCCGCCGCACTGCGAGTGCACGCCGTTCAGACAGTAGAAGCACTGCCCGCACGGCGTGATCGCTCCGACGATCACGCGCTGGCCCACCTGGTATTCGTGGTCCAGGCCCGCACCAAGCTCGTCGATGACGCCTACCGGTTCATGGCCGAGGATCAACCCGGGCTTCACGGGGTATTCGCCGCGGACGATGTGGACGTCCGTGCCGCAAATCGTGGTCGTCGTGATTCGGATGACCGCTTGCCCTGGACCGGGGAGAGGCTTCCGCACATCTTCCAGGGCGATTTGGTCCTTCCCTTTGAACACGACCGCACGCATCGATTTCATTTCGGCGTTTCCCAAAAGACCCAGGGTTGATCCCGGTCACTGGCCCCAGCTATCGCAAGAGCGATGCCTTCCGGCGGGCGCGAAATCGCTCCGGCAGCCACAGGGTTCAGCCGCGCCGGTTTGCGTCACCCCGAAATATTTCGAGCCGCCGTCGAAGGATTTCGGGGGGCGGGCGGGGTCGATGTCGCCCGGTATGGTGGGGCTGAAGGAACCTTGGGCGCTCCTGTGGCACGCATCGTGCGGAGTCCAGATCCCATGAGCAGGCCACACATCCTGTGTCCCGTCGACTTCTCCAACGCTTCACAAGGCGCGATCCGCTACGCCGTCGCGATTGCCGAGCACTTCGGCGCGAAGCTCACGCTGGTCACCGTCACCGACCCGTTGCTGAACGAAGCGGCCGCGTTGCGGACCAGCCCGTCGTGGCTGCCGGAGCGCGCGGAGCACGAGTTGCGCCGCTTTTTCGATCTGGCGACGGGTCACCGGGGCTCGGTGGAGGTGGCGCTCAAGGTGGTCACAGGCAAGCCAGCCCCAGCGATCCTGGAGGAAGCGGAGGCCGGCGGCGCGGACCTCATCGTCATGAGCAGCCGCGGGAATTCGGGCGCGCGGAAGTTCTTCTTCGGCGCGACGACCGAGCGCGTCCTTCGCGAAACGACGATCCCCGTTCTGGTGACACCGGCGCACGACACTGGTCCACAGAACCTCGATGACGCGCGCAAGAAGCTGCATCATGTGCTCCTGCCGCTCGACTTCATGGGATCGACGAGCCCGCAGCTCGATGTCGCGCGGGCCATTGCGGACGGGCTCGGCGCGACCTTGCTGCTCACTCACGTGGTGGAGCCGCTGTGGTTCCCGACCGCCGCGCAGCCGGGCGCCTCGACGAGGGACACGGACAAGGAGCGGCGGCATCGAGCCGAGCAGTCTCTCGTCGATGCTGCCGGTCCGGCGTCGCCGGGCCGGAAGGTCGAGCTCCTCACCGCGTTCGGTGACCCCGCTGAGGAGATCGCCAAGATCGCCTCCGACCGTGACGTCGGTCTGGTCGTGATGGGACTGCACGCCTCGCCCAGGAACGGACCGCGCATGGGATCGGTGACGTATCGCGTGCTGTGCCTGGCGCCCACTCTCGTGCTGGCGCTGCCGCCTTCAGCCCTGCCCGCGGCCTTTCAACGACCGGGCGCGGGAAAATCCGCGGTTGCGCCGGAGCCCTCACCGCTTTGGTCCCGAACTCGCTCATCGGCGATTCAACGTGGTGGCATGGCTGTTGCCATACCTCAGGCTGGGACGTGAGTTATGACGGGACAGACCGCGCTGAGCACGACAGGGGCCACATCGACGTTGTTGGAAGGCACGGATCGCCGGCGCTCGCTGCGCGACGTGTTGACCACCATCGAAACGACGTCGTATGAGCCGCTGCGCCAGGAGCTGGCGGCGATTCTCGCGTTGCTCGACGACGAGCTTCGGAGACACCCGGGCGCCGATGACGAAACACTCCAGGCGATCTGCATGACACTCCGTCGGTTGCAGACCGTGCTCAGCGTCCATTTCGACGTGGAAGAGTCACAGCTCATCCCATCGCTGTGGCTCTACGAGCGCGGCATCCGCAGCCGGAGCGTCCAGGTCACCGCCATGGTCGGCCAGCTTGGGTACGATCAATTCAAGATCATGTCGCTGCTTTGCCGCCTGCAAGTGCTCGTGCGCCTGTATCGAAGGCCGGATCGGAAGAGTCCGGCAGTATCGGCGGCGCTGGCGGGCCTGGCCGCGCTGACGCGAGGCGTGCACGCTCACCTTCGTCGTGAAACCCGCGTCCTGCTTCCTCGGCTGGCCGCCCTGGCCGACGCCATGGGCAGCTGAACGAACGGGAACGTGACGCTTCTGACCACCGACGTCGTCGTACGGGATGGATCGACCGTCTGCCTGAGACAAGCCGAAGCCGTTGATGTCGAGCCCGTGCTGGACTTCCTGCGGTCGCTCTCCCCTGAAAGTCTGTACTTCCGGTTTCACGGTCACGCAGCGCTGACCCCATCGGGTGTCGGAGGACTGATGGGGATCGATGGCAGCCCGGCCCTGTCGCTGGTCGCGGAGGCTGGCGGACGGATCGTGGCCTTCGCCGGGTACACACGCCGCGGAGCGGCGCCGCGGCGGGCCGAGGTCGCATTCGCGGTGTCCGACGCAGCGCAGGGCCACGGCATTGGCACGCGCATGCTGGAACAGTTGGCGAAACGCGCGCGCGAGGCCGGCATCGACGCGTTCGACGCGTATGTGCTCGGCGACAACCATCGCATGCTGCAGGTGTTTCGAGACTCGGGTTTTGCCGAGACCGTGGCGGTCGAGGGCGGCGTGTGTCACGTGACGTTGTCGCTGGCAACGACCGACGAGTTCGTCGAACACGCCGCCGCGCGATCGCGAATGGCGGCAAGCGCCTCGATGCGTCCGTTCTTCCAACCCCGCGTCGTGGCGGTCGTCGGAGCAAATCGAACCCGGGGCAAGATTGGATCAGAGATCCTTCACAATCTGCTGGCTGCCGGATTCACCGGCACGGTCGTACCCGTTCATCCGAACGCGCACGAGATCGAGGGGCTCACGACGTACGGGCGGGTGACCGACATCCCCGGTCCCGTCGATCTCGCGATGATCGTCGTCCCGGCGGCAGAGGTGCTCGGCGCCGTAGACGAGTGCATCGCCAAGCACGTTCCGGCGATCTGTGTGATCAGCGCGGGGTTTGGCGAATCCGATGCCGCCGGTCGCGCGCGCGAGGCGATGCTCGTCGAGCGGGTGCGGCGGGCCGGCTGCCGCCTGATCGGACCGAACTGCATGGGACTTCTGAACACTGAACCGGCGGTGAATCTGAACGCGACATTCTCGCCGGTGTACCCGCCGCGTGGACACGTCGCGATGTCGACGCAGAGCGGCGCGCTCGGACTGGCGATCCTGGACTACGCGAAGCGACTGAACATCGGCATCTCCAGCTTCGTGTCGGTCGGGAACAAGGCGGATGTGTCGGGGAACGATCTGATGCAGTACTGGGCGGAGGATCCGGCGACGGCCGTGATCCTGCTCTACCTCGAGAGCTTCGGCAATCCGCAGAAGTTCAGCGAGATCGCCCGTCGCGTCGGACGGACGAAACCGATCGTGGCCGTGAAGGCCGGCCGTTCGAAGGCGGGATCGAGAGCCGCGGCCTCGCACACCGGTGCGCTCGCCTCGAATGACGTGGTGGTCGATGCGTTGTTCAGGCAGGCCGGCGTCATCAGAACCGGCCGGCTGGAAGAGATGTTCGACGTCGCGTCCCTGCTCTCTCATCAACCGATCCCGCGGGGACCGCGCGTCGCGATCCTGACCAACGCCGGCGGACCCGGCATTCTGGCGGCCGACGCTTGCGAGGCAAATGGCCTCGAATTGCCGGCGCTCTCCGACGCCACCCGATCGGAGTTGCGCGCGTTTCTGCCCGCGGCGGCGAGTGTCAACAATCCCGTGGACATGCTGGCATCGGCGCCACCCGAACACTACGGGCGGGCGCTGGCGGCGATTCTTCGCGACGACTCGATCGACAGCGTCATTTCGATCTTCATTCCTCCGCTCGTGACGGGCTCCACGGCGGTGGCGGCGGCGATGGCAGCGGCGGTCAACGTGCGACGAGACAAGCCCGTCGTGGGCGTGTTCATGCAGTCAGACGGCGCGCCTGCGACACTGGCGCCGATTCCGTGCTACGCGTTTCCGGAATCCGCCGCGCTGGCGCTCGCTCGCGTCACCGAGTACGGCCGGTGGCGTGCCACGCCTATCGCGCCGGCGCCGCGTCTCGACGGGTTCGATCGCGACGCGATTCGCGCGATGGTCGAACGCGCCTTGGACCGCGGCGCAGGGTGGGCGCTGCCCGACGAGGCGCAGGCGCTGATTCACGCGGCCGGCATTCAGACGGCGGCCGCGCGCGTGGCGACGGACATGGAGGACGCCGTCGCCGCAGCCAGTCAGCTTGGATTCCCTGTCGCACTCAAAGCTCTCGGGCCGACGTTGCTGCACAAGACCGAACGACGCGCGGTGACACTGAACCTCGGAAATCCGCAACAGCTGCGAACTGCCTACGCGGATTTTGTCACGCGCTTCGACCGCGACATGACGGCGGTCCTCGTGCAGCAGATGGTGCCGGCCGGACTGGAAATGATCGTCGGGGCGCTGCAGGATCCCGTCTTCGGACCGGTGATCGCATGCGGAACCGGTGGCGTGCTCGTGGACCTTCTGGCGGATTCGTCGTTCCGATTGCACCCGCTGAACGAATCGGACGCAGTCGAGATGATTGGCGCGTTGCGAGGCGTCAGGCTCCTGCGCGGGTACCGCGGTGCGCCACCCGCCGACGAAGCGGCCCTGCGCGACGTGCTCCTTCGCGTGTCCGCGCTGATCGGCGCAGCGCCCGAGATTCAGGAGCTCGATCTCAACCCGGTGATCGTCCTGGAGTCCGGCGCCACGGTCGCGGACGTTCGCCTGCGGCTCGCGCCGGTCGCTGGCACGCGGCAGGGACGCCACATCGAGTACTGAGCGCGCTGCGGCTCACCAGGCGTGGCCGAGTCTGATGTAGACGCCGCGGTTCTCGTCCACGCCCTGCGCGTACTCGAGGTTCAAGATCATCCGTTCCTTTGGCTTGAGAACGAAATGCACACCGGCGCCGAACGTCGGATAGGTGCTCCGTCCGAGCGGCAGCGTCGTCTCGCCGTACAAACCCGCCGCGCCGGTAAAGAGCGTCGCTCCCCACCGCGCGCTGAACGACACTCGTTCTTCGATCTCGAGCGACGACATGTACGGCGCCAGATACTGGCCGAACTTGTAGCCACGGAGCGTG
>Ga0111538_10007256_pt1 | contig 14961 bp, 15 predicted proteins | sample SoiMethybrSBSTD1_FD_79669 | JGI IMG/M metagenome (GOLD analysis project Ga0111538, IMG submission 79669) | Bulk soil microbial communities from a Populus tree surrounding site in Tennessee, USA - Soil MetaG P. TD hybrid SBSTD1 (version 2)... | ecosystem: Environmental > Terrestrial > Soil >... | reverse complement strand
CTGCGGTGCGCAAATGTCGATGGCTGCGTCGTCGGCAGGAACAGAGAAATGCACTGTGGCAATTCGCAGGCAGATCGCTTGGCGGCGGAGGCAATCGTCGTCGGGGCCGGGCCGGCGGGGCTGACGGCGGCGATGTCGCTGGCTGCGACCGGCGTCGACGTGCTGGTCGCCGCGCCTGCCTACGTGCCCGCCCGCAGCGAAGCTGACCGGCGCACCACTGCGCTCCTGCCCGGCAGCATCCAACTTCTGGAAAACCTCGGCGTTTGGGGAACTTGCGCCGCTCAGAGCGCTCCCCTCGAGGGTGTCAGGATCATCGACGATCGGGGCGACCTGCTGCGTGCGCCTGAGGTGCTTTTCAAGGCTCGGGAACTGGGCCTGGCCTGTCTCGGCGCTAATATCCCCAATGCCGCCCTCAACGCCGCCCTCAACGCTGCAGCCACCAACGCGTCGGGGCTGAGACGCGTCCCCACGGCCGCGGCCGTGGGCATGGAAATAGGCCCGGATTTCCTGGAGATCTCGTTTGCCGAGGGCGGCAAGGCACGCGGCAGGCTGGCGATTGCCGCCGACGGCCGCAATTCCACAATCCGCGCGGCAGCACGGATTGGCACGCGCACCTGGAACTACGGACAGGTGGCGATTGCGGCGGTCTTCCGCCACAGTCGCGCGCACGCCAACGTCACCACGGAATTTCACCGTCGGCCGGGGCCGCTGACGGTCGTCCCGCTTCCCGGTGACGCCTCGAGCCTGGTGTGGGTGGAGACGGCAGCAGAGGCCAAGCGCCTGGCTGCGCTGGAAGAAAAGGCCTTCCTGGTAGAGCTTTCAGCGCGGTTGCACGGCTTGCTCGGCGACCTGGGCGAGTTGAGCCCGCGGGCGGTGTTCCCGCTGATGGGCCTGCAGGCCGAATACATGGCGCGAGCGCGAACGGCGCTCGTAGGGGAGGCCGCGCACGTCATCCCCCCCATCGGGGCCCAGGGCCTGAACCTCGGCTTGCGCGACGCCGCCTACCTGGCGGAATGCGTCGGAGCCGCGCGCGCAGCCGGAGACGATATCGGCGCCGACGCAACGCTGGAGGCCTACCGGGCTTCGCGCACCCCCGACATCCTGAGCCGGACGATTTCCGTCGACCTGCTCAACCGCTCGCTGCTCTTCGATTTTCTGCCCATGCAGGCCCTGCGGGGGCTCGGATTGCATCTCCTCGCCAACGCGGGCGTGCTTCGCCGCCTGCTGATGCGGAGCGGACTTGATGCCCCGGGCGACGCTCCCCGCCTCATGCAGCCGGGCAACCGGCATGCACCCCTTGACGCCGGCGCCGCGACGGGCCAATCCGGCCTCCGCTAGCAAGGGCGAGACCACGCGCATGCCAAGCCTGCAAGACCTGCGCTACCGCGCCGAATACGCTGCGCTCAGGCTGATCGCAGCGGTGGTGCGCACCGTGCCGATCGACGTCGGCGTCAGCATCTCCGGCAAGCTGTGGCGCCTGCTCGCCCGTTTCGACCGGCGCCACCAGCGCGCGCTCGACAATCTCGCCATCGCCTTCCCGCACAAGCCCTTGAAAGAACGCCAGGCGATCGCACTCGCCATGTGGGAGAACCTCGGCCGCGTCATGGCCGAGACCATGCAGATTGACCGCATCATCGCCGACCCCAGCCGCATCGAGATCCTCAACAAGGACATCCACCAGCGCTACAAGGACAAGCTGGGCTCCGCGATCGGCGTATCGCTCCACATGGGCAACTGGGAGTTGGCCATCTGGCCGTTCACGCTCGCGGGCAACAATCCCGCGGCCGTCTACCGCACCGTGAAGAATCCCTACGTCGACCAATACCTGCTCGACGCCCGCAAGACCCTCTATCCCGGCGGCCTGCTGGGCAGGGGACGCAACCGCGAGGAGGGACAGGCCACCGCGCGGAGAATCATGGATTTCGTGCGCAAGGGCGGCCGCCTCGGCCTCGTGTGCGATCTGCACGACCGCACGGGCCTGGAGGTGCCCTTCTTCGGCAAGCCTGCCAGGTCCGTGACAATTCCCGCCATGATCGCGCGCAGGGTCGGGGCCCGCATCTGGATGTCGCGCTGCGTGCGCGTGGGCGGGCAAAGCCGATTCCAGATCGAACTCAAGGAGTTGAAGGTCCCGCGCACGGCAAGCCAGGCCGACGACGTGAAGTGGATCACCGCGGCAATGCAGCAGCAGTTCGAGGATTGGATCCGCGAGGCGCCGGAGCAGTGGATGTGGAGCAACCGGAGATGGGGCTGACGACCCGCAGCAGGCCGTTGAATGCCCGGCGGCTGGGGGCTTACAAGTATCGCGGGGAGGCGCAGCTTTGACAGTCACGGCGCGGGCGATACACTGGTGTTGCTGCAGCGCAACAAGAGACTCCCACCCAATGTCCACCCGCACGCCTGCCAAGCATTTCAGCCCGCTCGCCATCGGTGCGCCGGAGCCCTATCGCCAACTTCCCGTCCGGCTCGAGCGCATGGTGCACTTCGTGCCGCCCCACAACGAGAAGATACGCGCCCGCCTCGGCGAGTTGATCCCCCAGGTGGACGTGGTGCTGGGGAATCTGGAGGACGCCATCCCGGCTGACGCCAAGACGGCAGCGCGGGCCGGTTTTATCGCCATGGCGAACGCCCACGATTTCGGCCAGACCGGCCTGTGGACGCGCATAAACGCGCTCAACTCGCCATGGGGGCTCGACGACATCCTGGAGATCGTGGCGGCGGCGGGCGCCAAGCTCGACGTGATCATGCTGCCGAAGGTGGAGGGGCCCTGGGACATCCACTATCTCGACCAGCTTCTGGCCCAGCTTGAGGCCAAGCACGCACTCAGGAAACCGATCCTCATCCACGCCATCCTGGAAACCGCCGAGGGGGTGAAGAACGTGGGGGCGATCGCCGCGGCGAGCCCGCGCATGCACGGCATGAGTCTCGGGCCGGCCGATCTCGCCGCCTCCCGCGGCATGAAGACGACGCGTGTCGGGGGTGGCCACCCCGCTTACGGCATTCTCGCGGACCCGGGCGCGCCGGGCGCCCCCCGCGCGCTGTTCCAGCAGGACCTGTGGCACTACACGCTGGCGCGCATGGTCGACGCCTGCGCCGCATACGGTATCAAGCCGTTCTATGGCCCCTTCGGCGACTTCTCCGACGGAGAGGCTTGCGAGGCCCAATTCCGGAATGCCTTCCTCCATGGCTGCGTCGGCGCCTGGACCCTGCATCCGAGCCAGATCGACATCGCCAAGCGCGTCTTCAGTCTCGACGCCAAGGAGGTGGCATTCGCCAAACGCATTATCGAGGCCATGCCGGACGGCACCGGCGCGGCAATGATCGACGGCAAGATGCAGGATGACGCGACATGGAAGCAGGCCCAGGTCATCCTGGATTTGGCAACGCTCGTCGCCAGCCGCGACCCTGAGCGCAAGGCGCTCTACGGCCTATGAGGCTTCGCTGTCTTCAGGTGATGCCTGCGCGCCACAACGTCCGCGGAACCGAAGTGACGCATTGCCAGTTCTACGGCTGACCGGTACGAGCAGGTTGTTCGGGTAGGGCGTTTCATGGGATTATTGCCGATGGGCGACGTCCGGCGCGCAAAATTCTGCGTAGGGCAGGTGGTGCGCCACCGCGTTCACCCCTTTCGGGGCATCATTTTCGATATCGACCCGACATTCAGCAATACCGAGGAATGGTGGCAGTCGATCCCTGCGGAGGTGCGCCCACGCAAGGATCAGCCCTTCTATCACCTGCTCGCCGAGAACGCCGAGACGGAATACATCGCCTACGTTTCCGAGCAGAACTTGCTGCCTGATGCCTCGGGCGTGCCGCTGCGCCACCCGCAGGTGGGCGACCTGTTCTCCCAGGGCGAGGACGGCAAGTATCGCGCGCTCTTCCTGCAGCAGCCGCACTGAGCGACGGCGCACTCGATCGGGAGGCTCAGCCGCCCAGAAAAAGCAAAGCCGCCGGCAGAGTCGGAAATGTCAGCCATGGGTCCTGGCCGATCGCCTGCTTTATCCTGAGTTGCACGTTGCGGAACATCGTGACCGCCTCGATGCCGGGCTTCACGATCTCCTCGGCCAATGCCTTTGCATAGGCCCGCCGAACCGGTGTCCGAAGCCGTTCTCCCCGGAGCCGTCGCATAGGCGATCCATCACGCCAGAGGTATTCCCGACGGGCACGAAGCCCTTCTCGGCTCCAAAGATACTCTTTCCACTGCGCGTCAGCCGCAGTTCGTCGACCGGCATCAAAGGCGACGAAATGCGTTGCTTCGGGGCATTGATTGCGCAGCTTATCTATGACGTCGGTCAACTCGAACGAGTTGAGCCAAAGATTGCCGTCCTCGGCATTCGTTACATCGGTGGTATCAGGTAGTTTGTTTTTGTGTCGGGATTTGCGGCGCCGTGACCCGAATAGTAGACAGAGCTTATTGTATCCCTGCCCGCGCGTCGCACCCGTCGAATGTGGAGGCGAAGCGCAGTATCGATCGCCTTGTAACCGGCATCCTTCACGAGCGTGGTCTGGAACCCAACCACTTGCAAGGCCTTGCCGATGAGCTCGATGTCGTTGTGGGGATTGTTCAGGGTGCCGAACTTGTCGGCATAGCGTTGATTGCCGATGAGCAGCGCGATGCGCGACTGAGCAACGGAACACGTCGCCCCCACACTAACGAGTACGGTGGCAGCAACGATCTTCAGCCAGACGGCGAATATTGGCCCCGGCATTCGCCCCCTCCAGCGCCTGCCGATCCCGTGACCCCATCGCGACAAAATTCTGGCACGCACTGGGCGGAATCATAGGGGCTGCCTAGCTCACTAGGCAGCCCCAAAGTCTTCGCAATGCCACGCCGCTGGCTTACCTTTTCGGTGCCGGAGCGGCGCCGGCCGCGGGTGCTGCTGCTGGTGGCGGCGTCGCGCCCGTCGTTGCTCCAGACTTCGCAGCTTCCTGCTGCTTCTTGTATGCCTCCGCCATCTCTTGCTGGCGCTGCGCAATCTGCTGGGCCAAGGCCCTGCGCGCCTCGCCGTACTGCTTGGCATCTACCGGTGGACCCGCATACGCTTGCTCGAAGCCCGCGAGCGACACCGGGAAGCCTGTGGGCCTTCCCGTGACATTGAACGCGACGGCAATCAATCCGCTGTTGGACTTGAGCTCGTTCAGCAACTCAGGCGTGGCTTCAGTCTCCGCAGTGCACCCTTGCGGGTGGCAGACCGTATATTCAAGCGCGAACGCCTTGAGCTTGGACTCATCGATCTGCTCGTTCTTCTGCAATTTCTCCCACGCATCCTTCGGATAGACGATTGCGCGCAGGCCAGGTTTCAGGAAAGCCCCAAGGGGGATCATCACCATGAAGGCCTGCTTGTCCTGGCCCTCCAAGTGGCGCACCGCTGCCGACACCATCGATTGGCCCGTCGTCGCGTCAATCCGCTCGTGATGGGTAAGGCAGACATTGGCCTCCTTCTTCTCTTCCTTGCCATCCTTGTCCTTGGCGACGCCGCTGAGCTTCTCGCACAGCTTCACCCAAGCGCTCTGCGCAGGCTGGGCTGCGCCCGCGGCGGGAGCGGCCGCTGCTGCCGGCTTTTTCGCAGGTGCCGCTGCAGGTGCCTTTTCGGGCGGCTTCTTGGCAGGCGGCGCCGCCTGCTGGGCGAGTGATGATCCGGCAATCCCCGCGACACTCAAACCCAATACGGCGGCCAACGTCGCGGCGTGCCGGAGCCGCACATTCCGAGCCAATTGCTGCGTGCGATTTACCATCGTGTTTATGACCCTTTCCCTGCGGTCGACCACGTCAGCCGCGCGCCACTGAAAATATGATTGCCCCGCGCCGTGCCGCGCGTTCCGGGGCAGTAAGAGCGCGAATGCGGCAATCCCGTGGCCGCAACCCCGCTGGCGCGGAAATGCACTGTGGGCGTTCTTGCGACGTTGCCACACGGCCACGCCCCTGACAGACCCCTGGGGGCGACCCACATATGCTATGCACCGCGTGGGAACCGGGAGATCGTTCCGGCCCCGCTCTATCGCAGGCTTCGGTTCCGGACCCTGCGTTCACCAACAGGACCTTTCCCAGCGCGAAATGACGCATCCGAAAAAATTCCTGACCCTGCTCCTTGTGGGCCTGCTCCACGCATCCGGGGCCACGGCCGAGCCGGTCCACGGCATCGCCATGCACGGCGCTCCCAAGCATGCCCCGGGCTTCAAGCACTTACCCTATGTCGATCCCGACGCCCCGAAGGGCGGCCGCGTGGTGCTCGGTGCGCTCGGCACCTACGACAGCCTCAACGCCTTCAGCATCAAGGGGACGACCCCGTCGGGACTGCGCGAGTACGTGTACGATAGCCTGCTGACGCGCGCCGGCGACGAGCCCTTCTCGCTCTACGGCCTTGTCGCCGAGAGCATAGAGGTGCCGGAGGATAGGAGCGCGATCACGTTCCACCTGCGCCCGCAGGCCCGCTTCTCCGACGGCCGGCCGATAACACCGGACGACGTGCTCTTCAGTCATGCCCTTCTCAAGGAGAAGGGCTGGCCCTTCCACCGCTCCTACTACGGCAAGGTGGCGACGGCGGAGGCGACCGGCCCGCACAGCGTGCGCTTCACCTTCGACAGCTCCGGCGACCGCGAGATGCCGCTCATCATCGGTCTCATGCCGATCCTGCCGCGTCACAAGATCGATGCCGCGACGTTCGAGAACACAAGCCTCGAGCCGCCGATCGGCAGCGGGCCCTATGTCGTTGCCGACATCGACCCCGGCCGCTCCCTGACCTACCGCCGCAACCCCGACTGGTGGGCGCGCGATCTGCCGGTGACGCGCGGCCGCTTCAATTTCGACGAGATCCGCATCGAGTTCTATCGCGACGCTGCATCCCTCTTCGAGGCCTTCAAGGCCGGCGAGATCGACGTGCGGCCCGAGGACGAGCCCGGCCGCTGGATCGAAGGCTACAATTTTCCTGCGGCCGTCGACGGGCGCGTCCTTAAGCGCGAGTTCGACACGCTCCTCCCTTCCGGCATGAGCGCGCTCGTCTTCAATACGCGCCGGCCGATGTTTGCCGATCCGCGCGTGCGCCGCGCCTTCATCACCCTGTTCGACGCCGAATGGATCAACCGCAGCCTGTTCAACGGCGTCTACAAGCGCACGCAGAGCTTCTTCGAGCGCTCGGAGCTCTCCTCAAACGGCCGCCCCGCCGACGCCCTCGAGCGCGCACTGCTCGCCCCGTTCGCGCAATACGTGAAGCCGGAGATCCTGCAAGGAACATACAGCCTGCCGATGACCGACGGCAGCGGCGAGAACCGCGCCAACCTGCGCGCGGCCCACGAGCTTCTGACGCAGGCCGGCTACAAGCTCGAGGGCGGGCGCCTCGTCAAGGATGGCCAGCCGCTCGCGTTCGAGTTCCTGGCGCAGACGCGCCAGCAGGAGCGCCTGATGCTGAGCTATGCCAGGACGCTGGAGCGGCTGGGCATCACAGCGCGCATCCGCCAAGTGGATTCCTCGCAGTACTGGTCCCGCCTCAAGTCGTTCGATTTCGACATGATCCAGTGGACGTGGAGCGCGTCCCTGTCGCCCGGCAACGAGCAGATCAACCGCTGGACCAGCCGCGCCGCAGACATCGAGGGCTCGCTCAACTACCCTGGCGCCCACAACCCCGCCGCCGACGCCATGATCGACGCGCTGCTGCAGGCCAGCTCCACGGAGGACTTCACCGCTGCCGTGCGCGCCTTCGACCGCGTACTGATGTCGGGAGACTACGTGATCCCGCTGTTCCACCTGCCGAAGGTGTGGATCGCCCACTGGAGCCGTCTGCGCTTTCCCGCAACGCAGCCGCTCGGCGGCTACGATCTCGACACCTGGTGGTCGGCGCCGCGCTGAGGCCGACGCTCAGGGCTCGTCGGATGCGCCAACCTCCAGCACGCCGTGCGCACGCGTGTGGTAGAACACCTCCAGATCGGGTCGCTCCCGCGCGATGCGGATCGCCAACCGGCGGCCGACCTCCTCGTGTGCCGCGAATTGCGCTTCCGTCCACGTGCTGCTCGCGGGATCGTCGGGATTGAGCGAGCTCGAGAATGCGTCCGCCCACCGCGTCAGGTCGGCGGCGAGTTCGGACGACAGCGCGATCTCCTCGGGCGCGAAGCTGCCGTAGAGGCCATCATCGAGCGCCCATAGCGGATCGCAGCCATGGTCCGCCATCACCTTGATGCGGCGGGATTGCGAGGGGTGTCGCAACTGCGGCCCGGCATCGGCGCCCATCGCAGCGAGCGTCCCTCCTGCGGGCTCGAGCAGCCGGAAGAACCGCCAGGTGCTCATGGCCGAGTAACCTGCGACGGCCGCACCCAACAGCGCCGTCGCCTGCCAGGGCACATCGTCCCAGCCGACCAGCCGGCCCACCGACGCAGCCCACACGACGAACGCCGTGGCAGCCAGATAAACGACGTAGGCATTGCGCGTCTGACGACGGCCGTCGGGATCGGGCGGATCCTTGGCGTCGAGGAAGCGCGGGGCGAGGACGTAAAGGTAGGTGGCCTGTCCGAGGGCCGCCGCCGCGAACAGCCACACCGAAATTTCAAGCAGCAGCATGAGCGCAGCACCGCCCGCCAGGATCAGGAACGACTGCGTCAGCAGCCACACCTCGCGTGCCGTCTCCGCCTGGTTGGGTTCTTGCGCGGCGATCGCGGCGATGGCGCGATCGAGCAAGCGCGACATGAGTGCGGCACGGACCACGAAGACGCCGGCGAACGCATAGAAGGCGCCGACCAGCCGCAGCGCGACCTGCACCGGCTCGAAGGTAGAATATTCCAATTCGGGGGTTCTCGGAGATTGCGCGGACGTGGGCGCACCTTGGACCAGGATTCTTGTCCGGAATAGGGCTTCTCCGGACGTCGCGGCGCGGCGAAGCGCGCAGCAACCGCATTGCACGCCGACGCGACCGCCGGTATCAGGCTGGCATGGCGCGATCGCGAAGCATGGCGAGGAGCGATGACTTGGCCGATATCGCCCGGCTGGTCGAACGCATGCGCGCGGGCGAGCGCCGTGCCATCTCGCGCGTGGTGACGGAGTTGGAACGCCTGTCAGCGGCGGCGCCGCGGCTGCTGCAGGCGATGCAGCCGCATCTGGGCCACGCCCTGGTCATCGGCTTCACGGGGCCTCCGGGCGCCGGCAAGTCGACACTCGTCAACGCCTACACGAGCCAAGCGCGCGGGGAAGGCAAGAGCGTCGGCATCATCGCCGTCGATCCATCGAGCCCGGTGTCGGGCGGCGCCATCCTGGGCGACCGCATCCGCATGACCGCCACGCTGGACGACGACGGCGTCTTCATGCGCTCGCTGGCAAGCCGCGGGCACCTGGGCGGGCTGTCTCCGGCGGCCGTGCGCGTCATCGACGCCCTCGACGCCGCCGGCAAGGACCTGGTGCTGATCGAGACCGTCGGCACGGGACAGAGCGAGATCGACGTGGCGGAGGTGGCCGACGTGCGTGTGCTCGTCACGGCACCCGGCCTCGGCGACGACATCCAGGCCATGAAGGCGGGCCTCATCGAGATCGCCGACATCATGGTCGTCAACAAATCGGATCGTGAGGGCGCCGACCGCACGGCCCAGCAGCTCAAGGGCGCCCTGGCGCTGCGCGCGCACGACCGTGCCGGCGTCCCCGTGCTCAAGACGGCGGCCACCGCCCAGGCCGGGATTCCCGAGCTCGCCGCGGCGATCGAAAAAGCCGGACGCCGGGCCATGACGCAACCCGCGCACGCGCGCCGGCGCCGCCGCGCCCGCTACCTCATCGCCCGAGCCGCCGCCGACCTCATCGCCGAGCGCATCAAGGCGGACGCGCGCGGGGACCTCGACACCCTGGCCGATGGCGTGCTGTCGGGCGCACTCCTGCCGGCGGACGCGGCAAAGAAACTCATCGGCGGTTAACCCTGCCAGTATCCCGCATGCGAGCGGGGATGATTGCCTTTGGCTGCCAGGATGCGGCCGGAAAGCCGTAGGGCGCAAAAGGCAGAGCCGCCTTGCGCCGATCAAGGCGCCCTTCGGTGCAATGCGCTTCGCTTTTGCACCCTACGGCCCGCCGAAAACTGCCCCGCCGCGGCCTCGCTGACGTCGCCCGCGAAGCGGGGTGGCGGGGGCGGCGCGAATGTGGCGGACAACCGTACGAAATGCCTAGCCGCCGGCCGCTTGCCCTGCACGACCCGCCCGTCTATGAGTTGGCGGCGCTTGGCTTCTCCATACTGCGGGGCATAATGGACGCCCCGAACATGACGTACGAGTCATGTCTCATAAAAAGCAGGCGACCGGCGAGCGGAGACGGCTGAGACTATGGCCACGGACTACGTGCTCGAGACCAAGGATCTGACGAAGGAATTCAAGGGCTTCCTCGCCGTTAACAAAGTCAACCTGCGGGTGGAGCGCGGCACCATCCATGCCCTGATCGGCCCCAACGGCGCCGGCAAGACCACCTGCTTCAATCTGATCACCAGGTTCCTGCAGCCAACGGCAGGCAGCATCCTGTACAAGCACCGCGACATAACCCGCACCAAGCCGCATATGGTCGCGCGCATGGGCCTTGTGCGCTCGTTCCAGATCTCGGCGGTGTTTCCGCATCTGAGCGTGCTCGAGAACGTGCGCGTCGCGTTGCAGCGCTCGCTCGGAAACGTATACCATTTCTGGCGCTCCGAGCGATTGGTGGAAGCGCTGAACGAGCGGACCCTGCAGCTCCTCGACGACGTGGGGCTCAGGACTTTTTCCGATCTGCCGGCGGCGGAGCTTCCCTACGGGCGCAAGCGTGCGCTCGAGATCGCGACCACGCTCGCCGTCGACCCCGAGGTGCTGCTGCTTGACGAGCCGATGGCCGGCATGGGCGCTGAAGACATCAAGCGCACGTCGGCGCTCATCCGGCGCGTGGCCAAAGACCGCACCGTACTGATGGTGGAGCACAACCTTTCGGTGGTTGCCGATCTCTCCGACCGGCTGACGGTGCTGGCACGCGGCGAGGTCTTGGCCGAGGGGAGCTATGCGGAGGTCTCCAAGCAGCCCCAGGTCATCGAGGCGTACATGGGCACAGGCGAGCACACCGGTCATGGCTGAGGCACAGCTGGCTGTCCGCGACCTGCACGGCTGGTACGGCGAGAGCCACGTCCTGCACGGCATCACCTTCGATGTGAACTCCGGCGAGGTGGTAACGCTGCTGGGGCGCAACGGGGCCGGCAAAACCTCAACGATGCGCGCCATCATGGGTATGCTTGCCAAGCGCAGGGGTTCGGTGCGCTTCGAGGGCCGGGAGCTTATTCAGCTCACGTCAGACCGCATCGCGCGCCAGGGCCTCGCCTACTGCCCGGAGGAGCGCGGCATCTTTGCCTCGCTCAGCGTGCGCGAGAACCTCATGCTGCCGCCCAAGGTCAAGGACGGCGGACTCTCCGTCGACCAGATCCATGCCCTGTTCCCCAACCTCAAGGAGCGCAGCTCCAGCCAGGGCACCAAGCTGTCGGGCGGCGAGCAGCAGATGCTGGCCATCGCCCGCATCCTCAGGACCGGCGCCAAGCTGCTGCTGCTCGACGAGCCGACCGAGGGCCTGGCACCGGTCATCGTCCAGCACATCGGCGAGACCATCCGCCAACTGCGCCAGCAGGACTTTACCATCCTGCTGGTGGAGCAAAACTTTCGCTTCGCCGCGACGGTGGCCGATCGCCACTACGTGGTGGAGCACGGCCAGGTGATCGACATGATCCCCAACTCGGCGATCGAGGCAAACCGGGGAAAGCTCATGAACTATCTCGGTGTTTAGGTCAGAAGAAGGAGAAACGCATGCGACATAGGTTCAAGGGGCTGCTTGCCGCGGTTGCGCTGTGCGCCGCCACCGGCACTGCCCACGCGCAGATGAGCGACGGCGTCATCAAGATCGGCGTCATGAACGACCAGTCCGGCCTCTATGCCGACCTGACGGGACAGGGCTCGGTGTGGGCGACCAGGAAGGCCATCGAGGACTTCTGCAAGACGACCAAGTGCGACAAGATCGAAGTCGTGTTCGCCGATCACCAGAACAAGCCGGACATCGGCTCCAACGTGGTGCGGCAGTGGTACGACGTCGACAAGGTGGACGTCGTGGTGGATGTGCCGACGTCGTCGGTCGCGCTCGCGGTCAACAATATCACCAAGGAGAAGAACAAGGTCTTCCTCGTGTCGGGCGCCGCCACGTCGGACCTAACAGGCAAGGCCTGTACGCCCAACACGGTCCACTGGACCTATGACACCTGGGCACTGGCCAACGGCACCGGCAATGCCATCGTCAAGACCGGTGGCGACAGCTGGTTCTTCCTCACCGCCGACTACGCTTTCGGTCATGCGCTCGAGCGCGACACCGAGGCTGTGGTGCTCAAGAGCGGCGGCAAGGTGCTGGGCAAGGTGCGCCATCCCTTCCCCGGGCAGGACTTCTCCTCCTTCCTGCTGCAGGCGCAGTCGTCCAAGGCCAAGATCATCGGTCTCGCCAACGCCGGAGGAGATACGATCAATTCGATCAAGCAGGCCTCGGAGTTCGGCATCGTTTCCGGCGGGCAGAACCTCGCTGGGCTCCTTGTGTTCATCACCGACGTGCATGCGCTGGGCCTCAAGACGGCCCAGGGCCTGATCTTCACCGAGGCCTGGTACTGGGACACCAACGATGCAAACCGGGCCTTCGCCAAGGAGTTCGCCGCGGCCAACAAGGGCAACCACCCGACCATGATCCATGCGGGCGTGTATTCGGCCGTGATCCACTATCTCAAGGCCGTGCACGAGCTGAAGTCGGACGCCGACGGCGCCGCTGTCGTCGCCAAGATGAAGGCGACGCCCACCGACGACAAGCTGTTCGGCAAAGGCAGCATCCGCGCGGACGGCCGCAAGATCCACGACATGTATCTGCTCGAGGTCAAGAAACCCGAGGAGAGCAAGGCGCCGTGGGACTACTACAAGGTGCGGGCCACCATCCCTGCGGCCGAGGCCTTCCGCCCGGTCGATCAGGGCGACTGCCCGCTCGTGAAGAAGTAGGTCGCGCACTTCTCCCTCTCCCCATGCCGAAGCACGGGGAGAGGGAATAGGCTAGAGGCGTGAGCCGATGTTCGAGCTGTTGGGTGTGCCGCCACAAGCGCTGTTCGGCCAGCTTCTGCTGGGCCTGATCAACGGCGCCTTCTACGCGCTGCTGTCCCTGGGTCTGGCTGTCATCTTCGGCCTCATGAACGTCATCAACTTCACGCATGGCGCCCAGTACATGATGGGCGCGTTCGCGTCGTGGATGCTCCTGCAGTACCTGGGCGTGCCCTACTGGGGCGCCCTCGTGCTGGCGCCCATCATCGTCGGCGCAACCGGCGTCGTCATCGAGCGGCTGCTGATCTCACGCCTCTACCATCTCGACCACCTCTACGGCCTGCTTCTCACGTTCGGCATCGCGCTGATCATCGAAGGCCTGTTCCGCAATCAATACGGCTCCTCGGGCCTGCCCTACGCCAATCCGATTCCCGGCGGCATCAACCTGGGCTTCATGTTCCTGCCCTACTACCGCGCCTGGGTCATCGTCTTCTCGCTGGCGGTCTGCCTCGCCACCTGGTTCATGATCGAGAAGACCCAGCTCGGCTCCTACCTGCGCGCGGCCACCGAGCGCCCCGATCTCGTGCGCGCCTTCGGCATCAATGTGCCGCGCATGATCACGCTCACCTACGGCTTCGGCGTTGGGCTGGCGGCGCTGGCCGGGGTGCTGGCGGCGCCCATCTACTCGGTCAACCCGATCATGGGATCCTACCTGATCATCGTGGTCTTTGCCGTGGTGGTCATCGGCGGCATGGGGTCGATTCTCGGCTCCATCATCACCGGCTTTGGCCTCGGCGTCATCGAGGGCCTGACCAAAGTGTTCTATCCAGAAGCCTCCAACACCGTGATATTCATCGTCATGGCGATCGTGCTGATGCTGCGTCCGCAGGGCCTGTTCGGAACACCGAGGTAGGAACGCCATGGCAAGACGCAAGAACCGCGACATGCTGGTGTTCGGCGCACTTCTCGCGCTCGGGCTCGTGGCGCCCTTCGTCATCTACCCCGTCTTCCTGATGAAGGTGCTGTGTTTTGCGCTGTTCGCCTGCGCCTTCAATCTGCTCGTGGGCTACGTCGGCCTGCTGTCGTTCGGCCACGCCATGTTCTTCGGCTTCGCCGCCTACATCTCCGGCTACACGGTGAAGGTGATGGGCTGGCCAACGGAGGTCGGCATCCTCGCCGGCGCCGCCGTTGCCGCGGCGCTGGGGCTCGTCGCCGGCGCCATCGCCATCCGCCGGCAGGGCATCTACTTCGCCATGGTCACGCTGGCGCTGGCACAGATGGTGTATTTCTTCTGCCTGCAGGCCAAGTTCACCGGCGGCGAGGACGGCATCCAGGGCATCCCGCGCCGGCCGCTGCTGGGGCTGCTGCCGATCACCAACGATTTCGTGTTCTACTACGTGGTGCTGGCGATCTTCAGCATCGGCTTCCTGATCATCTGGCGCACGATCCATTCGCCCTTCGGCCAGGTTCTGAAGGCGATACGCGAGAACGAGGCCCGCGCCGTCTCGCTCGGCTATGCGGTCGATTCCTTCAAGCTGATCGCCTTCGTTCTGTCGGCCACGCTGGCAGGCCTCGCCGGCGCCACCAAGGCCATCGTGTTCCAGCTCGCCTCCCTGACCGACGTTGCCTGGCAGATGTCGGGCGAGGTCGTTCTGATGACGCTCGTCGGCGGCCTCGGCACCGTATTCGGGCCGATCGTGGGCGCCGGCATCATCATCACGATGCAGAACTACCTGGCGGGCTTCGGTGAGTGGGTTCTCGTCATCCAGGGCGCGATATTCGTCGTCACAGTGCTGCTCTTCCGGCGGGGCGTGGTCGGCGAGATCATGGCCCTGGCGCAGTACCTGCGCGGCGGCAAGGCTGCAGCCGAACCCTCCAGTGCGGCGATGCACGGGCAGCCCGCCGAATAGCTCAGCTGGCTGTGATGAGCGAGAAGTCGCTCCG
>Ga0111538_10007251_pt1 | contig 14965 bp, 13 predicted proteins | sample SoiMethybrSBSTD1_FD_79669 | JGI IMG/M metagenome (GOLD analysis project Ga0111538, IMG submission 79669) | Bulk soil microbial communities from a Populus tree surrounding site in Tennessee, USA - Soil MetaG P. TD hybrid SBSTD1 (version 2)... | ecosystem: Environmental > Terrestrial > Soil >... | reverse complement strand
TTTATTGGGTCTCCGTCGCCTCCGGTCAGGAGCTCCACTCGGTCAGCGCTTCAGATTCAGCGCGTCGAAAACCGCCTCGGTGATGACCGTGGCGGCCGGGCGCACGGGCGGGGCGCCGGGACGCGTGGCAGGCCCGCCGCCGGCATACGTGAAGTAGTTCTTCGCGAAGCCGATGGCGAAGCGTCGTGCTGGATCCGCGTACCCGAATGAACCGCCGCCACCGACGTGCCCGAACGCCTCGGGCGAAGCCAGCGGTCCGGTATCGGCGCCGCGCCGGTAGCCAAGCGACCGCCGGGCGCGAATACGATAGATCTCGTCCCACTCGAAACTCTGGAGCTCGATGCCGGCACGAATTCGGGCTTCTGGCACGACGCGCACGCCATCAAGCACACCCCAGTTCGCCAGCATCGCGTAATGACGCGCGAGGCCGCGTGCGCTCATGATGCCGCCGGAGCCTGGAATCGATGCCCGCTGCACGTCGGGCCGGTTGAACACCTTGGCCACGTAGGAACCGGCGGGCTCGCCGACCATCCGCGCGTCGTAATCGGCTGGCGCCGGAGGCCCATCGGTGAGTATCGCGACACGGCGCAGTTCGCGATCGGGGACGCCGAGGTAGATGCCGTCGATCGTCAGCGGCTTGCAGATCTCGTCCTGAAGAAACTGCGCGATGGTCCGGCCGTCAACGCGTCGCAGGATCTCGCCGTTGATGTAACCGAAATTCAGCGAGTGGTAGGCGGTGCGCTGCCCGATGGGAAACATCGGCGTGAGGTCGGCAATGCCCCGGCACATCCGGTCCCAATCGGGGAGCCAGTCCGGCGTGTAGCCGACGGGAGTTTGAGGAACGCCGGTCTGATGCGACAGCGCATGGCGCAGTGTCGCACCATCTTTGCCCTGCGCTCCGAACTCAGGCCAGACCTTGACGATCGGCATGTCATAACTGAGCTTGTGCTTCTCGACGCAGACGTGCATGCACGTGGCGGTGATGCCTTTTGTCGTCGATGACAACATGAACATCGTGTCGCCATCGACTGCTTTGCCCGTTGCGGTGTCGGCCCTGCCCGCCCACGCGTCTACCACCAGCTTGCCATCCAGGTAGGCGGCCACCTGCAGGCCGATCTCAGGTGTGTCCTGTACGATGGACTCGAGCACCTTCTGAACTTTCGCGCTGGCGCTCACGGTCGTCGCCTGAGCCGCGTCGAGCGTGTCGGCCAACAGCATCCCGGCGGCCGTCAGCGTCGTGCGTTCAAGGATCTGCCGTCGAGTGAGTCTCGCGGGGCCGGAGTCGTGAAGCTGGCGCATTCAGTTCCCTCCGGCGAGCGGATCGGTGTTCCCTTCACCACCACCCGCTCCGCCGGTCGAGTTGTCTCTCGTCGCCGGATCGGGTCCTCGTCCTTGCGCAAACGCGCGCTCTTCGGCGCGGGAGTTGATGAGCATTCCCGCGAGGCCGAAGTTACCCTCGTGACATCGCGGCTCGTAATAGATTCGGTTCGCCTGCTCGTCTTGCGCTTTCATCTCCTGTCGGACTGTCCAGGGCGTCATCCAGGTCGAAGGATCTTCGATGGTGACGACGTACTCGAGCGTGGTCGCATCGAGGCGCGTGAACCGTTCGACGAGATGAAGGCCTTGTCGAGACCCTCGGTAATCTGTCTTTGGACCGAAATTGGTGACGTCGACGACCAACGTGTTGCCGTCCCATCGTCCGCGCGAGTCGCCGAAGCGCTGTCGGATCGGCGCGGGAAGATGCGGACCGCCATTCACTGGAATGACACGTTGCCAGCCTTGGCCCTGACCGGTGTCGTACATGATCGCGACCGCGCCGGGTGACTGCACGATTCGCCGGTATCCCGAAAAGTCGGGCAGGATGGCAGCCATGCAGCGCTCCGCAAGGCTCCGGTCCTCGGGACCATCGCTCCGATTGAGACGGTCGGTGTTGTACATTGGCGGCAGCTCCGCGCGCTTCGGTGATGGTGGTCCAAACTTCCATCCGCGGCAGGCGGGCTCCTGCTTCCTGCACGTTTCGGTCGCTTGCATCAGCGCGAGCTGAAACTCTCGGTACGCGTCCATCCGCTTGCGTGCATCATCGGTGTAGGCAGGTATCCGGCCGTCCTTTGGATCGATGACGAGCGACGTACGTCTGCCTGTTGGCTTCACAGTCTCGAAAACGGCGTTATAGGCCCCCGAAACATCCCGTTCGCTTCCCTTCGGTTCGCGGTGATCGCGCCGGAGGATAGCCGATCGCTGCTGGTCGAGAGCCGCGACTTCATCTTCAGTCAGAAACTCTCGTCCGGCGTATTTCGCTGGACGTTGCAACGGCGTCTCGTATACGTCGGTCCAGATGCCCTGGAGGTTGGGATCGCCCCACGGGGTCCTGCTCGCGGCGCTCTGCGACGATACCGCGGGAGACTCGTTTGCCGATTGCCCGGCGAGCAGCGCCGAGATGACAACGATGAGAGCGATGAGAGCGATCACGCCGGCCGATGCGGGCACTCGGTGTCTCATCGAGTACCTCCTGTGATTGGGAGCAGCGGCTTTTGACCAGCGGGCAGGTGTTGATCGAAGGCGGCCAGGAGCACGACGTCCCCAGCATGCTGCGCCATCACACCCACAATGTCCACGAGGTCTCGCTCCCCGAATATCTTCAGCGCGTGGGCGTACGTGTCCGCGCGCACATTGTGCGTCTCGAACAGCTCGCGGCCGAACTGGACGAGCGCCGCCTCTTTGTCGCCCACGTCTCGCAGCGCTGCCTTCCGGCGGACGACGTCGATGATCGTCGGTTCGAGGCCATCTTTGAGCGCTGCCAGCTCGTTGACGGTCCAATCGTATTGCGCATCGTGCTCTCGGGCGGTGACGAGAATGGCAAGCGCAATCAGTCGACGGCCAACGCTGGCTTCGAGCGAGGCAGCGCCTCGCCCGTGTCGCGTGATGTGCCCAGGCCCCGTGCCTTCTGGCGCGAGCTGCCGCGCGTACAAGCTGGCTTGAGGATTCTGGGTTTGCGTCCGGATCAACGGAAGGCGACTTCTCGAATCCGCGTGAATGTCATCTGACATCGTGAACGGCAGCGGCAGGAACTGCTTCCACCCGGGCGGCATGTGCTGGTTGAACGCCGTGAGCCTTGCGGCCGTTGCGGCGTAGCTCGCCATCAGATCGACGATGTCGACCAAGTCGCGCTGGCCCAGAACCTTCAACGCGCGCGCGTAGGTTGCCGAGCTCAATACGTGGGTTCCGAAGATCTCACGACCGAGCTGGATGATGACGGCCTGTTGATCGGTCAGGTTCCGGAGAGGACGTCGATGACGAACGATGTCGATCGTCGCCGGTTCCAGTCCAACCGCAACTGCCTCCATCTCGTGGAGCGACCATTCGTACGGCTGATCGTGCTCCCGGGCGGTTGTGAGGATGGCAAGCTCGGTCAGCGCGCGCCCGAGCGGCGATGCCCACCGGACGTTGACGCCCGAGACATGAAGCCGGATCGCGGCGGCTCCATGCACGTCAGGCTTGATCGCCGGCAGACGGTTGCGAGAGATGGGATCGACATCCGGCGGCAGCGCTCCTCCAGCCTCGGCGCGCGCGGCCTGTTGTTCGGCGAGCGTCGAGCGCCCTTGAGTCAGCAGGGCGAGGGCTACCCACGGAAGCACGAGGAGGATCCGTACGGCCACAAAGTCCTCCCTACTCGAAGAGAGCATACTTATACACCCGGCCCGGTTCTTTGACTTGACTTCGTCGACTCCAAGAGGTACCACACCCCTGCTCACGCGGGAGGTCCAATATGAAGGGTCGACTGCTCGTCGTGATTGTGGTTGTCGCGCTCGTAGCGGCAGTGGCTGGTGTTGTGAAGTTGACCGGCGGCGCGGCCACGCAGCGAGCCGCGAGCGCCGGCCCCGCGCCAAGAACGGCATGGGGCGATCCCGACCTGCAGGGCATCTGGACGGATCCGTACCAGACGCCGCTTCAGAGGCCAGCGCAGTTCGCGAACAAGGAGTCGTTCTCCGACGACGAGCGCGCCGCACTCGACTCCCAGAGGGCGGCGATCCCACGCCGCGACCAGCGCGTCGAGCGTGGCAGCGAACGCGACGTCGCGGGCGCGTATAACGCAGTATTCCAGTCGGTCAGGCCCACCGGTAAGCGGACATCGTTGATCGTCGATCCCCCGGATGGGCGTCTTCCTCCCCTGACACCCGAGGCGACGACGAGGAATGCGGCCGAACGCGAGTACAGGCTCGCGCTCCTGCAGCCGACCGAGACGTGCAAGAAGAAAGATGCCGCTTGCGCTGGAGGGAAGTACGGTTCGGTTTCGGCTCGGCGGAACGAGATACCTCCCTTCTACAACACGGGGCGCACGAATCGAAACGACGGCCCCGAGGATCGCAGCATGGCGGAGCGGTGCATGGGCGCGGTGCTGCCTGATTTCGGCGGTTACCGGCGAATCGTGCAAGCCAAAGGATCGGTGTCGATCTTCTACGACACCGGTCAGGGGCAGGGATGGCAGCGCGTGATCCCTGTTGACGGCAGTCCGCACCTGCCTTCATCGGTGACGCAACGCTTCGGCGATTCGCGAGGCCGCTGGGACGGAGACACACTGGTGGTCGACGTTACCAACTTCTCCCCGAAGTTCAGCTATCAGGCTGCCCGCGAGAACCTGCATCTCGTCGAACGGTTCAGACGCGTCGACGCAAACACGATCGAGTATTCCGCGACGATCGAGGATTCAACCACCTGGACCAGACCGTGGACCGTGAAGCAGGAGCTGCTCCGACAGGATGAGCAGGCCAATCGCATTTACTACGAGCCTCGTTGTCACGAAGGCAACTACGGGTTGCCGACGATGCTGCTGGGAACGCGGATCGAGGAACGCGCCTTCGCCAAGGGCGAAGGACCAGACCCCGCCACGAAGGACACGGCAACCGACTTCGGCAACGAAGGAGGCGCGGACGCCTTGACTGGAGCGGCGGGAGCGATTTTCTAAAACCTGGCGGGCTGACCTGAGGAAACGTCATGGGAAAGACGATCGCGGTCGCCATTCTTTCAGCCGTCGTTGGCGCGGGTCTCGCGTTGGCGCTGATGAGGTCTGCGGGCGCTCCGGCCTCGTCACGGTCGGCGCGCACAGCCGACGGCAAACCAGATTTCAACGGCGTCTGGCAGGCCATCAACGAGGCGCATTGGGATCTTCAGGCGCACGAGGCACGCGCAGGGATGGTGACGCAGCCGGGCGTCTACCCGTCGTACGAGTTTGCCAGGGTACCTGCCGCGCCAGTGCTCGCCCTCGGGGCCGCGGCCGGCGTCCCCGGATCGATCGGCGTGGTCGAAGGTGACGGTCAGATCCCGTACACGCCAGCGGCCGCCGCGATGAAAAAGGAGAACGGTGAGAACTGGATCGATCGTGATCCGGAGCTCAAATGCTATCTGCCCGGCATTCCGCGGGCGATGTACATGCCCTATCCGTTTCAGATCGTGCAGAGCACGAACAAGATTCAGATGGCCTACACCTTTGCGAACGCGGCTCGCACGATCCATTTCGACAAGGTCGAGGGACCACCAGACGACACCTACATGGGCCACTCGGTCGGTCGCTGGGAAGGCGACACGCTTGTCGTCAACGTGACGTCGTTCAACGGGAAGAACTGGTTCGACCGGGCCGGCAACTTCCACAGCGCCGCGCTGAAGCTCGTCGAGCGCTACACGCCGATCACGGCGGATGCCATCCGGTATGAAGTGACCATCGAGGACCCGGAGGTGTTCACGCGATCCTGGAAGATCTCGATGCCGCTGTATCGCCGCCTCGAGCCACACGCGCAGCTCGTCGAGTATCCCTGCATCGAGTTTGCGGAGGAGTTCCTGTACGGGCACGTGCGCAAACAGCCGCTCGTCCGGCGCTGGGAGGGAGAAACGATGATCGTCGACATCACGCGCAAGGTTCCTCCCGGCGACAAGTTTCATGACTGGTACAGGCGGTGAATCGTGAAATGCAGAATTCAGAATGCAGAATTCAGACAGGATCTGATTCGTCGCGTTGGGGCTGTGTCTGAATTCTGAATTCTGAATTCCGAAGGAGAGCCGATGCAAACGAAGCTGGCAGTGGCGATCGCGATACTCGGTTCGTTCCTGGTGGGAGCGACGGCCTCGGTGTCGGCGCATCACGCGTTTGCCGCCGAGTTCGACGCGAACAAGCCCGTCAAGTTCGAGGGAGTCGTGACGAGCATGCAGTGGATCAACCCTCACGTGTGGCTGCACATGGACGTGAAGATGCCCGACGGCAAGGTGGAACGCTGGTCGTTCGAAGCGGGCACGCCGAACGTCCTGTTCCGCCGAGGCTTCACCAAGAACTCGCTGCTGCCCGGCACGAAGATCGCCATCGACGGGTATCGAGCCAAGGACGGATCGCGACGGGCGAATGGCCGTGACATTACGTTCCCGGATGGCAAGAAGCTGTTCATGGGCTCTTCGGGCACGGGGGCGCCCTACGAGCTGACGCCCGGCGCGAAAAAATAGTTCCCGGGCGTCAACTCCCAATCGAAGTGCTAGGATGCCCACGCCACAGAGGAGAGTCGTTCCATGCCCCACCGACAGTTGGCGACACTCGGCTCACTTGCTGTAACCGTTTTCGTGGTGCTCGCGTTCAGCGGTTCCTCGATGGTGGCTCAGACGCCACCGTCAACAGCCAAGTCGGCCCCTGGGGCATCGGCAACGCAGTCCAGGCCTGCACCGGCACCCGCGCGCGGACCGCGAACACCCTGGGGACACCCGGACCTGCAGGGCACGTGGTTCGTGATCGAGGACGTGCCGCTCGAGCGGTCGGCCGCCAACGCCGGCCGAGAGTTCCTGACCGACGAGGAAGTGGCAGCCGCGGACAAGCAGAAGGCTGCGGGACAGGGCCGGAATACGCGGGCCGGCGACGCGGCTCGGGATGTCGAGGGCGCCTACAACGCCGTGTTCAACTCGATCCTGAAGACCGGGAAGCGAACCTCGAGAATCATCGATCCGCCGGACGGCCGGATTCCTCCGACGGTGGCGGGCGCCCCGGGAGGCGGTCGCGGCGGCGTAGCGGCGGCGCCAAATGCGGCGGGAGCCAGGGGGGCCGGTGGCGGCCGAGGCTTCGGCGCCCAGGCGAACGACAATCCCGAGCAAATCGCGCAGAATCCCCGCTGTCTCGGCGTCGCGATGCCGTTCCTGCCGCTCAATACCCAGTTCGCGCAGGGCACGGTGATGCGAATCGTGCAGTCGCCGAAGTCCTTGTCGATCTACATGGAGGACGACCACGCTGGCGGCGGCAATCGCGTCATCGACCTGGACGGGCGGCCACATCCACCGGCCAGCGTGAAGCTCTATCTCGGGGACTCGCGCGGCCGCTGGGAAGGAAACACACTCGTCGTCGAGACCACCAACTTCGCGCAGGGTTTCCGTGGATCGAACGTCGACAGCTACAAGATGATCGAGCGCTTCACCCGCACCGGCACCAATGATCTCCGGCGCGAAATCACCTTTGACGACCCGAAGACCTGGACGAGACCCTGGACCCTCCTCATCGATATGGGAAAGGTGGGCGACGACAAGCACATGATCTTCGAGTCGGCGTGCCACGAAGGCAACTACGGCATGACCGGCATCCTCGTCGGCGCACGCAGGGAAGAACAGGCCGCGGCGGCGAAGCAGAAGTAGGTCCAACCACGAAGGGCACGAAGACACAAGAGTTCCGCGCGACCGCGATGGCCGGCAAGACGCCGCTCGTTCTTCCGCTGACGTTCACGTGCGGGCTCTCCGCCCTGGCCCTCCTCGCGCGCGTCCGGGAGAATCCAGCGGTGCTCCTCGCGTTCCTGGGCGCGGCAATCGCGCTCCTGGGATGGAACGCTGCGCTTGCGCTCGGCGTGCGTCGCCGCCCCCGCTCGCTGACTCTCGAAGTGGTCCTCCGCAAGCAGCACTACGTCCAGGCGTGCGCTCAGGGGTCAGTGCTGCTGTACTGGGGCTGGTACTGGCCGCAGGTCTACGAGTCGGCCCATTTCATCCTTGCGCAGCTGCTCTTCGCGTACGCCTTCGACATGCTGCTCGCGTGGTCGCGGCGCGACGTCTACACGCTCGGCTTCGGTCCCTTCCCGGTGGTCTTCAGCATCAACTTGTTTCTCTGGTTCAAGCCTGACTGGTTCTATCTGCAATTCCTCATGGTGGCGCTTGGCTTCGCGGCCAAGGAGCTGATTCGCTGGAACCGGGATGGACGACTGACGCACGTGTTCAACCCCTCGTCGTTCCCGCTCGCCGTGTTCTCGCTCGCACTCATTGCCACGGGCACGAGCGACTTCACGTGGGGCCGCGAGATCGCGAGCACACAGTTCTATCCCCCGCACATGTATGTGCTGTTGTTCCTCGTGGGTTTGCCCGGTCAGTTCCTTTTCGGCGTGACCACCATGACGATGTCGGCGGTGGTGACGACGTACCTGTTCGGCCTCGTCTACTTCGCGACCAACGGCGTCTACTTCTTCTACGATTCGTACATTCCGATCGCCGTTTTCCTCGGGATGCACCTGCTTTTCACCGATCCGTCCACGTCGCCACAAACCGACCAGGGACGCGTGATCTTCGGTGCACTCTACGGGTTGACGACCGTGGCTCTCTATCAATGGCTTGGCAGCTCGGGCATGCCGACCTTCTACGACAAGCTGCTGCAAGTGCCGCTCCTGAATCTGTCGGTCAAGGCTATCGACCACGTCGTGCGCTCAGGCGTGCTGCGAGTGTTGGATCCATCGAGGCTGGTGGCTGCGCTGACGCCGCGTGTGCGCCACCTCGCATACATCGCGGTGTGGGCGATGGTCTTCACGACGATGAGCGCCGCGGGCGGTGTCGGCGACGACCATCCGGGGCAATGGCTGCCGTTCTGGCAGAAGGCGTGCGGGGAGGGGCGTAGCTACGCGTGTCCCTACCTCGCTGATAGAGAGCTGGCCTTCTGCGGACAGGGATCCGGCTGGGCGTGCAACGAGGCCGGCATCCTGCACGTCGCCCTCTCGCAGTCGGGTGAGGACCTGCGAAGGCTCGATCCCTCGGAAGCGGCCGAGCCGTTCCGGCGCGGGTGTGAACTTGGGTTCCCGGCCGCATGCCGGAATCTCACTGCCCTGAGCGGCAAAGGCGGCGAGCTCGTTCGCGCGGCTCCGACGCTCGACGACTACCCCATCGTCCTCAGGGGGAGCAAGGGACGGGTTCGCGAAGACGGTCGTGCCGCATTGCACGCTCTAGCCTGCCGTCAGGGGTGGCCGGATACGTGCGGAGCTGATGCCGAGTGCTCGAGGCCCGATGCTCGTTGCTCTACGCCGAATCCTGGAAGCACGGAGTGAAGCGATGAAACTCAGGAAGGTCGGATCTGGCCGGCAGATGTATTCGGTTGCCGTTGCGTTCGCTGCCGGTGCGCTGGCGATGCTGATGGTCGGCGCTCTCACGCAACGCACGACGGCTCAGGGCACTGTCGCACAAGGCGCCGCTCCGCCGACGCAGGTCAGCGCCGCCGGTGCGATGCCGCGCACGGGGGGTAAGCCCGATTTCAGCGGCGTCTGGCAGGCCAATAACACGGCGAACTGGGACCTGCAGACGCATGCGGCGCGGCCGATGGTCGCACAGCCCGGCTTCCTGCCGAATACCATGGTGCTGGCTGCGCCCGTCGTCGGTCTAGGCACCATTGGGTGGGTGCCTGCCGGTCTCGGCGTGGTCGACGGCGAAGAGATCCCCTACCAGACGTGGGCTGCCGCGCGGAAGAAGGAGAACCTGGAACATTGGATGGACCGCGATCCGGAGATCAAATGCTTCCAGCCGGGTATTCCGCGTGCCATGTACATGCCCTATCCGCTCCAGATCGTACAGAGCCATACGAAAGTGAACATGGTGTTCGAGTTTGCAAACGCCGAGCGCACGATTCACTTGAACAAGATGGATCCCTATCCGAACGTCGGTTTCATGGGGTATTCGCTGGGGCGGTGGGAAGGCGACACGCTGGTGGTCGACGTGACCCAGTTCACGGATGCCACCTGGTTCGACAGGTCCGGAAACTTCCACAGCGATGCGCTGAAAGTGACCGAACGCTTCACGCCCGGCGGACGCGACGTGCTTCGCTATGAAGCCACCATCGAGGATCCACAGGTATTCACCCGTCCGTGGAAGATCCGAATGCCGCTCTACCGCCGCCTGGAACCGAACGCGCAGCTGTTGGACTTCCGGTGCGTGAGCATGGTCGAGGAGACGATGTACGGGCACCTCCGCAAGGAGCAGCTCGTGAAGCACTGGGAGGGTTTGACGATGAACGTGGACATCACCAGGAAGATTCCGCCCGGCGAACTGGTCCACGAACGCTATATTTCCGGCAATCCGCCGGCGAAATGAGAGTTTCGAGGAGACATTTCATGAGAGGCCGAATCATCGTGATCGTCGTCGCCGCCGCCAGCGCAGCCGTGCTCGTGTCGACAGGGACGGCGCGCGCACACCATGCATTCTCAGCGGAGTTCGATGCCAACAAGCCGGTCAAGTTCCCTGAAGCAATCGTGACGAGGGTGCAGCTGATCAATCCACACAGCTGGATCTATGTGGACGTGAAAGGAGCCGACGGCAAGACGGAGAACTGGGCGATCGAAGCCGGCAGCCCGAACATCCTGCTGCGACGCGGCATTACCAAGGACACGCTGAAGGTCGGCACCAAGATCGTCGTCGATGGATACCAGTCGAAGGACGGATCGAAGCGGGCAAACGGACGTGACTTGACGCTGCCCGATGGGACCAAGCTGTTCCTGGGTTCGTCGGGGACAGGGGCACCGTACGAAGTGCAGCGTCCCGGCGTCGACACGCAGAAGTAAGCGATTCGTTGCTCTGAGGATCAGCGCACGACCTTCCAGGTGCCGTCCGCGGCGATTTGTGTGCCGTGCGGCAGCCGATAGAGCTGCGTGAGGATGTTGACTTCCCGCTGACTGGCGGTCGTTCCAATGGGCGGGGAGCTCATGAGTCCGCCCGGCACGTGCCCGAATATCCCGATAGCGTGCCCGATCTCATGTCGGAAGAGGGCGGACGGCGCCGAGCATCGCGCTTCGCTCGTCAGGATCTTCACGACACCCAACCGGGCGCTGTTGTCGGGAAAGGTGCGATACACGAGTCCCGAGCCTGCGGCCACATTCAGTTCGTCCGGGCCGGCGGCGCGAATCACGACTCGCGGTTCGGCGGCGGCGGCGACGAGCGTGAAGGTGAGACCCGTCGCCGACGCCCAGTAATCCAGTGCATTCTGCGCGCAATCGCCGACGATCGACGCATCCACATAGACCGGGATCGGCAATTCCCATCGCGTGATGATGCCCTTCGCCCGCTCGATGGCGCCTTCGACAGGAATGGAGAGGCCAACATTCACTTCTTGGTTGTACGTGATCAGATCAGCCGCAACCTCCGCACTTTCAATGCGGCCGGATCGATCGCCGTTCGGCAGGGGAGTCGGCGGTGCGGCGGGTGATACCTGGGCCGGCGAGAGCGGGTTCGCGCTGTCACTGCCGCTGCACGCGCTCGTCAGCAGGAAGATGACCAGCGACCATGGACACAACTTCCGCACGGTGACGCCTCCTGAGATTTCAATCGAGTGCGGACGGCCCGTCGCTTCCATCCTCCAACTATACCCACTTGAGGCCACATCCCATTGACGTGATGTTCGTCGGGACAACTGAATGTGTGATCACTTGATTCGGCCCGTCAGGAGTGCGCTGGCGAAAGTTGCGGTGGTGTTACACTTCGTCGATCACAACGTCGCCTGAGCACAGGCGGCTCCTATGAAGCCAGTCGTCATCGTCGCTGGTGTTGGTCCCGGCATTGGAACCTCGATCGCTCGCGCATTCGGAGCCGAGGGGTTCGCAATCGCGCTCTTGGCCAGGGACACCGCGAGGCTGGTCAAGCGGCATGCCGAGATAACCGCTGCGGGCATTATCGCCGCCCCCTTCATCGTCGATCTTGCGGACGCTGCGGCCACACTCAACGCGGTTGAGCAAGTTCGCACCTGGGCCGGCGGCGATCCTTCATCGCTCATCTACAACGCGTTTGAGTTTCAGCAGGGTTCGGCTGATCAGCTCGATCTGGCCGACAGCCAGCGCGCGATGCGAGTCAACTTTCTCGCGGCCACCCAACTCACCGCTCTCGTGACACCAGCGATGCGTGCGTCAGGAACAGGTTCGCTGTTGTTCACCGGCGGCGGTGCGGCGCTGCATCCGTGGGCGGGCTTGTCGAGTCTGTGCGCGGGCAAGGCAGCGCTGCGGATGTGGGTCCTCACATTAGCCCAGGACCTTGCCGGGACCGGGGTCCGAGTAGGTACGGTGACCGTGCACGGTCGAGTGGAACGTGGCACCGCTTTCGATCCCGACACGATTGCCGCAGCCTTCGTGCGTCTTCATCGGGGCACGAACGAAGGTGTTGAGATCCACTTCAGAGATGACGCCTGAAGTCCCGTCTTTGATCGGACGGCAACTCGGCGCTTACAGGGTTCTGTCCTTGCTTGGCGCCGGTGGCATGGGTGAGGTCTATCGCGCGCGCGACACGAAGCTGAATCGTGATGTTGCGCTGAAGATTCTTCCCGATGCCTTCGCGCTCGACGTCGATCGTCTGGCGCGCTTCAGGCGGGAAGCCCGGGCCGTCGCCGCGCTCAACCACCCGCATATCGTCACCATCTTCTCCATCGAGGAACAGAATGGTGTTCCCTTCATGACGATGGAGCTCATCGAGGGGGCCACGCTCGACCAGGGGATTCCTGGCCGTGGACTCTCGCTAGCGCGGTTCTTCGACATCGCGAGTGCGCTGGCTGATGCGCTTTCGGCGGCGCACCGGAAACACATCATCCACCGCGATCTGAAACCCGGAAACGTCATGGTGACTGACGACGGCCGTGTGAAGGTCCTCGACTTCGGACTGGCGCAGGAGGTTGATGCGGACACCGTCCGCCTGGCGGAAGACAGCACCTACCTCGGGACGAAGGTCGGGACCATTGTTGGCACGATGCCGTACATGTCGCCCGAACAGATCGAAGCCAAGCCGTTCGATCATCGCACCGACCTCTTCTCGCTCGGCATCATGCTGTACGAGCTGGCGACGGGCGAGCGGCCGTTTCGCGGTGATTCGCCGGCGGCGCTGATGTCATCAATTCTGAAAGATCAACCCAAGCCACTTGGGGAACGGCGCTCTGACCTGCCACCAGACGTGTGTCGTCTCATCGATCGGTGTCTCGAGAAGGAACCGACGAACCGAATCCAGACCGCCACCGAGATCCTCGCTCAGTTGAAAGCCTATCGGCGGGCGTGGGAAACGGGAGCCAGACCAGCGGGGCTCGACGGCACCTCGCCGCCGGCCGAACGCGCGGTGTCGATCGCCGTGCTGGCCTTTACGGACATGAGCGCCGCGAAGGATCAGGACTGGTTCTGCGACGGCATCGCCGAAGAGATTCTCAACGCTCTGGCGCCGCTCAAGGGCCTGAGGGTTGCAGCGCGCACGTCGGCGTTCTCATTCAAGGGCAAGGGCGACGACCTTCGGACCATTGGCGAGAAGCTGAATGTCACGACGGTGCTCGAAGGCAGCGTGCGGCGGGCCGGGGATCGTGTGCGCATTACCGTACAGCTGAACGACGTGGCCAATGGCTTTCAACTGTGGTCGGAGCGGTACGACCGTGAGCTGAAACACATCTTCGACGTGCAGGATGAGATCGCGAAGGCGGTTGCGGAGCGATTGCGGGTGACCCTCGCCGGTGGCAAGGAGGATCGGCTCGTCGAACAGGCGACGACGAACATCGAGGCGTATCAGCTCTATCTGAAGGGCCGCGCGCTGGTCGATCGGCGGGGAGCAAGCGTCCCGATCGGGCTCGACCTGCTCCGGAAGACGGTCGAGCTCGATCCCGGCTATGCGCAGGCCTGGGCCGGCATCGCCGACGCGTTGACAGTGCTGGCGTACTCAGGGGCCGCGCGAGGCTCTGAGTCGAAAGCACAAGCGATCGCGGCGGCGCGACGATCGATCGAGCTCGATCCCACATCCGCGACCGGGCACAACGCATTGGCGTGTGCGACTCTGCTGCACGAGAACAACCGCGCGTTGGCGAAGCGGGAGTTCGAGCGGGCGTTGGAGCTCAGTCCGAGTGACGGGATGGGCCGCTGCCGGTACGCGAACTTCTATCTGAACTGGGCCTGTGGCTCTTTCGAGCGGGGCATCGCGGAAGCCCGCCTCGCCCTCGACAGCGATCCGCTGTCCGCGTACATCACAATGACCCTCGGGGTCAGTCTGTTCACAGCCGGCCGGCTGGACGAAGCGATCGATACGTGCCGGCGGGCAATTCAACTGGACCCCAAGTCATTCGTGTCGCGCTGGGCGCTCGGCATTGCGCTCGGAATGGCTGGCCGATTCGACGAGGCGGTCTCGACGCTCGACGCTGCCGCAGAGATGTCGGGGCGCCACCCGCTCGCCCTCACCGGCCTGGCCGTTGTCTTCGGGCAAGGGGGGAAGCCGGCGGAAGCGCGCGTCGTGCATGGCGAGCTGATGGACCGCGCCTCGCGAGGCTATGTCTCGCCTTCGCACCTGGCCCTCACGGCCTACGCGGCCGGGCAACGTGAGGAAGCGATAGCGTTCGCGCGTCGTGCGTGGGATGAGCGCGAGCCATCCTTCATCCTCTGGGCGCGCCAGTTTCCGCCATACCGCGCGCTGCACTCGGATCCGCGATTTGCCGCCATCCTGCGCGAAATGGATTCACCTGAAGAGACTGAGCCACGATGAAGTCGCCTCGTGGCGAGTGTCAATTCAGAAACACGCTTAGTTGATTCACCACTTCGGGAGCAGCGCCCCCGGCACCACGAGCGCGGACGATGATAGTCTCGTTCGTCTGCGGGTAGCCGTTGACGAGACCGTCCCACACGAATCGAGGGTCCGTACTCCAATCGCGCAACACGATGTTGCCGCCGCTCCACTGGTACTCATAGGGGAGTCGACCGCCAGCGCCGGC
>Ga0111538_10007249_pt1 | contig 14968 bp, 7 predicted proteins | sample SoiMethybrSBSTD1_FD_79669 | JGI IMG/M metagenome (GOLD analysis project Ga0111538, IMG submission 79669) | Bulk soil microbial communities from a Populus tree surrounding site in Tennessee, USA - Soil MetaG P. TD hybrid SBSTD1 (version 2)... | ecosystem: Environmental > Terrestrial > Soil > Tree... | reverse complement strand
CTTCCACCCCCCGGCTCGGCGGCGACTGGCTCGTACGCGAGACATTGCCGGCGGAGATTCTGACGCCGGAGGCGCTCGGCGACGATCACCGGCTGGTTGGCCGGACCGCGGCCGAGTTCGTGACGCGCGAAGTCGATCCCGCGCTCGACGCGCTCGAACACAAGGACTGGACCGTGGCGCGCACGCTCGTGCGCCGCGCGTGCGAGCTTGGGCTCGTAGGCGCCGATGTTCCCGAGCAGTATGGCGGCGCCGGGCTCGACAAAGCGGCGGCGGTCGTCATTGCCGACGTTCTTGGTGCGAGCGCGTCGTTCTCTATGGCGTTCGGCGCGCAAACGAACCTCACCCTGCTGCCGATTCTGGCGTTCGGCACCGACGCTCAGCGCGAACGGTACCTTCCCGCGCTCCTGTCAGGCGCGATGATCGGCGCGTACTGCCTCAGCGAGTCCGGCGCCGGCTCCGACGCGCAGAGCGTGCGCACGCGCGCAACGCGCGATGCCGACGGATCGTGGAGGTTGTCCGGCGAGAAGATGTGGATCACGAACGGCGGTTTCGCCGATCTGTTCCTCGTCTTCGCCAAGGTCGACGGCGAACACTTCACCGCATTCATCGTCGAGCGCGCGTTTCCTGGCGTGGCGAACGGTCACGAAGAACACAAGATGGGCCTGCACGGATCGTCCACGACGCCGATTGTGCTGACCGATGCGCGCGTGCCGGCGGAGAACGTGCTCGGCGAGATCGGACGCGGTCACAAGATCGCGTTCAACGTGCTCAACGGCGGGCGCCTCAAGCTGGCGGCGACGTGCATGGGCGCGGCGAAGGCGGCCATCGCCGAAGCGGCGGCATACGCGACCGCGCGGCGGCAGTTCGGACAGCCCATCGCGTCGTTCGGTGCGATTCAGGACAAGCTCGGCGCGATGGCGATTCGCGCCTTCGGCGTCGAGAGCGCACTGTTCCGTGTCGCCGGACTGGTCGATGCATCGGCTACAGCGGCCGGCAGCGATGAGCCGGACGCCGGCATCCGCGCGCTCGAAGAGTTTGCGCTCGAAGCGTCGCTGCTGAAGATCGCCGGCAGCGAGATGCTCGACTTCGTCGTGGACGAACACGTGCAGGTGCTGGGCGGCAACGGGTTCGTGCGCGAGTACCCGGCCGAGCGGCGCTACCGCGATGCGCGCGTCAATCGCATCTTCGAAGGCACGAACGAAATCAACCGGCTGCTGGTGCCCGGCCTTTGGCTGAAGCGGGCGGCAAGACACCGATGGGCGATCGACGAGATCGATGGGCCCGCACTGGCGGCGACGGGCGCGCACCCTCCCGATGAACTCGCGGTGGCGGCCGACGCCGCGCGCCGGCTCGGCACGGCGACGCGAACGATCGTTGCGGCGGCCGCGCGCGCGTTCGGCGACACGCTGGCCACCGAACAGCAGGTGACCATGGGGCTCGCGGATCTGCTGCTCATGACGTTCGTGGCCGAAAGCGCCACACTCCGGGCCGCCCACGCGAGCGCCATCGATGTGCCGGCGGCGCAATCGGGCGGCTTGCGCGCCGCGGCACTGGCAATCGCGGCTGAACACGCGGCCGCGGCAGCACTCACGGCCCGGACAGCGATCGCGGCGCTGCCAGCCGGCCCCGACCGCGACCGTGCGCTCGCGGCCGCACGGCCACTGCTCGAAACGCCGCTCGCGGACACCAACGCGTTGCGGCGCCAGGTGGCCGCGCTCGTCACGGCTGCGAGACAATACCCCTTCTGATGTTCCCTCGCCTCCGCGTCCGCTCATCGGTTGTCGTGGCTGCCCTGCTCGTCATGGCCGCTGCCGCGTGTACGTCCGGGCCACCGCCACCTGTCGACGCGCGCCCGTACGACGCGCAGATTCAATCCTGGCGCGCCGACAAGGACGCGATGCTGCGCACGAGCGCGGACTCGCCCATTCCAGCGGCGAATCGCGCCTCGTTCCCGGGCCTTCCGTACTTCCCGATCGATCCGGCGTATCACGTGCCGGCCTCGCTGACGGCCGCCGGCGATGCGCGGCCGGTGGTGATGGAGCTGCCGACGTCCACCGCACAACGCCGGCGCGTCGTGCGCGCGGGCGCGCTCGCGTTCACGATCAACGGCACGCCGCTCACGCTGACGGCGTTCGCCGACGAGGGCCGGCCCGCCGATCGTCTGTTTGTTCCGTTCGGCGATTTGACGAACGGCCAGGACACGTACGAGGGCGGCCGCTACATGGAACTCGATCGCACGCCGACGGGCCTGTACGACATGGACTTCAATCGGGCCTTTCACCCGTACTGCGTCTACAATTCGACCTATGACTGTCCCGTGCCGCCGCGCGAGAACCGCATGCCGATCGCGGTACGCGCCGGCGAACGGCTGGCCCGCTGACGGAGGGCGCACGCGTTGACGCCGCTCGGCCGCGAGCTGGCGTCGGTCCTCGCGGACGATCCGGTGGACCTCGCGCGTGCCGCGCTCGTCATCGCGCGGCTCGAGTACCCGTCACTCGATCCGGTACCGACGCTCGCCACGCTCTCGGCGCTGGGCGACCGCGCCGCCGAACGGCTGCACCAGCTGGACGCCGCACCGGTGCGCACGCGCATCGCCGCGCTCAACCGGCTCATCTACCGCGAGGAGCACTTCGCGGGCAATCGTGCGCACTACGACGACTTCCGCAACAGCCTCCTCAATGTCGTGCTCGAACGCCGGCTCGGCATCCCCATCTCGCTCGCCGTCGTCTACATGGAAGTGGCGCGCCGCGCGGGGCTCGACGTGCGCGGCGTGGCGTTCCCCGGGCATTTCCTCATGCGCGTCGCCAACCCGGCCGGTGAGGCCGGCGTGATCCTCGATCCGTTCGACGGCGGCGACGAAGTGGACGAGCAGGGCTGCCGGCAGCTGCTCGCCCGGCGGCTCGGCGACGACGCGGGGTACGACGAGGAGCTGCTCTCGCCGTGCAGCTCGCGGCAAATCATCAGCCGCATCCTCAACAACCTGAAGCGCACCTACATCGAACTGCGCTCGTTCGAGCACGCGCGCCAGGTGAGCGATCTGATTCTCGCCGTCGATCCAGCGGCGCTGACCGAGGTCCGCGACCGCGGCCTCATCGCGTACCACCTGGACGATTACTCGGCAGCACTGCGCGATCTCGAGGACTACTTCCGCCTGCAGACGTGGTCGGAGGACTCGCGCGAGGAGCGCGATCAGATCTGGGCCCACGTGAAGAACCTGCGGCGGCGGCTCGCCGGGATGAACTGAGAAGAACAGCCGAAAGCGTCCAGCGAACGGAGGCGGACGGGGACCTGTGGCAGCAGACCCCCAGTAAGCAGGCTGGCTGCTGCGCTTCGCCCGCCGACCTTCTTTCGGCTTACCGAGTTAGACACCGGGGACTAGAAATGGGGCAATGGGGCAATGGGGCAATGGGGCAAAAAAATAACGGGGCCAGGATTCTGGTGAATCCTGGCCCCTGGGCCTCTGCATCCCGACACCCTACTTGACGAACAGCATCTCCCTGTAGGTCGGAAGCGGCCACATCTCGTGTGGCACGAGCACCTCGATGGCATCGCCCGCATCGCGCAGTGCCGCCATCGCCGGTACCACCGTGTCACGGATGAACGTCGCGTGCTTTTCGGCCGAGGGCGCGTGATGGTCGAGCGCCTTGGCGAGCTTGTCCGTGCCGGTGCGCAAATCATCCACGAGACCCGTGATGCGGTCCAGTACTTTCTTGGCCTCTTTCGTGGAGCCCCCGGCGTCCTTCACGGACTTGACCGAATCGGCGACGTCCTTCTGGTACTTGAGCGCCGCCGGCAGGATGTAACGGTTCGCCATCAGCACCATCAGCTGCGCCTCGACATTGATGGTCTTGATGTAGGTCTCGAAGTTGATCTCGGTGCGCGCGTGGAGTTCGCGCGAGTTGAGCACCTTGTACTTCTCGAACACCTTGACCACGTCCGACTTCACGAGCTCGGGCAGCGCGTCCACGGTGTTGGTCAGGTTGAGCAGCCCGCGCTTGGCGGCTTCCTTGCGCCACTCGTCCGCGTAGTTGTTGCCGTTGAAGATGATCCGCTTGTTCTCCTTGATCATCCTGGTCAGCAGTTCCTTTACGGCCTGATCGAGTTTCTTGGCGCCCTTGCCCGACGTCGCCTTCTCGAGTTCGGTGGCGACGTAGTCGAGCGACTCGGTGACCGCCACGTTGAGCGAGATGTTGGGCATCGCGATGCTCTGGCCGGCCGAGACCGCGCGGAACTCGAACTTGTTCCCCGTGAACGCGAACGGGCTCGTGCGGTTGCGGTCGCCCGCGTCACGCGGCAGCTTCGGCAGCACCGACGCACCGGTGTCGAGGATGCCGCCGCTCTTCGTGCTCTTCGCGCCGCCCTTTTCGATCTGCGAAAAGATGTCCGTGAGCATGTCGCCGAGGAACACGGAGATGATCGCCGGCGGCGCTTCGTTCGCGCCCAGCCGGTGATCGTTGCCGGCGCTCGCGATCGAGGCGCGCAGCAGGCCCTGCCACTTGTTCACCGCTCGCAGCACGGCCGCGCAGAACACGAGGAACTGCATGTTGTCGTGCGGCGTCTCGCCGGGGTTGAGCAGGTTGTTGCCCAGGTCGTCGCCCATGCTCCAATTGAGGTGCTTGCCGCTGCCGTTCACGCCGGCAAAGGGCTTCTCGTGGAGCAGGCACGCGAGGCCGTACTTCGGCGCCGTGCGCCGCAACACCTCCATCGTCATCATCTGGTGGTCGGTGGCGACGTTGGCGTTCTCGAAGATCGGCGCCACTTCGTACTGGCTGGGTGCGACCTCGTTGTGTCGCGTCTTCACCGGCACGCCGACTTTGTACAGCTCGGTCTCGACGTCGTGCATGAACGCGAGCACGCGCTCCGGAATCGACCCGAAGTACTGATCCTCCAGCTCCTGGCCCTTCGGAGGCTTCGCGCCGAACAGCGTGCGGCCCGCGTTGATGAGATCCGGCCGGGCGAAGTAGAACGAGCGATCGATCAGGAAGTACTCCTGCTCGGGTCCGCACGTGGTGCCGACGCGCGTGGCCTTCGAGCCGAAGAGCTTGAGAATGCGAACCGCCTGTTTGGAGAGCGCCTGAATCGAGCGCAAGAGCGGCGTCTTCTTGTCGAGCGACTCGCCGGTCCAGCTGAGGAACGCCGTCGGAATGACGAGCGTCGTGCCGTTCTGTCCGATGAGCAGCCAGGGCGGGCTGGTCGGATCCCACGCCGTGTAGCCGCGCGCTTCGAACGTGGACCGCATGCCGCCCGACGGGAAGCTCGAAGCGTCCGGTTCGCCCCTGATCAGTTCCTTGCCGCTGAACTCCGCCACCGCCTTGCCTTCGCTCGTCGGCGAAATGAACGAGTCGTGCTTTTCAGCCGTGATGCCCGTGAGCGGCTGGAACCAGTGCGTGTAATGGGTGGCGCCGTGCTCGATCGCCCAGTCGAGCATGGCCGAGGCGACGATGTCCGCCGCGGCCGGATCGAGCGGCTCGGCGTCGACGATCGTGCGGCGGAGTGCCTTGTACACGTCGCGCGGCAGAAGGCGCCGCTGCGTTTCATCGTTGAACGTGAGCGATCCGAAAATTTCGGTGGCCTTCTGGCGCGGCGATGGCGTCCGTCCGGCGTTCTTGCTCCACTCGATGATGTTCTTCGTCGCGTCCTGAAGCGCTGAGGAACCCATGGGTCGTGTTTCCTTCCTGATCCTGATGAAATAAATGGTAGAAATCCCGGTGAGGTCGCGCCAACCGGGCAGGTCGCTTCTATTCTTTCCAGTACCGTTCAAAAGTAAAGGCGACGACTCGACATTTGTGTTGGAACGGACGAGATTCCAAACATTAATGTCGCAAATCGAGATCTGATCGAAAAAAGCTGCGGCAACACGGCACGATCGGGCGCGCATGCCGCACGCGCGCTGGCACCTTGCACGCCTCCTGCTCGTCATCGCCCTCGCGCTCCGCCTGATCTGGCTCGTCGCCCGATGGCAACTCGGCGCAGACGACGTCCACGGCTACCACGTGCAGACCGCCGCCGTCTGGTGGATGCTCGCCGTCGCGCTGGCGATCGCATGGTCGCGGCGATCGCCGGCCGCCGCGCCGCCGTCCGGCGTGAATGTCCCGGCGTGGCTGCTGCCGCTCACGATCGCCGGAGCCGTGCTGCTGTACGCGCGCGCGCTCGGCATCGGCTTCCTTTCTGACGACTTCATCCTGCGCGCGCAGGCACTGCACGGGAATCTGCGCTCGCTGAGCGCGGGCGCGTTTCGTCCGCTGCCGCTGGCCCTCTGGGCGATCGTGCTGCACGTGAGCGGCGGCGCCGTGGCCCTTCACGCGATCAACGTCGTGCTGCACGGCGTGAACGCGTGGCTGGGCGGACGGCTCGCCATGCGATGGACCGGCGATCGCGCGATCGGGGTGGCCACTGCGGCCTTCGTCCTGGTCAATCCGCTCGCCGTCGAGCCCGTGGCCTGGTCGTCCGGAATATTCGACGTGCTGGCCGTGACGTGCGTGCTTGCCGCGGTGCTCGTCGTACCGATGGGGCCTGCGCCCCCAGGCCGCTGGGTGATGTTCGGCGTGTTCGCCTGCGCGGCCGTGCTCTCGAAAGAGACGGCCGTCATGCTCCCGGCGCTCGTCGCGTGTGATGCGCTCGCGCGTCGCGATCGGCGCGCGGCTGTCGCCGCAGCGATCGGCATCTCTGCCCTGCTGGCCGGTATCTACGCGCTCGTGCGCCTGTACGCGGCGTTCGGCGTCGCGTCGCCGCCCTTCAGCCGTTACGTGATGCAGCGTGCGCTGTTCTCGACATTCGGGTCGCTGGCGGCGCCCGCGCACGAACGCGTGGTCCACGCGGCGCCGTGGCTCGCGATCGCCGCCGTGGTGCTCGTGGTCGTGCTGGTCACGTGGGCGTGCGCAATCCAAGGCGGGCGCTCGCGCATCGGCGTGGCGATCGCCGCCCTGCTTTGGATCCTCGCCTCGACGCTGCCAGTCTTTCCGATCCTCGTGGTCGGCGCCGACCTGCAGGCCTCGCGGTATCTCTATCTGGCCGCGCCCGCATGGGCGTTCGTGCTCGCCTGGCTCGGTCAGCGCTGCGCCGCGTCAAGCCATCGCGCGCGCCCTGTCGCGTACGGCCTGCTGACCGCGCTCGTCGCCATCGACGTCGCGCTCGCGTGGCAGCACGTGTCGCCGTGGCGCGACGCGGCCGCGACGCGCGACGTCGTGCTTGTCGCCGCGCGCACCGATCCCGCGATGCGCGCCTGCCCCGCGGTCACCGCGCGCGACCTGCCGGATCACGTCGGCGGCGCCTACGTGTTTCGGAACGGCGCGCCGGAAGCGTTTGCGGAATCCGCCGGCATCACGCTCGTGCTCGACGCTCCGGCGTCGTGCACATTTGCCTGGCGGGCCGATGCCGGCCGGTTCGCAAACGATCCATCGATCAGAACACCCCGCCGGCCCTGAACGCGCAGCCCTCGCCCATCACGAGGTACTCGAGGCCGCCCTCGCCGATCGGTGCGCCAGGCGGCGTGCCGGGTGGCGCGATCCGACGGGCCGGCTCAGAAGGACGATTCAGAAAGCGCTGAATGTCGTTCGCCATCAACGTCAGGCTCGCCGACTCCGATGACGAGACGGCGGGCCGGGTGGCGCGCGCTTGCACGGCCTTCAGTTTCTGGGTCGCGATCGCGCGCACCTGCGACATCGGCGCGGTGTCCGCCAGATCGATCAGGCGCGAGGTGACGACGCGCTGCACGGCACGGCGGATTTCGGACTCGTACGCCGATGCGGCTGGCCCGTCGAACGCCGTGGCCACCAGTCGATCGATCACGTCGCCCAGTCCTGGCAGCGTGGGATCGACGGCCTGCTGCGCCACCAGACGCGCCGCGCGCTCGTTCGTGAGCACGAACCCGACGGTCATGTCCGCAGCCACCGCCGCCGGCGAGATCGGATCGAAGGCGCCGCCGGTATTCCGCGGGAACAGCTCGCGCGTGCGATTGAAGTCGGGCGGCCGCGGCGGAAGTTTTCCGAGCACCGCCCGAGACAGGGCGAGCTCCGACGGCTTGATCGTCACCAGCAGCGCATCCAGGGCCGCACGCTGTGCCGTGCCGGCGACCCACGCCGTCGGCGTCCGGCCGTCGCCGCGCATCGCATAGATGTAGTCCTGTCCCCCAAGCGCGGACGCCGCCGCTTCGACCGCATATCGATGATGCAGATAGAGCGGCACGAGCACTTCCTCCATCATTGCCAGTGGGCGGTCCCTCGGTAATGCGGTCTCGCCAAAACGTTCGAGGCCGGCGCGGCGGATCTCGAGGATGCGCCGCAGCTCGGCGGCGACATCGGTGCCGTTGTTCCACTGATCGACTTTCGGATTGACGTCGGTGTCCTGATTCGTCATGAACCGCAGATCGCGATCCCACGCGTCGTCGAGGATCTTTCTGAGTTGTGCGGCTTGTGACGCTTCGGGGAAGACCCCGTAGCCATACTGAATCGCGATCTTGTCCCAGTCGCCGATGCTGTTCGTGTACACGTCACCGAAGTCCATCGTGCCGTCGCGCTTGAGCGTGACGAGCGGATGCGGATAGTCCATCACCGAGATGCGACCCATGCGGCTGTCGTAGTAGTTGTGCGCGAGTCCCAGCGTGTGGCCGACCTCGTGCGCGGCGAGCTGTCGCAGGCGCGCGACGACGAGATCCGTGAGGACCTGTGGCTTCTCCGTGCCGGTGGTGTACGGCGAGAGCAGCCCTTCACCAATCAGGTAGTCCTGCTGCGCGCGCAGCGATCCGAGGGAGACGTGACCTTTGATGATCTCGCCAGTCCGCGGATCGGTGATCGACGCGCCGTAGCTCCACCCGCGCGTCGATCGATGCACCCACGTGATCGTGTTGTAGCGCACGTCCATCGGATCGGCGCCCTCGGGCATCAGCTCGACGCGGAAGGCGTTGCGGAATCCGGCGGCCTCGAACGCCTGGTTCCACCACGAGGCGCCGGTGATGAGTGCCGTGCGAATCGGCTCGGGCGCGCCGCGATCGACGTAGTACACGATCGGCGTCACCGGGTCGCTGACGGCGGCCGACGGATCGCGCTTCACGAGGCGATGACGGCTGAGATAGCGCGTGCGAACGTCCGCGCCAAACGGCGCCGAGAAGTTGAGGAACTGCACGCCAAAGTACCCGGCACGCGGATCGAGCGCCCGCGGCGTGTAGTTGCCGTCGGGCAGTTCGATGAATGAGTGATGCTGGCGGACCGTCATCGCATCGGGCGACGGCACCACATCGGGAATGCGTCCGCCGATGACACCGGGACCGGCGCCTGCGCTGTCGGTTACGAAGGTGGACGTGACTTCAATCTCGGTGTTCTTCGGAAACGCCTTCGTGTTGTCGAGGTACACGGCGCTCCGCGAGCGATCGAACCGGTAGGCGGCGGGCCGCAGCCGCGCAGCCACGTCGGTGCTGTCGCGCATCAGGAAATCGGTGAGATCGACGAGGACGCGTCCGCTCGTCTCGGCCACCGCCGTGAATCCCCAGATGACCGACTTCGCAAACGCTTCATCCACCGCCTTGCGTTCGTCAGCGTTCGTGGTGATGGCGCGATAGTCGTAGTTCGGCTGCACCATCAGCACCTTGGTCCCCACGCGCTGAAAGCTGACGATGCGTGTGTCGGCGAGCTGCGCGCGATCGAGACCGATGTCGTTCGATCCCATCCCGGCGCCGAGTCCGGTGACGTACAGGATCTCCGTGTCGAGCTTCGGAATCTCCAGCAGCAGCGTTCCGGCCTGCTCGTCCCAATAGAGCGGATAGAAACCATCGATCTTGCGCTGGCCCTCCGTGCGATCGGCGATCGACGGAAGCCGCGCGGGCCGCGACGACGCCGCCTGCGGCGCGTTTTGTGCGCGTGCGTGCATCGAGTCCGAGAGCAGAAAAACGATCAGGACGGAGAGAGCGGCAGCCACTGAGCGACGCATGGAACCTCCTGACGGCACGAGCGTGCCGTCATCCTATGCGACCTCGTCACCGTTCCCGGAACCCAAACCAGGTGTTGATGTTGACGCTCCAGGTGAACATCGTGGCGCCGGGCCCGGCCGGTCCACTCACGCGCCGCAATACGCCGAGCGTCGGCCGCGCCATCAGAAAGTGACCATGCAGCAGGCCGACCGGAAACGGAGCGATGCCGACTTCGCCGCCGACGTACGTCGAATGGCCGGTGCCCTTGAGCGGCGCCGCCGATGTGCGCAAGACCGTGCCTTGGATGTCGGACCAGAATGGCGCGCCGGCCATGAATCGTCCGCCGGAGATCTGCCAGCCGCCCGGGCCGGCGCGACCCGAAGCCAGGACACCGGCCAGACCGGTCAGACCATCCTCGTGCGACACAGTGCCGATCGGCACCAGCAGTGTGGCCGCGCCGCCCCATCCGAGCGCCGCGTGGTAACCGCCGTCAACGGCCAGGAACGTGGACACGCGCGCGCGAGCAGGCGGAGTTGCGGGCGCCGGCGGCCGTGGTGCGGCTGGCGGAATGGCCTGAACGACGGCGTTGTCGGCCGTCAGCTCGAGGTTGGTCGCTTCGCCGTCGCGCACCTCGATCGTGCGCGTCCACTGGTAATACTTCCCTTCGAATGGCCACTGCCGCAGCGATTTCACGACATAGGTGCCGGGCCCGAGCATCAGGTCGGCCGTGCCGAGATCGCTGGTCGTCGTGCGCACCGGCTCGGCGACCTCGCCGACCTTTTCGAACGAGAGGGCCAGCCGCGGAAACGGCACCGCCTGCCGCACATTTGTGACCGGGTCGGCGATGCGCATCGCGACATGCACAGAGCCCATCTGCTGCGCGGTGGCCGCGGCAGGCCACATCGTCAACGACGTGAGCATCAGCACGCGCACGGGCCACGCACGTCGGCGCATGGGAACCTCCACGTCGCGATTGTCGGCGCGGCCTGGCACCCAAGTCGTGAGGGAACTATGAGGTTTGGCTGACCCGCACGCGAATGGACCTGGCGCCAGCAGGGAGGTACTGGCACTGAGCAGGTCGTGGGGAACAGGGAGGAAGAAGATTAGGCGGACGCGACCGTGCCGCGTGTCCCACCAGGCACATCGTGCCCCTGTGGAGGACGCCGGTCACGCCGGGGAGGGAAGGCTCTTGCGTCTCGCTCCGAGCGGCATCGGTCTTGGAGCGTGAGGCAGAGAGCGCGTCGCGAACCGCCTGGGCCGCTCAAAGTGCAATCGGGATGCCGTACCGATCCCGCGCAATTTCACCGACGGCGCAGCAATGTCCGCTGAAGTTTCCGCAGCGCGCGGGGAAAACCCCGCACGCCATCGAGGGGAACACGCGAGTGGTACGCTGCGCCTGATGACGGATGACGTCGCCGCGCTGGAGACGTTTCTGCGCCGCCGACTGCGCGAACCCCTTCCGGGCGCTGACGCGCACTGGCGGTTCGCCCCGTATCCCGCGCTCGACAACTGGTCGCCCGATCTCGTGCCGGAAACCGCACGCCGCGCGGCCGCGCTGCTGCTGATCTACCCGGGCGAGGACGGCGCACCGACGCTGCCGTTGACGGTCCGGCGCGAAGATCTTCCCCATCATCCCGGACAGGTCAGTCTTCCCGGCGGCGCGCTGGACCCTGGCGAAACCCCCGAGTCTGCAGCCCTTCGCGAAGCAACGGAGGAAATCGGGATCGATCCGCACGCCGTCCGCATCGCCGGCTCGCTCTCGTCGCTGTGGGTGATCGTCAGCAACTTCGTCGTCTACCCGTTCGTCGCCGTGACCGATAGCCGGCCCTCGTTCGTGCCGGCGCCGGGCGAGGTGGCCCACCTGCTCGAGGTGCCGGTACGCGATGTGCGTGATCAATCGCGCTTGCACTGGGACAGTTGGCGGCGTGGTCACGTCGACGTGCACTATCCGTTCTTCGATCTGGGCGGTCCTGCCGTCTGGGGCGCCACCGCGATGATGCTCGGCGAGTTTGCCTGCCTGTTCGACGACCGCCACAGCCCACCGAAAAGGACGGCGAAACCAGACGAGATTCGTTAGCGTTGCGCTCCGCCTTCCGGCAAAAAGAACGACGCGGGAACTTCCGATACACGCCGGTGTCAAGAGAATCAGGTACCCTTCGCACTTGCCCCTCATCACCTTCCTCAGGGACATCGTCATGTTGCGTGCACGCACCGGTTTGCTTCTGGCTTTCGGGTTGCTGCTCCTTACCGTTCGCGTCGCCACGCAGACGGCTCCCCTGCGCGTGGTCAGCGCCGGTCCGAACGGTGAACTGAATCAGCGTCAGGAGGCGAACGAGATTCGCCTCATCTTCTCGGAACCAATGGTGGCGCTCGGGCGCATCCCGTCGAATCCGACGCCGCCATGGGTGCGCATCACGCCGGCGATTCGCGGCACGTACCGCTGGTCCGGCACGACGATTCTGATCTTCACGCCGGATCCGGCGACGCCGCTGCCCAACTCGACGAACTACGCCGTGACGGTGGACGCGACGGCCGAAAGCGCGCTCGGCCACCGGATGACGTCGCCGTTCGAGTTCTCGTTCACGACGCCGACGGTGAAGCTCACGTCGTTGCAGTGGTATCGGCGTCAGAATCGATTCGACCGGCCGGCCGTGCTACTCCTGCGATTCAACCAGCCGGTGCGGCCGGCCGACGTGCTGGCGCACACGCAGGTGCGCTTCGAACGGCACGACGTCATGACGCCGGCGATGAGCGACGTCGATCGTGCGCGACTCGTGGCGACCGAGCCCAGCGGCGTGCAACGTCTCGATGCGAAGATCGCGGCGGCGCGCGAGGTGGCTGCCCGCACGGCGGCCGTGCCCGTTCGCCAGACGACCGACTGGGATCGCGAGAAGTACCCGGCGGCCGACTCGCTCGTCGCGCTCGAAACGACGGCGGTGCCGCCGGCGGGCACGTGGCTCCGCGTGACGCTCGACGGCGCGCTTCCGGCCGTGCAGGGCGCGGCCACACCCGGTCGCGAACAGACGTCGGTCGCCGAACTCGAATCGGTCTTCTTCGCGCTCGGATTCGATTGCCGCGCCGAGTGCACGCCCTCAGGCTTCAACGGCATTCAGATGACGGGCGAGGTGAAGGTGGACGGCTTCGCGCGGGCGCTGGCCGTGCGCAACGTGACACAGGCGGCGCGCGAGACGGTCGTTCGCGCGACGTCCCAGGTCTCGTCCACGACGCTCGACACGTCGAGCTCCCCCACGCTTGAAGACGCCGGCTACGATCGCCAGCCGCCGGCAACGACGTTCGCGTACCGGATCGATCCGTCGCTGACCGCGCTCGACGGGCAGACGCTCGGCTATCCGTTCGTCGGCGTTGTCGAGAACTGGCACGAGCTGGCATTCACGAGCTTTGGCGACGGGCACGGCGTGTGGGAGGTGGACGGTGGACCGCAGCTGCCGTTCTACTCGCGCAACTTCGTGGACGTGCGGCAATGGCTGTCGCCCATCGCGCCGGCCGATCTGATGCCGCGCATCGTCGCGCTCGAGAACAACCGGTTCCGGATGCTCCCGCCCGGCGCGGGCACGGCGCGCCGGTTGAACGTGACGCCCGACGCCACGCAGTCGTACGGCATCGATCTGCGGAGCGCGTTGTCGGCGTCGAACACCGGACTGGTGTGGGCCGGGCTCCGTCCGGGCACGCCCATCGCACGGTCGAAGCGTGCGGCGCGGCCGGAAGACTCGGACAGCTCCACGCTCGTGCAGGTCACGAATCTTGGCATCAACGTCAAAGACAGCCCGCAGTCCACGCTCGTGTTCGTCACGCGTCTCGACAACGGCGAGGCCGTGGCCGACGCGAACATCACGATCGTGAACCGCGAGAACCGGCAGCTGTGGCGCGGCACGACCGGACGCGACGGCGTCGTGATGGCGCCGGCGCTGCCGCTGCGCGAACCGGACGACTGGTACCGGATGTCGTTCATCGTGATGGCGGAAAAAAACGGCGACGTCGCGTACGTGGCGTCGGACTGGAACGAGGGCATCAGTCCGTGGGACTTCGGACACCCGTATCAGCTCTGGGAATCGACGGACATCCTGCGCGGATCGATCTTCACGGACCGCGGTGTGTACAAGCCGGGTGAGGAAGTGCACGTCAAGGCGATCGTGCGCGCCGACACGCCCACGGGCATCCGGTTGATGCCGGGAGGGACGACGCTCGACGTCAAGGTGCACGACAGCCGCGGCCGCGAGGTGGACAAGCGCACCATCACGCTCAATCGCTGGAGCAGCGGCGAGTGGGCCTGGACCGTGCCCGCCGACGCCACGCTCGGCAACTACTCGCTGCAGGTCATGATGCCGGGCCTCGAACGGCCCGAGGGCAACGACGTGACGCCTGTTCGCCGGCGTCAGGCCGACTGGCTGAAACGGGTGTCCGGATCGTTTCTCGTCGCGGCGTACCGGCGTCCCGATTTTCGCGTGGACGCCACACTGCGCTCGGACACACCGGTTGCCGGCGCCACGCTCGCCGGTTCTGTGGACGCGCGGTATCTCTTCGGCAACGCGATGCGCGAGCGGCCGGTCACGTGGTCCATCACGCGCAGCCTGACGATGGAGGTGCCGGACGCGATCCTCGAGAAGTATCCGGAGGATCGGTACGCCTTCGGCTACTACCCGGAGAATCGCGATCGCGGCGAGGATCGCATCGCCGGCGCAGAGGCGAAGACGGACGTGGACGGGCGCGTGACCGTGACGGCGCCGGCTTCGCGCGACGTCGACGTTGCGTACCGCTATCAGCTCGAAGGCGACGTCGAAGACGTCTCACGTCAGCACATCGCCAACCGCGCGAGCGTGCTGGTGCATCCGGCGCCCTGGTACATCGGCCTGAGGCGCCCCGCGTACTTCGCCGACGCCTCCACCGGCGCCAGCGTGGATGTCGTCGCCGTCAACCTCGACGGCCAGCCGGCCGCGAACGTTCCCGTGACGCTGAAGCTGACGCGCGTGCAGTGGAACTCGGTGCGGCGCGCGGAAGGCAGCGGGTTCTACACGTGGGACACAGAGGAAGTGCGCGTCCCAGCCGGCG
>Ga0111538_10007248_pt1 | contig 14969 bp, 14 predicted proteins | sample SoiMethybrSBSTD1_FD_79669 | JGI IMG/M metagenome (GOLD analysis project Ga0111538, IMG submission 79669) | Bulk soil microbial communities from a Populus tree surrounding site in Tennessee, USA - Soil MetaG P. TD hybrid SBSTD1 (version 2)... | ecosystem: Environmental > Terrestrial > Soil >... | reverse complement strand
CCGCGGGCAGCCGGTAGTGGACGCGATACTCGTCGCCCGGTCCGGTGACCAGCTGCTGGTCGCCTCCGCCCAGCGCCGCCAGCGCCGCCCCATCCGGGGCCCCGCCCCGCTCGACCGCGACCGGCTCGAGCTCGAGGGCGTGCACTGGCCCCGGCGCCAGCACCGCCAGCGCCACCAGGTCGAGCCGGTAGTGGCCGCGCGTCACCCGCAGGCGCACGCGCCGACCGGTGCCGGGCGGCAGTCGAACGACCTGGACGTCGGCCGCCAGCGGGCCGGTCTCGTCGAACACGCCCACCTCCGCGAAGCGGCCGTCCGCCCCCTCGACCTCGACGGCGATCCCGCCGAGCACCGTGCGCATGTCGATCGACCCATCGGCCGCCCGCCCGCCCCCGCGCTCGAGGGCGGCCAGCGCCTCCCCGGCCGAGCGGCCCAGGTAGGCCAGGGCCTGGTAGAAGAGGTAGGTGGTGAGGAACGTCTGGCGGGCGCCGATCACCAGGCCGCGCTCGACCCCGCCGGCGCCGCCGGCGTCGAACTCGAGCTCGATGACCTCGCGGCTGCCGAGGTCGCGCCCGTCGGTGCGGCTCCAGCGCTCGACCCCGTCCATCGCCGCGACCGCGCTCCGGCAGTCGCCCTCGGCGGCCCGGCAGGAGCGGGGCGCGTCGAGCCGGCTGGCCGCCACCAGGTGCCCGTCGCGCTCGGCCAGCACCCGGCCGCCCGGCGGCCGCCGCGCCGCGATGATCCGCGCATAGCGGATGACGTGGGTCTCGTAGGCCTCGTTGGTCAGCCGCACCACCAGCTCGCGGCCGGCGGGCCGGGCGCGGAAGAGATGATCGACGTCGCGCTCCTCGAGCGACGGCGCGATGCTGGCCGAGAACCCCTCCGCCGCCAGGAGCTCGCCGCCGCCCTCGCCCGCCGCCAGGTAGAAAGTGGGACACGAGCCGAAGCACGCCTTCGGGTTGGCCAGGCAGGCCACCGTCACCGCCACCGACAGGCCGGTCACCACCGTCATCGCCGCCGTCACGCCGGACGTCTTGACCACGTTGGTCTCGAACAGGACGACGTCGGCGATCGCGATGCGCGCCGAACCGGTCGACACCACCTCGCGCCGGGCGTCGAACCGGTCGCCGGTGCCGACCACCTCGCGCTTCTCCTCGTCGACCGACCAGTGGCTGAGGACGTACAGCCCTCCGTCCCGCATGTGCACCTTGAGGAACGGCGACTCGTGGTCGAGCGTGCCGACCTGTTCCGGCTTGACCAGGCTGCGCTCGAGCTTCTTGGCGCAGCCGCCCGCCACGGCCAGCCCCAGGGCGAGCACAACGACCGCGGCCGCCTTCATCTCCCCTACCTACCCCGTCCGCAGCGCCGGCAGCAACCGGGCGACCAACCCTTTCCAGATTCAGCCGGCGACCACCACGCCGGCGTAGCCGACCACCCTCGATCGATCACCGCTCGCATCGCCGCTGGTGGCGTAGGCGATCAGCTCCGGCTGGCCCGGGGCCCCGGCCGCCCGCGCGTACGCCAGCATCGCCGTGGTCGGGATGACCCCGCACATGGAGATGTCGCGCTCGCGCACCGTCCGGTGCAGCGTTGCAGCCTCCCCGGTCAAGAGCGCGTCGAGCGCGATCTTGTCGACCCGCCGCGCCTCCGCGTCGGGCAGGTAGTGGCTCATGTCGCTCGACGCCACCACCAGCACGTCGCCGCCGACCCGCGCGATCGCGCGCGCCAGCGCCTCGCCGACCGCGATGCAGTCCTTCTCCGACAACCCGGACAGCACCATCGGCACGAACCGCACCGTCGGCCGGAGCGCGCGCAGGAACGGCACCTCCACCTCCACTGAGTGCTCCGACCGGTGCGCGTCGGCGTCCGGCCGCGCCCCCGGCACCTCGTCGAGGATCGCCCCCGCCAGCTCCGCATCGATCGGCACCGGTCCGCCCGGCAGCGCGTAGGAGCCTGCCGGCACCACCGAGACGCGCTCGCCGCGCCCGGTGTGGTTCGGCCCCATCACCACCACCCGCTCCGGCACCGCCACCCGCGCGAAGACCTGCCCGGCCACGCCGCCCGAGTACATGTAGCCGGCATGCGGCGCCATCAGCGCGAGCGCGCGCACCGGCTCGCCCCCCGCCCGTCCGGCGGCGAGGTACTTCTCGACGTCGCGCGTCAGCTCCTTCGCGTCCGCCGGATAGAAGCGCCCGGCCACCGCCGGCGGCCGCTGCCAGCTCTCGCCTCGTCTCATCGGCCCCCTCCTGCGATCCGCTGTTTCGCCGCCATCGCCGACACGCTACCCTTTCGACGGACGTTCCGCCATGCGCGTCGCCCACTGCTCGGACCTGCACCTGCTCAGCCTGAACGGAGCCCGCGCGCTCGACTTCGCCAACAAGCGCTGGATCGGCGGCCTCAACCTCATCGCCAACCGCGGCCGCCACTACCACGCGGAGGTGTTCGAGGCGATGGTCGCCGACTTCAACCGCTCGGCCATCGATCAGGTGATCGTCACCGGCGACATCACCAACCTCGCGTTCGAGGAGGAGTTCCGCTTCGCCCGCCGCTTCTTCGACGCCATCGAGCTCGGCCCCGCCAACGTGACCGTCCTGCCGGGCAACCACGACGCCTACGTCGCGCGCGGCGCCGAGTACTTCGCCGCCCACTTCGATGCCTACCACCAGCCCGATCCCGACTGGGTCTGGCCGGACGGGGAGCGCTGGCCGGTGGTCCGCGTGCGCGACGAGGTCGCCGTCATCGCGCTGTCCACCAGCCTGGCCACCCCGTGGTTCACCGCCTGGGGCCGGATCGGCGAGGGCCAGCTCGAGCGCCTGCGCGCCGCCCTGTCGGATCCGCGCCTGGCGCACTGCTTCCGCCTGGTCGCCATCCACCACCCGCCGGCCGGCACCCGCGCCAGGAGCATCGTGCGCGGCCTGCGCGATCGAGCCGACTTCGCCGCCGTCCTCGCCGAGACCGGCGCCGAGCTGGTGATTCATGGTCACGAGCACCTCGATCTCTACGAGGAGCTGCCCGGCCCGGACGGCGCCCTCATCGCGGTGCGCGGTATCCAGTCCGGCACCTACGAGGCGGGCAACCTCACGCGGCGCGCCCGCTACCGGATCTATGATGTGGCGCCGCCCGCTCCCGGAGGCGCCGTCCGTCCCACGCTCAGCGGCGACCTCTGCCGTATCTGGGACCCGTCGCGAGCGCGCTTCGTGGCCGAGGACACGCCATCCGGCGAAGACATGGCGGCCTAGGCCGGGAGCGCGGACGCCGCGCCCCCGTCCCTTCGCGCTGATATACTCCTCCGGCCCATGAGCTCAAGGACCCCGTCCCCGGCGCCAGACATCCTGAGCCGCGACAGCCGGTACGTCATCCGCCCCTGGAGTGGCACCGGCGAGCCGGTGCCGGTGGTCGATGCAAAGGACTGCGTGGTCACCGACGCAGACGGCAAGGAGTTCATCGACTTCACGTCCGGCTACTTCGTCAATCAGGCCGGCCACTGCCACCCGCGCGTCATGAAGGCGGCGGCCGACCAGCTCGGCAAGGTGACGCAAGTCTCGGGACGCCACACCACCCCCGCCCTGGTCGATCTCGCCGAACGCCTGGTGACCCTGTCGCCGCGCCCGCTCGAGCGCGTCTTCTTCACCACCGGCGGCACCGAGGCGAACGAGTTCGCTCTCAAGATGGTGCGGCAGCACACCGGCAAGACCGACATCGCCTATTACGACAACGCCTACCACGGGCTCACGCTGGGCGCCCTGGCCGCCTGCGCGGCCCAGAAGTACCGCGACTCGGGCGGCGTCCCGCTCGGCGACTTCACGTTCATGCTGCCGAACCCGTACTGCTACCGCTGTCCGCACAACCAGGACTGCGCGACCCAGTGCCTCGACGAGGCCGAGAAGAAGCTCGAGGCCCGCAAGGACACCACCGCCGCCATCATCGCCGAGCCGGTCCAGGCGGTGGGCGGCATCATCCCGCCCGACAAGTGGTGGGAGCGCGCCGAGAAGATCCGCAAGCGGCTCGGACTGCTCCTCATCCTCGACGAGATCCAGACCGGCATCGGGCGCACCGGCAAGATGTTCGGCGCCGAGCACTACGGCCTCGAGCCGGACCTCCTGGTGGTCGGCAAGGGCATCTCCGGCGGGGTCGGCTCGCTCGGCGGCGTGCTGGCGAGGGGCGAGGTGGTCGAGAAGTTCTTCGGCGGCACCACCCCCACCTCGGCGGGCAACGCGGTCTCGGCCGCCGCCGGCTCGGCGCTCATCGACACGGTGCGCGACGAGAAGCTGGCCGAGAACGCGGCCGCGATGGGCGAGTACTTCACCGAGGCGGTCTGGGCCCTCGAGGACCCGTGGGTGGGCGACGTCCGCTTCAAGGGCCTGCTGGGCGGCGTCGAGCTGGTCCGCGATCGCGCGAGCAAGGAGGTCCTGGCCAAGGACCTGGTCACCGCGGTCAAGGACTCCATGCACGAGGACGGCATCCTCCTGACCGTCAGCGGGCCGCTCGGCAACGTGCTCCGGCTGCAGCCGCCGCTCACCGCGACCCGCAAGCACCTGGACGCATGTGTCGCCGCGATGCGGCGTGGACTCGAGAAGGCGCGGGGCCGCGCCGCTGTCGCCCAGGGACCCGGAAGGGAAACGCGCGCATGAATCTCTTCGCCGTTCGCAAGCACCTCGACCGTTTGCTCAAGCCGTTCGTCTCGCGGGTGTCGCGCCTGCCGCTCCATGCCAACCACTGGACGCTGCTCGGCGCCTTCGTCGGGCTGGCCTGCGCCATCCTGTTCCTCTACGGCTACTGGTGGGCAGGCCTGGGGCTGCTCCTGGCGCGCGGCATGATCGACAACATCGACGGCTACGTGGCGCGCAACCGGAATCAGCGCTCCACCTTCGGCGCGGTGATGGACGACATCACCGATCGCTGGGTGCTCGGCATCATCTACGCCGGCGCCTGCCTCTACCTCTCGCGCGACTACCCGCACGTCCTCATCGTGCTCGGCTTCGGCATCACCGGCTCTCTCTGCAACGTGATCGCCAAGCTGTCGATCTACGCCGAGTCGCAGCAGGACGTCTTCCGCGTCGAGGGCAAGATCGGCCACCCGATCGACGTGGTCGGCCTCTTCGGCTCGGCCGAGTTCCTCATCTACTTCGGCAGCGGCGTCCTGTTCACTGCCATCATGAACGACCCGCGGCCCTGCCTGGCCGGCATCTGGGCGGTGGCCATCATGTCGCACCTGTCCCTGTTCCAGCGGGTGTGGTTCGCCTGGAAGCGGTATCGCTTCGTCGACCCGGCGGCGCTCGTCCAGGACGACGAGGCCGGCGATGAGGGCTTCGCGCCCGACAGCCGCGCGTGAATCGCTACGTCAATCCGGCCAACGCGATCACGGCGGCGCGCTACCTGACCCTGCCGCCGTTCGTCCACTGGCTCGACCGCGGCCAGTACCAGTACGCCATGCTGATGGTGGTGGTGTGCGGCGGCCTCGACCTCATCGACGGCGCGGTCGCCCGGCTGTTCAACTGCGCCTCCGGTTTCGGCGAGCTGCTCGACGCCATCACCGACGCCATCTGCTTCGGCTTCTTCCTGGTGGTGCTGGGCTGGTACGGCCGCCTGCCCTGGCTGCCGGTGCTCGGCATCATCGGCATCGGGATCATCAACGCCGGCTTCCGCGCGGTCTACGCCCGGCGGGTCGGGCGCGCCGTCAACTACCGCTCCTACGCGATGGAGCGGCTGGTCGCCTACACCGTCTACCTGGTCGGCTTCGGGGTGGCCGACTTCGAGGCGGCCTACTTCTCCTGGGTCACCTTCGCGGTGATGGTCATCGTCGTCCTGCACGACACCAAGCGGATGCTCATCGACCCGGTGCCGGAGGGGGCCGAATGATCGTCTCGGACCTGCAGTTCATGTGGTTCGTGACGTTCGCGTCGCTGCTCATCTGCGCCATCTGGGGGGCGCGCGACGTCTACCTGCTCTTCAAGAACCTGCCGCGGCGCGGCCGCGCGGCGTGGAAGGATCACCGCCAGTGGCGCGACCAGATCTTCGGGTCGGTGGTCGGCGTGGTCATCATCGTCCTCGGCATCATCGGGGTGGTGCGCTTCTGGTCGACGTACTGAAGCCGCCCACCACCGGCTACTCGGGCGAAGCCTGCGACGCCGGCAGGAGCGCCGGCTCGCGCAGCGGGAGCGCCTGGCCGTGTGACAGGACGCGCACCAGGTGGCTCTGCCCGGCGGCGGCGGCGACCTTGAGCAGCCGGCGGCGCGGGGCGCTCGGCGGTCCCAGACGGAGGTGCACGGTGCCCCAGTGGACCGGGACCATCGTGCGCGCCCCCAGCCGCTCCGCCACCGCCAGCGCGGTGTCGGGATCGATGTGCACGCCGCGGTCCAGCGCCTTGCGCCGCCACCGGTAATACCAGACCGGTAGCATCCCGCCGATCGGGAGGAGCGCGGCGTCGATGCGCACCTGGCGCCCGATGTCCTCGAACACCGCCAGGTCGGACATGTCGATGTCGCCGGCGTGGTGGACGGCGACCCCATCCCGCGCCACGATGTAACCGGAGCAGGTCGGACCGTCGCCCTTGCGCCAGCGCCCAGGATCGTGCCGGGTCGGCACGCACGCGATGTCGAGCTTTCCCACCGCCAGCTGGTCACCCGGTTCGATCTCGCGTACCTCGGCGAATCCCATGTCCGACACCAGACGCGCGGCCCCGCGCGGGACGATGAGCCGCGCCGAGCGGTCGAGCGCGGACAGGGTCCAGCGGTTGAGGTGGTCCACGTGGGCGTGGGTGATGAGGATGGCCTGGAACTCCCCGGCCGCGCGGCACCGGCGACGCCCCAGCGGGTCGACCAGGACCCGCTCGCCGCCGATGTCCACCAGGGCACTGGCGTGGCCGATCCAGGTTACGCTCGCGTCCACATTGTTGTTATACCTGCAATCGCCCACCTCGGCCCCGACCCCCACCGAACGGTCCCCTCCCGATCCGACACACCATCACAGGGGATGACCCGGTCGGGCCTCCTCACCCCGCCCCCTCGGTTGCTCAGTTACCTCCTCATCGGCCTCGCCGTCGGCGTCCTGACCTCCATCCCGATAGGTCCAGTCAACGTCGCGATCATCGATGCGGCCTACCGCCACCACGTGGGGCGCGCGGTCGCGGTCGGCATCGGCGGCGCCACCGCCGACATGGGCTACGCGCTCATCGGCGTGCTCGGTCTCTCGCCGATCCTCTTGGCCCACAAGAGCATCCCGCCCATCCTGTACGCGGTCAGCGGGGTCGTCCTCATCATCTACGGCATCCTGACCGTGCGCGCCCAGCCGGTCGACCCGGGGGGCGCCTCGGCCGGCCCGGTGAGCGAGAACCGGCGCAGCTGGTTCTGGAGCGGGTTCCTGCTCGGCCTGGCCCTCATCCTGCTCAACCCGGCGACCCTGGTCGCCTGGGTGGTCATCGCCGGATCGGCGCTGGCCGGCACCAGCATGCACGAGGGGGTCAGCGCCGCCATCGGCATCGGGGTCGGCTCCGGCATCTGGTTCACCGGGGTCGCCCACCTGGCCAACCACGGCAAGAAGGTGCTCGGGCGCAAGGTCGTGTGGATCACGCGCGCGGTCGGCGCCGCGCTCATCGGCTACGGCCTGTTCTCGCTCGGCCGCGCCGGCCACTACCTCCTGTCGCACATCTGAGCTCAGTCCGCGCAGCGGATGGCCACGGCACCGGTCGCCGCGCTGGAATCGCCGCGGTCGATGACCAGCGCGGTCTCCGAATCGGCGCACTCGGCGGCGTGGGCCAGGTACCAGCACGGCGCCGACAGCTCGCCGCACGAGGGGATGGTCACCTCACCCTCGAGCACCTCGCAGAGCGGCTGGACCCCGTCGACCGCCGGGTCGCGATCGGCCGGGGCGCGGGCCAGACAGCGGGATCCGCCGTCCACCCGCAGCCGCTCGCCGATGCGGCCGAGCGCGGGCCGGTAGTCGACCGCATGGGCGGCCGCGCGCCAGGCGCAGATGTCCTCGACCTGCGAGCGGCTGGCGAAGCGGTCGGCCAGCGTGTGGAGGCGGATGGCCGGGGCGGCCGCAACCAGCGCGTCGTCGGCGGTGCCCGACTCGATCGGGCAGCCCGCGGGCGAGCCGTCCGGGCAGACCACGCACTGCGGTTCGACCCAGAGTCGATCCTCGTTCTCCTCGATGCCGACCGCGACCGGCTGGCTGCCGGCGGTGATGGCGGCGAAGGCGATGCGGTGCGCGCCGCCCTTGAGCTCGGTCAGGAAGTCGGCGTAGGTGGCGACCGGCTCGACGTAGTCGGACGCGTCGTCGGGCACGCAGCCCTGGCGCGGTCCCAGCGCCCGCTCGTCCTCGTCGCCCTGGCAGGTGATGCCGAACTCGAAGCAGCGGAAGGAGGTGAGCTCGCCGAGCGGCGAGCTGCGGGTGTCGCCGCCGGGCTGGGCGGCGAACAGTCCGCGGTCGGAGGCCGAGCAGTCGTCCTCGTCGGCCAGGACGATGACGGCCAGGTTGGCCTGGTCGCGCAGGAAGCCGGCGTTCTCGACGTCGTTCTCGAGCGCGCGCCGCATCGACTCGAGGTGCTGCTCGAAGCCACAGCCGCTGGTGCCGAGCCCGGCCTCGCACTCGAGCTGGCTGGCCAGATCGCCGGTGTAGTTCACCTCGGCCTCGCCGTCCGCCGCGACCCGGTGCGCCAGGTAGCGCGCTTCGTCGGTGAGGGCCGGGCAGCTGGCGCTGAGGAGCAGGTGGCCCGCGTCCCCGTCGCCGGTGCAGGAGACACCGCCGGCGCCCTCCGGCCCGGTGCCGACGTTGGACGACACGAAGCCGATGTGGAGATCGACCGGCTCGTCGGTGTCGGTCAGCGCCTGGACGAAGGCCGGGAACCCGCTGGCCAGCGCCGCCTGTTCCTGTGACATGGTCGCCGAGTCGTCGACCACGAACAGGACGTCGAGGGCGCGCTGCAGGTCGATGGGGATGTCGATGAGCTCGGGCGCGGCGTCGCCGTCGCCGCCATCGCCGCCGCCGCCTGCATCGTCGCCGCCGCAGGCGGACCCGAACGCGCACGCCAGCGCCAGCGACAACGACGCGATGGGGGCCCGCATGGCGCGCACCATAGCGCGAAGCCAGTGGGTCAGGACGGGCGGCGAATGGGGCCGCCGGGCAGCGTGTCGAGCACCGGCGGCGGCGAGTTGCGCCGCGGGCGCACTCTGGTGACATCCGACACGGAGTCCTCTTCGCGCGCGGCCGGGTTGCCCGGCCAGGCGTGCGAACCGACAGCGCGAATCGACGAGGCCGGCGGGCCGCCCAGGGCCTCCTCGAGCGCAGCCGCCAGGTCGCCCGCGCTGGCGTAGCGAAGCGCCGGGTCCTTCGCCATGCAACGAAGGGTGACGGACTCGATGGTCGCGGGGATCGCGTGACTGACGCGGCGCGACGGCGGCGTCACTTCCTCGCGGACGTGGGCGAGGAGGATCTTGCCGAGGTCCGGGTAGTCGAAGGGCGCCCCGCCGGTCAAGAGGAAGTAGAGGACGGTGCCGAGGCCGTAGACGTCGGAGCGCGAGTCGGCCTCGTTGCCGCTCACCACCTCGGGCGACGCCCACTTCGGGGTGCCGACCGCCCAGCCCTCACCGGTCAGCGCGGCCTGCCCCGGGCCGTGGCGCTGCTCGCCGCGCGCCACCTTGGCCAGCCCGAAGTCGAGCACCTTGATGAACTCGCCCTCGCCGCCGATCGCGGTGACGAAGAGGTTCTCCGGCTTGAGGTCGCGGTGGACGATGCCGCGCGCGTGGGCCTCGCCGACCGCCTTGGACGCCTGCCACATGAGGCGCGCCGCCCGCATCGGCTCCATCGGCCCGTCGCGGCTGACGATGGAGAACAGGTCGCGCCCGTCGAGCAGCTCCATCGCGTAGTACCACAGGCCGTCCTCGGTGACGCCGTAGTCGAACACGCGCACGGTGTTCGGGTGGACCAGCTCGGCGGTGGCGCGCACCTCGCGCTCGAAGCGGGCGATGGCCGCCGGGTCGCCGCGGGTCTCCGGGCGCAGGATCTTGACCGCCACGTCGCGGCGAAGCGCGTGGTGGTGGGCGGCCCACACCTCGCCCATCCCGCCCTGGCCGATGCGCTGCTTGAGCCGGTAGCGGCCGAGCGAGCGGGTCTCGAACACCTGGCGGCGGAGCGACCAGATCATGTGGCCGCCGACCAGCGTGAGAGCGGCGGCGGAGAAGAGGAACATCTCGTTCAAGAAGAAGGTGGCCAGCGAGGGCCCGTCCTGGAACTGGGCGGCGACCTCCGGGCGGAACGCCGCGACCACCGAGAGGGTCAGCGGGTGGGCGAGCGCGATGAGGCCGATCGGCGCGATGGCGCGCTGCCAGCGGTCGGCGATGATGGCGGCCCGCGCCAGCAGGATGATGACCACCCCGAGGACGAGCGGGCTGGTCAGCCCGCCGTACTCGATCGATGACAGCGAGACCAGCGCCGACAGGATGGTGGCGCCGCCGGTCTCGACCCAGCGCAGCGCCGCCGGGCTCGGCATGCGCCGGCCGTAGACGATGACGACCGCCACCAGGAGCGGCAGGAGGCCGATGGCGCGCAGCAAGAGATAGAACCAGAGCCGGCCGGGATGGACGAACGTGACGATGAACCAGTCGACCAGCGTGAAGGCGGGCCAGGCGACCACTCCGACCGCGCAGGCGCGGCGCAGGCGGAGCACCGCGGAGACGTGCTCGTCCCGTTCGAGGGCTCCGCCGGTCTCGGCCAGCGATCGGCTGAGGTCGTCCGCCATTCTACTGTCGTCCTCTCCCGCGCCTGGCTCTATCGTACAAGAAGCGAGCCAGCCGGCTCCGGCAGACTTTCGACCGCTTGCGGTGGCCACTCGAGTAGCCGCCAGCTGGGCCCGCCACCCCGATTTCGCTTGCTTTCAGGATCAGAGCTCGAGCTGCGACCAGTCGACCGGGATCGGGTCGCGGTTCGGACGGCCGAGGAAGTAGCCCTGCCCGATGTGGACGCCGGTCTCGAGCACCGCCGTCATCTCGTCCTTGGTCTCGATCCCTTCGGCCACCACCTTGGCGCCGAGCTGGATGCAGAGGTCGACGAGCGCCTTGAGCAGCGTGTGCAGGCGGCCACCGCTCGACACGCCGGCGATGAGCGAGCGGTCGAGCTTGACCACGTCGGGCGCCAGATCGGCGATGTACTTGAGGTTCGAATAGCCGGCGCCGAGATCGTCGACCGCGACCTTGAGCCCCTTGGCGCGCATCTCGCGCAGCACCGAGTGGCAGTAGCGGTAGTGGGTGAGCGGAACCGACTCGGTGATCTCGAGGAAGATCTGACCGTCGTGCCAGGCGGTCGCGTCGTCCGGACGGACCAGCCAGCCCTCGTCGAACTCGTCCGGGTGCAGGTTGAGGAACAGGGCGTACTTGGAGCAGCGCTCGACCGCCATGCGGCGCAGGGCGCGGCCGAGCTGTCCCATGTAGCGCTCCTCCACCGCGCGCTCGATGACCGCGAGCGCGTTGGGCAGGTCGGGCGATTCGCTGCGGACCAGCGCCTCGAAACCGAAAGTCGTCCGCCGGCGCAGATCGACCAGCGGCTGGTAGGCGATGTACAGCTGCCCCGCGGCGAGCGCCTCTTCGATGGTGGTCGAAGGCACCAGCGACCAGACTATCGTGCGCGGCCTACTGGCGGGAAGAGCGCAGCGTCAGGACAGCGACCTCGGCGCGGGTGCCACGGCCCGCGCGGACGCGAACGCCGGAGAAACCGATCCCGGCGCTCACGTACAACCACGTGCGCCCCACCTCGTACAGGCCGCTGTAGTAGTAGCGGCGACCGGCGCGCTTGAAGATGCGGTCGGTGATGCCGCGGACGTTGATCTGCCCGCCGTGCGTGTGGCCGGACAGCACCAGGTGCGAGCCGTGCGCTTCGAGCTCGACCACCTTCTCCGGACAGTGACAGAGCACGACCCGCGTCCCTCCTGCCGGGACCCGCGCAAAGGCTGCGGGAATGTCGTCCTTGTGGGTGACCGGATCGTCGATGCCTACCAGGTGCAGCGGCGCGCCGCCGACCTCGACCGTGGTGTGCTGGTTGCGCAGCACCGTGTAGCCGGCCTGGAGCAGCGCGACCGCCACCGCGTCGCCATCGGCGAAGTAGTCGTGGTTGCCGAGCGTGCACACCACCTGTTCGGCCTCGAGCCCGCCCAGCTGCTCGGTCACCAGCGGGACCTCGTCCTTCCGCCAGTTGACGTAGTCGCCGGTCATGACGACCAGGTCGGGGCGGGCGCGGTTGGCGAGCGCGACCGCTGCGCGGATGTGCTCGCGCGGAGTGATGCGCCCGCAGTGGACGTCGGTCAGCTGGGCGACCCGCAGGCCGTCGTGCCGGGCGTCGAGATCCGGGATGACGACCTCGCGCTCGACGAGGTGCGGCGGCTCGGCGAGGCGGCGCGGGCGCGGCTGGGCCTGTGGCACGCGAAGAAGTATGAGGTCGGCCCCACAGGTGCGCAACGCAACGAACCGTGCGCACCCGCCACCGGCGTTTCGCGGTAGGGCCGCTGCCTACACGCGGGCGACCAGCATTCGGCCAGCCAGCTGGTTCTGCAGCGTCTGGCCGCGCAGGAGGCCGACCAGCGTCAGCGCGAACTCGAGGGCGGTCCCCGGTCCGCGGCTGGTCACCAGCGTGCCGTCGACCACGACGCGATCCTCGACCAGGGTGCCGCCCTCGAGCTCGGACTCGAAGCCGGGATAGCAGGTGACGCGCTTGCCGCGGTGGACGCCGGCGGCGGCCAGCGCGATGGGGCCGGCGCACAGGGCGCAGGTGTACTTGCCGGCCGCGGCGAGCTCGCGGACCAGGCGCTGGACGTCCGGATCGCGCGCGAGAGCGGCGGCGCCCGGCATGCCGCCGGGCAGCACGATCATGTCGACCGCGTCGGCGGTCACCGTCGACAGCGCGGTGTCGGCCACCAGCTCGATGTCGTGCGAACCGCGCACCGGGCCGATCGCGCTCGAGGCGACCAGCGCGCGGAGCTCCGCTCGCCGCAGGACATCGATGATGGTCACCGCCTCGATCTCCTCGAAACCGGGCAGGAGCGGGACCACAACGGCCGTCGGGCTGTCGTTCATGAAGCCGTTCTATAGGCCGGCGGCGCCGGGCGCAAGCGCGGCGAAACTCGGGCCGGCAGAGCGCGCGTGATACCGTACGCCGTGCGCCGCTGGCCGCCCCCGAGGTCCACGGGGTCACCCCGCATGCGCCGGCCTCGCATCCGGGTGGCGCTCGTCGCGCTCGCGGCGCTGACCTCGGCCGCGGGCGGCGCCTGGGCGGAGGAGACCGACCGGGCGGCGGCGCAGGTCCTGCTGCTGTCGGCGCCGGCCGGGCTGGAGGCTGCGGTCGAGGCAGCGCTGGCCGGCTGGCCGATCCAGGTGTCGACCGCGCCGGGCGAGCCGGGGGCCACCATGCCGGCGGCCGGCGAGAAGGCGCGCGCCATCGGCCGGGCGGCGGGAGCCGGCGCCGTGGTCTGGATCGCGAGCGACGGCACCGGACACGCGGTCTGGGTGCTCGACGTCGAGAGCGGCCGTGTCACCGCCCGACACTTGCCGCAGCCGCCGCCGTACGACGAGCCGACCGCCGCAGCGGTGGCGCTGACCATCAAGACACTCCTCCGCCACAGCGCGGCGGCGCCGGTCCTCGAGCGCTACGGGGTGGCGGAGGCGCGCGCGGCGCTCCGCGCGGAGGTGGCGGCGGTTCGGCCGCCGCCGCCGGCAGCGCCCCGCGAGCCGCTGGTCCGGCTCGACACCATCGCCGGCGCGCGCGTGCGCCCGACCGAAGGACGCGACCTCGAGCTCCGGCTCGGCGCCGGACTGCGCTACCAGCCCGGGGTGCTCGGCGGGCGCGGCGCCCTGGTCGCGCGCATCCGCTCGGGCACCGGCGTCGGCCTCAACCAGCCCGATTTCGTCGGCCGCTACACCGACGTCGAAGCGAGCCTCGGCGCCGCGGCCAGCTTCCTGGCCTGGCGGCGGGTCGCGCTGGTGCCGGCAGCCGGCGCCTCGCTCCACTTCACCTCGATCGACGGATCGATCCGGAGCCAGGGCGCGCGCGGCCGCGCAGCGCGGATCAATCCGTCGGTCGACGGAGCGCTCGCCATCGAGCTCGAGGTAGGACAGGTGGTCCGTCTGTCGGTGAGCGGTGAGCTGTCGTATGCACTCCGCCGACAGGTCTATCTGGTCGGTGGTGACCCAGTGCTCACGCTGCCGCGCCTGGAGGGCGAGATCGGCGCGGCGCTTTCGGTACCGCTCTACTGAAAGCTCGAGGGTTTCCGCGATAAGATCTTCGTTGCGACCTTTCAGCCCGGGGGGGCCACTAGGTGCGTTGCGGCGCGAGGTGCGCGCCGGCGCCAGCCCGACCCCCGGGACAACCTAAGCGGAGATCCTCGATGCGAACGCGCTCTCGCCTGCTCCTGTCCGTGGCTCTCGGTCTCGTCCTCGCCGCCGGCTGCGGCGACGACGGCGGCGGCGGCGACACGGGCGACAACCCGGGCAGCGACGGCGGCAACGGCGGCGGCGACGGGGGCGGCGGGGTGGCCGACGCCGGGCCGCGCACCTACGGCGACGCCACGCCGGGCGGCCCCTGCGAGCCGGAAGAGGCCCAGTGCGGCAACTGCGAGGACGACGACGGCGACGACTTCATCGACGGCGACGATCCGCAGTGCGCCGGCCCGCTCGACAACGACGAGGCCAGCTTCGCCACCGGCATCCCGGGCGACAACAAGGACGCCAAGAAGCAGGACTGCTTCTTCGACGGCAACAGCGGCGGCAACTGCCAGATCGAGACCTGCTGCCTGCTCAACCAGAACCAGTGCGAGATGGGCGACTTCGGCACCTGGCCGCCCAGCGACTGCGCCTTCAACATGCAGTGCATCTCCGAGTGCATCGGCCTGGTCCCGCCCGGCTGCGACTGCTTCGGCTGCTGCACCATCTGCAACCCGGAGACCGACGTCTGCGCCGACGTGATGACCAACCCGGCGGTCTCGCCCGACT
>Ga0111538_10007247_pt1 | contig 14969 bp, 11 predicted proteins | sample SoiMethybrSBSTD1_FD_79669 | JGI IMG/M metagenome (GOLD analysis project Ga0111538, IMG submission 79669) | Bulk soil microbial communities from a Populus tree surrounding site in Tennessee, USA - Soil MetaG P. TD hybrid SBSTD1 (version 2)... | ecosystem: Environmental > Terrestrial > Soil >... | reverse complement strand
TTTATGCGGCGTACCCCATGAGCCCATCGACGGGGGTGCTCATGTGGATGGCCGCGCACGCGCGGCAACTCGGCATCATGGTGCGCCAGGTCGAGGACGAGATTGGCGTTATGAACATGGTGATTGGCGCGGCCGCAGCGGGATGCCGGGCCATGTGCGCGACTTCCGGTGGCGGTTTTGCGTTGATGACCGAGGCTATTGGCATGGCAGGGATGATCGAGGTGCCAGTGGTGTGCATCGATGTGCAACGGGCTGGGCCGGCCACGGGCGTGCCGACGAAGACCGAGCAGGGCGATCTCTGGCAGGTGCTTGGCGCCGCGCAGGGCGATTTTCCAAAGATCATCGTCGCTCCCTCGAGTCAGATCGATTTGTTCAAGACGATGCCGGACTTGTTCAACCTGGTGGATAAGTACCAATGCCCCGGAATGGTGCTGGCTGACTTGCTGATCTCGGAGGGCACTTCGAGCGTCGATCCTGCGGAGTTGAATTTCAACGTGAAGATCGATCGAGGCGAAATCATTTTTCCAACGACTTCGGGCAACGGCGAGACGAAGAACCCGTTCGGCGGTTACAACGACAATGCGTACCTCCGTTACAAGAACACCGAGTCCGGGATTTCGCCGCGCGCAGTACCAGGTGTGCCTGGGCACATACATATCCAGGCAACGGATGAGCACGATGAAGACGGCACGCTGATCAGCGATGAGTACACCAATCCTGCGAAGCGCCGGATGATGGTTGAGAAGCGCGCGCGAAAAATGGAGACGGTTTTGTCGCAGATTGCGCCGCCGAAATTGTTCGGGCCTGAAAACGCGCAGACGACGCTGGTCAGTTGGGGGTCGACAGAGGGAGTCATTCGCGAAGCCCTGGCGAAGCTCGCGGGCGAGGAGGGTATCGTCGCAAATCATTTGCACATCAAATGGATCGTACCGTTTCACACAGAGGAAGTGAGTCGTATCCTCAGTCGTGCCAAGCGGGTCATTATTGTTGAGAACAACCAGAGCGGGCAGTTCGCGAGGTATTTGCGGTCGGAGACCGGCTTCAACGCGCACGGGCACATCCGCAAGTACGACGGCGAGCCGTTTATGCCGCACCACATCGTCAACGCAGTCAAAGAACAACTCGAAGGCAAGGCGCAATTGTCTGTGCCCGCCCACGAAATCCTGGTTTAGGAGTACACATGGAAACAGCCACTGAAACCGCACCCACCATTCAGCCGCCGGTCACCGCGCCGCAGACGGGCGAGCTGACGAAGGACACTTATAAGGGCAAAATCCATCCCGATTGGTGTCCGGGTTGCGGCGATTTTTCCGTCTTGAGCGCGTTGCAAACGGCGTTGTTCGAGCTGGGTCTCAAGCCACACCAGGTGGCGGTGGTCAGCGGCATCGGCTGTTCTTCGAATTTGCCGGGCTTCATCAACACGTACGGCATGCACACATTGCACGGGCGCGGCCTGGCGGTTGGCTCGGGTCTGAAGTTGGCGAACCACGAACTGAAGGTGATTTGCACCGGTGGTGATGGCGATGGCTACGGGATTGGGGGAAACCACTTCCTGCACATCATGCGCCGCAACATCGACCTCACGTATATCGTGATGGACAACCAGATCTATGGGTTGACGACGGGTCAGGTGTCACCCACGAGCGTGAAAGGGATGAAGACCAAGACGACGCCACACGGCAGCGTGGAGAACCCGATCAATCCGTTGCCGCTGGCGATGGTGGGCGGAGCGACTTACGTGGCGCGCGCGTTCAGCGGCAAGCAGAAGCACATGGTTGAGATCATCAAGGGCGCGATCCAGCACAAAGGTTTTGCGCTGGTCGATGTGTTTAGCCCGTGCGTGACTTATAACAAGGACAACACCTACCAATGGTTCAACCCGCGGGTGAAGATTTTGGAAGAACAGGGCCACGACCCGACGGATTTCCACAAGGCAATGGACAAGGCTTATATGTGGGGCGAGGAAATACCGATCGGACTTGTATGGAAGCGAACCAATTTGCCGAGCCTCGAAGAGCTCGAGCCTGTTCTGCACGATGGCAGTGGCCCCCTCGCCTACCGCAAGCTCGGCATTCCTGAAGACCAGGCCAAGGCGCTCATTCAGGAATTGTTGTAAGCGTTCAACTGAACCTTTTCCTTTCCCAGCTCGCTTAACGTATTGGTTGGCGGCGATTGGCGCTCCTGCCAGCCTCCAAACGTTTGGCTGATCAGCAGGATTTACGGACCGATCAGGAGCTAATTGCCGCGGCCAATGCCGGCGATGGCGACTCGTTCGAGGCTTTGTACTACCGCTATCGGGAGTGGGTCACTGGGTTGGCCTATCGACTGACCGGCGATCACGCTCTTGCTCTCGACGTGCTCCAGGAGACGTTCCTTTATTTTCTGCAAAAATTTCCCGGGTTCGTTCTCACCTGCCAGTTGAAAACGTTTCTTTATCCCGCCGTGCGCAATCTCTCGATCGCCGCGCGTAGAAAGGCGCAACGCGCGCAGGGCGACGCGGCTGTGCCGGAGGAGCTTGAGGGGCCGGACATCCCTCCGCCCGGCGGCGACGAGATTGACGCGGTTATCCACGGTTTGGGCGCGGAGCACCGTGAAGTCCTTCTGCTGCGGTTTGTTGATGGATTGACTGTTCCGGAAATCGCCGCGGCGCTCGAAATTCCCGAGGGCACGGTCAAATCGCGCATACATAGCGCCATTGGGAAGCTGCGCGCCGACGCACGAACAAAAGAGTTCTTTATGCAATGAACGATTTCGCAGAGTCGCCTGCTTAACTTTTAGAATAATGAACGACAATATTCCCGCGCCAATCGAGGAGCGATTGCGGAAGATCGCGGACGGAATGACGGTCCTCGTTCCGTCCGCGATCGATGAAGCTATCCTGTCGCGCGCGCGGGAACGGTTCGCCGAAATTCGACGGCGACGCGCTAAGGTCCAGTGCCTTTGGTGGGCCTCCGCCGCGGCTGTTCTCGTCACGATGGGTTTCGTCGCTTCGGCTTTCTTGAATGCGCCCAGTTACGAGCGGGCGGACATCGATCGCAATGGTCGCGTTGATATCCTGGATGCGTTCGCCCTTGCGCGGCGCATTCAGCAAGGGAACGCGTCGGGACTCGATTTCAATAACGATGGCGTCGTGGACAGGGCCGATGTCGATGCTGTCGCGGCCCGGGCTGTCAAGCTGAAGAAAGGAAGCGCTTGATTGGCTTTCGCGCACTAATTGCTGGCGCACTGCTGGTTGCGATTGGCGCCAGCGCGCAAGAGCCGGCATTCCGCGCGGTGGACCTTTTTGTCGATTCCGGTTCGCAGCCCCTGGCGGCGTATCAACTCAGCTTTCACTCGACCGGCGCAAGCGTGAAGATCGTCGGCATCGAAGGTGGGGAGCACAGCGCTTTTTCGGATCCGCCCTACTACGATCCGCAAGCAATGCAGAGCAATCACGCAATTATCGCGGCGTTCAGCACGGCGACCGCTGATCAACTGCCCCGCGGGCGCATACGAGTCGCCACGGTTCATTTACGAATCTCATCGGACCGCACTCCTGAGTATCAGCTTAACGTTCAGGCTGCGGCCACACCTCAAGCAGAACGGATCAGCGTTGTAACCGAAGCAAAAGAAAGGACCGGCTTGTGAACACATTTAGATTAACGGCAGCAGGTATTTTCGTTGTATGCGCAGCGACAGTTTCCCTTATGCTTGGTGGTTGCGCCCTGAGGTCTCCTCAAGGCTGTACACCACTCCCCGGATACGGTAAGGGCGTCGTTGCCGGTTACCCGCAGTCTGAATCCCATCTCCAACCTCTATTCGGCTCCTTGCCCATTCTGGGCGAAGAAGTCTGGGTGGTGGCGCGGTCGCGGTCGATTTCGGCGCCTTACAGGGAAGAAATCCCCGGGCAGGGTTCGCTCGTCGTCGAGGAGGAAAAGGGTCGGCGTGTCCCGCTGCCACTGAAGCACACGGACGTGAAAGCCACGATCCAGGGCTACATTGCCACGGTCAAGGTGGTGCAACAGTACGAGAATCCATTCGATCATAAAATCGAAGCGATTTATGTGTTTCCACTGCCGGAGAACGCTGCTGTCAATGAGTTCATCATGACCATAGGTGAGCGGCGCATTCGCGGAATTATTCGCGACCGCGCCGAAGCCGAGCAGATTTACAAAGAGGCCACGCAGCAGGGATATGTCGCATCTCTATTGACCGAGGAGCGGCCCAATATTTTCACGCAGTCTGTCGCGAACATCGAGCCGGGCAAGCGAATCGACATCGACATTCATTATTTCCACACGCTTGCATTTGACGATGGCTGGCATGAATTCGTTTTTCCGATGGTCGTGGGCCCGCGTTTCAATCCGCCGGGGAACACGAACGAGATTGCGGCATTGCCGAGCGATTCGCAACCCGACACCCACGGCAAAGCAGTGCATTACCTGAGACCGACGGAGCGGAGTGGTCACGACGTCGCAGTCCACGTCGATCTGCACGCGGGCGTTGCGATTGAGGAACTCGCGTGCGCGACACATGCAGTGGAGATTCGTGAACACTCACCCACCCATGCTGTGGTCACGCTTCGGCCGGAGGACCACATCCCGAACAAAGATTTTGTGCTGCGTTATCGCGTCGCGGGAGAGCGTCTCAAAGCGGGCCTCGTGACCGCTCGCGACGAACGCGGCGGCTTTTTCTCGCTCATGCTTTACCCGCCGGCCGATCTGCGCCACGCGCATCGGCAGCCGCTGGAAATTGTGTTCGTGCTCGACTGCTCGGGGAGCATGGACGGCAAACCCATCGAGCAGGCGAAGGCTGCGATTCGCCGCGGCCTGGAGCTGCTCCAGCCTGGCGATTCATTCCAGCTCATTAATTTCTCCATGTCCGCGGGGCAACTCGGACGCAGGCCGCTCGAAGCCACGCCGCAGAACATCGAGCGCGCCCGGCGGTTTCTGGCCACTCTCAACGCCGAGGGCGGCACGATGATGATCGAGGGCATCAAGGCCGCATTGGATTTTCCGCACGATCCCGAAAGGCTGCGCTTCGTTTGTTTCCTGACGGATGGTTACATCGGCAATGAAGCCGAGATTCTTGCCGCTGTCCAGCAGCGCCTCGGGCCCGCGCGCATCTTCAGCTTCGGCGTTGGCGCCTCTCCGAATCGTCATCTCATGGACAGCATGGCCCGGCTGGGACGCGGCGCGGTCGCGTACCTCGGCGCGGAGGACGAGGGCGCCGCCGTGATGTCCGCCTTCTTTGAACGAATCGCTTATCCTGCGTTGACCGACATCAGCCTGGACTGGAGTGGCCTGCGAGTGAGCGAAGTCTTCCCCGCGCGGACACCAGACCTCTTTGTCGGCCGGGCGGTGACGCTCACCGGACGTTTTGAAGGCAATCTTCCCGATCGACTTACGATTACCGGACAGGTCGGGGGCCGGCGGGTCGATGTGCCTGTGCAAATCGAACAAAGCGAAAGGTCGGCCCGCAGCATCGCCAGCGTCTGGGCGCGCACGAAGATCGCAACGCTGACGGACGAAATGCTCAAAGGAGAGGAATCGCTGGGCAATTCCATTCGTCAACTCGCACTGGATTACAGTCTGACCTCGCCGTACACGGCGTTTGTGGCTGTTGATTCCGCTGCCTCCACACCGGGCGAGAGCAAAACCGTCAACCAGGGCGTGCCTGTTCCGCAAAGCGTGAATTTCGACCGAACAGTTTCCAACTCTGAGTAAGAAACCAAATATGACTATGCCTAGACTTCGAATCTGCGTCGCGCTCGCGATCATCGCTCTCGCGCCGGGCTGTTCGACGACGCGTTCCATTTCCAATTCCCACTTCACAAGGGAGACGAGCTGTTTTCCTTCGGGCGATCGTCACGCCAAGGTGGCGTTCGGCTATTACGGCGAACTGAGCGAGCACGACGTGCTGGCGATCGACCGTGATCGGCGTATCACGGAAACCGATATTGCCCAGGCGCTCACGAATCGGGCGTCGCCGAAACTCCGACCGGGCTCGACGATACTGGTCGTTCAATCCGGCGCCGTCATCCCGGACGGGGGGATGGTCACCGCTCTGGAACGCGAGTTCACGGTCGTGCCCTTTTCAGGCGTGCCGACGGATGCGCACGATGGCAGCAAAGGCGGCTATTCACGGCTACTGCGTCTGACGGCCGCGCGGGCCGGCTGCGAAACGATCCTTTGCTACTGGGGCGTCCTCGAATCCGGCCGCAGCGATGTCGTGACTAAAACCGTCTCCTGGGTGCCGCTGGCCGGTTGGGTATTGCCGGACGAGAGACAAGCGATGCGCATTCGCCTCAAGGTTGCGGTGGTTGATGTCCGCACCGGCAACTGGACGGTGATGTCGCCTGCGGCCCACGAAGACCGCGCGCTGAGCACGCGGTTTTCGCGGGGCAGTTCCGACCAGCAGCAGGTCGAGAAGCTGAAGCAACTCGCCTACACCAGCGCCGCACGCGACCTCACCGCCGCGGCGCGGTAGTTCGCTTACTGCGGCTGCGTCGCGGTTGGCGTTGCGTTCAGTTGCTTCGCCAGTTCCAGATGCTGCTGCAGGACGGGCAGCGTCTTCGAAGCGAAGGTCTTCAGTTCTGCGTCTTTCGCCTTTTCCGACGCGGTTTTGAATTTCTCGACGCTCTTCTGGTGATTCTCAACCGCGTGTTGCTTGAAGGCATTCTCAAACTCCTGTCCCTTCAAACTCGAAAGATGCTGGATCATCGTTTTGTGCTGCTCGCTCATCTCGTCGGGCAGCGGCACGCCCTTTTTCGCAGCGAGCTGTTTGAGTTCCTCATTGGCCTTTGTATGATCGGTCACAATCCGTTGCGAAAAGGCTTTCACCTGCTGGCTTTCGCCGTTCGATTGCCCCAGTTCGCCCATTTTGACTTCGGCCATGCCGCTCTGCGCCGCCTCTTTCATGAATTGTGCATCTTCAGAGGCAATCTGCGTTGTCTTCGCGTCGGTTGCGGCTTCCGTGGTCGATTGCTTGCCGCTCGCGCCCGAATCGGTCGCGGTTTCATCCGTCGTTGGTGCGCACGCCCCCAGCCAAAGCGCACACGGCAGTACTGCTATTAGTGTTCGTTTCATTTCATTGGTTCTCCTGTTCACGAGTTGCATCGGGTTCGATCACCGCAAAACGTCCGCCGCCCTGGCTCCACACTCGCAGCAGCAAACGTCCCCCCTTTGCCTTCCGAATCGCTTCTGTCAATTCACGCGTGTTGCCGACCTTTTGCCGGTTCACCTCGATGATCACATCGCCTGGCTTCAATCCGGCTTCGTAAGCGCGCGAGTCGGGATCAACGCTCGTAACAATCGCGCCGCGCATGTCACCTGGAACGTCAAATTGCCGGCGAAAGCGAGCATCGAGGTCGGTGACCTCAATCCCACTCAAGCCCTGCATCGCGCGCCCGGCACTCGGTCTCTGGCGCGGCTCTGCGCTCGCCAGTTCCTCGGTCGCCAACTCCGCGAGGGTCGCTGACAGCGCGCGTTCTTTGCCGTCGCGCAGCAGCTTCAAGTTGATCTTCGTGTTCGGGGGCGTTTGAGCGACCATCAAGCGCAAATTGCGGCTGTCGGTGACCTTCCGGCCATTCAACTCCGTGATGACGTCGCCGGCCTGCAAGCCCGCCTTGCTCGCCGGGCTGTTTGGAGTAACGTCCCCGATCAGCGCGCCGGTCTGCGCGGGCAGGCTGAACTCCTTCGCCAGTTCAGGAGTCACAGGCTGAATCCGCACGCCGAGGAATCCACGAATAACCTTTCCGTGCTCGATGATCCGCTCCATCACCCCGCGGGCCATGTTGATCGGCACCGAAAAGCCGATACCAATGCTGCCGCCCGCGCCGCTCAAGATCGCCGTGTTAATTCCCACCAACCGTCCTTGCGCATCCACCAGCGGCCCGCCGGAGTTGCCGGGGTTGATCGACGCGTCGGTTTGGATGAAATCCTCGTAGTCAACGATACCGAAGCCGCCTCGCCCCACCGCGCTGACAATGCCCATGGTCACGGTTTGCCCGACGCCGAAGGGATTGCCGACTGCCAGAACGAGGTCGCCTACCTGGAGATTCGAACTGTCCGTGATCGTCAGCGCGGGCAGGTTCGTTCCCTCAACCTTCAGCACGGAGATATCGGTTTGTGGGTCGGTGCCGACCACCTTCGCCCTCATGCGGGGCCCGCCTTCGACAAAGCCGACGGTCACTTCGTCCGCTTCCTCGACGACGTGGTTATTACTCAGGATGTAACCGTCAGAAGAAACGATGACGCCCGAGCCCATCCCCTGCTCCTGGCGCTGCCGCGGCCGCCCGCGGCGCGAGCCGTTTTCTTCATCTTCTTCCATGCCGAAGAACCGGCGGAAGAACGGATCGTTCAGCAGGGGATTGCTCCTGGAGTCCGGGCGAAGTGTCCGTGTCGAGTAAATCGTCACCACGCTTGGCCCCACTTTCTTCACCACCGGGGCGAAGCTGGCCGGCACCGTGCCATCGCGCACGATGGAATTCGTCTGCACGTTCAATCGCGGGCGCTGCGTGGGCGCAGCGGCACACGCAAGCGTCGCTTCAAAAGTCAGGAGCATGCCGACACAAAATGCCCGGCCAGGAATAGTATTCATGTCCGCCGCAACATAAGCCCATGCGCACCTGTATGCTGTCTAGGGACATCACCCCACGCTGGCACGGGCTGTGGGGCGCCGACGCTACCATGCGGTTCTTGATCAGCCGGCGGCCCCCGTCGATAATCGAAGCGATGTCTCAAGCCGCGCTTCTCGATCTCACCAGCCCCGTCGAGCAGCTCTACGGCGTGGGTCCCGAGCGCAAAGCTCAATTGCACCGGCTGGAAATCCACACGATCGGCGACCTGCTCGTGCACCGGCCGCGCCGCTATGAAGACCGGCGCCACTTCGTTTCGATGTACGACCTGCCCGTGGGGGTCGCGCGGACGGTCCGCGGCAAGGTGATCGCCGCCGGCACAACTTTTTTTCGGCGTTCGGGCAAGTCCGTTTTCGAGCTCATCGTCGATGATGGCTCAGCCCGGCTCCATTGCCGTTGGTGGAACGCGCCCTACATGGAGAAATACTTCAAGCAAGGCGACGAAGTGTTCGTTTTCGGCAAAGTGTCCACGCTCAAGCCAAGGACCATGGACCATCCGGAAACCGAAGTCATCGATTCCGCGGACGACGAGTCGATCCACATGAACCGGGTTGCGCCGGTTTATCCGCTCACCGAGGGGTTGCCGCAGCGGTGGCTGCGCGCGCTCATTTGGCGGGCGCTTGGAATTTTCGAAGCGCGCTTCGCGGAACCATGGCCCGCCATTAAGCTGGACGATTTTGTTTCGATGTCCCGCGCCATGCACGACGTGCACTTTCCCGAGGAAATCGCCGATGCCGAAGCGGCCCGTCGGCGTCTCGCGCTCGACGAGTTCATTTTGCTGCAGCTCGAAATCCAGAAGCGTCGCCGCAATCTCGAATCGCACACGCGGGGCTTGCCTTGCGGCGGCGACAACCGATTGATGAAACCCTTTCTGCGAAAGCTGGGCTTCAGCCCGACGGCGGCGCAAACGCGCGTGCTCCGGGAAATCCGCGCCGATGTCTCGGGTTCTGTTCCGATGCGCCGTTTGCTCCAAGGCGACGTCGGATCGGGCAAGACGCTGGTGGCCGGGTGCGCGGCGCTCATGGCGATCGAATCCGGATTTACCGTGGCGTTAATGGCACCCACCGAAATCCTGGCGGAGCAACATTTCCTGACCTTCTCGCAGTGGTTTAGCCCCATTGATGTGCGGGTGCTGCTCCGCACCGCCTCGCACAAGGAGCGGATGCTCGGCCAGCGCGCGTCACTGGTTGTCGGCACGCACGCGCTGATCCAGGAAACGGCCGGGCTGCCGAACCTCGGCCTGGTAATCATCGACGAGCAGCACAAATTCGGCGTGGCGCAGCGCGAGAAGTTGGTCCGCAAAGGAAATTATCCGCACTTGCTCGTCATGACAGCCACGCCGATCCCACGCACCCTCGGCCTGACCTTGTATGGCGATCTCGACGTGTCCGTCATCGATGAACTGCCGCCGGGCCGGGGCAAAGTGAAAACCTTCGTGCGGAACGAAGACAAGTTGCCCAGGGTGTGGGAGTTTGCGCGCCAGAAGCTGAGCGAAGGGCGTCAGATGTTTGTCGTTTATCCGCGCGTGGAAGACACCACAGGCGCGGTAAAAGCCGTGATTGAGGAGGCCGAGAAACTTGGAAAAGTTTTCGCCCCTTCCCGGGTCGGCGTGTTGCACGGAAAGATGAGACCCCAGGAAAAAGACCTCGTCATGAGTTCCTTTCGTGAAGGCAGGACGGCCGTGCTTGTGGCCACGTCGATCATCGAAGTCGGCGTGAACGTGCCGAACGCCTCCGTAATGGTGATCGAAAACGCGGAGCAGTTTGGCCTCGCGCAGTTGCATCAGCTTCGAGGCCGAATCGGGCGCGGTTCCCACGAGTCGTATTGCATTCTCGTATGCGGCAAGAAAACGCCCGAGGTTCGCCAGCGGCTTAACGTGATGGAGGAAACCACCGATGGCTTCCGCATCGCCGAAGAGGACCTCAAGCTCCGCGGGCCGGGAGAACTCCTGGGCCAGGAGCAGAGCGGCATGCCGCGTTTCCGTTTCGGGAATCTCGCTGCCGACCTGGCCCTGGTACAGAAGGCGAAAGAACTCGCCTCGGCAATACTGGCAACCTCCAAACCCCAAATTCCAAACTCCAAAGGAGCGCCAGTATCGAAACGACCCTAGGACTCGGATCTTAGCATTTGCGGCTTCTTTGGTGCTTGGAATTTGGAGGTTGGAGCCTTCGGGCATTTCGCCCGGTAGGTGAAAAAAGGGCTTGGCAAGGTTGTAACAATGCGTAAAAGTCCGCCTCGAAAGGGCCAGCCTGCCAAGCAGGCCAGGGCGTTGACACATCGGGAAACCGGGAAACAATAAAAGTTCAACTATGAAACTGATCGCGTTACTGACACTCGCTGCCTGTTTGGCGCTCGTTGGTTGCAAGCAAGAGGGTGCGGATACTGGTTCTAGCACCAGCCCCTCCACCAACGCTGCTCCCAAGACTCCATAAGCAGTAGAGTCAATGCTCAGGGTTGTCCGACCTTTGTCGCCAGCCCGAGTCTACGCTTGAGCCGGTCGTCCATGAGACTTGCTTTATCGCTGCTCATCGCGACGACCGGTTTGCTTTTTGCCGGCTGCGGAAAGAAGGACTCTTCGGATTCCACTACCAACGCTTCGGGAAATCCCTTGACCGCTCCGGTCGATTATCTCGGCGCCGCCGCCAAGGCGAAGAAGCTCGCCGACAAAACCGTCAGCTCCGCCGGGCTCAACCAGGCCATCCAGCTTTACCAGGCCCAGGAAGGGCAGTTGCCCAAAACCCTCAACGACCTCGTCACGAAGCAATACCTCCCCAGCATTCCGCCGCCGCCCGCCGGCACGAAATACGATTACAACCCCCAGACCGGCGCTCTGAAGGTGGTTCCGCAGTAACAGCTATTTAGACGCTTTTCGCAGTTGCTCCAGTTTTTGGGCTGCGTCGCCCCGATCAATTACGGTTTCAGCCAGGGCCCAGCCTTCGCTCAAAGACTTCACGCGTCCGCCGACCAGGAGAGCGGCGCTGGCGTTGAGTAAGACCGCATCGCGTTTGGGGCCTCTATCCTTTCCGTGAACGATCGCGCGCACGATTTCCGCGTTGGACGCGCGATCTGATCCCGCCAAATCGGCAAGGGTGGCTTTTTGCAACGGAAAGTCTTTGTGCGAGAGAGGCGACGAAGTGAAACCGCGCTCGTGATAAAACTCCGCGACATAGCTCGGTCCCAGCGTTGATAGCTCATCGAGAAAGGAGGCTTCCTTTTCCTCAACGCATCCGCTGACGACCATGCCGCGTCGCGCGCCAAGCGTCTGCAGCACGCGAGCCACCGGCTCGCAGAGTTCCGGCCGTGGGACGCCGATAAGCTGCGCGGTCGGCCCCGCGGGATTCAGAAGGGGCCCGAGGAAATTGAAGATCGTGCGCTGACCGCGCTCGGCACAAAGCTTTCGCGCCGGGCCAATGTGCTTGAATGCGGGGTGGTAATTCGGCGCAAAGAAGAATGCGAATTGGTACTCGCGGAGCCACGCCGCGGCATCGCCCGGCGACAGCTCAATGCGCACGCCCAATGCTTCCAGAACGTCCGCACTGCCTGCCTGCGAAGTAATGGCGCGATTCCCGTGTTTGGCGACGATCACTCCGGCGGCAGCGGCTACGAGCGCGACGGTCGTGGAAATGTTAAAAGTATTCAACCGGTCTCCGCCCGTCCCACAAACGTCGAGGATTTCCGCCGAGCGCGTCTGTTGATCGACGGGCACCGCGACTGATCGCGCCCGGAGTTCGTTTGCAAACGCGGCGATTTCCTCGGGCGTTTCGTTCTTTTGCGCAAGCGCGGTCAGAAAGTCGGCTTTGCTCTCCGTGGATTGGGCTTCCGAGACAAGCGCCACGACAGCATCGCGCACCTGCCCGGCATTTAGCGATGTCCCGACCGTGAGTTGTCGCGTGAGGGAAACCAGCACGACTGTATTGTAGAGCCTTTGGCCGTGGCTGGAAAGGCTAGGGATGAAGTGTGCGCGCGCGATAAAAGCAGCCCGGTGCGTTACGCGTATCGAGATACTGGAACGTGCCGAGCGAGGACTGGTTCGTAACGATAGAAGTCCAGGAACTGCCGCTCGCGGAGCTTTCGATCACGAAAATGCCGTTGCGTTGGCCGGTCACTCGCACAAGAGTGCCTTCAGCGGTGCTGCTGAGCACGCGCAAGCTCGCGGGCGTCGCCAGGCTGTAGTTCAGCACCACTTGACCGGACGCTCCGTTCACGCCATCGACTACGATCACGTAAGTGAGATGCCGCTGCACCGGGACAGAGACGCGACTATCCAGACCATCCAAACCGCTGTTGTTATCACAACCAACCACTTGCAGGTTTTCGAAGCCGGAGCCGTTGGGCAGGTACACTGCGAGGATCGTATCGAACGAACTGCCATCCGTGCTCACGTGCAACTCGCCGTCGCCCTCCGCGATCAAGGCGAACCAGTGCGATGAGCCGCCCTGGATTCCACAGTGCAATGGCTCGGACGGGTCGGAAAGCCCTCCGGTAGTGCGGAAGATTTGCGTGCCCGTGTAACCGCGCGCGATCCCGGTGCTCATCGCTCTCGGTCCCGACGTAGTCGTTGCGGCGAATGTTGCCGAACCGAGGCGGATTGGGTGCTCGAGACGAAGAGCGTCCGCCAGTTTGTCCGAACTGAGCACAGGCTCAACCACACCTTCGCTGTTATTGATTTGGAGCGCCGCAGCGATGCTCATCGCTGACTGGCTACCACTCGTGACTCGCGCTGAATATGACCCAACGCGGGATGCGTCGACGTTGGGGATGCTGAGCGTTTTGTTCGTGGCCCCCGCGAGCAGTTCGCCATCCAAGAACCATTGCACAGAGACGTTCGCCGGCGTCGTTTGCAAGCTGAATGTCGCGACGCCGCCCAGTGCTACTGTCTGGCTCGCAGGCTGAACTGTGATTACGGGCACCTGCGACGTCGTGGGGGTGAGTGACCACTGAAAATTGAAGTCGCCGTTTTCCGTGCCCAGGCCAGCTACCGCGATGCGGTATCGCGTGCCGGCGGTGACATTAAAACGGACGGCGCTCGCGAAGTAGCCACCGCTATCGTCATCGCTGGCCACCGGTATGAGGGCGTTCACAGCACTGCCGGTGTAAACAGCCAGCAGCGTGTCGAAGCTGCTTCCCCCAAGCGAGATCGTGGCGATGCCGCTCGCCCCTGGCTGCCAACTGATCCAGACCGATTGCGCGGCTGATTTATTTGCATGCTCGGGCTCGCCCGATTCTATCGTTGCGCCGCTGTTGCTGGCGCTGCCGGAGCCAGAGGAACTCGGAAGATTGACCATCGAGGCAAACGCGTCCGTAAATTGGAGTGTTGCATTGGTGACGCGAACGGACGCCGGGTTGCTCAACGTTCCGCCGGCGTCGGTGAACACAACCACTGAGTAATCGGCCGCGTCGGTGGACTGGATATTGACGAGCGTGAGCGCGCTGTTCGTCGCGTTTGCGAGGTTGATGCCGTTGCGCCGCCACTGGAAATAAAACGGCCCCGTGCCGGAGTAGCCGACGCTCAGTGTCACGGTGCTTCCCGCGGAAACGGTTTGGCTCAGTGGCTGGTTTGTGATGATCGGCAGGGACGGCATTTCGACCGTGACCGTGGCCGGCTTGCTGATGACGAAGCCATACGGGTTGAACACTATCGCCTTATACGTGCCGGCGTCGCAGCGTGAGGCGTTGGAAATCGTGAGGACCGCGTTGGTGGCGCCGGTCATCACGTCTCCGCCGGATATCCAACGATAGGACAGTGGTGCCTCGCCTGTCGCAGAAACGGACAGTGTGACTGTGGCCCCGGCGGCAACGGTGACCGATTGAGGATGCGCCGTGATTGTCGGCGCTTTCTTCGGCGGCGGGTCGGCCGCAGCGTCAAAGACGCCCAGCGCGCAAAGGCTGAGCATGGCGACACCACTTGCCATCGCTTCGCCCCATTTTCCCCACTTGTGCACGCCCTTTTCAGAGCAACCCTCAGTCCAAAAGCAATTATGACGATTCTTTCGTAACTCGTTGAAGGCGCGCTTTCTGCTGAGTTCTCGCGTATGGATGTCGAAAGAGGCGCGGGGTGGCGCGGGGTTCTCCTCGCGTTCGCTTTCGCCATAGTTTTGCCACGGCTGGCGCCTGCGCAACCCGCGCTCCTGACCATGGAGGGACGGGTCGAGGTCGCGCGTGCCGGCAGCCTCGCGTGGACCGCGGGTCAGACGAACCAGACGCTGGCCTTCCGTGATCGTGTCCGCACGGGAATGCGCAGTCGCGCCACCGTTCGACTGAGCGACTTGAGCGTGCTGCGGCTCAGCGAGTTGACCACGATCGAGATCCAACCTCCGACGAAGTCCGGCAACAAGCCCGTGCTCGAGCAACG
>Ga0111538_10007246_pt1 | contig 14970 bp, 7 predicted proteins | sample SoiMethybrSBSTD1_FD_79669 | JGI IMG/M metagenome (GOLD analysis project Ga0111538, IMG submission 79669) | Bulk soil microbial communities from a Populus tree surrounding site in Tennessee, USA - Soil MetaG P. TD hybrid SBSTD1 (version 2)... | ecosystem: Environmental > Terrestrial > Soil > Tree... | reverse complement strand
GTCAGCGATGATATTACTGGGCCGGGTAGAAGATAATAAGATGGTGCACATGCAGCTTACTAATGAAAAACTGACCGACCGCGGTGTGCGAATGTTAATGGATAAACTGCATCAAAGTGACTATGAAAAAGCAAAGAAGTTATTACTTAAATACGGCAGCGTGAAGAAAGCAGTTGAGGCGGAGATGAGATAATGGCGCTCACCTGGCATGATCGCTTGCCCCTGCATACCCAATATTGAAGTCAATTTCCAGAGCAAACGGTTGATCGGTTTGCATCGGTTTTGACCGGGTGGATCTCAATGAAAATTAAATCAAGCAGAAATTTTAATTCCGGGGATTGTTCTGTATATTGCGGCATTGTCAAAAAATGTTGTTGAATACTACTCATATCATTTCTTCGTTTTCAGCAGTGAAGTTCATCGCCGTGACGCCCGTCACTACGACTACAACAACAATCCGCTAAGCGGATTGTATTTACCATATTACCCCCGGGCTTTCCAGCTTAATAATCAGAGCAGAGTTTTATCGTCCATCATTGAAAACATCAAAAAGTCTTGATACATGCAGGTTCTAAAATTTGGAGGCACTTCGGTTGCCAACGCAGAAAATATCAATAAAGTTGTTGCCATTGTAAAGGAAGCAATAAAGAAGGACCGGACCATTGTTGTTGTTTCGGCGTTGGGAGGAGTAACGGACCTGCTGCTTGAAGCGGCTGCCCTGGCAGCGGCAGGTGATGAAACTTATCGTGACAAATTAAGATTAGTGGAGCATCGCCACCTGGAAACGGTAAAACAACTGATCCCCGTAGCGCAACAAAGCCAATTTTTGAGTTTAGTAAAAAAAAGCTGCAATGAGTTGGAAGATATCTGCAGCGGTATCTATTTGTTGCGTGAATTAACGGCCCGCTCGAAGGACAGGATCAGCAGTTACGGTGAATGGTTATCCTCGCAAATTATTTCTGCGAGATTTAAGGCCGAAGGGATTGACAATTTATGGAAGGATGCAAGGGAATTGATTGTTACTAATTCAAATTTTACAGCGGCAGAAGTAGATTTTTCTTTCACCAATGATAAAATCACTCAGTTCTTTTCACAGCAAGAGCCTTCTTTATCGATAGTTCCTGGTTTTATAGCGGCCGACAAAAATGGCATCACCACTACTCTTGGAAGGGGTGGCTCAGATTATACCGCGGCTATCGTGGCGTCGGCGCTTGCAGCAAAGTCTTTAGAGATCTGGACCGACGTCAGTGGTATGATGACGGCCGATCCAAGACTGGCCGCCAATGCACGCATCATTCCCCACATTTCTTACCAGGAAGCCATGGAGCTTTCGCATTTCGGTGCCAAAGTTATTTATCCGCCAACCATTCAGCCAGTGATGGGAAAGAATATCCCGGTTTGGATAAAGAATACATTTGCCCCCGGTGATTCAGGGACGCTCATTGAATCTGTTGCCAGCAAAAATGGGAATATTGTTCGCGGGATTTCCAGTATTAACAATATTGCGTTGTTAAGTCTTGAAGGAAGTGGTATGATCGGGATACCGGGCTTTTCAAAAAGACTTTTTGAAGCATTGAGCAATGAAAAAATAAATGTAATACTGATCACGCAAAGTTCCTCCGAACATTCAATTTGCGTTGCCGTAGACAGTCACGCGGCTTCCGTGGCCAAGCAGGCGGTGGACACAGCCTTTGCCAATGAGATCATGCTTGAAAAAGTTGAGCCGTTAATTATCGAAGGCGATCTTTCCATTGTTGCTCTCGTAGGCGAGAACATGAAAAGCCATCCTGGTATCAGCGGGCGCATGTTTAGTACTCTTGGAAGAAACGGGGTAAATATTCGCGCAATCGCCCAGGGATCATCTGAAAAAAATATTTCAGCGGTTATCTCAACCAAAGACGTTCGTAAATCAATCAATGTACTCCACGAAGAATTTTTTGAAACTAGTTATAAGCAGGTAAACCTGTTTATAATCGGGACCGGAAATGTCGGATCCAAACTAATTGCGCAAATGCAGCAGCAACTAAGCTTCCTGCAGCAACACATGCGATTGCAGATAAGAATAGTGGCCTTGTCCAATAGCCGCAAAATGATTTTTAAAGAAGAAGGAATTAACCTGGCACAATGGAAACAGCAACTGGATGAAGGGGTACCGGCTAGCCTTGAAAATTTTACACGAGAGATTATCAACCGAAATCTTCGTAATTCCATTTTTGTTGATATAACAGCAAACGATAAAGTGGCGGGCATTTATGATCAGTTATTGCAAAAAAGCATTTCGGTCGTTGCCTGCAACAAGGTCGCTGCATCCTCTCTGTACAATAATTATAGGAAACTTAAGGATCTCGCTCGCGAATTCAACTGCCAGTTTCTTTTTGAAACGAATGTGGGCGCGGGCTTGCCCGTTATTGCAACACTAAATGATCTCGTACATAGTGGTGACCGCGTGCATAAAATACAGGCGGTTTTAAGCGGTACGCTGAATTTTGTCTTTAATAACTACGACGGCAGCAGAAAATTTGCAGACGTGGTGAAGCAGGCCCAGGATGAAGGATATACAGAACCTGATCCAAGGTTGGATCTCAGCGGCACAGACGTGATGCGAAAGATCATGATATTGACGAGGGAGTCGGGCGAAGTAATTGAAATGGATGATATCGTAAACAATTCATTTATGCCTGCATCGTGTATGCAAGGAAGCGTAGATGATTTTTATAAGGCGATGGCTACAGAAGAGCAGCATTTTAAACAGTTGTATGAAAAGGCCAGGGCAGAAGGTTGCAAATTAAAGTTTGTGGCATCATATGATGATGGCAAGGCATCGGTAGGACTTCAGCATATCGATCCTAATCATGACCTTTATCATTTATATGGCAAAGACAACGTGGTATTGTTTTATACGGACAGGTATAAAGAACAACCCTTAGTTGTTAAAGGAGCAGGCGCGGGAGCAGAAGTTACCGCCAGTGGTGTTTTTGCTGATATCATAAGAGCAAGCAGGTAAAGTATTGAATCAAGATGAGTTTACAGGAAAAAAACAGGGGCCAAATAATAAAGGTGCACAGTCCGGCCACGGTAGCCAACCTTGTCTGTGGCTTTGATATCTTAGGTTTGGCGCTGAACAAGCCCTATGATATCATGGAAGTGCAATTGCTTGATGAACCAAAGGTGGTTATTCATAACAGGGACGAATTCAATTTGCCTACTGAGCCTGAAAGGAATGTTGCAGGAGTGGTATTACTCGCAGCATTGGAGAAGGCAGGCGGCCATTGCGGATTTGAAGTGACCATCGAAAAACATATCATGCCGGGCAGTGGCATCGGATCAAGTGCGGCGAGCGCAGCGGGAGCTGCCGTAGCTGCAAATAAATTATTGGGAAATATCTTTTCGACGGATGAAGTGGTGCAGCTTGCAATGAATGGAGAAAAACTTGCATCAGGCGTAAAACATGCCGATAACATAGCACCATGTATCATGGGAGGCGTCAGTCTTATACGTTCCATCTACCCCCTGGATATTATTTCCATACCATCACCTGAATTATTTGTTACTGTGGTTCATCCTCAGATAGAGGTCAGGACCTCGGATGCCCGGCAGATTTTACGGCAACAGGTTTTGTTGAAAGATGCAATTCGTCAGTGGGGAAATATTGCCGGCCTGGTAACCGGTTTTTTAAAAGGCGACCTGGAATTGATTGGCCGGTCGCTCGAAGACGTGATCATCGAGCCGGTTCGTAGTATATTGATTCCCGGTTTTGACGAAGTAAAGCGTGGGTGTAAGGAAGCAGGTGCGTTGGGTGGTGGGATATCCGGTTCAGGACCGTCTGTATTTATGCTCAGTAAAGACGAGAAAACTGCGCTTGAGGTGGAAAAGGTAATGCAGGCAGTATATGAAAGAATTGGTATCGATTATCATACCTATGTGACGACAATTAATAGGGAGGGGGTAAAAGTGATATGAGCAGGACTGTTCATTATCGACTGCAGTATATATAAAACGAACGTTTACTGAATGAAGTATTATTCGACGAATAAGAAATCGCCAATAGTCGATTTTAAACAAGCAGCTATAAAAGGGCAGGCACCGGACAAAGGATTATATTTTCCTGAAAGAATTCCAGGGGTAGAAAGCAATTTGCTTGATAATATTGAAAACCTTTCCAACGAAGAAATTGCTTTTCGTGTCATAAAGCCTTATGTAGGCGATTCAATCGATGACGAACATTTATTTCAAATAGTAAGTGAAACGGTTAACTTTCCTATGCCACTTGTGCAGATCAATGACCGGATCTTTTCATTAGAGTTATTTCATGGGCCAACATTGGCATTTAAGGACGTAGGCGCGAGATTTATGAGCCGCTGCCTGGGGCATTTTTTGAAAAATGAAAAAAGTCTTTCGCCGTCGAACCGGGTCACTGTATTGGTAGCAACTTCAGGCGATACAGGTGGCGCCGTCGCCAATGGATTTTATGATGTGGAAGGAATTAATGTAGTTATTCTATATCCGTCAGGAAAGGTTAGTCCGGTGCAGGAAAAACAGTTGACCGCGTTGGGAAAAAACATACATGCACTGGAAATAGAAGGAACATTTGACGATTGCCAGCAAATGGTCAAAGAAGCATTTGTTGATCCTGATATAAATAAGAAGCTTTTTCTTACTTCTGCTAATTCGATAAATGTTGCGCGATGGTTGCCACAACAGTTTTATTATTTTTTTGGTTGGAAGCAATGGAAAGAAAAAGGCCGGCCTCCCGTGATCTGCGTGCCCAGCGGGAATTTTGGTAATATATGCGCTGGCTTACTGGCCATGCAATCAGGACTACCGGCCCGCCATTTTGTTGCGGCCTGTAATGCAAACGATGCGGTAACTAAATATCTTCAAACTTCTGCCTTTAAATCACAGGAAGCAATTCCCACGCTGAGTAATGCGATGGATGTCGGTAATCCAAGCAATTTCGTCCGCATACTCGAGATTTTCAATCACAAGTTTCCTGATTTAAAAGAAAAGTTGTCTTCATATAGCATAACTGATGAGGAAACGCTTGCGACCATTAGAGATGTATTTCAAAGTCACCATTACGTGTGTGATCCACACGGCGCGGTTGGTTACCTATCACTAAAAAAATATCTTGAGACAGACCCCGAAGCGAAGGGGATTTTCCTTGAAACTGCTCACCCGGTAAAATTTCCTGATGCCATACAATCCGTAACCGGAAAGGAAATAGAAATTCCGAAACCGGTAGAAGATTTGATGGGAGCTCCCAAGAAAAGCATTGTGATGAAAGCCGAATACGGCCAGTTAAAAGCCTTTATGTTAAGTGACTTTTAGCATAGTCTTTCTATCTATTGGATTAGAATTTATTCAGCAGCGTTGAACCGCTCCTTCCCTGGAATGAACATTTTATTATTAACAATCCGCGAGGAATATTCATAGGTAATTGAATATTTAAATCACTGCGATTATTTTTTATCGGGTAAGATTGCGTAAAGAGGCTGCTACCCGCAGTTGAATAAATTGTTACTACCAGGTCGCCTCGCTTCTGGGTTTCAAATAATAAGTTGAGCTTTTGGTCGAATACTGGGTTCGGGAAAATTTTAAGGCTTGTCCCCGTTAAGTTGAGATCAATTACAGATGTTACAACACTTGTAGTAAATGTAAATGAGGGACTGTTGGTAACGAGGTAATTTGCTGAATTAGCCAATCCGTTATATTCAAAAATTCTGATAGTATAGGTAGTTTGGGGTTGAAGGCCGGAAACAGTTACCGGAGTAGTTGTGTCCGCAATTACAAAAGTCTGATCCCCGATAATATCGCCATTGCCATAAATTGCATTTCCATTATATCCCGATCCATCAGATGGTTCAGCGGTGATCGTAGTTCCCTGCCTGATCGCTACCAGCCGCCTTTGGCCATTGCCCGTAGTGCAGTTAATGGTCGCCGAAGTAGAAGCGACGTTCGAAATAACAATACCAGTGGAGGGTGTCGTCGGTTTATTTGCAAGCGTTTTGAAATTAGCCAGAAGATTTCCGGAAGTGAGGTAATTAATTTGTGAACCCGATCCATTGAATTCAAATATGCTTACTGTATAATCAGTTTGTGGTTGAAGGCCGGTTATTATAACCGGCGTCGTAGTATTCGATACGACATACGTAGCGCTACCTATGTCGGTTCCGGCACCAAATACTGTATTTGCAGTATACGAATTTCCATCAGATGGGGCGGACGATAAGGTAGATCCCTGGCGTATAACAACGAGTCGATTTTGCCCATTTCCCTGCGTACAACTAATCGTGGCAGCATTGGCTGATATTCCTGAAACTATGATACCTGATGTCTGCAGAGAAGGTTCTGCTGCAAGATTAACCGTTGTTGAAAATGTGGCTGTTGGTGCATTTGTGGTAAGGTATGAGGCAGTACTCCCGGATCCATTAAATTCGAAAACCTTCACTGCATAAGTGGTCTGAGGTGTTAGCCCGGTTACCGTGACAGGTACCGTAGTGTCTAAAACAAAAGTCAGATCTCCGATGTTGGTGCCCGTGTTATAAACAGGATTACCATTATAGCCAATCCCATCCATCGGACTTACCGAAATGCCTGTTGCCTGTTTGATTACAACTAGCCTTGATTGTCCGTTACCTGGCGTGCAATTGATAGTTGCCGAGGTAGAACTTAAAGCAGAAATTGTAATGTTTGAAGAAGAAATAGTGGGTTTATTTGCAAGTGTTTTAAAACTCGAAGTGAAATTCCCTGAAGTCAGGTAATTGATCTGGGCCCCGCTGCCGTTAAATTCAAAAACACTTACTGTATATTCTGCCTGGGACGACAGCCCTGAAACGGTTATTGGTGCGGAAGTATTGGATATGACATAAGTATTATTGGCAAGTGTATCGCCACTGCCAAAAATAGTACTTGCATTATAAATTTTTCCATCTGTTGGTGTAGCAGAAAGGGAAGAACCCTGCCGGATAACGACAAGCCGGTTTTGACCGTTTCCTGCAGTGCAATTGATGGTAGCTGCATTGTTTGTGATTGCCGAAATCGTGATGTTCGACGCCTGCACTGACGGTTCCCCGGTTGTAGTTCCATCAGAAGTTGTAAAACTTATAGAAGGGGCGTTCTTCGTCAGGTATGATGATGAACCGCCGGAGCCATTATATTCGAAAACTTTAAGATAGTAAGTTTTGCCGGGAGAAAGTGATGAGATATTCACAGGTTGTTGGCGGGCTAAAACATAGGTATGGTTACCAATATTCGTTCCGCCGAACGCCCCGGTGCCGATGGGATAGTTTGTTCCATTTACAGGCGTGTCAATGACGGGACTTCCTTCCCTGATAACAATAAGGCGATTGCTGCCATTGCCGCTGGTGCAATTTGCAGTAGCTTTTGTTGTTGTAATGGAGCTGACTGTTAAATTGCTTGCCTGTATTGTCGGTGTATTGTCTGACGTTGTAAAGGATGCTATAGGTACCGAAGTTGTTATGTAATTATTGTTCCAAAGTGAGCCATTGAATTCAAAAATTGCAATATGGTATTTCGTCCTTGGTAAGAGGTTCGAAACATTCACCGGAGTTGAAGCGTTCAAAACGTACGTGTTGTTGCCTAAATCCGTTCCAGAGCCAAAGGCAATGTTAGAACTGCCCCAGCCATAAAATACAGAGTCTTGTGGTGTAAAAATAACTGCACTGTCTTTTCTCATAACCACCAGTCGGTACTGTCCGCTACCTGGTGTACAGTTGATAGTGCAGGTAGTTGACGTAACCTGCGACACGACAATATTGCTAGCCTGGGCGGCCGGCTCAATAGCCATGGTTCGTATCCCGTTGGATGGAACACTAGCCGTTAGATAATTTATAGCCTGCCCCGATCCATTGTATTCAAAAACCAGTACATCATAGAACGTATTGGGTTGTAAATTGGTTATCGTAACCGGCGATGTTGAAATAGATACTATAAAATTCCCACTGCCAAGATCACTTCCGCCTCCGAAGGCCGTAGAGGAAGAGTATGTGGTAGTATTTACCGGATTAATTATTTGTGTAGAGTGCAATCGCATGACAAACAATCTGCCGCTGCCGTTGCCGGGAGTACATGATACCGTCACGCTTGTTTGCGTAACGTTACTAAATGTAATATTACTTGCCTGTAGCGATGGTAAAGCAGCTAATGTTGTAAAACTCAGTGAAGGACTGCCCGTAGTAAGATAATTGGTATTCGAATCGACGCCATTAAATTCATGGACGGTGACAAAATAATTGGTTGAAGAATTGAGTTTTTTTATATCAACTGAATCGCCGGATCCTTTATACACAACAAAAGTATTATTGCCAATATTTGATCCGGCCCCAAAGTTGAAATCTGCACTATATTCTTGTTTATCCTGTGGTGTATTGACAATTGAACTAGTCGCCCGTATGATAACAATTCTCCTTGCACCATTTCCACGTGTAAATCGAATCGTAGCGGTTGTATCTGTTTTGCGGACCAGCGCCAGGCTAGACGCATTACTCGTTGGTTCATTGGTTTTGATGTAAATCGCGCGATAAACGGTATCACTTCGTCCGCATTCATTAATAGCTACGGCCTTTAACATACCGGGAACTGCGAGAGGCCCGACATTGAGGAGTATAGAATCAGTTCCATTGTTTAAAATGGTGATGTCCTGACCAGAAATAAACCAGGCATATCGAATATTGGAGTTTGAATTAGTAATTGAATAAATATTATTTTGGCTTGGACAGGCAATTGTATCAGGACCGGAAATACCTTGTGGTTTTGCCGGGGAATTACCGGTGGCGAGTTTCAGTTTTGCCAGCGAGGGAAACATTTGCTTACTAATATTTCGGTAGTTCCCTGCCGCCAGCAAATAGTTATTTGTCATTAAAAAAGAACTTACACCGTCGTAACTGACTTCGTCTATTATGTCGTGTGGATCGTTATTGAACTTTAGCCTGTCGGGAAATATGGCGCCAACACTTGTATCAACCAGCGCGAAATAGCGATGGAATTTGCTGTTCAAACTATCAAATTCGCCTGCGAAATAAATCGTGCCGTTCTTATATTGAAGGTCACCCCATGATGTGGCTCCTGAAACTTTGATATCAGTGGGATTTACCTCCCATTTGTCAACATCAAATACCGCAAAATTTTTCCTTGCAGAATACCTCACTCTTTCAAAGTTTCCAAACAAGTAAAATTTATTTTCAGCGAGTACACCGGCGGTTATCCAATTAAATTCGCCCGGCTGGCTGGATGGCAAAGGGTTTAGGTCTAGCGTCCGAATGACCTGCCCGGTGGTGTCATTTATTTCAGTTAAATAGCCCTTGCGGGAATTAGCATCATGCAAATCGCCTGCCCCATAAATGCGCCCGTTTCGTTTCTGAATAGATTTTATTTGAAAAGAAATAACGGGTTTCCACGTGCTCACCTGTTTTAATGTTGGGACGTAAATTTTACCCAGGAATGAATCGCCAAATGTGCTAAATCCACTGGTATACGCGTATTCTCCAGCAACAAGGATGTCATAACAGCTTCCTGCAAGAACTGGCGAATTGGTATAATACTCGCCCGTTATGCCATTGACGGCAACAAATCCACCAAGACTTAGAGAATTTCCGACCTGGCCAAATTTTCCTGACATTAATACGGTATCTCCTTTAGCTTTCATGTCCGTAAGACTGATCGCATATATATTCGGGGACCACGGAGTAATTTGTCCAGTGTTGGTATCAAATGCAGCCAGGCCATTTCTCGCAACACAACCGACACTATGAAAATAGCCACCGGCAAACATTTTATTACCGGAAAATGCTAAGGTGTTAATTTCATCAGAAAAACTCTGTGTATTGTTGACAAACGATTTGGAGGTCGTGTCAAAAACGGCAAAATTTATCTTATTTACCCCTCCAATCGAGTTAAACTCGCCGGAGAAATACATTTTGTTGTCCTTGGAATATATTGAGGAAATAAAACCGTCGGGAGCGGTAAATAAACTGCGTATCGCCCCGGTGGCGGTATCAAAAATAACCAGGCCGTTTTGGTTAAAATTATTGTTGTTGATAACTCCAAAGTTAAATTTGCCGCCTGCATAGATGTGTCCACCGTAATTCTTTAGAGTAAAAATATATGCAACATCGCCTGCGTTCTGCTTACCCACATCAATTCGAAACAATAGCCCGTTATTACTGAGATCAATGCAGTAGCCGTTTCCGTTTGCAAGGCCTCCTCCAGCGTGTCCCCCGATATATAACCTTCTCTTGCCCGGGCTTACTTCTAAGGCGAAAACCTCGTCCATTTGATATATATCGGGAAAATTTGATGCACCACCCGACCGGATATTTATTTTAAAGACGGCCCCCACCAAATTATAAAGATTATATTTACCACCTACAAATAGTATTGAATCGACCAGTTTGAAAGTGTATAGTTGGGTGCCTGGCTTTAAGGCATTATTTGCTGCGATTGCAGGTAAGACATTCCCGGTTACCGAGTTAATCATACCAAATGAATACCTGGTCTGTCCGTTGATGGTTTTGAAACGACCTCCGATAATCAACGTATCGTTATTAAGGGCCATCGCTCTAACATAATCATCTACTTGTGGATTCCAGCTTGTGGGTGACCCATCACTATTTATTTGAGCAATATTTTTTCTTGTGCTGTCTCCAATTTTCGAAAAATAACCACCGATAAAATAACCGCCGTTGCCATCGGGCACTGAAGCATAAACCGGGCCGTTTATTCTCCACTTTTTATAGGTCAATAGCTGAGTTCCGTCATCGTTTAAAACTACACCGGTTCCAGTATTAGGGCCAATATTTCGAAAACCGCCTCCGATATAAATTGTATTGCCAAATGAAACAGATTGAGAAATTATAGTTCTATCTAAAGCACCGTAGGTATAGATATTGTTCATACGGTTTACAACGGGCATCAATGTGTCGCCATCAGGAGATGGAATTAAACATTGTGAATGGCTGAGTGTTTCAATAAAAACGAACAAAACACAAAATGAAATCAGCTTTCCCGAATACGGCATGAGGCAGTTATTGGTTGACCTATAAAACTAAAAAAAATATAACCAATTGAAAGCTTTTAAGCGAATTTCTTTGAATTTTGCAATAGGAATTATTTGTTGTTACATGCAGGACATTGAACCCTTTTATAACTGGAGACATATATACGTCAGCGAGGACGATTCGCTTTCGCCGTTTTTTGGACGACAGTACTCAGAATTTGAATTTACGCAGACGGTCTACAACTATTATATTCATCCGCAATGGGACGATTTTGGCAGCCGCACGCTGTATTTAAAGGTTTTGCTTGCCGACTATGATGAAAAATACGCAATTATTGAGCTTATCGGCGAATGGAACGATGCAATTGAAAATGATATAATGGAACTGAAAAGGGAAGTTTTAGAAAAATTCATGTATGAAGGTATCACCAAGTTTATTTTGATTGCAGAGAACGTCCTGAATTTTCACAGTAGCGGTAGTGACTATTATGAGGAGTTGTCCGAAGAGTTATCGGACGGGAACGGATGGATTGTTTGCCTCAATATGCCGCCACAGACCCAATATGATTTTATCAAGGCGCATTTACACCGCTATATCGAACTGATTGAGCTGGATAATTGGCGAACTTATAAACCATTTCATTTGTTTAAGAAAATAGACGCTGAGCTGACTGCCCGCCTGACTTAAAGTGCTTAAACGAGTGCATTGGGCTTAAAAATAAACGGGGAAGCATTAAATTTTTTTTGTCATTCTTTGCCCTTGCCATACTATTTTTGCGAAAACATGGTCCACCACTTTTGATCGCTCATTACTTGCCCGGGCAAACAGATGACCAAAAGCGCAAATAAATACCACGCACATGAAATGGTCTGAATTTTTCACGTCTGCAGTAGGGAAAAAGTTAGTGATGGGTTTGACGGGTTTGTTCCTCATTTCCTTCCTGGTCGTTCATATGGGCATCAATGCCTGCATATGGGCAAACGATGGCGGCCAGATGTTTAACAGGGCGGCTCATTTTATGGGTTCCACCATTGTAATACGCATTATGGAAGTGGGTTTGTTTCTTGGAATCTTCCTTCATATTATCCAGGGTTATGCGCTTTCGGCAAGTAATCAATCAAAACGAAAAGTGGGCTATCAAATTCCAATGGGCAATACCGGGAGCACCTGGTACAGCAGAAGCATGGGTTTGTTGGGAACAATTCTGCTTTTGTTTTTTATTCTTCACTGGTGGCATTTCTGGATACCATCAAGGTTTACGGGTGTAGAAGAAATATTATTACCTGGTTCAGAAAAAAAATTATACAATGTTTACGGGCTAATGAAAATAACGTTTAGTGAGCTATGGGTAGTGATCGTATATGTTATCGCATGTTTTTCGTTATTCTGGCATCTTTTGCATGGCTTTCAAAGTGCATTTCGAACGATGGGACTTCAGAATAACCGCTATATCTCCCTTGTGCAGTCATTAGGAATCGGGTTTTCAGTTCTCGTTCCATTGACGTTTGCCATGATGCCCGTAAGCATGTACCTGGGTTGGGTAAAATAAGGAGCACGGTCTGAATAAATAAAATAAGTTACAGGGTCATAGTCGCGGCAAACAAAATATACTTTACTAAAAAGACGATATGCTCGATTCAAAAATTCCTTCAGGGCCATTAGAGCAAAAATGGACAGATTATAAAGGGCACTGCAAGCTGGTCAACCCGGCTAATAAACGAAAACTGGAAATTATCGTCATAGGAACAGGTCTTGCCGGTGCATCGGCTGCTGCTGCGTTGGGTGAGCTTGGATACAAAATAAAAGCGTTTTGCTTCCAGGACTCCCCGAGAAGGGCACACAGTATCGCTGCCCAGGGTGGCATCAATGCAGCAAAGAATTATCAGAACGATGGGGATTCGGTTTTCCGTTTATTTTATGATACGATCAAAGGTGGTGATTACCGCGCAAGGGAAGCGAATGTTCACCGGCTTGCGGAAGTAAGTGCAAATATTATCGATCAGTGCGTGGCGCAGGGCGTACCGTTTGCCAGGGAATATGGTGGACTTCTGAATAATCGTTCATTTGGCGGCACCCAGGTAAAGAGAACATTTTATGCTGCGGGACAAACCGGGCAACAATTGCTTATAGGGGCGTACCAGGCGCTTGAGAGACAAGTGGCTTTAGGCAATGTAACGATGTACAGTCGCCACGAGATGCTTGATGTGGTAATAATTGATGGTAAAACAAGAGGTATTATCGCAAGGAATTTGATCACTGGTGAACTTGAAAGACATTTTGGTCATGCGGTATTGCTTTGCTCGGGCGGATATGGCAATGTATTTTATTTAAGCACCAATGCAATGGGCAGCAATGTTACGGCTGCATGGAAAGCGCACAGGCGCGGTGCCTTTTTTGGCAATCCGTGTTTTACTCAAATTCATCCAACCTGCATACCCGTTACAGGAGATCATCAGAGCAAATTAACCCTGATGTCCGAGTCGTTGAGAAATGATGGACGGATTTGGGTACCAAAATCTAAAGATGATAACCGTAAGGCCAACGATATTCCTGAAGACGAACGGGATTATTACCTCGAACGGCGGTACCCGGCTTTTGGTAACCTCGTTCCGCGTGATGTGGCTTCCAGGGCCGCCAAAGAAAGATGTGATTCCGGTTATGGAGTAGGCACTACGAAGCAGGCGGTTTACCTCGACTTTAAGTATAATCTCATTAATAAGTATGGAAAGGCGGAGGCCAGCAAACTCGGAATTCAAAATCCAAATGCAGAGACATTAGCGGAGCTTGGCAAGGCAGTGGTTAAAGAGGAGTACGGTAACCTTTTCGATATGTACGAAAAGATCACCGGTGAAAATCCTTACGAGGAACCGATGCGAATTTATCCTGCCGTGCACTATACCATGGGTGGCCTGTGGGTAGACTATGAATTGCAAACAACAATACCTGGCTTGTATGCACTGGGTGAAGCAAACTTCAGTGACCACGGAGCCAACAGGCTCGGAGCATCAGCGTTGATGCAGGGATTGGCAGATGGATATTTTGTTATTCCTTATACGATCGGTAATTACCTCGCCAGCGAGATCGCGGTAAAACCAATTGAAACGTCACACCCTGCTTTTGTTGCAGCAGAAGAAGCAGCTGGCAACAGGATAAACATGCTGATGAACATCAAGGGAGTTCAGAGTGTCGAAAGCATGCATAAGCGGCTCGGAAAGATCATGTGGGAAAAATGCGGCATGGCACGCAATGAAAAAGGTTTGCAGGAAGCAATTGCCGAAATACAACAATTGAAAAAAGAATTTTGGAGTGATCTGAGGATTCCCGGCGAAATAAATGAAATGAACCCGGAGCTTGACAAAGCAAATAGGGTGGCCGACTTTATTGAGTTGGGCGAATTAATGTGTAAGGACGCTCTTAACAGAAAGGAAAGTTGTGGCGGACATTTCAGGGAAGAAAGCCAGACTCCTGATGGTGAAGCCAAACGAGACGATGAAAACTTTAGCTATGTGGCTGCATGGGAATACAACGGCGATAGTCAATGGAATTTGCACAGGGAGGAATTGGAATTTGAAGTAGCTAAGCCGACGCAAAGAAGTTATAAATAATTTGAAAATTAGAAGATGTGCGGATTCTCGTAATCCGCACATCCGCAAATCTGCACATTAGTTCTATGGAGCATTATAACATGAACCTGACGCTTAAAGTATGGCGTCAAAAAAATGCAAAGTCCCCTGGTCGTTTTGAAACTTTCCAGGTTTCACATATTTCTTCGGAAATGTCTTTCCTGGAGATGTTTGATGTGTTGAATGAAAAACTGATTAGCGAAGGAAAGGATCCTATTGCATTTGACCATGATTGCCGGGAAGGTATTTGTGGCACCTGCTCCATGTATATTAATGGGAGACCTCATGGCCCCTGGCATGCCAACACTACCTGCCAGTTGCACATGAGGGCC
>Ga0111538_10007243_pt1 | contig 14972 bp, 15 predicted proteins | sample SoiMethybrSBSTD1_FD_79669 | JGI IMG/M metagenome (GOLD analysis project Ga0111538, IMG submission 79669) | Bulk soil microbial communities from a Populus tree surrounding site in Tennessee, USA - Soil MetaG P. TD hybrid SBSTD1 (version 2)... | ecosystem: Environmental > Terrestrial > Soil >... | reverse complement strand
GTGGCCCTCGTCACCGGCGCGCTGTTTTGGACCAGCGTGAGGCTGATCCGGGGCGCCCAGGTGGCGCGTCTTCCCGAAGCCGAGCGGCGTGCTTTGTACGAGCGGGCGCGCGCCGACTTGGAGCTGTGCGCATCCCCTGATGGGAAGCTGATCAAGAAGCATTGCGAACATCAGGCCGACCTGATCGTGGAGTTTCCGGAGTGCACCGCCGATTGCCGGGCGCTCGCCGCTCCCTGGTTGACCTTGGCTGCGCACTGAGCATCTTCCAGCGAGTGCGCCTCGGAGCTGCCGGCCTTGCCGCCGTTTTCGCAATGACCTTGACGGTCGCAACGGGCGCGGCGCGAGCGGAAAGCCCCCCGCGGCGGCTCACTTTCGACTCGCGCTACCGGCCGTTTCAGTGGCCGGACGCGGTTCAGACCGGCGTGACCCTCGGCGCCTACGCCTACCTCGAGTTCGGCATGGACTACCCGGACGAGCCGCGCTGGAAGGGGCCGATTCTCTTCGATGCCGCCGCGCGCGATGTGTTCCGCGCCGAGTCGGCGGATGGCCGCAACGCGGCGGCGGTCGTGAGCGACGTGACCTGGTACGTGCCCATGCTGCTCCCGTGGCTCGAAGGCATCGCGGTGCCGCTTTTCACGGACGACTGGAACTTCAAGGTGACCTGGGAGCTGACCGCGCTCAACGCTCAGGCGGTTTCGGTGGTCGCGCTCTTAACCCGCGCCGGACACAAGCTCGTCGCGCGCGAGCGACCGGACGTCGAACCGTGCGAGACCGATCGAAACTACGACAATACGTGTCTGCTCGGTTCTTACGCGAGCTTTCCCGGCGGTCACACCTCGGCCGCGATGGTCGGCGCGGGGCTCTCTTGTGCCCACCACACGTATCTGCCGCTCTACGGCGGAGGCGCAGCCGATCTCACGGTATGCATCGCTGCGACTGCGGTCGGAACGGCGTCGGGATTTGCGCGCCTCGCCGCCGACCGCCACTACGCGACGGACGTCATCACGGGGGCGCTCCTCGGCTGGGGGGTGGGCTTCGGCATGCCGGTCTTGCTGCACTACCGGTGGTGGGGCAGCGCGAGCGCGCAGCAAGCCTGGACGATCACACCGTGGGTGACCGGAGAGAGCCTCGGGATCGGCGGACTCGGCATTTGGTGAAGTGTTCACGCATTTCGTGCGTGCGGCGCAAAAACGAACGCAAGCGTTGCGCGCCTGGTGGTCGTCGCAGCCGCCGCAGGCGCCCCGCGCACCGCGTCGCTGTCTGGCACGCGACTTGAAACACGTTCGCCTCATGCCGATTCCGCTTCAGGTCACTTTGCGAGGATTGGAACCGTCCGAAACAATCGACCAGCTGATTCGAGACCGGGTGAGCCGGCTCGAGCGCTTTTACGAGCGCGTGGTGAGCTGTCACGTCGTGGTGGAGGCTCCCACTCAACACAAACACAAAGGAGGAAGCTTCCGCGTCAGCGTCAAGCTCACGGTGCCGGGGGCCGAGATTGCGATCGCTCGCGATCCTGGCAAAAACCACGGGCACGAGGACTTTCGGGTTGCGCTGCGCGATGCATTCTCGGCCGCGGTGCGAAAGCTCGAGGACCACGCGCGGGTGCGGCGCGGCGACGTGAAGACTCACGCTCCAGCGAGGGTTCCGGCTTAGCGTTCGAGCTGGGCGACGATGCTCTGGATCGACGCGAGCCCGAAGGTCATCTTCTGGAAAAAGGAAGTCGAGTGCGGCACGAACACGAAGCGCGGGTGCCGTGACCACACTTGGCGCAGGCGGCCGTCCATCAGCAGCGCCTGTGCAATGGTCTCGTTCCGGATCGGGTTGCCGCCTTCGATCGAGATTCCGCCCGCCGCCGCGCTCTCGAAGAACACCACCGCGTCGTAGCGCTGTAGCTCGGCTTCCAGCGTCGTTCCCACGCGCTGGAAAAATCCTTCGGGCTCGCCCGGCCAGTACGCGGCGCCGTCCAGGGTACCGCGATCGCAGAGCAGGATCCGTTCGGGAAAGCGCGCGCTCTGGACGTCTTCGATGTTGCGCTGCACGTGAAAAATGGCGCACTGGGCCGCACGCTGGGCGTCGGGATCCGCCGAGCGCGGGAAGCCGCCCGAAAACAGGATCGTCGCAGCCTCGGGCACGATCACCACGCGCTCGCCGAGCTCGCGGCGAAACAGATCGGCGGCCGTGGTCTTCCCGCCGCCTGGCCCGCCGGTCACCACGATCCGACAACGCTTCTGCAAGTGCATCAGCTCGGTCATGAGGACGCTCCGGGAGCCCCCGCAATGGGTTCCGACAGCACGCCCACGACCTTCGGCAGCGCATCGCTCGTAACCGAGATACTGTCGATGCCGATCTGCGCCAAAAAGCGCGCGAATTCAGGATGATCGCTGGGCGCCTGTCCGCACAGTCCGACCTTCTTGCCTTTCTTGTGCGCTTCTTTCACGACGGTCGTGATCAAGCGCAAGACCCCGGGATCCTGCTCGTCGAAGAGCTCGGCGAGCAGCTCGCTGTCACGATCGATTCCCAGCGTGAGCTGAGTCAAGTCGTTCGAGCCGATCGAGAAGCCGTCGAACAGATCGGCGAACTCTTCGGCCAGGATCACGTTGTTCGGGATCTCGCACATCACGTACACCTCGAGCCCGTAGGCGCCTCTCGACAGCTGGTTCCTGGCGAGCTCGGCGAGCACGCTCCGCGCTTCGCCCAGCGTGCGACAGAAAGGAATCATCACCTTGACGTTGGACAGGCCCATCTCGTCGCGCACTCGGCGGATGGCTTCGCATTCGAGGGCAAACGCCTCGCGATAGCGCTCGTGATAGTAGCGAGAAGCGCCACGGAATCCGATCATCGGGTTCTGCTCTTCGGGTTCGAACGCGCTTCCGCCGAGCAAGCCGGCATACTCGTTCGATTTGAAATCGCTGAAACGCACGATCACCGGACGCGGATAGAAAGCCGCGGCGATCTGCGCGACACCGCTGGCGAGGCCGCGCACGAAGAACTCCGCGGGCGAACGATGGTACTTGGTGCGCTCGCGGATCCGGGCCAGCACCTCGGCGTCGGCGATGCGTTCCGGATGCAAAAGCGCCATCGGGTGCACGCCGATCGCGCCATTGACGATGAATTCGATGCGGGCGAGGCCGACCCCGGCAGCCGGTAGCTGACCCAGGCGGAAGGCGAGCTCGGGGTTACCCACGTTCAGCATCACCGGCACGCGCGGCGTGGGCAGCGCCGCGGGATCGATGAGCTCGCGGCTGTACTGGCGAATTCCGTCGTACACTCGCCCTTCGTCTCCCTCCGCGCAAGAAACTGTGACGCTCTGCCCACTCTGCAGCAGCTTCGTCGCGTCGCCGCTGCCGACGATGCAGGGCAGTCCGAGCTCGCGAGAGACGATGGCCGCGTGGCACGTGCGTCCACCCTGGTCGGTCACGACGGCAGCCGCGCGCTTCAGCACCGGCTCCCAGTCGGGATCGGTCATCGGGGCGACCAGGACTTCGCCGTCCACGAACTTTTCGAGGTCCGCCGCTGCGCGGACCACGCGGACGGCTCCGCTTCCGATCTTCGAGCCCACGCTCTTTCCGCGCACGATGGGCTGGGCCTTGCCGTGCAGCCGGTAGGACTCGAAGCGCGGTGGTCCGGACTGCGCATGGACGGTCTCGGGTCGCGCCTGCACGATGAAGAGCCGTCCGCTCGGACCGTCCTTGGCCCACTCGATATCCATCGGCGTCGGGCGTCCGGCTCGATCGGAGTAGTGCTTCTCGATCCGGACCGCCCAGCGCGCGAGCTCGAGCACCTCGTCGTCGCTCAGTACGAGCGTCTGGCGCCGCTCGGCGTCGACCGCGAGCTCGCGCGTGCCAGCTTCGCCTTCGGCGGCATAGACGAGCTCGACCTGCTTGGCGCCGACCTCGCGCCGGAGAATCGGGCGGTAGCCTCGAGCCAGGGTCGGTTTGTGAACCCAGAACTCGTCGGGATTCACGCGTCCCTTCACGACGCTCTCGCCGAGCCCGTAGGAAGCGGTCACGATCACTGCGTCCCGGAAGCCGCTCTCCGTGTCCAGGGTGAAGATCACGCCTGCCGAGGCCAGGTCGCTTCGCACCATTTTCTGGATCCCCACCGAAAGCGCCACCTTGCGGTGCTCGAAGCCGCGCTCGCTCCGATAGACGATCGCGCGATCCGTGAACAACGATGCCATACAGTCGCGGATCGCATCGAGCAGGCGCTCGGGTCCGCGGACGTTCAGATAGCTCTCCTGCTGGCCGGCAAAGGATGCGGTCGGGAGGTCTTCGGCGGTCGCGCTGGAGCGAACGGCTACGTCGGTCTGATCGGAGCCGTAAGCCCTGGACAGCTCCCGATATTGCTCCAGCGCCTCGCTGGCGACGGCAGCAGGAAGGGGCGCGGCGCGGATCAGCTGCCGGATCGCGAACGCCGTTTCCGCGAGCGCGGCGACGTTCTTGACGTCGAGCCGGTCGAGCCTCGGATAAATTCGGTCATCTAGCTCGGCGCGGCGCAGGTGCTCACGAAATGCGTCGGCGGTCAGCGCGAAGCCATCCGGCACCTGAATCTCGCTGGATTTGAGATTTTTGATCAGCTCGCCGAGCGAGGCATTCTTGCCTCCCACTTGCGCCAGGTTGCCGGCGTCGACCTCGTCGAAACGTAGAACCCACGCTTTGGGCATGACAGGTGCTGGAGCAAGAGTTGCGCCTGGCGTAGGCACCCAGACGCCTCTCCTCGCAGTCCGGCCGGCGCAAATTTGGCTCTGGCCCTCGAGGTCGGCGCAAAGCCTTCGCGAATCGGTTGCTCAGTGGGTCGACGCCACTCCGCGTCGCGCGACCTGGAGCTTGCGCTCGGGGGGCGCCGGCTTGCGGGGGGCGGGCGCGGGCGTGAGCTCGGCCAGGCTGAAACGTCCGTCGCGGTCCACGTCGAGCCGCGCATAAACCTGTTCGAGCCGGGCCGTGAGCTCGCGCGTCATCACCACGGCCAGCTCTTTTTGGGTGAAAGCGCCGTCATGGTTCAGGTCGAAACGCTCGAACCGAGCCGCGCTCATCTTGTTGACCTCGGAGCGCGTGCAGCGGCCGTCATGATTGCGATCGAGCTGGTGAAAGCGCTTCAGAATGCGGCGCTCCAGGCTGCCGCCGGCAATCGTCGCGAACTCGCCGAAGCTCACGCTGCCGTCGCGATCCAGGTCCGCACGGCCGAACAGGTCTTTCGGCTCGGTCTTCGGCGGTGGCCTGCCGAGCGAACCGCCCAATGCTTCGATGCGCTTCACTTGCGCGCCGCCGACTGCCGACGCAAGACGCTTGTGGGCTTGATTGCCTTTGGTCGGACTTTCGGCCGCAGCGTGAGCGGCGAATCCGAGATGGGTCGTCGCGACGAGTAATCCGGCGATCCGTTTCATGGCGCTCGCTCCCTGCAAGTACTCGAACCGTTGCCCGAGTGTCAATCGATTGTAAGTCCGCCGCGGAGCCGTGCACGCGTTCTCGCGGCTAATTTTCGACGAAAAACCTGCGTGCCTCGCGCAAATTTACCGGACGTTCGTCACGACTCCGGCGCGAGCGTGGACGAGCGCTCCGCGCCGGGAAAGCGCAGGGTCACTCGGAACACGCCGGCGTCGAGCTGGTTCTCCATGATCAACCCGCAGCGGTGAAAGACCCCGAGCATGAGCGCGTTCGTCGGCAGAACGTCCGCGGTGAAACCGGCGAGGCCGCGCGCTTTGCCGATTTCGGCCACGCGCCGCATCAGCGCCGAACCGATGCCGCGGCCCTGCCACTCGTCGACCACCACGAAACCGAGCTCGCCGAGCCGGGTGGCCGGATCGACGTCGTAGCGCACCAGGCCGACGATATCGGCGCTTTGCGCGTCGTGCCGGCACGCGACCAGCGCCAGGTTTCGGTCGTAGTCCAGGTCGACGAGCTTCTGGATCTCGTCGTCGGGGTAGAACTTTTTGTACTGAAAGAAGCGCTGGTAGGTACTCTCGACCGAGAGCCCATACAAGAGATCCTGGAGCGGCTCGGCGTCGCTCATGCGTACCGGACGAATCAGTATCGATTCGCCGCTGCGGAGCACTACCACCTGCTCCTGTTCCCAGGCGTACGCGGTACGCTGAATCCTCTGGTTCGGAAACACGTAGTGGCGCGCCTTGGCCTGCGCGAGCAGCTCGGGGCGATAGTCGGGGTGAGCGATTTCGATCAAACTCAGCGCGCGCTGGGGAATGCTCTTGCCCCAGAGATCGGCGACGCCGTACTCGGTCACGACGTAACGCACGTCCCCGCGGCTGGTCACGATCCCGGCGCCCTCTTCGAGCACCGGGCGGATGCGGCTCAGCTTGCCTTCTTTGGCGGTCGACGGCAGGGCGATGATCGGCTTTCCTCCGCGGCTGCGCGCCGCGCCGCGGACAAAATCGACCTGCCCGCCGATGCCGGAGAAGAAGCGCCCCAGCAACGTGTCGGCGGCCACCTGCCCGGTGAGGTCGATCGCGAGCGCTGAATTGATTGCGACCATGTTGTCGTTGCGGGCGATCACGAATGGATCGTTGGTGAACTCGCTCGGGCGCAGCTCGACCGACGGGTTGTCGTCGACCCAGTCGTACAGGCGCCGCGTGCCCATCACGAAGGAAGTCACGATCTTGCCGGGCAAAAGCGTTTTTGCCTTCCCGGTCACCGCGCCGGCCTCGACCAGGTCGATCACGCTGTCCGAGAGCATCTCGGTGTGAATGCCGAGATCGCGCCGCCCGAGCAGCGCCTTGCATACGGCATGCGGGATGCGCCCGATTCCGGTCTGAATCGTCGCGCGGTCGGGAATCAGGCTCGCGACATGACGGCCGATTTCCGTGCAGACTTCGTCCGGGGGTTCGGGAGTGAGCTCGAGCAACGGTCGATCCACGTCGACCAGGTGCGCGATTCGATCCACGGCGACGAACGAGTCCCCGAGCGTGCGCGGCATCCTGGGATTGACTTCGGCGATCACCAGATCGGCCGAGTCGACGGCAGCACGCACGATGTCCACCGAAACGCCGAGGCTGGCGAAGCCGTGACGGTCCGGCGGGCTCACCTGCAGCAGGGCCACGTCGACGCGGATGCGACGGGAGCGAATCAGCTCCGGCAGCTCCGAGAGAAACACCGGCATGAAGTCGGCGCGACCCTTTTGCACCGCCTCCCGCACGTTCGGGCCGATGAAGAAGGCCGTGTGTCGAAAGCGGCGCTCGAGCCCGGGATTGGTGTAGGGGGCGGGGCCTAGCGTCAAAAGGTGCACGATCTCGTTGTCGGCGAGATGCTGGCCATCGCTGACCAGCGCTTCGACCAGTGAAACCGGTTCAGCGGCCCCAGAAGCGATCAGGATCCGATGGCCCGGCGGAATCGAGCGGATCGCTTCGGCCGCGGTGTGGATCTTGTCCGTGTAGCGCTCTCGCCAGTCGAAATGCATCGCGTTCGTTCCCCGCAAATCAACCGCGGTCGAGCGGCTCGGTCAACGGATGATGCGATTGCGAACGCGCGGCCGCCGCCAGCACCCGCCTTACGGGTTCGTGTTCGGGCGCGGAAGCCACGTCCCTGGGCAAATCGGGCAGATCGACGTCGAGCGTCACTGCGTCCCCATGATGAACCTCTGACACGCCATGATTCAGGGCGCGCACGAGCTCGAGCATGGGGAAATTGTCGCGGAGCACCGAGGCGCGAAATTTCGTGATCCCGCGCTCTCGGGCCGCCGCCACCAGGCGTGCGAGCAGCAACGAGCCCAGGCCCTTGTTTTGGGCCGCATCGATCACGGTTACCGCTGCCTCGGCGACCTTTGGTTCCTCGCGAATTCGCACGAAGCGCGCAACCCCGAGTCCGATCTCGGAGCCATCGGAAGCGCCGAGTGCGGCGATCGCGCAGTGGTCGACGGCATCGAGATCGGTCAAGTAGCGGACCTCGGCCTCGGAAAGTGCGTTCTTGGCGGCATGAAAGCGCCGGTAGCGGGATTGCCGGGATAGCTCGCGAAACCCGCGTCGCAAGAGCTCGGCGTCCGCGGCCCGTACGAGCCGTAACGTCACCTCGGTGCCATCCCTCAACGTTGCCGTTTCCGAATAGTCGGCGTCGAAAAAGTAGGGGCCGCCCGTCACACCTACCGGATACCACCGGATCGCGCCGCCGGACGAGCGCGCAATTTCTGCGCTCGTCCTCTCGGCTCTTCTGCCCAGTGGGAGGTCAGCAAAGGGACGCTCCGCTTCTCACTCGACGAGCCCGTTCCCGAAAAGCTGATCGCTCGCATCGCCAAGTTTCGCGCCAGCGAGACGCGCGAGCTCGTTCAGGCGAACGCGAAGCCGAAAGCGACGAAGAGGAGGAAGAAGCGAGGCGCGCAATGACGCGGGGCGCATTGGCTCAGTCGCCCCCGCCGTCGGGGATGCAGTAGTTCAGATCGGCAGTACAGGTGCCGCTTTCGCAGCGCAGGTTTTTGGCCGGCGCGGCGTCGCAGCTGGAGGCAAAATCGTGCCCGGCTGCGATGCATTCGTAGTAGCGCTCGAAGTAAAGTTTTGAACCGTCGGCTGCGCTCGCCGAAATGGCGTCGCCCGATGGGTCGCCAAGGCTGGGCTCACAGCGGCAGGCGGCTGTGTCACCCACGACGACGCAATCCGCATCGGTCTTGCAGCCTCTGTTTGCCACCACGAAAGCGCGCCATGCTTCTCGTAGTTTCCCGCAAGCGATGCCCGCGTCCGCGTCGGGCGCGTCTGCGCGGTCGTCTGGTTTGCCGTCGCCCAGGCCGGCTTCCGGGACGGAACCGTCGGGGCCGGCTTCGACCTTGGGCTCTGACTCGTGCATAGCGCGATCGGCCCCCGCTTCCACCGGCGAACCGCGCGCCGCCACGCTTTCGTCAGACGAGCAAGCCGCGACGAGCAGGGTCAACCCGAGCAGGAGCTTCTGGCACACGCTAGCCCCTAGCTGCAACGCTCGTGCCGGCGATTCTCGTGCCGAGATGTGCCGCGCGCGTCGAGCTCGACTGCTCGTACGCTTCCATCGCGCCGGTGAGTCCGTGTACGTTGGGACCCGATGGACTGGGGGCGTGCCTCGCTACTTCTCGCAGCGTTCGCTTCGGCGTGCGCCGCAGCCAACCAACAACCACCGAACGCTCCTGAAGATGCGACGGGCCAGTCGGCGAACCGTCCTGCGGAGGTGACCGACCAAGCACCGGAAAACGTTCCTTCGGCCGTGAACGAGCAAGGACCGGCGAACGGCACGCCAGCTGTGACTTACGCCGGGGGCAACGGGATGGACTGCGCCAACGCTATCAAGATCGTGGGCGCTCCCAATTCTCAGGTCGGGGTCGATGCCGAATACGCTTGGCTGGCGCAGCACTATCCCGGCTACGCATTCCTTGGCCAAGCGCTCTCCGAGTGTTCCGGTCGCCCGGCGGACATCCTCTCGATACGCACCGGAGATGGCGCAAAGCGTGAAGTCTATTTCGACATCGGCGACTTCTTCGGCAAGTTCTGACACACGCCGCGCGAATCAGACTCGACTGTAAGAAGGTCACCGACCGCGCCGTTCCGAACGACGCTCAATCGACCACGTCTTGGGGTTCCGCTTCGCAACCGGCATCGGTGAGGACCGGGCCGGCGCTTCGACGATCGGGCCGCGATTCTCAAGAAATCACGTCTATTGGGGGGATAGGCTTCAGCTGGGGGCTCTACTTCATCCAGTTCGGCATCGCCGCGCAGTACTCCGTCGGTCGAGATCGCCCTGCCTGGCTCGAGTCTGCAGTATTCACCCTGGCCGTGGTGATTCCGCTCGACGATGCGTGCGCGTCGGCGATGATCGGCTGCGGGCGGCGAGTCCCCAATTCGCCGACCGATGACGGGCGGACCGACTAGCTCGTGGTGACGCACTGTCCGCGCTCCATTCGCGCTCGCTGGTAGCGTAAGCTTTCGGCCCCATGCCGCGCTTCGAAGGCTTCGCCGACCCCGACGCCAAGTTTTTCAAGCAGCTCGCCAAGAAGAACCAGCGCGACTGGTTTCAGGCTCACAAAGCCGAATACGAGGAGGGCTGGAACGCGCCGATGAAGCTCCTGCTCGGCGAGGTGCGCGAGGCGATCGACGCCGCGTACGAGTACTCCGATCTCGACGAAGCGAAGGTGTTCCGGATCTACCGCGACGTGCGCTTCTCGAAGGACAAGGCGCCCTACAAGACGCACATCGGCGGCTTCATTGCGCTCAAGCGCGCGGGGCGGAAAGCGACGGATCTACCGATCGCGCTCTACTTTCACATCGGCGACGGCGAACGCTTCGGAGCCGCGGGGCACTACATCATGGAGCCGGACTCGCTGGCGCGTTTTCGGACCGCGGTGGCCGACGACAAGCGCGGCAAGGAGCTCGAGAAGCTGCTCGCGGGCCTGGGGAAGAAGGGCTACAAGGCCGACTCGCACGGCCGGCTGCAGCGCGTGCCGAAGGGCTACGATCCGGGGCACCCGCGCGCCGAACTCTTGAAATTGAAGGGGCTGACGGTGAGCTTTCCCGCCTTGCCGAAGGGCCTGATCGCATCGCGAAGGCTGGTGCCGTGGCTCGCGAACCACTGCAAAACCACCGCGCCGTTCGTAGAGTGGCTCGCGTTCGCGACCGCCTGAGCAATACTTCGGAGCATGTGCGCGCATCGCTTCACCGACCAGACCATCGACGACGAACCAACGCTGCGAGCTTTGATCGGCGAGCCCGCGGCTCTGGTCTGCGCCAAGATCACCCCGCGCTTGAATCCTGAGACGCGAAAGTTCATCGAACGCTCGCCGTTCGTCTGCTTGGCGACCGCCGACGCCGACGGGAACTGCGACGTCACCCCGCGCGGCGACCCGCCCGGCTTCGTGCGCATTCTCGACGAAGTGACGCTCTTGATGCCCGAGCGGCCGGGCAACCGCCTCGCCGACTCGCTGCGCAACATCCTTCGGAATCCGCACGTCGGGCTGTTGTTCGTGATTCCGGGCGTGACCGACACTTTCCGCGTCAACGGCCGTGCGACGCTCACGACGGATCAGACGCTGCTCGCTCCGAGCGCTGTCGAGGGCAAGGTGCCGAAGCTCGGCATCCTGATCGACATCGAGCAAGCTTATACGCAGTGCTCGAAGGCATTTTTGCGCTCCGAGCTCTGGAATCCCGCGCGCTTCGTCGACCGCGCCGAGCTGCCGACGAACGGGGAAATCCACCGTGCGATCCAGGGTGACGGCTTCGACGCCGAGACCTACGACGCCGAGCGCGCCCAAAGGTACGCGCGGCGCGAGGGATTTTACTGACGGGTTGCCAACGTCGCCTCCGCCCTCAAGTTCGCGAACGCGAGAGTTCGCGAGAGGAGCACGAGCGATGTCGTTGAAGGAGTATCCGCCGGGCGCGGCGTTCCCGGGCGTCATGGGGCGCACGATTGCCGAGTCGGAACCCGCTTGGCCCGCTCCGTTGCGCGCCAAACCTGGCGCTCCGAACGTGCTGTTCATCGTGCTCGACGACACCGGCTACGGGCACCTCGGCTGCTTCGGTTCGCCGATCCGCACCCCGAACCTCGATCGGCTCGCCGCGAACGGCCTACGCTACACGAACATGCACACGACCGCGCTCTGTTCGCCGAGCCGGTCCTGCATCATCACCGGCAGGAATCACCACTCGAACGCGCTCGCTTGCATCACCGAGGGCGCGACCGGCTACCCGGGCTCGAACGGAAACATACCGTTCGAGAACGGCTTTCTCTCCGAGATTCTGCTGCGCCACGGCTACAACACCTTCGCGCTCGGCAAGTGGCATTTGACGCCGGTCGATCAGTGCAGCCCCGCGGGTCCCTGCGACCGCTGGCCGCTCGGCCGCGGTTTCGAGCGTTTCTACGGCTTCTTCGGCGGCGACACCAGCCAGTACTATCCGGATCTGATCTATGACAATCACCAGATCACCGCGCCCAAGACGCCCGAGCAGGGTTATCACCTGACCGAAGACCTCGTCGATCGTGCGATCGAATTCATCGCTGACGCGAAGCAGGTCGCGCCCGACAAGCCCTTCTTCATGTATTTCTGTACCGGCGCGATGCATGCACCGCATCATGTGCCGGCGGAGTGGGCCGACAAGTACAAGGGGAAATTCGACGCGGGCTGGGACGCCTACCGCGAGCAGGTGTTCAAGCGCCAGCTCGAGCTAGGACTCTTGCCTCCGAACACGAAGCTCAGTGTCCGCGATCCGGACGTACAGGACTGGAACGCGCTGAAGGACGACGAGAAGCGCCTCTACGCGCGGATGATGGAGGTGTTCGCTGGCTATCTCGAGCACACCGATCATCACATCGGACGGCTGCTCGCGTTTCTGGAGAAGACGGGCCAGCTCGACAACACGCTGATCATGGTGGTGAGCGACAACGGAGCCAGCGCCGAAGGTGGCCCGCACGGCTCGATCAACGAGAATTTGTTCTTCAACAACGTGCCGGAAACGCTCGAGGACAACCTGGTCGCGATCGACGGGCTCGGAGGCCCGAGCTACTTCAACCACTATCCCTGGGGCTGGGCCTGGGCCGGCAACACGCCGTTCCGACGCTGGAAGCGCGAGACTTATCGCGGCGGCGTCAGCGACCCCTTCATCGTCCACTGGCCGAAGGGCATCTCCGGCAAGGGCGAGATTCGGACTCAATACGCGCACGTGATCGACATGGTGCCGACGGTGCTCGAGGCGCTGTCGATCGAGGCGCCGAGGGAGATTCGCGGCGTGACCCAGTCACCGATCCAGGGCATTTCGTTCGCCGCGACCTTCCGCAATCCGCGCGCCGAGAACCGTCATCACACTCAGTACTTCGAGATGATGGGTCACCGCTCGATTTACCACAATGGCTGGCGCGCGGTCTGCCCCGTGCCCGGGCCCTCGTTCGCGGAAGCGGGTCACGGTTTCGGCGAGATCGTGCTCACCGAGGACAAGCTACGCGAGCTCGATGCGCACGGTTGGGAGCTCTACAACGTGGCCGAGGACGCGACCGAGACCAAGAATCTCGCGACGCAGAATCGCGACAAGCTCGTCGAGATGATCGCCATTTGGTACGTCGAGGCCGGCAAGTACAACGTGCTGCCGATCGACAGCCGCGGCACGATGCGGCTGATCGACGAGCGGCCCCAGCTCGCGCTGCCCCGCAAGCGCTACGTCTACTACCCGAAGACATCGACGGTAGCGAACAAGATCGCGCCCCGCATCCTGAACCGCCCGCACAGCATCACCGCCAGCGTGACGCTAGAAAACGGCGCGCAGGGCGTGCTGATCGCCCAGGGCGGCTCTTCGGGCGGCTACTCGCTGTTCCTCAAGGATCACTTTCTCCACTACGTCTACAACTACCTCGGCGTGCGGAAGTTCAAGCTCGCGAGCAAGGCTCCGGTGCCGCCCGGAAAGCACGAGCTACGCTTCGAGTTCGAGCCCACGGGCAAGCCCGATATCCGTCATGGCAAGGGCGCCCCGGGCAAGGCCAAGCTTTTCATCGATGGCGAGCTGGCGGGGCAGACCGACTTGCCCGTGACGATCCCGCTCGACATCGGCATTACCGAAGGTCTGACGTGCGGCCGCGACGACGGTTCGCCGGTGACCAACGACTACGGTGCTCCGTTCGCCTTCACGGGCACGCTCGAGCAAGTCGTCGTGGACGTGTCGGGCGACTTGCACGAAGACAAGCATGCGGAAATGCGAAACTTGATGGCGCACCAGTAACGGGGCTGGGCTGAGCCGTAGTGTTCGGAGTATTCTCCGCCCGTCATGCGACGGTGCGGGTGGCGGAGCGCGTTATTCCTTGGTGTCGTGATCGCGGCTTGCGGCGGTGATCCCGGAGATCGCAGGGCTCCGCAAAAAGTCGAGGATGCCGGCGCCGACGTCGAGGCCGGCAAGGAAGCGGGAAAGCCCGACGCTCCCGGTGTCGAAACCGGAACCGACGCGCCAGCGCCCGATGCTGCCGATGCAAATGATGCTGCGGACGTCGTCGATGCGGCGGATGCCGACGCCGCACCGGTCTGCACGGATGATCAAGACTGTAACGACAGTGCGTTCTGCAACGGCGCCGAACGCTGCGTGGCCGGAAATTGTATCCCCGGCACGCCGCCAGCAACGAGCGACGGCGTCGAGTGCACGGTCGACCGCTGCGACGAGCCCAGCGACCGCATCGTGCACGCGCCGAACGACAACGCGTGCGATGCCCTCGACACCGGGCCGAGCTGCTCCACGGCCGGCGCCAATGCGGGCAAGCTCGTGAGGCAAGCAGGAGTATGTAACCCACTGACCGGGTGCGAGGCGGTCACGCTGGTCGTCGACGATTGCCTCGACGACACGCTTCACCCCACGACCTACTCGTGCGCCGCGAGCGGTCCCGCCCGCATCCTGCGTCATGACGGCGCTTGCATCGCGGCCAACGCCGCTTGCGGGACGGTCGATTCCTTCCAGACCGACTGCGCGACGGCGATCCCGTCGCCGCATCCGTACTGCTCCGGCACTGCAGCGGCGTCGAACCTCACCCATCACTATGCCGCGCAGGCCACCTGCGGCGGCGGGGCGAATCCGGCCTGCGGGTTCTCGGAATCGACCTCGGCGTGCGGGCCAGGAAATCCTTCGTGCGCGAGCGGCCGAGTCACCACGTACACCGCGAGCTGCAGCGCCAGCGGCGGCTGCGGACGCAACGCGAACACTGCGACGAGTTGCCCCGACGCCGCCGATACTTGCACGACCGGCGCCAGCGGGGCCCGCATCTTCACCACTTACACGCCCGCCTGCGCCAGCGCGACCGCGTGCGGGCCGGCTACACCGACGGCCACAACCTGCCCGGTGCCGGCGCCGATGTGCACCAACGGGCAGCTGTCGACGCGCACGGCGACCTGTGCGCTGCCCGGTGGCTGCGGCGTGTCCAGTTCGACGTCGAGCTGTCCGGATGCGGCGGACACCTGCACGACCGCGGCGGGAGCGCCGGTGTTCACGACTTACACGCCTGCGTGCGCGAGTGGCACCGCGTGCGGCCCTGCCGCGCCGACGGCGACGACCT
>Ga0111538_10007242_pt1 | contig 14972 bp, 12 predicted proteins | sample SoiMethybrSBSTD1_FD_79669 | JGI IMG/M metagenome (GOLD analysis project Ga0111538, IMG submission 79669) | Bulk soil microbial communities from a Populus tree surrounding site in Tennessee, USA - Soil MetaG P. TD hybrid SBSTD1 (version 2)... | ecosystem: Environmental > Terrestrial > Soil >... | reverse complement strand
TGGACGAGCAGGGCCACGTAGCCGAGCAGCGTCACGATGCTCTGCACCAGCTGAAAGCAACGCGTGACGACGGACAGCGGGCGCACCGAAGCTTCGCGCCGAGCGCGGGTCAGGCTGTCGTAGAACTCCGAATCCTCGAAGTGGCGAAGCTCGAGCGCGATCGCCTTCTTCAAGATGGCGACGTTGATGTCCACGCCGAGCCGCGCCCCGATGATGGATCGCGCGAGACCGAGCCCCTGCGTTCCGAGCGCGAGACCGGCGACCAGCGCGAGCTCGGTCAGGACCCAACGCAGCGTCGCGTCTGCGCTCCTGCGGACTACGGCGTCGATGATCTGTTTGCCTGCCCAGGCGATGCCGAGCGGGATCAGCGCGCACGCCAGGGTGAGAATGCCCACCACAGTCGTGCCGCCCGCGGACGAGCGCCACACGAGCCCCAAGGTCCGTGGTGTGTGCGCGAAGCTGCTCCGTAAGGAACTGAGCCAGGGGGGTTTCTGGCCGTCCGGTGGTTTGGGCAGAGGCGGCGTCACGGGCGTAAAGGCGAAGGTAAGGGTAACGACAGCGGGCGCAAGGGCGGCGCACCGTCCAGGGCCAAGGGCGCAGCGCGAACCGCGGGCGGCATGAGATATCCCGGGGAAAACCGGGGAGCGGTGGACAGCAGGTGAAACATGTTCTATTCCACCGGAGCGGCGATCGACGGGCACGGCAAGACCGGCGGCCGCGCGGAGTGAGCCATGGCCGAGGCATTCATCGTCGATGCGATCCGAACACCGGTGGGCAAGCGCAATGGCGGGCTCGCCAAGGTCCACCCCGCGGACCTCGGCGCGCACGTGCTCGAGCACCTCGTGGCGCGTACTGGCATCGATCCCCTGCTCGTCGATGACGTCATCTTCGGCTGCGTCGACGCGATCGGCCCCCAAGCGGGCGACATCGCGCGCACCTGTTGGCTCGCGGCGGGTCTACCCGACGAAGTCCCCGGGACGACGGTCGATCGTCAATGCGGCTCTTCGCAGCAAGCCGTGCACTTCGCCGCTCAGGCCGTCATGAGCGGCACCTCGGATCTCGTGATCGCGGGCGGCGTGCAGAACATGAGCATGATCCCGATCGCAGCGGCGATGATCGTGGCCGATCGGTTCGGGTTCAGCGACCCTTTTTCGGGCTCCCGAGGGTGGAAGACGCGCTACGGCGACCAACCGATCTCGCAGTTTCGATCGGCGGAAATGATCGCCGAAAAATGGAACCTCTCGCGCGAGGCCATGGAAGCGTTTGCGCTCGAGAGCCATCGCCGTGCGATCGCCGCCATCGATGAAGGGCGCTTCGCGCGCGAGATCGTGCCGCTGTCTGGGATCACGGCCGACGAAGGGCCCCGCCGCGACACCTCGGCCGAAAAACTCGCCGGCCTCAAAACGCTGGCCGAAGGGGGGCGCGTCACCGCCGGCGTATCGAGCCAGATCTCGGACGGCGCCAGCGCGATGCTCATCGCGTCCGAGCGCGCCGTCAAAGAGCACGGCCTTCGCCCGCGCGCACGCATTCATCACATGAGCGTTCGCGGCGCCGACCCCGTGTGGATGCTCACCGCCCCCATTCCGGCGACCGAACGAGCGCTGGCCAAGGCGGGCATGCGCATCGGCGACATCGATCTCATCGAGATCAACGAGGCATTCGCCTCGGTCGTCCTGGCTTGGCTCGCCGAGTCGGGGGCGGATCCCGCCAAGGTCAACGTCAATGGTGGCGCCATCGCCTTGGGTCACCCACTCGGCGCCACCGGCACGCGCCTCATGACGACGCTGCTCCACGAGCTAGAACGAACGAAGAAGCGCTGGGGCCTACAGACGATGTGCGAAGGTGGCGGGCAAGCCAACGTCACGATCATCGAGCGATTGAGCTAACGAATACCCCGAGGTCTCGGCATCGGCGGATCGGTTTCAGGAGACGGGCATGAGCGGAATCTGCGAAGGGCGCGTAGTCATCGTCACCGGCGCGGGGCGCGGCATCGGGCGCGCTCATGCTCTGGAGTTCGCGCGACAAGGCGCGAAAGTCGTCGTCAACGATCTTGGCGTGGCCGCCGATGGGAGCGCGCCCGCGGATGGCCCCGCCGCGGAGGTTGTCTCCGCGATTCGCGCCGCGGGGGGTCAAGCGATCGCCAACGGCGACGACATCGCGGATTGGGAAGGAGCACGGCGGCTCATCGCTTCGGCCATCGAGGCTTTCGGCCGGCTCGACGTGCTCGTCAACAACGCCGGGTTCACGCGCGATCGCATGGTCGCCGGCGCGTCCGAAGAAGAATGGGACGCCGTCATCCGCGTCCATTTGAAGGGGCACTTCGCTCCGACGCGGCACGCCGCTGCATATTGGCGCGAGCGGTCGAAAGGGGGCGAGCGCCTCGACGCGCGCATCATCAACACGAGCTCCGGAGCCGGCCTCTTGGGGAGCGTCGGTCAAGGCGCGTATTCGGCAGCCAAAGCGGGCATCGCCGCGCTGACGTTGGTCGAAGCCGCGGAGCTCGGACGGTATGGCGTTACCGCCAACGCCATTGCGCCGGCCGCGCGCACCCGCATGACGGAAACGGTCTTCGCCGACATGATGAAGAAACCGGACAGCGGGTTTGACGCGATGGCCCCGGAAAACGTGTCGCCGCTCGTGGTATGGCTAGGTTCCGCCGATTCGCGCGACGTCACGGGGCGCGTGTTCGAAGTTTCGGGCGGCGCGATCAGCGTCGCCGAAGGCTGGCGCGAAGGCCCCAAGGTCGACCGCGGCGCGCGCTGGGAACCGCGCGAGGTGGGACCCGCGGTGCGCGAGCTGCTCGGCCGCGCCGTGTTGGCAAAGAAGCCGTACGGAGCTTGATGGTCCTCCTCTAGGAGTGAGACGGTCGATTTTCTCCGTCTGGCGGAGACAGCCGCACCGGAGATGGTCATTCTAAGGAGATGGTTCGGGAGCTTTTTCGCACCGCCACGGCTCGCGTTGCAAAACGCGTCGATCTGACATTCGCGGGCCTGGCGCTCAATCCCCCTGCTTCCTGGCGTCGTCGATCTTCCGCAGAGGGACTCGATCATGCGGCTCGCTTGTTCGGCCTCCGTACGATTGGCGCCTTTTACAACCATGAAGCGCTTGGTGCCCCGAGAGCTTTTTTTCCCAAGCCGCCCCCCATGCAGCCGGCCATCTCCCGCGTTCGCACGCTTCGATGGGCCGGCGCGTCGGGAGAGGTGTTGGACCTCACTTGGCCGAGCACGTTCACTCCGCTTTGGACCCCCGGCGCGGTGGAGTCCGCGCTCGAAGCTCTGCCCGCGCAAGCCCGCGAGGAACTCGGCCTCGTGCCGGGTCAGTCGTTCGCGGAGGCGATGCATCGAATCGGGCTCGACCGGAGCGGCGACTTGGTTGTCAAATACATGGCGGCCGCCCGCAATCGGTCCGCACACGCGCGTTGGTATCGCCACAGCCAGGGACCAAGGCCCTGCGTTGCCGTGTTGCACGGATACATGACCGGCACCTACGCGTTCGAGGAACGCCTATGGCCCGTGCGAAAGATGTTCGAAAGCGGTCTCGACGTCGTCCTCACGGTTTTGCCGTTCCACGGACCGCGGCGCTCCGAAAGACGCGGCGTGAAGCCGCCCGCATTCCCGTCGAGCGACCCGCGCTTCACGATCGAAGGGTTTCGCCAGCTCGTGAGCGATCACGAGGCGCTCTTCGACTACTTGCTCGAGGACCGCGTCGCTAACCTCGGTGTAATGGGCATGAGCTTGGGCGGCTATGGAGCCGCTCTCTTGTCGACGCTCGACGCTCGCTTGAGGTTCGGTGTGTTCGTCATTCCCCTCGCGGCCATCGAAGACTTTGCGCACACACATGGGCGCTTCACGGGAGATGCCAACGAGCAAAGCGCACAGCGGATTGCTCTCCAGCGCGCTCAATCCCAGATCAGCCCCTTGACACGCGCCCCACTCATCCGCGGCGATCGGGTCATCGTCGTGGCCGGAGAGTCGGATTGGGTGACGGGGCTTCCTCATGCGCAGCGCTTGAGCTCGCATTTCGACGCCCGGACCATGACCTTCCAAGGCGGGCATCTGCTGCAAATTGGGCTGGGGCGCACGGTTGGTGAGGCGCTCAGCGTCGGCCGTCATTGCGGAAGAGCGACATCGACATCGACGACGACCGGGATGAGGAGGGGCTCGTAGGCGCAATAGCATTCACCGCCGATATCCCCGGAGCTGCAACCGGGCGAACGTGACATGATGCGCTGGCGCGCGCTGCGAGCCTCGTACTTGAAGGTCCCCTTGAAACGCCCGTCGGCGACTTCGAGCTTTTCCCATGGCTCGCTCCCCCAGATAGCGTCGGTCTGATCGTAAATCCGAGAGATCGACGCGCTGCCTTGGTCGGGGGAAAGGTAGACTTGCATGTGGAAATACTGGAACGCGGTGGGACGCCAATCCGACTGCGCTGCGAAGCTCAAATACAAGTGTGCATCCGGTGCGTCGTAGACGCCGCCGATGTACCTCCCGATCGGTGCATCGCCTCGAAGGGACGATTTGAGCATGGCTCCGCCGTCGCGATCGTTGACGATGACCTCTCGTAACTTAGGCGCGCAAAAAGTGGTCTTGCACTCCGCAATAGGTCCGGCTCCTTCAACGCAGCCGCCCAACACTCCTGATCGCGGCGGCGAGCCGCAGCCCGAGCTCAGAAGAGTGCCACCGACTGCGAGCAGGCCGATGGATAGAGCACAGTGCATCGATTTGTACTCTACCCTCGAGCACGATCGTTCTCGACTGCGCGTGCTTAACATCGGTGGAAATTGCGGCCAACGTTCGCCCATCATCCCGAGTACGAACGACGGGGGACGTCGGATCGCTGGGGCCGCAGAGAAACGCGCGGCGTCAAAGTTAAGTGGGTGCGCTTGACGACCTATGGAGAATCGGCCACGAGGGTCCTCTGGTAGAGCGGCCGACTATGGCGACCCCCACGGACAATCCCATCGCCGAGCGCGTCGACCGTCTGCACAACCAATGGACGTCTTTCGCGAAAGACCGCGACGCCCGCATCTTGCGCTGGGTGCTCGATGCCGACGAAGTTCCGGTGCTCGACGCATGGTTGGCCAAAGAGTCGCATCCCGAGGCGGCCGAGACGCCCGATCTTTTTCTCGAGCTGGATGCGCCTTTTGCGCTTCCGGCTCAGCACGGATTGGCGCTGCGCGAGGCGCTCCGCATTTCGTATGAGCGGGACAAAGCCGCGCTCGAGCAAGCGGGCGTCGCAGCGGCGTGGCAATGCCCCCCATATCGACAAGGGACGAACGACATCGCGGCGTGGCTCGAAACGCTGGAGTCGTTTCGCGCGGCGCACGGTCAGGGCATCGAAGTGGTTGCCATTTCGTTGCGACCATCGACCGTCTCCGGCGTCGAGGCGTACGCGCTTTGGCTCCAGCGTTTGGCGCAAGCAGCGCCTCCGCATCTTCGCTTCATCGTTGTCGAGATCCGCCCGGCGAACACATTTGCCACGCTCGCCCATAGCGAACCGAAGCGCGTCGTCACGCAGTCGGCCAATCTCGACATGCCGGGCGCGCTTGAACAGGTTTCGGCGGACGCGGGCAACCTCGAGACGCCGGGGGGCCAATTCCGTCATCTCTATGTGCAAATGGGGGGCGCGGCAAAGCGCGGTGACGTGGCGACCGCCGACGCCTTGGGGGCATCGGCCATCACCATCGCCGACGGGCAAGGGTGGCCCCAGCTGTCCGGCGTGATCCACTTTTTCATGGGGAGCCTCTTGCTCCAACTGGGTCGCCACGTCGACGCGTATCACCGCTTCGTCGCCGCCGACGGCGCGGGGCAACGAATGGAGCAGAGCGGCGAAGCGAGCGGCGGCAAGAAAATGCGTTTGCAGGGGCGCCTCGCCGCGGGCACGGCCCTTCTTCAAGAAAAGGCGTATCCGCAAGCGGCACAGGTTTATCAAGATACGGTGCCGATCGCCGAGGCCGCGGAAGACAAACGCGCCGCGCTCGATTGCTGGCGATTGACGTCGTACTGTCACGAGCTCGCCGGCGACACGAAGCGCGCATGGTCGGCCGGGGCACAGGGGCTCGAGCTCGCCGGAAAGCTCGACGAAGAAACGCGCCGCACCTCGACGCTGCCTTATCTCGGCGAAGGGATGCTGCGCCTCACGAGCGACGCGCGCCTCGGCGATGCGCCGTCGATCGAAATGAAGATGACATCGTTGCTCGGCCCGGAGTGGCGACCGTTACCCAAGGCCGCCGGCTGATGCTCGCCGCCAAGCACCTCGACCCCATCATGGGGATCGACGTTCACATCGTGCAGGCACCGGGCCCCGTGCCGCCGGCGCCGATTCCGCATCCCTACATCGGGATGGTGCTCGACGTGATGGACTACCTGCCGAAGATCGGCGCGACCGTCAAAGTGAACGGGCTGCCGCGCGGCAAAGGGGGCACCGCGGGGCAAGCGATGCCGCCGCACATTCCAATGGGGGGCGTGTTCGTCAAGCCGCCCACCAACGAGAGCGAGCTTTTTCTCGGCAGCGCCACGGTCGCCGCGGACGACGACCCGCTCGTCTACGGAATGCTTCCGGTGCTCAGCTGCCAAGACATCGGCATGCCGGCCATGCCGCACAAGAAGCAGCACGCGAGCCCCAAGTCGCTCGTTCTACCGACGAGCATGGTCCTCCCCATTCCCGCCGGCCCCCTCGTCATGGTCGGCGGACCGCCGTCGTTTCTCGCCACGCTGACGTCGCTCGTCCAGCAGCTCGCTCTGTCCGGCGCGCTCAAAGGCCTGAAGAAGCTCGCCACCAAGAGCAAGCGGCTCATGCGCATGGTCAAGCGCGCATCGGATCTGGCGCACAGCCTTGCCGAGAAATTGCTCGACAAGCTCGGCCTCGCCAAACTGGGGCGCCTTGGCGACCGCGCGCGCAACGCCGTTCACGAGAAGATCTGCTCTTTCACCGGGCACCCCGTCGACGTCGCGACCGGCAAGGTACTCACGCGGCAAACGGACTTCGAGCTGCCGGGACCAATTCCGCTGCGTTGGGAGCGCGTGTGGTTCAGCACTTCGTCGTGGCGCGGTCCGCTCGGACACGGCTGGCACCACGCCTTCGACTCAGCGCTCTTGCCCGTGCAGGACCAGGTGGTCTGCATCCGCACGTCCGACGGTCGCGAGCTCGATTTTCTCGCCGTCGCTCACGGCGAAGAGATGTTCGACCGTAAAGAGAAGGTCACGCTGTTTCGCGATGGTCGCGGTTACGGCCTGCGGATGGCCGATGGCCTCGTGCACCGGTACGGCGAGGTCGGACCCCCCGGCGAACCGCAGCGACTCCTGTCGATCGAGGATGCCTCGGGCAATCGGATTCGGTTTTCGTACGACCGCGCCGGACGGCTCGATCGCATTTCCGACAGCGGCGGTCGCGAGCTCCGCGTTCAATCCGACGGCGAGGGTCGCATCACCGCCATCCACGCCCCCCACCCGACGAAGGACGGCGAGACATTCCCCATCGTTCGCTACACCTACGACGGCGCGGGGGACATGGTCGAAGCGCGCGACGCCCTCGATCACGGCACGCGCTTCGAATACCGCGCCCACCTGCTCGTCCGCGAAACGAACAAGAACGGGCTCTCGTTCCATTTTCAATACGATCGCGAAGACGTGCGCGCCAAGTGTCTCCGCACCTGGGGCGACGGCGGAATCTACGATCACAAGCTTTCGTATCGGTTCGGCGAGACCGCCGTCGAAAACTCGCTCGGGCACACGACGACCTACTTTCACAAGGGGGGAACCGTCTACAAGACCGTCGACGCCCTCGGCGTGACGACGCTCACCGAGCGCAACGAATTCGGCGAGCTCGTGAAAGAGGTGGACGGTCTGGGACAGCCGACCGTCTATTCGCACGACGAACGCGGCAACGTCGTGCAGGTGGTGCAGCCGGACGGCGCAACGACGAGCATCGCTTACGATGCGCGGAATCGCCCCATCGAAGCAACCGATGCAGTCGGCGGGAAATGGACGTGGAAGTACGACGAAGCCGGTCGGATCGCGGAAAGAGCCGACCCTATCGGTCGCAAGCTTCGTTATGTGTGGGGCGACGGACGCCTGGCGGCATTCGTCGATCCGGCCGGAAGCACGACGTCCTTCCAGTACGATCGCGCGCACAACGTCATCGCGGTGACGAGGCCGGGCGGCGCTACCAGCCGTTGGGACATGGATCGCTTGGGCCGGCGGCTTCGTTTCACGAATGCGCTCGGCGGCGTTCAGACGCGCACCATCGATCTGCTCGGGCGCGTCACCCGCATCGAAGAGGCGGACGGCAATGTTCGCATGCTCGTCTACGACGGCGAGGGCAACGTCGTGCACGCCAAGGACGTGCAGCACGACGTTCGGTTCACCTACGTCGGTATGAACCGCATGGCTTCGCGCAGCGAAGCTGGGACGACGGTGCGGTTCGAATACGACACCGAGGAGCGTCTCACCGCCGTCACCAACGAGCACGGGCGCGTCTACCAGTTCAAGCACGATCCCAACGGCGAGGTCACCGAAGAAATCGGCTATGGCGGCCTCTTGCGCAAGTACGCACGCGACCGTGCGGCACGCATCATCCGCGTCGATCGCCCGGAGGGACGCTTCAGCGCGTATCGGCACGACGCCCTCGGCCGCGTCATCGCCGTCGAGCATTCCGACGGCAGCGCCGAAACCTATGGCTACCGGCTCGATGGATCGCTCGCCATCGCGGCCAACACAAGCACCGCGGTGGCCTTCGAGCGCGATGTGCTCGGTCGCGTCGTCAAGGAAACGCAAGGCTCCCACTGGGTCGAGAGTCAATACGACGTTCTCGGCCTGCGTTCGCGCGTGACGTCTTCGCTCGGAGCGGTGCAGACGATCGAGCGCAATGCGATGGGCGATGCCGTCCGCGTCGGCGAGGCGAAGTCGCAATTCGAGGCCCGCTTCGAGCGTGATCGACTTGGGCTCGAGATCGAGCGTTCCCTCCCCGGCGGCCTGCGCAGTCACTGGGAACGCGACCGATTGGGACGGCCGACGCAGCACACGGTCGGCACGGCGCGAAGCGTGTTGCGATCGGTAGGCTACGATTGGCAACCGAACTACCGGCTCGCCGGCATCATGGACAGCCTGAAAGGGTCGACGGCGTTCGACTACGACGCGCTCGGCAACCTCAGCTCTGCGCGTTATGCGGATGGCGACATCGACCTTCGCATGCCCGATACCGTTGGAAATCTCTTTCGCCGCTCGGACCGCGCCGACCGGCAATATGGCCCTGCGGGACAACTGCTGTCCAAGACCGACGAACGCGGTACCACCCACTACAGCTACGACGCCGAGGGCAACCTCGTCGAAAAACACGAGCCGACCGGGCGCACGTGGCGATACGCGTGGAATGGCGCCGGAATGCTGGCCAAGGTCACACGCCCCGACGGCACCGAGGTGACCTTTGCCTACGACGCGCTCGGGCGGCGCGTCACGAAGACGTATCGCGGGCAGACGACCCATTGGGTATGGGACGGCAACAACCCGTTGCATGAATGGGTCGAGGGGCGCCTCGAAGCGCTCGCCGCGAAGACCGACACGCCGGCGCTGAGCGACGACGCCGTCGGCAAGAAGCGGGACGCCGAGCTGCAAGCACTGCTCGCGCAGGGTCCGCCCCAGCGCGGCACGCGGGAAGCGCCGATCACTTGGCTTTTCGAGCCCGAGAGCTTCGCGCCCATGGCGAAGCTCGCCCAGGGGGCGCGGCTCTCGATCGTAACCGATCACATCGGAACGCCGATGTTCATGGCCGACGAGGACGGTCGCGCGCGCTGGAGCGCCACGACGTCCATCTACGGCGAGCTGCGCGAAACGGAAGGAGATCGGCACGCATGCCCCTTCCGATGGCCAGGGCAATATGAAGACGCAGAGACCGGCCTCTATTACAATCGCTGGAGATACTACGACCCGGAGGCGGCATCCTACGTTTCGTCCGATCCCATCGGTCTCGCCGGCGGCCGCGCTCCGTACGCGTATCCGCGCGATCCCAATCGGTCCATCGATCCGCTTGGACTCTCCTGTGCTGCGCCCAAGGCGAGCTTCTATGCCCGTTCTGACGGCACGCTCGTCCCGAGTACCGGGTATCGTCACGTGAGCTCCGATGCCCCCTATCTGCCAGAGCTCATCAAGACGGGTCATACGCCGGCCAATCCCAAGGGTACCTACATCTCGTTCACCAAGATCGACGACCCCAAGCTTGCGCCGGGGGCGTTGCAGGTACCCCACGACGCCGCCATCCGCATCGAGTTCGATACTGCGAACGTTGCCGACGATGTCAGAATCCCCAAGGGCAAGTGGGGGCAGGCCGATCATCTCGAACCGATCACCGCCGACTTCCCGGAGTTCGGTCCAGGTGGCGCCACCCAAGCCGTGACGGAGAAACCCATTCAGGCAACGCGCATTACCGATCTAAGAACGGGAAAGGTGCTGTATGGCAAGTGACCCTTGGCAGGAGAAGTTGGCCATCGTGCGGGCCGGGCTCGAGCGCTTTGCTTCCGAGGGTTACCTGCACTGGAGCAAAGCGAACGTCGAGAAGCTCTTTCACCCTGTGCCGATCGACGATCCACGCGTCGTACAAATCCTGGACCAGTGGCAACGAGCGGGGGCCATTCACCTCAATCGCACCGACGATGATTACATGACGGTCGTCGATACGAACCAATTGGTTTGAGTGAGCCTCGCGGTCCGCGATTCGCGAGCTTCTATTGCGAAACCAGAATTACCCCTTTGCATGAATCAGGGGCCGTCATCGCGGTACAGGAGATCTTTGCAACATCGCTCATGCACTGCTCGAACGAAAGCCCAACCCCGATCGCCTTCTCGCATGCCACGATTCCCTTGACCTGCTCCAAACACGCGTCGCGGGTGCCAGGCTGACATTCTTCGTTGCGCATGCAGAGCGCGATTTCGAAGTCGTCGCACGCTTTTTGGGCCGGAGCCGGATCGGCAATGGCCGGCGCGTCGCAACCCGCCGGAGGGGTAGCACACGCCTGAGCGTTCATGGCTGCCGCGCAGCGACGCGCCTCGTCATCGGACTTGCAGGCGACCCCCTTGACTTGATCGCACGCCGAATTCGCAGCCATGCACTTGGCGAGCAATCCACAATAGGCACCTTGCCACTCGTGGCACGCTGCGGAACCCCGACCCGCGGGCGCGTTGCTCGCGTCGTCCGAGCACGACAGGACGAGGGAAAGCACGGCTGCCAGGCTCCATGCGACGGCTCTTTGCGGTCCCATGTTGTTTACGGTCGCACGCGCTGCGTGCGGTTTGCAAAGGTCGTCGCTTGACAGGAGCCCTGACCGATACAGAGCACGGGTGAAACGCATCTTCTGGCGGGGATTCGACCACCCTTGTCTACCGTGGCCACCGGGCAGAACCCCGAGCGCCCTTTGGTCATTCTTAACAGCCGGAGCAAGGCGGTTCTACGATTGGCAGAAGCTCCTTGGGTATCGGATGGTCCGGATCTTCCGTCTGCCACATCACGCTCGCGATCCACCATCGTTGGCCGTCAAAGTACATCTCGATACTGTTGACCCCACGCGAGCGCTTGGGCTCCGGCCCGAGCTCCGTCTCGTACGTCGAATCGATGTGGACCAGCCGGCCATAATGCCGCACGACCCGATGGAGTTCGCGCTCCCGGAAGCCTTGCCGTATCAGCGGCTCCGTCGCGTCCACCAGATCTTGATGCGTCCAGATCTCCGTTTCCGCACGCCCGCTCGGTGACTTGCCGAGCGCCACGAAGCGCAGCCATGGGCTGTAGAGCGTGCGATCGCGATCCCACTGTCGCGGCTCGTTGGGTCCTATGTTGACTGTTTCGTAGAAGGCACGCATGAGGCCGTCGATCGTTTGGACGTCGGCCGGACGCGGAGGCACGTTCTCGACGACAACGGAACTACGGGGGGCGCACCCCGCCAACCCGAATAGAAGAGCTAGACTGAAGGAATGCCTTTGCATGATCCGACTTTGCCGTACCCATCTGCTTCCCGCTGTCAGGATCTTGCTCGACTGGGATGGGCGCTCGATTGCCGCATGCGGCCGCTGCTCGTGACCCCCTCGGTGGTGGTCGCAGACTGGTTCTGTCCGGGTGAAGTACGCCCATGGGCGCCCGACCATGCTCGGTATCATCAAATCGAATTGCCGATTCGTGGCGCGCACATTCGTCGTTTTGGAAGCGCGCAAAAGGTCGTCGACGCTACACGGGTGGCGTGCGACCGCCCCGGCGAGGAGTTTGCTCTACGCTCACCTTCCGCACGACCTCAGCAAAGCACCCTCTTGTTTTGGCGCGGCGAGCTCGCCCAAGAGATGGACGGAAACTGGTGCGTCGACCGGGTTCGCCCTGTTTCATGCGGCACGGCACGCCTTCATTTCGACATGTTGGCGGCGGGCGACGCCGTGGAGATGGAGGAGCGCGCGCTCGGATTGCTTCACGCGCTTACCGCCTGCGAGGGCGCAGCTCCTCGCGGCACCGCGGTGTCGCCCACGTGGCGTCGATTGGCAGCGGACGCCTGCCATCTCATCGCCACGTGTTACGACGAGCGGCTCACCGTCGGGGCCATCGCCACTGCATGCAAGACGTCGCCATTTCACCTGAGTCGCGTGTTCCGCGCCGTGTACCAGACGACCCTGCATCGCCACCTCACGCGGGTACGCCTTCGCGCCGCGCTGTTCGAGCTTCGCCACGGCGCCTGCGATTTGGCGCACGTCGCGTTGAACACCGGATTTTCATCGCACAGCCACTTTGCCCGCGCTTTTCGAGCGGAATTCGGGATCACGCCATCGGCATGCCGGGCGGGCACGCGGCCCGCGCGTTGATGCGGAGGCCGCGGGAACTACGTCCGCGTAAACTCGATCGCACCCCCGGGCAAAAGGTACAGCACGAGCGCGCGCCCATCGGTCACCGTGGGAAAGTGCGCGCTGTCCGGGCCGTAGACGACCCACCCTGCGCCGTGCCCGTCGAACTTCGCGTCTTCGGTGAGCGGCATCACGAGATCGATTTCGCCGTTGGGGTGGCGATGGTGCGGGCCGCGGAGGGCGTTCATGTCGACCACGTCGACGCTATAGCCGCGAAGATCGGGCGCGGACTTGATGACGCGACCGTACTTGATCCCACCGGCTTCGCGTTCGCACATCCAGCCCGCCGCGATGGCGGCCCGGCAGCTTTCCAATATCTGCGTGAAAACTTCGCCGTTGGCTTGAAACGCGCGGTTCAAATCGGCCTGCAGCGCGGCATCTAGCGGCTTATCTCCGACGTGATCGGTGACCCGCTTGATCAAAGAGCGAAAAGAGTCGGGCGTGACGGCGGTATTCATGACGAGGTTTTCCGGCGGCCCGGGCCGGAAATCAAGTACATGCTCGCGCTCGCCCCAAAAATGAGGCCGGTTGACCGTCAGTTATCGACGCAAAGGTTACTCGCGGCGCTGGTCACGATGGGTCCCAGATTCGGGTGATCGAGCGCATGCGCGGGGTACGCGTAGAGGAAGTCGTAACACATCTCTTGCGTGGTGCTCGGGCCGAACCCGATGGCGCCCGCGGTGGTGTTGTCGTAGTAGCAAGTCGTTTGCAGCGTGTCGCCCGGCTGCAGGACGGCGGGCGTCGGGTAGCTGAGCTGGCTCGCGAAGTTGAACGGCTTGTCGATGAGCAGCTCTTGGGCGCCGCCGACCCGGTTGATGATGGTCGACATGCGGTTGCCCGCTTTGTGCATGTGCGGCCACGCCGTGAAGATCGTGATGGGGTCGTTGGGGCCCATGTTGATGCGGCCAGGAACGCACTTGCCGCTCGCGCTCCCCGGCGCACGCGGCGGGATGTTGATCTTCTCGGTGCCCGTCCACGTGATCGACGCCGTCTTGGGTCGGAACTTCGTCGACGCACAAATGCGCACGCCGCTCGCGTCCTTGAACGGCTTGCCCGTCGGATTGTTGTAGTGCAGCTCGAGGACGTAGTTACCCGTGGGGGGCGCGAGCTCGAGCCCGACATCGGGGGGCAGCTGCAAGTCTTGGTTGCCGGGGGCCCAACCCGTGACGAGCGCCTGGAGCGGATGCTGCCCGTCGCACATGACGAAGGAGCCGTCGTTGACGGGGAGCATCGTTTGATAAAAGAGCCAGTGGTGCAGCGTCTCGGTGTTGTCGATGATCGTCGCGAACTGCAGCCCCTGCACCGGATCCTTCCACGGCGAAGTGAAGTTGAAGCACGCGTAGAACTCGTTCGGCGGTAGGAACAGCGTGCTCGTGTCGAACGGCGACTTGTCGCCGGACATTTGCTGCCCGTGCGCGCGAAACTCGATGCACGTCGTCTCGTCGTCCGTCGGAGCGTCGGGCAGGCCCGCATCGCGCGCGCCGGCGTCGCCCGTCGGGGGCGTGACGCCGCAGTTGTCCCCCGGCGGCGCCCCGGCGGCGATCCACGCGTCGAGGGCACTCATTTCCGACGCGCTGAGCGAGCCGTTCTCGGGCATGCGCCCAGCGCCGGTGCGATGAATGCGATCGGAGACCGATTGGACGACGCGGATCGATTTGTCCTTGGGGGCGGGCTTTTGAAAATCTTGCCAGGTGACGAGCGACATCGGCGCGCCGAACGAAGGGGGCGCGCCGTGACACGTGCCCGCGCATTGCGCGTCCACGACCGTTTTCACGTTGCAAGGGAGACCGCTCACCCCTGTGCCACCGCTGTCGCCACCGCTGCCTCCCCATCCAGCGGATGCACCCGCGCCTCCGGCGCCGCCCCATGCGCCCGCGCCGCCCGAACCCGAGCCGACGGAGCTTCCGCCGCTACCGGGCGGCCGCAGCGGAGCGTCGCTCGCCGAACAGCCGAGGCTCGCAAGCGTGGCGACGACAAAAGTCGCGACGATTGTGGCAAGCATCCGCCGAGGTGCCGCTCGAAGATGGCTTTGCTCCGACTGAGCGCGCATTGGCTCTCCGCAATCCCACCCGTTTACCGCGTTTCACATAGCACGGGCCATACGTT